>Ga0123354_10002389_pt1 | contig 24691 bp, 10 predicted proteins | sample TergutLab28metaG_2_FD_97872 | JGI IMG/M metagenome (GOLD analysis project Ga0123354, IMG submission 97872) | Labiotermes labralis P4 segment gut microbial communities from Petit-Saut dam, French Guiana - Lab288 P4 | ecosystem: Host-associated > Arthropoda: Insects > Digestive system > Gut ...
ACACCCCTCTATCCGCAAAAGTTGGCACTAACTTCGCCGACCGGCGGCGGCCGCTCTGTCGGTATAGTTCGCGTGCGGACTAAGGCCACGGAGTTTAGTTTAATTTTTAGTGCATCTAGTTGGTTTTATTATAAGAATTTATCACGATACGCGGCCTTCCGAACTTCAGATTAATGAATGAATTACAGTTAAATATGGCGATAAGAGAACGATCCACAGTAAAGTTTACAATGCAAAAGAAAAGTAATAGGATGGCTGAAGACTTTTGACGACTGCACTTAAGGCAGCCATGTGTGTGTATTATTTTAAAAATAATCCAATAAATCGGTGTATCAGGGGAAAACTTCAGCACTGATAAAATTTCGAGTGGAGAGTAGAGTGGTGAGAAAATGGAAGTTTTTAATACTACTGTTCGTCACTGATAGAGTCCATATTGAAATGATGAACCATGTAGACAGTTACGCCTTCCACTGGCTTGAACATGAATCAATAATATTATGTTTATTGGACCGTGCATCATTGTAATAATTGAAAAATAAAAGACCAACTTGATGTCACTTGCTATTTTATTTCACTTCTTATGTGCTCAACATGTTTCGGATATTAATATATCCATCATCGGGAGCTTGCGACTGTGCTGTTGAATTACGACATTGGTCGTTTTGTTCTGTAAAGACGGAGGATTTAGCTTTAGTGTAAATTTATGGTGTTTAGTGGTGTGTGTTTGGTGTGATGTGCTTTGTCGCGACAAAGCACATCACACATCAAGCTCCTGATGATGGATATATTAATATCCGAAACATGTTGAGTACATAAAAAGTTAAATAAAATAACAAGTGACATCAAGTCGGTCTTTTATTTTTTAACTGTGAATCAATAAATTAATAAACATCTTCGATGACAGAACTTTTCGTAGATCGCATATCTCGCTGATTAGTTAAAAATTGCTCGAGCATTACTCGGTAATTCAGCTTGCTTAGTGACTTCCTTGTCACCAGATTTACAGGACTAATGAATTGGTGCAAACTGATTATTTTTCCCCTCTGTGTCACTGTAGCCCAATGTGGGCCATAGCCTCTTCGTTTTTTAGGTTTCCAAATCACACACAATGACATGCCGCAGTCGGTAGGGCTCTTCTGGACGAGTGATTAGCTCGTCGCAGAGACCTATTCCTGACAACAAACATAAGAGATATACATATTCCAGGCGAGACTCGAACCCTCAATCTCAGCAGGCGAGCGGCCGCAGACGCACGCTTTAGACCGCGTGGCTACAGGGATCGACATTTAATGAAATATCCTATCCAAATATATGTGACTCAAGATGCTTAATCATTAATTAATTCTTAGAAGTTTATGGCTTAAATCAAGCAGATGATACATGACGGCATGTGGGACAGAGTGTCAGTGTATGATTACGTGTTTCAGATAAACACACTCTTAACCCGTGTATTTAAGTTCGCGAATCGAATGTGTACCTCAGAAGCTGGCTACAACAGGGAACTCTCGGCGTTATGCGAGGAAAGTAACGCGTAGAGCCAATCAGGGTGCTGCGAGATGGCTGACCTCAATGCGGCAGCCGGCACTCAGGTAGGAGAAAGCACAGGAACGCTGATTACGACCGTTTCCATGTTCCTTTTTTTTGTCTCCGTTACACACGAGGGGCGGAGAAATGAAGTCCGCAGCGAACAGGTACGTGTAGCTAGCATTTGTGTCCCCGGAAACTGCACAAATCTGTAGAGCCCACTCAGTTTTCACAACAGTGCTTTTTTTTTTCATTTTTGATCTTGTCCACTCTTCTAGAATCTCATCTAGCCTTTCTTGTATCTATATTTACAAATTTAGGTAAATTTGTTTTCAGCATCTCGGACTATTATCGAGAAAATTAGGATAATAACGTATTTGAGAGGATGTGGAAGGAACCGGTCGTGACCTCATTAAAGGTACAATCCAGGGATTGCCTGGTGTAATTGACAAAAGTTACAAAACCCTCTCGCATGATAGCACTTCTCTCACTCCTGTTTCGAACTGGATGTCTCCAGATTATAAGTAAATGAGATTATCGCTTGTCAACTTGTCACAAAAAAAAGAGAGATATTAAATAACATGTTTTTAATATTACAGTAATGGAACTCTTGCCCAGTTTTGCATTACATACATTAATATCTGACATTTGGTTGATATTAAAATTTATCTGCTGTTTATCGCGCCACTCATTTACGTTCAAAGCCTTTTCATGCACTTCAATAGGGCAATCATCTTGCTTCGTGTCTGTCCGGGACATTTCTTCTGAACCAACGTAGAGACTCAAAAGTCTTTTTGCGTTAAAAAATCATGTGAATAGGGAATTCAAATGTAGCGATTCTTTAGTCGTCACAGCATTGTTTATGATTCGAAGGAGAAAAAGCATCGTTAGACAATACACGACGTTAGACGCACATGTCCTCGCCTAAGTAGCTGATAAATGCGAAGAGTTTCCAAATGAAAGTTACATGGATTTTTTTTGGTGAGATTAACATAACAGAAACTAACCGTAACTTCCTGATGTGCAAACACTTTCTCATGAAAGGCACATCAGTGTAACACTGCGCTTCGTATGATACAAGCAACAGGTTACGCTTAATGTGAACATGTGACAGGATAAATTTGTTAGAGAAAGACACTTTGACCAGTATTTTCACTTTCCTTAATTTGCACAGGTTTAACATAGAACTGTTATCAAAAAGGGAAGAAAGTAAAAGACATAGAAAAGGGAAAGTAAATTTTTTCCTTTAACTTTGATGAAGAAACTAAAGTAACGCAGTTTGCTTTGTTTTGTTTTATTTGCGCTGGAAGAAACCAGAAATTACAGGACTAATGTTTCAAGAAGGTACTGACAAAATACACCATAACTTCGAAACCGAGGAGAAATTACATAAAAGTTTGCTCAAACATCAATACTAACGCTTCGAATTTGTATCGGAAAGTAAAGAGTTCGAACCTAGACCAGGACACTGATTAACCTGACTAGAATTTTCGTAGTTCTCCTCAGATCTTCCACGTAAGTAACAAGAAAACGTCTTAATTCCGGTCGAAATCAATCCTTTCTACGAGATTTTCTGTTGTCACTGCACAATCACACAATAAATAGACGTTATACAATCTGTGTTATATGTAGCAACGTTAAGATTACGATATTAACCGTTGTGTGATGATGTGTAATTTCAAAACGAATTTCGAGAAAAAATTTAATTTTGTTTAGGAGGAAACAGAAGACAATGCATTTGAGGAATTTGGATGAATAAACTCAAAACATAATATTGATATTCCTGTGGAATATTAATATAAGTTCTTTCGATTTAGAAACACATGTAATAGCTGCTAAGTTACAACACAAAAGCTGGGGTTAATGATTCAGTTCAAGGAATAGTAAAAACAAGCAGGGAGCTGCGTTGTCTGCTCAGATGTAGTGGCCGGTTTATAAGAACACTAACACGTAGCTTTAGTTGAATCGTACGAATTTTTAATACTGTTTTCATATTTAAATATTTGTGGAATTGTTTTGTGTTACTTCTCAGAAATATTTACTGATGTATTGGCTTTATGGTGGTTAATTTGTTTTTAGGTCAGAGTTCCTTCAACTGAAGATGAAAACAGGTATTTTTCTTAAAGGTGTCCTGGAGTTCTGTGCTGAGAAAGTGGAAAAATCCTAATAAATATAATCTACAAAATAACTTTAGTAATATTTGATAAAGGATTGAGGATTGCTGTCTAAAGCTACTGTTGATTTTTTAACTACATATTATACCCAGCAAGCATACATGTTTAAATTGGAAAAAAAGTCTCATTTCACTGTTCGAATGATTTCAACAGTATAGTGACCTAGACTAGATAAAAATTTTAACATAATTAGGGCCAAGTTTGTAATTAGTGCTGCCTTTTTTTTCCATGGCGCAACAGACCTAATGGGCCAACGCCTCCTCATAATCAACGATTCATGATCACACTCAGTGAGACACACCACGCTCGGTAGAACTCAGCTGCACGAGTGTACAGCCCGAAGCAGAGGCCTCTACTTGACAACACACGACATTAAAAAGAAACAAACTTCCATGCCCCCAGTGGGATTCAAACCCACAATCCCTACAAGCTAGCAGCCGCAGACACACGCCCTAGACCGCGCGACCACTGGGATTGGCAATTTGTGCTGCATTAGCACGTGGCTTATATTTGTGACTAAATACGGCGCATACAAGTACGTTCCTGCAAGATTCAGTTGTCCCTGCAGTAATCAAGCTTCACACCGTGGAGATTTGGGGCGAGTGAAAGAACAGCTCATTGCACTTTTAACCTCTACAATGGACAGCAAAATATGGCAAGATTCATGCCAGCTCGATTTATTGCAAGGAAGACTCCCTAGTGCCATTTGACAGGAGGCTGAATGGGAACGGGAACGAACAGAAGTATCTTGACCCTGTCGAGAATTGAAGTCCGACCCTTCATCCAGTAGCCTGGCCACCATACTTTCAAAGTAGCAACTCCAATTGGCAGTCAGTGCCGTAATTAGATTCTTATTGCTAAAAGAATAAGGAGATTAATTAAGTTATAAGCGATTGAGCGGTTGTGATTATCAATACGCACACAATCGTTATGTTTTTCCTGAACACGCAGTTTTCCAGTCATCAGCCTGCATATTCCTTGCTGTTCCTGTTCCTCTGTATAGCCAGTTAAATATATTCCGAAATAACTGCCACACCTTTACATTTCTCTTCTTCTTATCCTCTGAGTATTTTCAAGTTCAAACCAGGTCAGCGGGTCCCGTAGAAAGTGTTTTGTATGTGGATGAGTCTGTTAGGCTGTTGCTACCAGGAGAGAGATATTGACACTAGAGAACGGGACTCAGTTCAGTTCAGTTCAGTTCAGTTCAGTTCAGTTCATTTCGGTCAGTTCAGTTCAGTCCACTGGTTGTAACATCTACCTTTTATTTCTCCCAAAGTGTGTACTTATGTGCGCGGTAGGGTTCTCATTATAAATCGATCATTTCCTTTAACCTTTCAACTCTCAAAATCGTCGTATTCTCTGTGAGGCACGAAACAAATATTTGTGTATTACATAGATGAATTCAGAACTCTAAGTGTTAAACGGATATACTACAAAAGTTGCCAAAACTTAAGGCGTTCAATACACATACTTTATGAGCAAGCATTGTCTATATGCACATGTGATAAGATTCATTTACTACAAAAATTAAGCACATTTGTCCCTATAGACGCCATTAGAACGTACGGAAGAGCGGAGGTATTGCAATATTCATTCTTAACTTCGACACAAGATACAAGTTCGTTGTCAGATTAACGTTCCGGCCGCATTAACTATAAGGTAAAAACCCTTTTCCCCAGTGAATAGGAAGCTGGGTTGTTCCCAGAGCCCCTATGGCTGATTTTTAGTAAATAAAAATATACGCTGGGAATCGAACTACAATTCTTCGGTCTTCCAGCCCGTAGGCTAGACGGTATACCAACTACGCCAGACGCTTCCAACCTTATTTGGCAAAGGGCCACAATCCTTGTTAAGCGTCAGTTTGCGGGCCGCACGTATAAAATTCAGAACAAGTTGTGTACCTGACTGTCGAAACTACGGCGTAATTTTTAAATGTACAGATCATTTGCACATGTGGCCGCTGGCGGAGTCACACAACCTGGCTGGTCACAGGTTGGACACCCATAAAACACGTGACCTCGGCGGTTTCATTTCATATAATAATATTATTTGGGACAATGTTGATTTATAATGTGCTTTTATTGAATAACATGACTTCAGAAACTTGATCGTCTTCTCTCATTGGTTGAATTTTGTATTCATAATGCGCCTTTGCTTCGGGTCAACATAGTGTGTTAACCTTATGCTGCTATCGTGGAGAATATGGTGAGCTCCTAATAATGCCAGCAAATGACAGATGGGATTTAACTCGGCGTTTAAAGTGTGAATGCATCTCTGAAGTATGTGATGATGGGTAATTAATTATACAAGAATGTTGTTGTTTTTAAATAGTAAAAATCTCCATTTTATGATGCATATTTAATTTGCATGAGGTTTCGGGTTTTCGTTGTTTCTCCCGCTTAGTATTAAAAGAGTCATGGATTCGAACCTAAAGGGATGCAACTAACATAAAGTGATAAATATACGAGTATTAATAAAGAGCAACACCTCAAATGGACCTAGGACTGTAGTCAACCTCCGATACATTCTGGAAGGTTCATGTCTGCCAGATGCAGCAGGAGACAATGAAAAGTACGGAAGATACTTAATACAACACAAATTCTGGCTTCATATTTCAGCAGCATTCGTTTAATGCTTCTTCCTAGAGCCAGACGGAAACAATATATAGCACAAATAAACAGGATTAAAGGTAATGATATTTGGTTGATAAAATATCAGTCTGTGTTTAGTTACTGGACTAGCAGAACTTCAGATATGATTATTCTATGTTGAAGATCAATCGATTAAACAAGTAAGTGAAAATTTTTAGAGGTCTATTAACAGTTTAAAGACTAAAATTAACGTGAATTATAATTGAACATTCAGTCCTACTGCGCATTAAGCGCACCGGCTCTCGGTTATAAAACCCATTCACGTGACTTTAGAAAAAAAAAACAGCTGTTTCGTCTGTGGTCAAACAAAACGCATAAAATCACCCTCTGGGCAGAACGTGAAATTGTAGGTTAAACCTGATGGTACTTCTAGTATAACACTATGATTTTAAGGGATAATTTTCAATGCACATTTAAAAATTAATACATTTTAATGTATAATGACGGTGCGAACCTTTCTTGTGTCCTGTAATGCAGTCCTGAAATGTTATTTATAAAACCAAACTGCGTAGGAGAAAACATCAGGAAAAAAAATTTTAATTTCAGATAAAAATTCTTACCTGCTTCGTATTTCTCTTTTCCAACTATATGCCAAAACAATCTCACTTTCCTAAGGAGAAATTTTTCTTTTTTAAAGCGTGATGCCATGAAGACTTCCGGGGAAGTGGAAGGAAAAATCTTTCCATTTTTGAACTCGGCACGAGATACCAGTGAAGGGTGAATATGCGCCCCGGTCACTGCAGACCTGAATTTAGGCGGACACCAGAACTTGTTTAGATGTGGTGGGCATTAATGGAATTTCACTGGTCGTACAATACACCGTTTTACTAACAGCCGATACCCTTTATAAACAGGAATGTCTCTAAATATGTAATATCCTAAACTCTCACCTGATATCGTCTTCATTCTACACAAATATTTCCAGAAACTTCGTGTTTTTTACGCACAATAAAAGACTAGGTTAAATAACCGTAGGATATGTTGGGGATTTGGCGTTCATATGACGGTGACTAGTAATTTCTCTCTTTCTGATGTGACAAATTATACTCTGTAGTTGCCAGACGACACGGCGTAACGTCCCAGGAGGCAGTATTCTTTAAAAAAAGTTATACGCTGCATTTTAAAGTCCAATAAGAAAAAAACTTACCAAGTTGGGAAAAGTTCGTACAAAGAGAAGAAAATTCCATGTCATTTTACGACATACATGTGCTCAGAATATAACCCTAGCCAAGCATCAACATTATGTCTTGGAGAAAAAAGAAAGTGAGGCTGCGTGTATGTGTCCCTGGAGTGACTGCTTTGAATTAGCAATAAGGTGGTCACTGTTGTCTGCCAAATCGTGATGAGCTGAGCTGACATTCTAATGCAACTAGCGGCCTCACAGAGTACAAGACAAGCAATTCAAATGCTGCCGTTGTTACTTCTTGGAATGTAAACAGCAAACAAAACAGCGTGACCCGAAGTTCCAATTCGAAGAACACAGCCCAGCTTTTAAACTTGATCGATCTTATAAGCTATCACTATGAAATAATGTGAAATGCCAACTTGATGCAACTAGGTAATTTTATTGATGTATTCTTAGCTCGACATATTTCTGGTAAATACGTCCATCATCAGGAGCATTAGGTGTTCAGTTGCAGCATATGGTTTTCTGCACCGAGTTTTTGGATGGGTGGTGGTCTTGAGAGATGCTGCCTAGGTCGTGTGTACGGTGCGGATGGTGCCGTGCAAGGTTTTCTGCACCGAGTTTTTGGATGGGTGGTGGTCTTGAGAGACGCTGCCTAGGTCGTGTGTACGGTGCGTATGGTGCCGTGCGAGTCGCACTGTACCATTGCAGTATAAGGTGCGGTGTACTGTGCGGATGGTGCACGGCACCATCCGCACAGTACACACGACCTACGCAGCGGCTCTCAAGACCACCACACATCCAAAAGCTCGGTGCAGAAAACCATATGCTGCAACTCAACATCTAATGCGTCTGATGATGGACGTATGTACCCGAAACATGTCGAGCTAAGAAAACATCAACAAAATTACGTTGTTGCATCAAGTTGGCATTTCACATTATTTCATGAGGAAGATGCACGGTCAAACAACCGTCAAGCTATCACTAAGGCGACACACATTACCGTCGAAATATCTACCCTTGGCAGCACGAGAATGCACGCAGGATCAAAGAAGAATCCGGTCCGGTGTTATAAGGAAAGAAACATTTACTCCTCTAAACGAAGAAATTAAGATATCAGAATCTGGAATTAAGAGATTACCTTGATATGACGGAATATGAAAGATTATCACAAAAAGATTCAGCTGTGCGAACCCAACAGGAAAAATAAGACCCAGAATATGACTGATGCAAACCCACTACGGACGAAACGGACCAAAAATCCAACCGGTGAAACCAAAGGTAGAGAATGAGAATACGTTTATCTTCACCCTGTACAAGGCCATGAGAGCCCAGGAGGGGGGTACTGATATACCCCACTCTTTCTTTAACCTTGGTGCTAGATGGGTATCGCTGGAAATACCACGCCCCGGCCGCTTTAGCCCCTGCAAAGCGATCAGGTGCCCATTGCACAGATGGCTATGTAAAACCCAAGACCGGTCTGTAGGGGTGCGGGAAACCTCTCCCCCTGTGACCTGATCCTCAACCGTCCAGCCCGTAGCAAGTCACTGTACCGACTACGCTACTCCGGTTTATGTTAGCTGTGCCACATTAGTGGAACCCACACCATCGCAACATAAACCTTTAGCATCCTTTTATTGTATTTATGTCTCTCCAGCTGTCCCCCACCCACACACACACACACACACACACACACACACACACACACACACAGTTGTTCTTAACGATTCCTGTCCCCTAGATCTTATCAACATCCGAACACTACCACTGTTTTGTGAAGCAAGTTCAATCCGTGTTCTTCACTTACAGTGACCAAGTTTTATACACAAACACACACACACACACACACACTTATACACATATATACAACGAACATTTAATTAAAACATTTTTATGTTTTTTGTACCGTGCATCGTGATACAATTATGTAATGTTAACCAACAAAATGTACACTTTTTAAATTAATGTTCAATTCAATTCTTCTTGTCTTCTACATGTTTCGCACATCTTGTGTTCATCATCAGGAAGACCATTAATGGTCTTCCTGATGATGAACACTTTAAAAGTTTGTGCATTTTTTTGGTTTCCATTACACAATTAATTATAACAGTAGGTGAACACCGTGAAACAAATGATAGCAGGATATCCCGAGAATGAGTCTGGTCACCTTCGTGCATTCAATTTCTGATATCCGCTAAGACACGTAAATGTGTCAACCTGAGTTTCGTTTCATCCACAAAGTCACTCTCTAAACACGATGAACCCTCGATCAGACACCATCAGATTAAAGATTCTCGAATAAAGCTTACTTTTTCTGAATAAGTACCGATTCTATCAACCTACACCGTTTATTATACCAACTAAACGCACATCCTTAAAGCTAGTTCTTAAAAAAAACCAGCTGCTACTGCGAAGCTATTATCTATAGGTTCCTTGATCTGTGCCAGCTTCCTCGTTGATGTTGATTATTTGTAAAAGTTTCTAAAGTTTCTATATCCATTTGTGTGGATTTCCGTTTATTCTGTAAACAAGTTGGCCTATAAGCTTTAAACAAACGTTCGTGTTTTAAAAAATTAATTTAATCAAGCCATGGGACGGAATCGTTTTTGAGAAGCTAATAGTGGTTCTGCTAGTAAATTTAAACTGCGAAGGTTTCCTCGTGTCATGCCATGAAAGCATCCCCGAGAAAGAGCCCCAGTGCCCATTGTATAGTAGGCTGTTTGGGCCCCAGTGAAGAACAGAAAATGTGAAATCGAAAATTTTATATGTTTATTGCATTTCTAAATGTGTTACTCTACTGAATGTCAATATCGTGTTCTGGTGGTTTTGTTTGATAAGGGTCAGGGTAAAGTTGCGTCCCCCTCCACTCGCCTTGAACACAGATAGTCAAGTTCTCCAAAACACCAGCAGGTGAGCGTACTAGGCTTACAGCCAAACGTCATGAACCATGAATGAAAAAAAGGTAGTTACAAATCGCTGTGATACTTTGAAGTGAGGAATTATTCTTCTGGGATGTGAAACTGTGTCATTGGGTGGGTGATTCCCCATGATTCTTCGAAACGTCGAAAACCATTCAACCAATGACATAGCGTCACACCCCTGAAGGCGTGAGTCATGAACCGCCCTTTTCTGAGAACTTATGATCTAGAATCCTAACATTTTTCTATTACAGCTAGTGTGGAGGGTATGAAGTCCTATGATCATTAATGTTGAACAGTAAGAAGACTTTATCGTAGGTACCCGTCATGTATGTCATGACAGAATATCGTTCTTCACTCGGAGGGAAAACGAAAATCTACAACCCTCAACTAAGAATAACCGAATACCATGTGAAAAATGAAGAGGACAGCGCTAAATAAATTCCAAAAACATCCGTCTTCAGACACAGCTAGAGTTAGAGGTCCTAGGCTGATGTCACAATTTGGGAGCAGGTGCGAAGTCGTGTGCGCGTAGATCAGTGTGTTTCTGAAGTCAATGTCCTTCAGCGTACCCGGTAGCTGCAATTAAGTGAATGAAGTAAGAAGAACGTAGGGTTTGTGAAACTCGTGCTGAAGTATGTCATGTAAAATGATAGGGAGTTTGTGGATGTAGTCCTGTTATACCGTCCAAAGCTCGAGCAATTGATAAGCTAACCGGGTATCTTTTCAGATTAAAAATGCTTTTGTAGAGAACTATGTATGTTGCCATGTTAGAATTGTGTTAAATAAAGTCTCGTCTTGACATAATTCTCAAACACATTAAATTGCATTCATCCCACATTTACGGCCATATACATGTTAGCCCCTTCAATTAATCAGAGGCATCTGAACGTGAAATATTACTAGAGCATTCAGTGGAATCTCTAGCGTATATGAACAACAGACAGGCAGAATTCAACTCGTGTGCCTCTGGAATGTACCTAATTATCGGTTAAGCTAACATTTTTCAATTAAACCAAATATTTCCGACAGTTACATCTGACTCAACTATGCAGCAATTTGAAAACATTCTTCCCACCACCCCATCCTTCCCCCTCAATACTGAATGTGCGTGCTTATTTGTGTTCCCAGAATTATGCTTTTGTTACGTCATGCGTCTCTGCAAACAGCACGTTACTACAGCGCTGCACTGTGTGTACAAGAATAATCTGTTGATTCACAGCTCCCCTTTTTTAACAGCAGAGAGTGGAATGTATAATTAAGGGTGGAACGAAAGGAAGGAATTGTTTAACTACAGGGACAGGAGCTTAACCTGACGGGCTGTGGGAAATCACCCAATGAGTAAATAACGGCCGGAGCGTGAATGTCACCACTAACCAAAATAAGAATGCTTGGATATTTATTCCTACTCTACACAAGACTACTTGAAGGGTGCCTAGGCATACAGTTCACCTGTGTATATAAGAAATGTGTTAAATATAATATTTTCTGAATGTCATGACTGGTGATGCAGGAGAGACTGGAAGGCAAAATGAAGCTAGTGAACAGATTATAGGTAATAATTAACATATCAAACAACAAATGTACTTAATAAAACACAAATTTATGACAAGTATTAATCTCTTACATGTTTCAACACCGGGGTGCCATCCTCAGGGAATCTTCCAGATCAAAGGATTACAATCCCAACACGCTAATATAAGTATGCATCACCCTCACTGAGATAATTAATATATTAAAATTCTAAAATACATAAAATTGTTCCACAAAGTTTTAATATAAAAACTATGTGATGGCTGTTCCAGGTACGTACAAGTTCGTCCCTGTTTATATTGTGTAAGCAGTATGTATATAGACATCTGTCTGATTTTTGTAATCTGAAGGGATATAGTCCAGATGAAGCGTGTGAAGTGCGAAGTGCGTCCTGTCGGTCGGTGTAATTAAAAGAATAGGCAATAACAAAATAAATGGAAATAATAAAAAATAAGTTATAATTAATTTAAATTCTGTAACAGGAAGATCCCATTCATCTCGGGCATGAATTCGCGACTGTGGCTAAATCCTTCCCGAACTTTCGGAGGAATATCTTCATGGTCTTTTGTCCCGAAAAGAATGTGTTGTTTTGGGACCACTAGATCCTTGAAGACAAAGGCACTGTATTCCTTGTAAACGTTAGCAACAGATCAACCAGTGACTTGTCGTCATGGTCCAGAAGAACCAATTTCTCAGCCATACAGCTGTGAATACTTCAAGATTCGCGACAATATACCCGTTACATTACTGTTATCGGTGAAAGTAATACTGGTCAAAATGACGAAGTCTGTGCACCAAGGCCTTAAAAGAACATGCGCCCGGATCAACGAAAAAAATTCGAATTTGTATCAAAGTACTCCATTTTGGAATACTTTTTTCGATTATATCACACGAAAATGATGACTTGCATGAAATTAAATTTCGGGTTCCGTAAAAAGAAACAATTTGACTTAGTGAATATTTGCTTCTCAAGAAGGAGTCTTCTTCATAGAGTTAGAGATAGTATCTGCCAGTCACTAAACTAACACACTCCCTGAAATTCTTGTGCTAGCTGACGCCTATTTCGTATTCCAAATCCAAAGCGTGAAGGTAAATATCGCCATATAACATGCCACGAAGGCATAGAGGGGGAGTAGAGGAAGAGCTCTACTGTTCCTTCAACCTCGGCACTAGATGCGGGTAGGTGACCGCTTTACTGGGAAAGAGACCCGGTGCCCATTTCCAGGAGGCTGGGTGAGCTCCAGGGCCTATCTGGTGGGGTGCGGAAAATCTCATCCCCACCGGGATTCGATCCCCAGGCTGTTCAATCAATAGCGAGTTGCTATACCGACTGAGCTAACCCGTCCCACGATCCAGTGTATTAAGAGTACCCCATCGCACTCCGCCCCTGTAGTGCCCAGGCCGTACTATAAGGATTTCTAGCAGTTTTCCACAAAAAAATAAATACATAAACGTAAGTTATCCTAATTTTATACAGCCCAGTGGCAGCTAAAAACTCCACGTGCTGTAAAATTAATAAAATCTGCGGATTATTATTGACTCACCCTCGTACTTACACAGTATACCTTTTATGGCAAAGGAACAGGGGTTCTCTAATTTAGTACGGAGCATAGGGCACAAAGGGCCTGTACTAAGGCCTAGGTGCATCGGGGTCGGAAGGGATCGAACCCAAATACCATTCAATTCAATTCAATACATGCCATACCACTGTGTTTCGTACAACCTAATTCTGCAAGTAAATAATGATTACTCTTCTAAAGAATGTGAAATAACTGACTGCTGCAGAGAAGTCGGAATCTGCTGCCTCATATACAAGTTTCAGAAGGAAGCCAAACATTTATTTCGGATTAAAATGGTTTACACCCTTTTTTATTTACATTTTCCATTCCGTGTGTTATGCTACAATTTCTACGAAAGCACATTGTAGTAACTGTAACATAATGAACGGAAAGAAGAATGAAAAATTCTTTAATGCGCAGCAGACAAAACAAATTTACCATTTCAGGATTATCAAAAGAAATGTTCTATAAAAAACGCGTCAAAATGTTTGTGCACTTGTTTGTTTAATTTGCAACAATAGTTTACGTTCCTTCGTGTTACTTTGTTACAGCGATAAATCTGCAGTTGGAAGTCTAGTTACCTGATGTAGACATGCATGAAGCAGTCAAAACTTGTGTCTGCTTGTGTCATAAAACAAGAGCAGGCCACAATGGAAAATGATTCAAACACATATTTTAAGATTAGACTTATATATTCCTTTATAGTCCTTCTCTTTTTTATTCTTTCTTTAAAAAAAGAGCTCTTTTAGGGCAGAGTGACTATCAACGTGAGGATATTTACGTCAATGATGATGTTTATTGTGTTCTGTGTTATCACTCCGTGCAATCTGGTAGTTTTTGTCAGGGTTTCGGGCGCAAATGTTGCCTCCGTTTTCAATAACTTTGAATATATATGTTTTACGTTTCTGCATAAGATTTTACTGACCTATGAAGTTATAAGATCTGATGAACCACGAAACCACAATAGATTAACCCTTATCCTGCTAACGTGGAGAATATGGTGAGATCCTAATGAAAAAAATGACAGATGGGATTTAACTCGGTGTTTAAAGGGTTAAACTCGCATTTAAAATAGACTTATATTAAACCCACAAAGACGAAAAATATCTTCAGTCAAATTTATATTTTCTCTTATTTCAACACGTTATCAAAATCTCAGGCTACATACTACCGGTGATGGAACAGATTTTGGACGATGAATTGGAAGGTATTCGAAAGGAAATCGTCGTGGCTTGATAATGGTATACACAATGCCTGAATTTGTCTGAAGGAAGTCAGAAATTCTACGAGAAAACGTAATCAGAATATCGGTTGTCCCTGAAGAGATTCGAATAGGTTAGCCATCAAATACAAGTCTAGGAACTCTACAATTTCAGCAACCCATTCGGTGCAATTTTTGTGTTAGCGGGTAAAGATTTCACAGAGATCTGTTTCGAAGTTTCGGAGTTTGGGTGTTTGTCCCGAAGAGGGAACACTACCTTTGCCTAGATGTTTACTTACATCCTTCCTTAAAACATATCTGCTAAATTAGTTTCGTGTCAACTTAAGCTGACAAAATTAGTCTGAAATACTGATACGAGAGAAGATGCTACAGCACGTACGTGTCACTGATCGATATTTCTATCGTGCCGGTATTTGGAACACTCACACAGTGCCAAACACAGATTTCTATAACCCAGTAGCCCAGTACGTCCGTATGTCACATTGAGGTAATACACGCTGGCTAATTGATGACGATGACAGCGAAGAAAGTTTCCTTCTCGACGTAGTACGTGGGAGGAATTAAATCACGAAAACTGTAGCTTCAGAACTTGCTGTGCTGTATGACGACAATAACAATAAAATGTTCATAGATGTTGCAATTTCGGGAGACAGAAATGTGAGTAATAAAGACGCTGAGAGGAGTTTATAAGATACAAAAATATTAATATAAATTCAGCTTATGTGGAAAGTAAAAAAAAAGTGATAGCAGAAACAATATGAGAGAATGGAACCATCTCAAAATAACTCAGACGATACCTGAGTAACATGCCAGGAAAGCTCGAAATCAAGAAAGTACAAACAACAGCCATATTGGGCACTTCACACCTAATTAAGAATGTATCACTTATACTTACCCAACATATTTTACGTGCGAAGTAACATTACATGGAGCACAAACTGTAAATACAGAACAGCTGCGACGCTGTATACCCTAGAAACATGTTATGTTATAGGTACATAATTGTCAATTCTCCGCATAAATAATAATAAAGAAACTGAGCATGAATAACTCCAACAATTTTAATTATGAGGAAGCAAATTCTTTGTGCACGTCATGAAGACCTGTGGGATTATGGAGGTATAGGTACACACATTTTTAATCTCGTCGTCAGATGCAAGTGAGCCGTCATATTCACGCCATAGCCGCTTTAGACTTAGTTTAAAAAGCTTTTGGCGCCTATTAACCTTTATAAGCCTAATGTCAACTATAGTGGTCGTACCGCACCGCTAACCTCTAAAGTTGCATTTTATATATGTATTCAACAAATATAGGTGCCGAATATTTTAAACATGGTATATACTGTCCGTTATTTTCTCTTCAAAATGCAGTTCGTTTCATAATTCTAACATATTTGGTTCCTGTATTATTCACATTTTATATACAGGTGTGCCAAAATTTAAAAAATAATTCCGGCGCCAAAAGGTTAAATGTGAAGTTGGATGAGCCGCAGATTCTGTTTGGACGCTTGCGAAAACTGCTCTGTCTTCCAAACCGTAGCCAAGTAACCACACAAATGCAGCTCTCAAGCTCCATTTTATCCGTGATATAAACAATACTGTCGAAAACTTTTAGTAAATGTATGTAGAAGAGTTAATGGAGAACACGGAAAGACACTCAAATAAAATTTATAAAATTTATCAGATAACATTTATAAAATTATAAATGTTCCTGCTCTTATATGGTTGTGAGACTTGGGCACTATGAGAAAAGAAATCCCTTACGAGTGCAAACAAAATAAAACAAATTGTCTTCATCCGTTGCAGAATAAATCTTAGTAGTTCATGAAAGGAAGGAAGATTTTTTAATTGGAGGAAATAACACAGAAAATGAACACAGAATTTAATGTGACAGCCAGATATTAATATAAAATACAAGTATAATATAAACTTCAGTGTACAGATCACAAGTAAAAGGGAAGTCTAAAGTGAACCAAAACAACAAAGCAGAAAGAAAAAAACATTCTTTTAAAAGAAGCGGAACAAATGAGTTAACTTGATTCTTGTAGACTTTGAGATGAGGATGATGTTAATGGTGATGATGATGATGTTAATGATGGAGGTAAAGAATGATGATGATGATGGTATAAGATTATATTCTTGCAATATGCTCAAACGATGAGGGGCCAAAAATGCTATGATTATGTAAGTCAAATACGTAACTACAAAGTTTCGTATTCTCCCAGTTGCTCTGTACAGAGATTCAAGTCGTTGGGCCAATTGGTAAACCGATGCTTGCAGAAGCTTGTTTCCTGCATCTTATTGCTATTACCAGTTGTAGATTGTGATTTCCTGAAATTTAAAATTGAGGATAGTAAACTCCTCAACAAGGTCTGTATTTAATTTGAAACTGACACTTCGTCAGATCTCAGGTGAATTGAATCTTTTGATTTTATAATTATTTGTTCTGCACGTGGTGGTAAAAACAAAGTCATAATGCCATTAACATAAATCAAATGCCAGTAGGTCACTTCGAAAACCGCCACTCCACTATTTAACAAGCTTAAAATAGAGGAAATTTGGGATTCATATGTCTTAGTCATCTTACAAAACCAAATTTTGATGGCTTATTTTGGAAAGGAACATTGTTAACACTAAAGACAAATTACTCCATTCATTTTCTTGCATTTAAGGAAGAGAACCCCGACGTTTCTATTGTACCTTCAGTCTATTGTCTCAGCAGAAGACCTTTAAAATTCATTCATGCTTCCGTGCCCCTATTATTTCTGTACGAAAGGCACAAAGTTCTAATTTCTTTTCAGACATTTAGTCGTGATGTAATGACACTATCTCATTACTGTGTTTAGTAGTGAAATAAAACCAAATTTTATGATAAAACTTAAATACGCGTGTGTATGTGTGTTTACATTTTGGGTCTGCTAGATTTTCTCCCCTTCTTTGATGAAATTCAACAGAACAGTTCTGAAGATGTAACACCACTAATATTACATGGCCTTGTTTCACACAAGATTAAACCAGCTCCATCAAGTCTCCCTAACCTCAATCTGAATATTTTTTACTATCACGTCTCAACCTTCAGTGTGCACAATTTTCATAAGGCTTATTCAACAACATCATGCATACAGTTGTTTAAAACTTTATATCACATTGGGTGGTACAAATACCTAGTCAGCAGCCCAGCAAATGACCTGAAATTTATAGCATAATATTAAGCAGTATTTAGGATTATTTCGGAAATTTACGACTAGTCAGAAGACTCCCAAAACTGGGTTTTAGTAGAGGTGTTATATTAATTTGCATTACGAATTACGACAATATATAAATATTATGCTGAACCCTGACAATCGTCAAAGGTATGTTTAGCATATCTTGAATATTGTATAGTGGTCAGGTGCCTTGTTACTATACTGACACTTTGGACATTGTTACATTCATTCAGTGGGCATTATAGTACTCAGATACTGGATATTATTATATTGTAACACTAGGCATTTTCCTACTGACTCAAAAGACATTATTATACCCACACACAGGAATTATTGTACCGACACACTGGGCATACTATACTCACTAACATGGCATTATTATCCTGATACACTGAGCATTATTATACTGTCACTTCATGTCGCATGGGTGTACACCAATTTAGTTTCCGGAGTTAGGTAGCGGCGTTTCCCGCATATTGTATATAACTGTTACACAATCGTGTCTTTGTCGCCAAACCTTGCTCGCAATAACCAGATGAGCCACATACAACTGACGTTGACACTAATTTTCCTTCTTGTTATGGGAATAAAAGTTCGAATCAAAGAAGTGAGAAAGACTCCCCGCCGAATCCAGAGAGGACAGTCATTCGTGAAGCTGACCGTCTCCAAGATACTCCTGAAATTCTCAGTTCCTTGCGGGACTTGACGAGTTATTTCAGTGTCCAAATGTACGCACTACTGGACTTTAAGTCTCATTGATGATTTAGGTAAGTAGACTCACTCCGTGTGTCCTTAAGAAGTAACTGAGCAAGCAATATTTAGGAACGCATAGATCAGGGCTGACCAACATGCAGCCCACGAGGAAATTATTTTGGGCCCTCGGTCAACTTGATTGTTTCAGTAATACATTTTAACAAACGTAATATGATAGATCTAGAGAACAGAACATGGAAACTTTATTAGCTGCGAAAACGTTAGAAAGCTGTAACTCGTCACTTTTTAGGACAGCACAGAGTAAACCAATATTTCTTTGTGTTTTATTGAGTTTAGTAAGGCCTACTACCTTGTAATTCAACCGAATTTTCAGCGGGAACTATAGTTTGTATATAGCGGCTTTCAAGTGAATTCAATCCCCCCCCCCCCCCCCCCAAGTTTTCGATACATTATACATCAGTGCGACCCCTTAGGTCAGCCTTTAACCAATTATTTGGAACTCCTGTGTGTTGAAGTCGACAAACCTTAACCTTTATCCTGCTAATGTGGAGAATATGTTGAGCTCCTAATAATGCCAGCAGATGGCAGATGGGATTTAACTCGGTATTTAAAGGGTTAAAATAGACTGTCACCGAATTAAGAACTGCCCAGCTTTGTTTGAAATCATTATTTTAATACCGTTGGGCACTGAAATGGACCTTAAAACAGCAGGATATGGCACTGAATATTGGATACACCTGAGTATGAAGACGGTGAAGAAGTAGCGACATCTTCCTTTCAGGCTTCTTTACATAAATTACGTGGAGGTTTACAAAATCTGTAAGGTTAATGCAAATCTGGCGCCTGTGTGTTAACTCTTCCGTTAATAGAAAGCTTATCTCTTTGCAAAGTGCGCCTTCCAGGTACCTTGTTGTATCAGTCCCTTAAGTGACTGGCTGGACTAATGTTTCGTTTCAAAACATGTTAATGTAGGATTCAGTTCTTAGTACTTTCACTTTAATTCCTACTGTTAGCTCGTTATCTCGGAAACAGGACAGGCTGCTGCTGATACGCCTTCGGTTGTCCGCTCATTTCACAGGACCGCCTCAACGTGACAGATATTGGCGAGTGAAGTAAAAGGCGTCACATTCTAATGCCGCCCGTTCATACTAGAGTTTTGAAAAGTGCACTGAATTTCACGTGCGGGAGCCGGAAGAAAGGATAGCCCAAATTTCCTCCTTCCTCACTTCTAAATTTGTCTCTTACTGTCACCTGGTGAATGGTGCTTCACACAAAAACATGTAGAAGGAAGTTTAGTACTCTCAGTCAAGACATGGCATGCAAAATAATGGGGAAACGTACGGACAATCTCTGGGATCAAATAATTTAAAAGATGTTAATTTGATGTATCTGAATATTCGTTACAGAAATGTTAAAGTTTTTATTCCCGAGAAGCTTGGAGGTAACATTAGTTGGATCTTTCCTGTTTAAACTCTCCCACTGAGTTTGGTTATTAGATTTGATTTGGTTTGGTCATGGTATGTTAGGTTAGATTACGTTAGGTTAGGTTAGGTTAGGTTAGGTTAGGTTAGGTTAGGTTATGTTAGGTTAGGTAAGGCTAACCTGTCCAAACCGGCTCTGAAATACACCCAGCCTCCTATTACAAGAAAGGAAAGATTCTCTTTGTCTTATAAAGGCTGATTTATAAAACATATGAAGGATGGGACGACAATAAATGAGAGACCAACGAAATGTACTTATAAGAAAAAGAAATTCTGCTTCGGTTTTGAGGACTGTTTTTTACAAAATTGTCATATTATAGCTTTCCATTCTACCTGTTGGAAAGAACTAGACGCCGGAATGCAGCCTACAGCACAAATTAAACATTTCTCCATAGCTTCAAGGCCGCTGGCATACTACGAACAACAATCACAAATTGCTTCACGAAACTTTGGAAATCAAACAGTTCCTCCTCATCCTCATTTGTTGTCCGTAAGGTTGTTTCCTTACACACCATGACGGCATAAGGGAGGTACGGAGTTATAATAACGTTCATTCATAACACCCACAGTTGACTGAGGTGAGCGATTGGCTTTACCCCGAACAAGATTGCCCTTAACCATTACATAAGCAGTTTTGTGTCCTAGAGCCGGTCTCTACCTCTTGTATTAGATAGTTCTCTTTCCAATGAGGAAAATCTAATGAGATTAGCTATTCCGTAGTCTAATCACTGTATTGGTTTCCGTCTTTCCAAAACACAAACGTAATAAAGAAGCTTCCCCTAACAGATTGTTCCGTATCCTGCAGTACACAAGCGCTCTTTATGCATATACCTTTGTAGTGCCTGCAGATGACTTTTTGTAAAGCCAAAACATGTAGCACAATATATAATAAGACACTGTAAACGTGCAGGTGTCAATCAGTGTATATCTTCCGATTTTTTAATCTGTATATCACAACGGAGTGTCAGACACATTTTATATTCCATCCATAAAATGATCATAATTTTAAATTGCGGACATACGTGCATAAGGTACTGTGGTGTTTCTACATTTGTGATTGGAAAAGAAACTGAAATTCTATTTTGTATAATTGAGATGTGGAATTTATAATTATCAGATCAGTCTATAATAGTGAGGGAGTGGAAAGATTCTTTCAAGACAAAGTGTAGCTGGCCATTGAAAGAGAAATGGAAGGCGACAGAGGTATGTGAAGACAGGTCCGTTGTATCGAAAAAGATAACCAACCAGGTAGGGAAGGCAGAGGAAGAGGCACACATTCCATCAACACCGTGCCAGCAGGTAATGACAGAGACAGAGAAACTGAACAAAAGCAAACTCGCAAAGGTAGAAGAGAATTGGGTCAGTAGGTATAAAACCTTAGTGCTTCAACTTTTTACGGGTATTTCTTTCAGGTGTCTTGGAGTTGCTGCTACAGTGCATGCTCCCTTCTTCCTTCCTACCTGCCTGCCTGCCGCTTGCCGCCTGTCGCCTGCCAGACGGAGGGATTCGGCCTTGACACAGAGAGGAACTCGCTGAGAGAGACAGCCCGAAGAGCAGCTGCGCTTTCTACAGAAATCATCATGAAGAAAATTGAGACCAACTGAGTGTCTGGCAAATGAGCTTCAGATGTTAAGATCTGAGCTTAAATCAGACGATAGTATGTGTGTTACGAACCGTGTTTAGTGTTGAAGAAAAACGGAACTCATACCAGAGTTCAACATTAAAGAGAGTTGTGCCTATAGTTTCAGGCGAGTGTTGAGTGCATATTCTCTTCAGTCACTGCCGTGAGAACACAACTTAAAAATGACTGGCATTACTTACTGTGATTTTAGAAAATTCGTTTCAAAATGTGAATAACTTACGAAAGTGAAGTTAGGAAATATATGACTGTATTTTGTTTACCGATGTTTTGCCAGGAAAAAACATTCTGTTTAATGTATATGAAATAGATCTTTTTGGACAAGGAAAAATAGTGTGTCAGTACAGATTGGTGTCATCATGAACTGACGTAAGCACGGGACAATATTCGACATTCACACCAGCAGAATCAACACTTCCACCATGATCTTCAAGGTAAGATAAACCACCTTATGTAATGGTAGAAATAAATCTTTTAGTGGTCCAAAGTGTAGAAGCGAAATAGAACTCACATAATGCTACTTGCTACTGGGTGAGTCACATTCAAGTTCTTGTCGCCTGATCTCCAACACACAAACCTGGATAGCAGGTTAAGCGAAGCCTGAGACATACTGACGGAAACCATTGGATAGTCCGACCTATCACCTATTAAACTTAACCGAGTCATTAAGTTATTTTTTATACATTTTACTTAAACCGGAATGCAAAAAGCACTTTCAAATTTCATCAACAATTTCAGTATAACATACCGTTAAAAGCGATTTATTTGTGAAATTAAACTCATTGGGCTCTTATAAAAGAAAATGAGACAAAAAGACATCAGAAGAACCTAATTGTGTAAGTTACGGTCCAACAGACAAAAACAATCCGAAATCTTCGAGAATCCTTAAAGAAAATCCATCACGGCTAATTTCATGATTTATTTTCTCCAGAAGATTCCTGCAGTAATATTAGTGCTCATTTTGCTACACGCTCAGTCCGTTGCGGAATCCTTGATTTAATTCCAAGATAAGAAGCTGATTTTGTTGCAGAAGCTACTGAGACTGAGGAACGTTTGTAGATAAGACATGATAAATCGTGATAAGTCGTGATAAGTTTCAAAATGTAATGGCATCAGACAGAGACTTTGAGAAGTTCAGTAAAATGACTACGAACCAAGGCGAAAGCTGTCAATTACCCGTCCCGAGAGTCGAATCATGTACCTCCAGAACAAAATTTTAAAACTTTAAGTCTGCGTCAGCTTACTCCGTCATTATTCGCTTAAGGACACTAATGATTACTTGGTGGTCTGTAGTTCGAATGCCTGCAGGGACAAGTTTAAACTGAAACTGACTGTATCTTCGAGAGGCTCGAGATGGACAAGGTCCACCGACAGTGCCAGCAGCTCACATTTCACTGCTTTTCAGCTACCCCAGAAATTTCCTGTAATGAAATGAAGCCGGGGGTTCATAACCGCTGTCAAGAAACGTGTCACTGCCCTTCTAAAAATGGTAAATTTTACACTCTAGACGCTATTCAAGTAGGATGCGGAGAAGTGTAGCTGCAATTATTCTTAACCTCAGCACTAGATGGAGGCAAGTAGTCATCTACAACCTCTGGGTATTTTACCACAAAAAATTACTCCCGTTTTAAATAAATAGGAGGCAGGATGGGCTACAGAGACTGTCTAGAGGTTTTGGTGAAGAGAAAAATCAATTTCCGATGCAAGATTTCTAACTTCTTATCGTCCAGGTAGTAGCCTGATTACAATATTAACTACGCTATCTGCCCCTATTCCTAGGTAAAAGAAACAACCACAGAACCTCCCATATTAACGATTCATTTTAATATTAAACTGTAGTCTTAAAACTGTCTCACAGTCTACATGCTATTCTTCCCAGCCGTCTCTTTCGTATACGATTTTCCAGTAAATTTTGTGCGAATATCTGTCCTCTCCTATGTTTGTAGCATGCCTAACCCATTTCCCATCTATATGATGACGCTAGGAATATTTAGGTTCGAGATCAAGTTATAGGACTCTTCACATAAAATTGTCTCCATCAGCAAGTTACTTCACTAACTATAAGTCAATTTTCTCGAACGCTTGAAGTAGTGTTCTCATCTTAGTGCCAGAAACATCGTTTTTCACCCCCCCAAAAAGCTGGTCTTGTTTACAATTTAATCTTTAGCTTCTATTGTGCAGACGCGAAGACATAATTTTCTACTTACGCCCTGTAAAAATAGTTTGTGAGAATTTTTAAAAGTAGGTCACATCATACTACAATCCAATGCTGCGAAGCTATCCTACCACAAACAGGGTACTGTCCAGAAGTATTAAGTAATTTCTCAGTATTTTAAATATTTCCCGCAAACAAACAGTTCTGCCTTATGGGTTCTGTATCAGTTCCATGCATTTTTCTGTTTAATAGCTTACTTCTAGTAGCCAATATGTGTATTTATTTCAGTATGATCCTCTTAAAAAATAAAGCAAGTGATATATTAAAAAATAAAAAATAATAATTATTTATTTGGTTTATGGCATAACTTAGTTTTATAGACAATTACTTACGTTGCACAGAAGTATTCAGCCTCCATCTTCAGTGTAAATATCTCCAAATGAAGCATGTCAAATCTTTAGTTACTGATATTTATTTGTAATTTATAATTATTAATTTACAAGTGTCGGGTAACGAAAATGAAGTCCAAATAAAAATAAGTGAAAATAGTCATGTTACAGCATTGTCAAGAAATATGTACGGTCCAGTGTCGATATCATTTACTGCAAACACTTCGGTAGGAGATTGAACAGCTGGACAATAGAGAAATGCAGTTTGATTTCCGGAAGGTCTAGTGGTCAGAGTTTCTGGCTACAGATACAGAGGTCCCGGGTTCGATCCCCGGCGCTACCAGATTTTCTGAGTAGTAGTGGGTCTGGAACGGGGTCCACTCAGCCTCGTGAGCCTAGTG
>Ga0123354_10002390_pt1 | contig 24691 bp, 16 predicted proteins | sample TergutLab28metaG_2_FD_97872 | JGI IMG/M metagenome (GOLD analysis project Ga0123354, IMG submission 97872) | Labiotermes labralis P4 segment gut microbial communities from Petit-Saut dam, French Guiana - Lab288 P4 | ecosystem: Host-associated > Arthropoda: Insects > Digestive system > Gut ...
ATGCTATTATTAAACAAAAAATTATTGTAGCAAGGTCTCTTTTAGACGATATTAAAACCAAACAACTTCAATGGTACGGACACGTTCAGAGAATGGAAGAGGGGAGATTACCAAAAGAAGTTACGAAATGGAGCCCACTAGGAAGAAGAAAACGAGGTAGACCTAAACTTACCTGGGCGGAAGGGATTAGAGGATTGATGGGAGAAAAGGGATTAATGGAAGAAGACTGGAATGACAGAGGCAACTGGAGGAAGTAGATAATATAATTGTCAAATGGGTGCAGGAAGATGTGGAAACATTGTACAACCTGCTAAATAATAATAATTACAAAAACTGCAATTGTATAGCACATTGTTACCGTGCAAATATGTGTAACGATATGAGTACCAACAGTGTACATTACACATAAGTACAGTATCTGGTTGGTACATCGTTAGTAATTTTATATAAACAAGACAAGCAGTGTAAATATAATGTAACAATGTGGTGCGTTCGTGCAACCACTGGTGTGAAGGAAAAACAATGATTACTACACGTTCTGAGATTACGTTTTTAATCTTTAGTGTGTAGCACGCAACGCGTATGCGCCATGTTGTCATCCGTGGCCTGCCCAGCTCAACAATATTTTTCACATTATTATTTACGGCATGATTTTAAAAAAGTTACTGAACATAAAATGTGTGTTCTGAATTTATCTACAACTTTTGTCTCAAAAAGTTCTCATTCTAAGAAGAAATGACCAAAAACGTAAATAGGTCTTCACGTACATTACCCCTTATTCTTGTCAAGATAATAGATAAACTTGAATTTTCTACACATATTTTCGAAAAATACTCAAATATCAAATTTCATGAAAATCCGTCCAGTGGGAGCCGAGTTCTCCCACGCAGACAGACGAACGGACGGACATGACGAAGCTAATAGTCACTTTTGGCAATTGTGCGAAGGCGCCTAAAAACTTAAACAGTTGCCAGGATGGGAAAGGTGCGAAATTTCACATACCTGAACAAGAATGTCAGCCATCCAGTCGAAAAACTAGTGAACCAACAGGAAAAATCGAGCGTGGCACTGAATAATACAATCTCTTGGCACTTAATGGTTAATGTTCCTTGATAAACCTCCATCTATTACAGACATTTAAACTCGCAGTCTTTCTTTACCCCAGTATTCCGATATTCTCCCGTGTTTCGTGCATCAAGAGGTCACCACAAATTAACCTGAGTGTCCCGCTGGCATCTTAGTATAGTATTACACCACATTTAACATATAAATATACTACATCACTACAACTTATTATATTCACGTGCTTCCCCGTTCACGAGACGAAGACAGTTCTACATTCTACATTGTCTATCGAACTGTGTGTAAGATGAAAGAGCACACGCCATCTAAAAATTTTTCTCGGCACCACAATCGTGTTCGTACTTTAGCCTCCTCTATTGCAGAGGCACGGAACCGGGCCCCTTGCACGATTCACCAATCCTCCGTATTGTCGGCATCTATGGGTCATCACAGGCAAACGTCTACACCTTAATTGAATTGAAACCTGCGATCAGGGAGTTTACGTTTGGTACAGTCTCAGAACAAAAGATGGGTATAGAACTATTCGCGCCGCGATGAATTAACCAACAGAGTAAAAATGTTAAAATGACATAAACAAATGCACTGTCCTTCTGACATCGACAATAACTTTCACAATTATGCAATTTACATTACTGCCACCTGCTCTGTGATAGTATGTATGAGGTTCGTACGGCACTCAACACGGACACCTGTGGTCTTCTACGCTGTAACGCCAACTAGCCGAGTAAGTGATTATCATTTATCTTGAACATAATGCCTCCATCTTGAGGAGAGTGAAGATGGAGACATTACGTCCCTCCGAAACACTGGTAATTACTTACAGAACTACATAACGCTGTAGCACAGAACAAGGATCTAATACTAACTTAACTCTACGCAGCAGAGTCCTACAGACGCTAACAGTCCTCAGCTAGTCGAGATATTCAGCGCACTGAATGGAACCCGAAGGTTCATTATTGCATTCACAAGAGCCCGCCACCTGTTCCTATCCTGAGCCAGAGCAATCCAGTCCACGCTCCCGATACCTCCTACTTGACGATCCACTTGACCTAACATCATCCTCCTACTTAGGTATAGGTCGTCCAAATGGTCTCGTTCCCTCCGGTTTCCCCACGAAAACCCTGTATGCAGCTTTCCACTCTCCTATAAGTGCCACATGCCCCGCCCTACTCATTCTTCTCAATTTTATCCCCAGAATAATATTTAGTGAGGAGTACAGGTCATAAAGATCCTCCTAATACAGTCTTCTCCACTCCCCTATTACCTCGTCCTTCTTAAGTAAAAATATCTTCCTGAGCACCCTATTCTCCAACACCGTCAGTCTCCATCCCTCCCTCCCACCCTCAATGTGACACCGCAAGTTTTACACCCACGCAAAACAACTGGCAAAATTACATTTACGTATATTTCAATGTACGTATTCTTGGATACCAAGTGGAAGATACAAGATTCTGCAACAAATGAGAGCAACTAATCCCTGAGTTCAATCTGCTTTCAATTTCTTCATCAATTCAATTTTGATGGGTTGTTCCCAAATATCTGAACTGCTCCACCAGGACCTACTCTTAAGTTTTATGCGATATTATTACACCTCCGTGCATACATGAATTATGCTGTGAAGAAAGGATGTTACTATTTGATTGGTCCTACTGCAAGAAAATTCGAGGTTTGCCACTCAGCGCTTATGGCACAAAAGTCCCAGGTATTCGTTCTGTCCTTCCTGTTTCAAGCCCTGAAGCCCTCAGTTAAGTCATTCGTGTATCTATGCATGTACAAAGACATGAATTAAGAAGCACCCACGGCTGCACTACTTCACATATGTCAACGTACTGCTGACACACATATAAGTTTATATTTTTGCAATATAAAGCAGTGTAATTTGGTACGTTTCGGAGAAACTTGCTGCCTTCTTCTTTAAAGTAGAAGAAGCAACTATTCTTCACTCTTCTACTCTGGAGACGGCTGCAGAAAATTCGCGTGAAAAGTTCGTAAGACGTACTACACTATTAAGCGTCACATTACCCCCAAAGAAAACTCAGATCCGCCCCAAACAGCCAGACATTAACATATTTCGTTGCAGTTTGTTGAATATTCACCGAACAGAAAAAAGAAACGTTTATAACAAATTTGAAGACAGCCATCCCGTTGTGTATCGTCAATTATTTATTATATTAGTGCCGTCAATACACAACAAATCCCACTGGACAAACAATTTGACTGTACCCTAACAATACTATTCTTTGTTGGCCTGAGGATGGTCGGTTAACGGCATGTCGCCAGATATAACCCAGCTGCTCTAATAATCTGGTCTTTGTAATTGCTGTGTATTGACAGCACTAATATAATAAATAGTTTATAATAAAACTTAGTTTTTTGCCATCTACATTGTACGCCACAAGCATTCACCCATTTTCTATACCCCGTCACTAAATAGACGTACAGCCTCAACCGTTAATCTGATGCACATAAATTATTTTATTATTATTATATTTCTCACTGCTTTTATAAGAATACCTACAATTACACAGTGAGACAAGCCATGTTTCTAGGGTACATAATATTGCTGCTGTTCTGTAATTACAGTACAAGGCACATGCAGTGTTACTTTCCATGATAAACATAATGTACTTTACATCCGCACTTTCTCGAGTATGCATGCAATGCCCAGTATGGCAGCTTTCTGTACTTTACTGAAATCACGCTTTCCGGGTATTTCGTTCAGACATTCTCTGAATAATTGTGAGATGGTTCCAGATGTCCCTGTATCACTCATAATATTCCACATGCACTGTACTTCCGTTGTAAAGTCTTTATGTTTTAAACTTTCTTCAGCTTCTTTCTTTATTATCACATTCCTATCTCCTGATATTGCAAGTCTGTTAACAGACACAATCCTTTCCATTACCGCGGATTTTGAAGTCCCGTTTACCGTTAGGGATGGTTCTGTATTATTATTATTATTATTTTAAATTTATTCTCGCCTATTAGTTATTAGGTGGTGGTATTCCAGTAAGTCCATAAATGAACAAGAGATCAAAGCGACTTACCACAGCATTTTACGAATGATATGTGCAGTGCTCATTAGTGTCACCTTCTGTAGCTCTATGGCCGACGGGTGACTGGGAGCAACTGAAGGTTCTAATCTAATTCCTTCTTAATTGTTCCTAATGCTCCAATTACAACTAGCACAGTTTTTGTGCTCACTTTTCACATCCTGCTGACCTAGATTTCCAGGTTTTGTATCTGCTTAGTTTTTTAGTTGCTTTGCTAAGGTTTGAATCATTTGGTATGGCTATATCGTTCAGTAGGCAAGTCTTATCATTTTCTGTATCGTGCAGTGCTACATCAGGTCCGTTTACTAGTACAGTTCGATCAGTGATAATCGGTACATTCCATATAACAGTTGTACCATTGACATTTATGACTCAGATATACGCTCGTGGTATCTGTCAGTATCCTGTAACCCATATGTTTACATACCGTCCATGGATGTAACCAGCCAACTTATTGTGTCTTATTATTGTATTCAGATGGCGCAATTGTTGTGCGTCCCTCAACGATATGTTTTATTTGTCCTTCTGCCTCTTCACACATCCTGCACCTACTCTCAACTGGTTGATTCATGATCTTCCTCTAATAACGCGTGCTGAGTGCTTGATATTGGGCTGCTATTATAAAAATATAAGATTATCTCTTTAGGCCTGAGAAATATTGTTGTTGTTGTTTTTGCATAAAAGTCCTGTACGTTTCGATCATAACTACCGCCTCGAATTCGGGAGGACTGGGTTCAATATAAGCTCAACAGGCTACACAACGTAATTAGTATGTTTCATTCTGGAGCGTTCGCGTAAGCATCATTACCATGGAAACGCAACAATAGTCCCCTCTTTATAATTGCTGGCGAAGATGCAGATGTCAAAAATATAAAAATGTTCAGTGTTGTTATGGAAATGTAACAATGGGTTCCTTTGCTCTTTTATCCAGCTACAAAATACGTCGCACTGCTGTTCTAATTGAGCATTAAATAATATCAGTGTGTGTCTGTATTCTCGCCTTGGTCATTCAATATGCAAATCAAATCTTTTCTGCCCCGTATTATATTGTCATCTGTGGCCTGCCACGCTCTACCACATTCTTCCACATTATCTCTAAAACAGTACGATTTTCGGAAAAATAGTTTATTGAACATGAAATGTGTGTATTGAATTTCTCTACAACTCTGTCTGAAACATTTCTCATTACAAGAAGAATTCACAGAGATATGATCACAGACTTACATAGGTGTTCACTTAAAGTACCCGTTACGTTGTCACATTCTAACGAAACTTGAATTTTATCGATGGATTTTCCACAAATCCTGCTATATAAAATTTTATGAAAATCCGTCCATTGGGAGCCAAGTTGTTTCATGCGGACAGACGGAGAGGCGCAGGCACGATGAGGACAATAACCGCTTTTCACAATTTTCCGAAAGAGCCTAAAAACGGACTAACCCGAGATGGTTAGATGCTCTTACTCAGTCCGTCCAGGATGTCAGGATAGTACCTGGAGTCATGTCACATCGGCTTTACGTCCGCATCCTGTCCACAATGTTATTAGTCATCCAAACATTCGACACCTTACAGTCTAATCTAGGCCACAGACATAAATAAATAAATAAACAAACAAACAAACAAAATGCTCAATACTTACAACTGCTCCACCTAACTATTGTGAACCAATTCCTGTGGTTATAAACGCGGAATAAGATAAAACGCTGAGATATTTATGAAAGCAGAATCCAACAGATCGTGTCCCTGAACGTGAAGATTGCCAATCCACTGAGCGAGTTTACTGTTTGTTTTGTGCAGCTACTACGCGGTGCCATATAAACTTGGCCTTAACAGCGAGTTTGTTGATTTTGTCAACTTATTTAACAAACTTGTATTAACTTCGCGAGACAGTGCTATCACAAACAATGTAAAATCAGATTCCGACGCTTCCTAATAGAATTTTTCACAGACTGAAATGAATCCATTTGAACAATACAGAATGGAAATCTCATTTCACATGTTAAAGCCAGAACTATAGAAGACCTTGTACAGGCACGCCAACAAAAGCAACCTCAATTACACTCCGTAGCTGTGATACAACGACGCTGTACAACGTCCTGCGACACTTAACGTCCTGGTTGGTAGTCTATCGATGCGGTTTAGGCGCGTTCGCGGAACTGCGAAAGGCGACTATTAGCTTCATTATGTGTGTCTGTCCGTCCGTATGGAATAACTCGCCTTACTCTGAATGAATTTTCATGCAATTTCACATTTGAGTATTTTCGAAAATCTGTCGAGTAAATTCAAGTTTAATTAAAATCTGATAAGAATAACGCACACATTACATAAAGACCTACGTATATCTATGACAATATCTCGTTCAGTTTTTTTTTTCAAATGAGAAATGTCTCAGACAAACGTTGCAGAGATCACAACACACATTTTAAGTTCAGTTAACTTTCTTCCTCAAAATCGTGCCGTTTATGACCTACTGTGGAAAAATACTGTACAGCCGGACAGGTCACAGATGACGACATAACACGGCGCACGCACTATGTATACTGGATAACTAAGGATATAAGCACGCACCTCAGTGTTACGTTATACGTAAACTGCCTGTCTTGTTGATATTGAAGGACATCAGGATACAGGTTTGCAAGAAGGTGATCTTTGTCTCTAGTGGTATTTCGATAAGAAGCGCGGTGTTTTAAGGGAAGCGACGAAAGAATAACTTGAGTGCAGCCCAGAACTGAAATGTGTCTGGAGAGTCCGGTCATGAGCTTAGTCTACTTTTACAGCGGGCACAGACAAGGAGGCCGCGAGGTACTACACGTCTGTACTGCAGCTTGTTAGTCTCGATATACTGGTTGGAGCAAGGCAGAAACTCAGTAACAAATTTGTTAATTTCCTGCTTTTGATCCACTAAGAGCACATCGTTCAGTATATGCGTGCTAAAAATACATAAAATGTCAAAAATTCTGCTGAGAATATCATCCTTCTAAGGAAAACCTCTTGAAATTTGGAAGCACCCCCAGTTCTATTCAAGTTACTCGTACAACACATTAAGGAAGTTTCAGTTACTGCAATTAATGCCATTACAACAGACCTCACCGAATGCCGAAACTGATGAAAGGCCGGGCCTACGTTACAAAAAAATTTTGAGGGGAAGGACTGGGAAGACGACAAAAGACTTGACTATGAAAATAATACAATTAGGAGAAGTGTGACGTATCTTTGCATCTCGTAATAGAGATGTTAATCACCTATATGTGTATTATGTGTTCAGGAAAGGCTCTGTGCATATACGGCAGACAAGGACAATCTTCGGCGGTTTCTCATCAGTTACTTCACCCCTGTGAGAAGGACTTTTAATAAACTGAAACGAGGAGTGAAAAAAAAATATTGTATCACGGAGACCTTTGTTGTCACTTATTACATTTCAGGATTTTCACGCTTCGTGCTTCAAATCAATAGCTTTGGGCCCGAATTTGCCTCGTGGACGAACAGTGCGGGAATATAAAAGCAACAGCTTCAGGATTAATGATAGTCTTCTTTTACCAACTTGATGCACAACCTCTTTGTTTTAATACATTTATTATATTCCTCTACATGTTTCGAGCACTATTATGATCATCTTCAGGAGGACAAATTTTACTAGTATAGCATTTCGTATCGTCACTCTCTTTAGGTGGCTGTTCAGTACACAGGTACCTGTTTACTAAAGAGTCACCTAAAGAGAAAGCATAACAGTGCTCGAAACATGCACAGGAATGTAATAAATGTATTAAAATAAAGAAACTATCATTATCTTAGGATGCACCGTCAACAAAACATAAAAAAACCTCAGGATTGTGGAACTATAGCAAAGTAACAGCAGCAGCCTCAGTAATGCAGAACTACAGGAATATAACAGAAACAGCCTCAGGAATGTAAAACTACAGGAACGTAAGAGCAACAGTCTCAGCAACATGGAACTACAGGAATATATTGTAATGGCCCACATTCACGTATTTCTGCTGCAGACAGCTGGCTTGTTTAGTCTTTTATATTACAATCAGTCTGTGCCGCTGCAGGAGTTTGTTTGTTTTGATATTGCTGCATGACCGGGTTACATTCAATCCTCTTTGTTCAGCTCGTTTTCAAGTAATGAGGCAGAGACGCTCAAGAAGCAGACGTCCGGATACTTTGTGAGGTAACAATCAAAAATGTTCTAAGCATGAAATTTTCCAGTGTTACAACAATAATTAGCGCCATGAAATGGAGCTGCTGTTTGGATACACGATTTGGTAAGTCAGTCATTGCTTGAGATTTGATTTGTTACCCGCGATAAAAAAAAAAGCCCAGATTGGTGATCATCACTTATCCAAATTTAAGAAAGAAAGGGCACTTTGGCCACAAAATTTTGTTTATTGGCAGGCTGGTAAACTACAGATCTAATAAATAACTTGATGTACTTACTGAGGTGTGAAATGTAATTATGTGATTAACAAAAAAGCCCAAGTGTTAATGCTAGTCTAAGTGAAGCAGAAAATACATGGAACAGGTGCAAGCAAAGGGGCAGGACACTTCCCAAACGAGCACATGGTGTGTGTGTGTGTGTAACATAGGATAAATACGGCACCGTTACGCTTGTCTCGGCATGCCATAATGTAGTTGAACATGGGTTAGACAATACTTAAAGACCAAACAAAAAACTGATATGTTTTTACGATCTGTGCAAGTAATTCTGTATCTAGCAACCCTTTTCGCTGTGCGGACCCTCCCCAGAATTGCGTTGAATAAACTGTGATTTCTCAGTACTCATTCCAGTTCGTCTGTAGCTCGAGCACATTACAATATTAGCTACACCCCATATTTCACGACGAGGAATCTGAAACACGGAAGCAACGTGGGGCACGACTACGACCAGTCCGTGGCCGGCCGAGTGGCGTGAAGCTATTTCCTGCGTGTCATATGGATTCATCGATTACCTGAACGGTGTTGGATGGTAGGATGTGAGTCTTAGTCCGAACGTGGCTTCGTTTTTAGGCCGAACAACAACAACAACAACAATAACAACAAGACACACACACACAAAGGTATACGACAGGAATTCAGCAGGAAAACAATATCGAACTGCCACAGATTGACATTCACCAAGGAGATCGTTTTTAATAAAGGCAAATTTACAGTAACTCGTTACTGCTGACGTGCCACGTACGCTGTAATATGTACCGATATGAGAGATGCGGGTTCAACCGTAACGCCAGACGAAGCCATTGATTTTGACTAGACGAAACTGTTGGAATTGACATTCGACGTTCTTTTGGCGGCACTTAACAAATATCAGTGTCTGCGAAATGATGCCGTGCAGTTAGGTAGATAGGAGTCTACGTTTCGAAGGAATCTGCTACCTCCATCTTCACAGCGGAAGAGTAAACCGCAAGTAGGCAAAGACAATGATGGTAGGAAAGGGAGGACGAGGAACGAACCAATAGGAACCGTGAAAATTATTGGAAATTTGTGGCCCTTAAATGGGCCCAAAGATAGAAAGACAGGAAGAGAATTACATAGCGAGACGTAAAGACTGCGAAGCAAGTAACCAAACAACCAAATATCATTGGCCGTCTCTCCTCGCGCTGTTTACACTTTCACTCTGAAGGAGGAGGCAGCAGGCTCCTCCGAAACCGTTGTCACGTATGTATCACAACACCTTGCGACAGACACATACAGATAGTACTGTTCTGCGTAATGCAACTGGCTGACAGCGAAAAGTGACAACAGTCCTCTCAAGTCAGCTGTATATACGACACCGTGAAAACATACAGTCCCATAATCAGCAAGTTGTACTGAGTGTCAAAAACACAAAGAAGTGTGATAATTAATCCAAAATAAGTCTTCAGACAAGGAATTAAAATTATGCCTGTACATAAAAACACTTATTTTGTTAAAATAATTCTGTATACGAATACAAACTATCACAAATTTGTACAATCAAACTAAACATATTAACAACCTTTTCAAAGTGCATTTAGTCCCTGTCATTACTGATATTAGACTGTATCACAACCATATCAGACCAGTTAGAATTCAGTTATACGTTACATACCAACACGTCTAATAAACATGTACTGTCAACTGCGGTAAATGTAAATTCTTAAATATTTTATAGCTTTGTTGTGCCACGCGTTTAAGAAGTCTGTCTAGTCGTGTGCTTCTCTGAAATAAGTTTAACACTGTGTGGCGCTAAGTGAGCGGGTTTAACAACATCGCACAGAATTTTTGGTGAGGAAGCGCGTATCTGAACGTTCGAGGAGATGAAAGGTGAGTGGAACTTCCGACTTCATAATAAACATACTCAGCCTCCATTACCAAGACCAACCGATTAATGTCCTTTAGGGAAATAACCAGTATTTATTGTGAGAACGGAACATTAATGAGTGGGTAAAACACAAACAGCTTGAATGTTAAGGCAGATGGAACATATAGTTACCACTTTGATGTAAAGGTTAACCTTAGAACTAGATGCTCGTTTCTGATCAACTTCACGTTCTGCAGACTGCGGCTATCAGCTTGACCGGAAAAGCAAGGGCCACTCTGGTAATGAACAGAAGATAAGGCTCGAGGTCTTGACAGCATTTACCGTGAACAGTACTAGTTTTCTGGAACCTGACGCCGTGTAGTCTGCAGAAATTAAGAAACGTTTCGGAAAAAGGTCTAACATCTGAAGATGGAGGTAGCTCTATGTTCTTCCGAAACATCGGTAAACTTCGACCAGATTACATGACGTCGCATGTGAGATATCAGTTCCCCTGTAGGGAGAAGAAGTTGTGCAATTTACTGAACTTTCACGGCTGTATTTCACTGAACAGTACGTAAAAGTGTACGAGAGGCAGTAAGTCAAACACTGTTAAAGTAACCACTAAAAGACCGAATTAGCGAAGTTAATACATAAAAGTTCTTTCGGAACCCTTACTGGTACAGTGAAGCAAGTGTCGTTGGATTAATGGCTGAATTTGCCTCATTAAATAGGGAGACGAGATTTTTTTTATCATTCATCATTGCCATCGTAACTGAACTTGCGCAGTTCAGTGGCGAGGCAAAGCTGAATAAATCACACTGGAGGTACAAGAGATATTCCAACCCGATCCCAAAACCTACTTCACCGTGTCTCCACTTTACCAATGCACTATTATTTTCAGTAAGCCCCATCTGCCGCTACGAACTTTTAACATTAATTCTTTAAATGCCAATCGTAACGCAAGCCCGCAATATATCATGTTCGCTTCACGTATTCTCGATGCCAATAATCCAACCTTGTTTACATTATTGATACACCACGCAAAACAAATACAAAACCATCAAATGTCTGCAGTAAAATAGATGCCACTTATTGATTCTGCTCCACAAATAGTCACATTCAACTCTAACACCCAGAAATAACAGGTCCATCTGTAAACACCAAGCCTTTAACATGTATGGTCGAGCGAGGCTGTGATTCTAAAGCACGCGTTTGTACTTACTGTGACTCCAAGGTTGTAATATCACATAAACAATTTACATGCAAACTGGACGGTTGAAAGGAAAATGAGTTGGTGTCACAATCGTGGGATTCTTGGTTGAAGTATAGACTTATCATGTCCTGGTTTATCTCCCAAAACAATAAATAAATTATTGAAAAGAGGCAAGGAAATTTAGGCAGGCCAGTGAAGAGATGTCGTGATACAATAAAAGGCGACATGGTATAGTATACGCCCATGACTAGATGACAACGATGCAATTAATATTATTATTATTAGCATGAGATATGGCGTGAAGAAGGAATGGGTTTGTGGAATGTGCATAATGAAGATATTCTTATTTGTATTCTTCACCAAATACTATGGAGAACAAATTAAAGATAAGATTGGTGAGGCAAATAGCGGGGAAATTAAAAAAAAAAAAGATACGGGCGGGCAAGTAGCACACACGGGGGAGCCCAAAAATTTCTCACAAAATATTGGTAAAAAAAACCGAAGAACCTAAAGTACATGGAAAGAAAGCACTGCGAGTGGTCGTACAATAATAGGGTGTCACCACGTCAACTTGATTCAGCTGGTTGAGAATAATCACCGCTGGTGCGCGGTAATGAACCTTACAAGGGTTTTTCACAGACGTTCCTGACCAGCTACTTTGTTCGCATTGGTGTTTAACACAAGAAGTCGTACACATTTAATGTGCCACTCCTACGTGTTCACTGCGATCCCCATACAGCTGCTTGTTGTATGACGTCCTCTATTCTCCACCCTCCGTCACAGCTAAAAATATTCTTCGTAGCATTTCGTGTTCAAACACAGACACAATGAGAAAACTAGCGAAAAAGTTCACTACCCGTAACACTTAGCCAAATCTACTGCATCTCTTTCTCATTACTCAGAAAACATGAAAGAGGCCGGCTCGTCTTACGACTTTGAACCAATTACACACTGCAGTGGCTGCAATGTTCCTTTTGTCTGTGTCCGCGTTCTAAGCCGAAGACAAACTTGTCGAGCAACAGCCACTTCTCCGAGTCAACACGACGTTACTGCGACAGAATTAGGAAACTGCAATGTAAATTGGAGCCCTGAGCTGTACGAAGGTTTTGAATTACCCTTCATTCATATCTATGAGAAACCAGGAATAAATGTGTGCGTTGATTAAGATGTTTAATGAAGTTACAAAGCGTTAAGGACCAAAGCGTGTAAGACCAGCGAGCTTGCCTGATTTCAATCTCTGGTTCTTGTTAATGCCCAAGAGTTTTATGTGCGGTAAAAGGTAGATCAATCCCTGTATAGGCCTGGACAAGCCCTGAGTGTTCCAGAAGGTTGAAGCTCCCAGATTTCATGGCAATCGTCACATGAAGGTGGTATGTTTGTTAGCCCTACGCAAAGGCCGTCTTTACCACCCCCCCCACCCCCCCAGGAAGTATTCCTGGTACTCATTTCTGTTAGATGCTGAGTCGACCCTAGGACCATAGTGCGGCCGGAAGGATTACGTCAATGAAAAATTCCAATGACACCATCGGGAATCGTACAAACTGCGCCACGGCGTACCCCTTTATGTGTGGTAGTACCTAAAAATATCATTATGGGTTAACTCTGCGCTGACATCTTGAAGTACCACCAGGTTTAATACTAAAAGCTTTGCATTTTGCCTACAAGGTATACTTCCAAGCCTTCCATAATCATCAGACTAAATATCACGCCCTTAAACAGAATTACCCGGTTAGTACAGGAGCCGCAGTAAACATTCTGTGCGGAAGGAATCTAATATTTTGAAAAGTAAGTACGTACTTTAACGTCAGGCATAAAATGGTTCAAACTAACTTCAAAGACAAACATCTACGTTCAGTATGATTTACAATGGAAGGGACATAAATTAAATTTCACACAAGGTAAAACGTAAAGTATCCTACATTTATGCGAAAATGTTATATTGAAATTGCAGTAGTTCGGCAACACAAAATTATGAACTCGAGAACAATCGAGACAATGTATCATACGTTTTGACATAGAAGAAATAGGCCAATAATAAGAAATTAAATCACCATTACACCGAAAATTTAAGTTTCCTTGTGTATATTTAGCTCTTTCTCCCTTCATGCAATTTCCCTTCTTAGCATTTTGTTCTTTGCACTTACTTTCTCCTATTCCCGCCGTAAATCAATTTAAAATTAATCCATAATTGAATTGTGAGTTGCAGCCTGCTGATCCGCTATTGTATGTAGGGTGTGCGATTTTAGGTCTTCGAAATTCGCAAGTACGGACGAATTACTTTTTACTGATTTTAACTTATATACTTGTAGTTTGTAGGGTTTCCTTTAGTACTATCGGCTTAGTTGTTTATTTTCAAAATACGGCTTCAGGTTACACGGATAAATACGACTTCAACGGAGGTAATTATCGGATATAGGTTTTCTCGTACGTCAAAATAATTTGGCAAACTTTGTTATGGCTGAATTATCTCACGTTTCTTACTGATTGGTCTGAAAAGTCTCAAAACGTTAAGATAAACATAATCGGACATGCAATGATGAGCAAGAAAAGTGCACAATAAGCTTTTGAAACATGTGGTTGGCAATGTCGGACCCGGATCCTATCCCACATTACCAACCAAGATTGACGAACACTTATACTCAGGTAATTTTGAGATTATTTTCTTAGTACGCTGAATTTCATATAATGCCTTTGACCTGCCAGACGAAAGAAAAATTGCAATGTGGCAGGTAAGGTCCGATAATGTCCGATATTTACTATCACCTCAAGTATGCAATCTGAATCGACACGGAAAACCTACTGGCGCTAACACTGTATATCTTAGTGTATCTTGTAGTTAAAATACATCTCATTCAAACGCAGTATACTGAACAGCGACAAATGTCACAATAACTGCTTACTTGATGATCTTCGATTTCCGGAACCACATAAAGAGGGCCGTAAAACCACAGCAACTCACTATACCAATAAGGCGACAGGGCACATTAGGTTTCTTATGGTAGCAGAAATTAGTTGATCTGTTCCCTGAACGACCGCGGCACCATTATTATCTCGAGAAGAGTATCCGAAATTACAAACTTGTCCAATAACCTCAACCCCCTTACTATAGTGCAACTCGGAGACCATTTTCACGTAACCCACAAATGATCAACAACATTATAGAATATGCAAGTGTCGTGTGTCCAGTTTCACTTAAATCCGACAACAAATGTGGAAAGTAAGGGTGGATATGCATTTGCGCATGAAGAAATTATGCCCTTTACAGCGCCACTTTTCACGAACCTCTGCATTGTTAAACGGTAACACATCTAGATCCCTGTACTGGATTTATCCCACGTTGGTCAAGAAATATGGAGATTAAGGGTCGAAATTAATTAATTAATGTCCAAAAGTAAGGAATGACACTCACTACGCCGATTTCCACGAAAGTCACGTTTACTCGACAGCTTTTCACGAAAATATGACAAACTGACACTACGTCACGGTTGAACGTGGCTTCCACATAAGGTGATCCATCTTCCGTAGCAATGAACGTCTAAAAGTCATTTCCTAACATAACAGAAAACATCACGTTTCCATTAGAGATAAAAATGTTTATCGCTGCTTTGAAGTAAAACCTTTGTCTATTCCAAGAACGTTTGAAACAAACCCTCCATGTCAGCAAAACGCATGTTTCCTACGCCGAAGCAGCTGGCATTCATATAGTTACTACTGTGCTTTACTGCATCGACCGACGAGACATTCTTCGTGTACAGAGCTTTGTTCCAGAGCAGGGACCTGTCGAGATGTACGTAAAGCCTACATGAAGTATTGATTTCCCTCCAGCAAGTAGCAGAGATCTGTATTTAGTATTCATTGTACCGACTCCACTCTCACACTATTATCAGAAGGACAAGCGGAGCCTCTCAACAAAAGAACATCTTTTTCTCATTTCTCCCATAAATCTCCTTCCTCATCTACTCTTCTAATCCTCTTCCTTTTCCTCGTACCATTGTTTTTCCTTTAAAGGAACCGCAAACTGATATAAGGTGTCATACTATATCCGTGGGGTTCTTAATTCCTGTTATTTGTAGACGCCCGCAAATTACTGTCCAGAGCAAGGTAGCTGCGTGGGTTTTGACGATATTCGCCTCAGAATGATCAGAGGATGCACAATGATGGATAAAAAAGGAAATGAAGGTACTTAAGAGCTAGTGAGATCACAATAATGAATTACCATAAGAAACGCTAGAACAGTTTGGTAGGAATGATTGTAAACTGAAATTCGCAGCTTCGTTATCAATACAGCGCAAAGGGTACAAGCTGTCATGAACTTAAAAAGAAAGTCGATTAGCTTTTATTTCTAAAACCAGAAGAAGCCAACGAACTTAATCCCAAACAAGACAGACAACGTACGTACAACGCCGGATTGTGGCGGGCTCGCGTAATCATTTTTGCCGTGGAAAAGCAGTAAGTATTAACTAAGATAAAGTGTGTGTCTGTATTCTTCCTTAGTTATCCGCCATGCACATCGCATCATTGCTGCGCAGCATTACATTTCCATCTCGGGCCTGTTTGGCTCTTCCATATTTTCGCACATTACTTCATAAACGGCGTGACATTCGGAAAAGAAAATTATATGGGTGAAGATATTCTCTACACTTCTGTCCGAAACATGTCATTCTAAGACGAATTCAGCTAGATTTCAAAAATGTATACACGTCTCCATGTAAATTACCCGCCATTCTTGTCAGATTTTAATCAAACTTGACCTTTCTCGGAAGATTTTCGAAAAATATGCAAATATCAAATTTCGTGAAAATCCGTCTAGTGGGAGCCAAGTTGTTCCAAGAGGACGAAGAGACATACATGACTAAGCTAACAGTCGCTACGAACGCGCCTATATAAGAGCTGTTAATTATGAAAATAATATGCCTGCGCAAGCTACGACTATTTGAAAAGGGGAACTACGAACAAAACGCTTTCATGCTGTTGAACAGGCCACAACTAGACATCCTAAGAACAATATAAGCCCAGCCGCCATATCATTATCACTAAATCCTACTCTCCCTGCCATCAAGAACAATTCGGACTACAGATAATTATCCGCTACTGAGTAGGCCATTATTCCTCCCTCCAATCCCCACGGGCCACAACTGTCAGCCAGAGGAATGGAAGCAGCATGGTGAAGCATCAGCGCTGCAAGTATTAAATAACCGGTACAAGTTGTCATATTCGAAAGAATCAGACAACATTCATAACGTACGGCCGAAACACGAAGTGCAGCGGGACAGCACATCTCCTGTCAGTACAGAGCACAGCTTTGTCTTTCGCAGCGTGTGTGGGGTCCCTTTTACCTCAAGAGCTAATCTTATGGAGAAAACATATAGGTCCTACCGAAAGGTCTGTATGACTCCAGCGCATATTTGACAACACGACTGCACATTATCCGAATATATTTTAAACTGGCTGGCATCCGTTACTGTTCAAAACATCTCACGATACGACTTCCCCTTGCGCCATCAATACCTAGGGCACAAATTTCCTTGTGAGTAAAGGCTTGTCCTGAAGAACTCAGAAAAGTTAACACGCACTTAATACAGAAATACTGCACAATATTGTCATCAAATTTTGTACACCTATAAAACTCCACAAGCTGTAATGTGTTGAAACAAAACTGTACGAGTCAGAACATGCAGCCAACCCATCTGTCTGGTCAAGACAGGTTACTGATGCTACATCGCCAGCACTTTTCAGTCTCACTTCACAGCACAGCACCAGGTGAAAGGTCCTAGAAAAACATGGCGGCTTGTAATTGGATGGAACACGCCAGCTTATGGCCTACGCTGTAGTCGGTTTAAGGACGGCAAACATAAATACGACAGTTACAAACGCAGGAGAATTGTGGACGAACCAGTAACGACATTCGTATCCAAGTCAATATGGAGAAAACTTAGTAGGCCTACTTGAAAATATGTCGTCAAAAGTAAATGAGAACAAGGCAACTAATGACCAACTGGATGCAACACATTTCTTCTTGAGAAGCCAACACTTCCTCAGCTACTCAAGAAATTCTCCGTATTTTATGAAGCCCAAAATTTCATTACCGTGTCCACCAGAGCCTTCACGGACGAGGGTAACCAGTCCACACCTACTTCAGTAAGATTCAATACAATATCTGCCCCATCTTAGCCTAGGTCTTTCAACAGACCTCATTCCTTCATGTTTTCTCACCAGAGCATGCATGCATGCATTTCTCTCCTCCCATGTGTGTCCCATTCCCCAGCCGTACCATCGTCCTGGGGTAAATGAAAGAAATAAGTAACAAATCCTTTAAAAACTGGCAATGTTCGAATATTTTTGAGCGAAAACTACTTAAAATTAGGTGCATGCAGACATCCCAAGCTAGACAGCTGACCGTCTGTGACAAAAAGGAACTGCTCGCACAATTATTAAGTGACGCGTTTTTTTTCGTATGAATATGAAACTGTCCCTCACTCTATGTGAATAACATAGCTGAAGGGTGCTTGAGAATAGACGCTGAGAGAGAAAGATAGAGAAAGAGGGAGGGAAAAAGAGAAAGTGCTGCCTACGCGCTGGACAACCGTCACGTTCGGACCGACCCTGGGCCCACTCAGCTTCCCAATCAACGGATACCCAGGCCTCTTACCCCGAGCGCCAAGCAAGCGAGGCGTGTAGCTGACCACTCACGCCCCACCTACAGATGAGCTTAAAAATTCCCGAAGCTTTGCCTCCACTCCCCCACACCTCTAAATGGTGTCGTGCTACAAATCATGGACCTTCTGCTCGTCAAATTAATTCCACATCTTCTTCAACAAGACCCCTCACTTCTGTATTGACTTACTGTATGACAGGCCTACTAAAGTATCCGTCCGTAAATGTAGTGACAGCTAATCATCTGAAGATGGATGAACAGCGAATTCCAGAAACGTCGTGCGTACCAAATATAACTGAGACAGTGGACAATATCCAACATAATATTAGTACGGATCTATCATAATGAATAGGTATCATAAACCACAGTAGAACTGAATGTAATGCCAAAATATTCAGCAGAAAACCACTGCAACGTAACCGCAGTCTCGTTACTGTGGTAGCGGTACATGGCTGGACTGTTCCAGTAGCTGCAGCCCAACGGTCTAACATGAAATACACAACCAAGCAAATCGGACGGAGATTTACTTGTACGAATTAACAGGAGATGTGCTGCACGCTAAGAAAGTAAGTCATAAGGTTGACGAACCATATTATAAACAATTTACTATGCACACGGTTTACCGCAAGGCAACATAACCTAACCCGAAAATGCAAAAAACGAGGAAGGAATAAAAAAAAAAGGCATTTCAGGAGGAAAGCCTATGAAATGTTTTCGGAAGTGTTTCAAAGTGGGAACAGGGCGCTCTACCGTGAGTTGTACTGCTATGGCATTCTGGGTCCTGAGAAAAGCAGTCAGCTAGCTGCATGTAGTCGTTTCACTTACGTGAACGCTCCATTAACGTTTTCAAAACGAGCGCTGATAAACGCGAAGCTGGGAAGGAGCCACATACTACCAACAATAAAAGAAACAGAATAACACTCAATTGGTTGTTAACCAGAAAAAAAGGAAGGAACCCTCGTGCCTGTCTCAAAATACAAGTACGAAAGAACCACTCAAAACACTCCCGACGCACTTGCGAAGCGCACAAACCTACAGCTGCTAAAATCTTATAGCAGGCATTTCGAAATCAAGCAACTCAATATAAATGGTAAAGAATGAGTAAGACCGTCGAACATAAAATTTTTATAATATCAATACAGCTACATGTTTCGACCTCGCGAAGTTTTCATCAGGCCAGCGTTAGAACATTTTCAAAAAGAACATACCAATTACATTTGCTGGAAATGAGATCTCATTTCTGACACAGTATTGTCACAACTTCTGCAGTTCTTTTTTATATACTCATATTAACTTTTAAATGGATGACAAAATAAAAAAGACAAAAAGATAAACGGTAAACTGTATAAGACTGTCCAAGTCAGAGGTAGCAGGTGTCAGCGTGGTCTATGGGGTAAAGTTGTACGGTGTGCTGGGTGCCGGGAATGGAACAGGACTGAACAACCCGCAGCCAGCCAATACTGTATACATACACGATGTCTTCGTCCGATTCGAACCAAATCTGCAGTTTCTCGAAAGGCATTATTAAGACATCCTAACATGAAATGGAGGGGGGGGGTTCCCGTCCAGTGGGAGCCGAAAGGATAAATAAGGACGGACGGACAGACACAATGAAGCCAATGGGCGCTTTTCGTGACTCTGCGAACGCGCCTAAAAAATCCACACTTTTGCAAAGAAATGAATTCGAACGATCCAGAAGAATCACTGACATGAGCAGTTTCACAGCAATGTCGACATGCACAGCAGCTTGGCAATCGACTCGTCATCCGTTTCACGGACATGTTCCTGCTCTATGAGGTATGCCCAGCTGGGTAACAATGGATTGTCTTAAAAGAACCGCGACCACCACTTCCACAAAATTCCTTCCCAGTCCCTTATACACACCTTACTTGATATTATACGACCTGGCGCTTGAAGCAAGGCTGAAATCAAAGTGAAAATATTTAACGAGATTGAAGGTTTAGGGAGAAGGTTGAATCCAGAGTTCAGGATCCAACCAATAACTGAGGGCGTGGGTAGGCCTTCACAGCACCACGAGAGAGAGAGAGAGAGAGAGAGAGAAAAAGAACAGAACAAGAGGAAATTTTAGAGAGGCAAGGAGAGATGTGGATGCTGTTGGAGTTGTCGGGGCTGGAAGAAGGTATTACAACACACAAGTAAACAATCTGTGCCGTCAATTGCACAACTGTGACTTGGAAAATAATGAACACTCAAATCCGGATCCTGGGATTAAAAGTGGTGTTATTTATTATACAATTTTTACAACAAACTGATGCCGAGAACACGCGCCCGTGATCGCTAAGATTGTCCCACACCAACAGCTAGCCGATTACAAGTAACAAGCGTGGCATAAGGGCACTAAACTTCTGGTCAAAGAGGTGCTGTACTCTAGTTAAGAGGGCAGCACGTGTAAACAGAAAAGTTGGCGGCTATCTACCTACCAAGTTAAACGGCGTCACAACCCAGACCATAACGCCAATGCTCGCCACCGTCAAAACATCACAAACCTACTTTAACACTAACGGTGACTGCAATCAACGATTGAAAAATATCTGGCTAACGCGATGAGTGTCCCACAACAGGTTCGTACATTGCGGCCAAACTGCCTTATGAAACTGATCTGTCTGGGAGGGTGTACTGCCATGGTGCAAAATCCATGTACAAGAACATTTTTTAAAATTTTATATGGGTGTGAACTTGCGTCTCTACAACTGCGGGATGGGAATGAGGAGTTCAGGGGAATACTTGTGCTGAAGGCAGAGGCAGTAACAGGAGCCTGCAGAAAAATCCATAATGAGAAGCTTCATAACACGTACTCTCGGCCTAATGTTGTTAGGGTGGTGAAATCATGGGTAAGGTGGGTAGGGCATGTAGAACGCACGGCAGATGGCAAATACATACTCAGACTTTGGCTCGACAATATGAATAGAGACCACACGGGAGACCTGAACACATGATGATAATATTAAAATGAAAATTAAAAGGAAATAGGATGTGAGAATGTCGACAAGACACACGAGGTCCAGGGCAGACACCAAAGGCGTGTTCTTGTGTGAACGGACAATGGATCTGTGGGTTCCATAACAGCCGACTAAAACGTGAACAACCTCAGTTACTACCGGTTTTTCAAGCACTCTGATCCATGGAGTGGGTCCTCGCGTCAACCAAACTGACACATCCACTGTACGAACAGTACCAGCTGCACAGAATGAAAGAAGAAAATAAAAACCTTATAATTCCCTCTCTCCCGAAAGTTTTATTTTAACTCACAAGAATTATGCATGATCCGCCGACATGCAAGCGTGATCAGAGTACTAGCACACTTCCATACGGACGGGGTATTTGTGCCTTTCTAGCTGACACCAATGATCACGGCTTGGTCACGCACAATATAACGGAAGCTGTGTACACAACGCACAGCCACTATGGAAACACGCCAGTACATTACCATAAGTTAAAAATTCCTCAATCTTCGTTGGCAGCCAATGATATTCCATGGTAGGCTGTCCTAGACGCAGTGCAGTCCTTTTGGGCAATCCCACGGGACGCGCACCGTCATGCGTGCGTTTCATAACGTCTACTAGATACACAATTCACGGTCACATTAACATGCATTAAAACGCCCACAAACCTCGCAGTACGAAGGCTGTCTCTTTCTGCAAATCAGACCAGGAGTGTCATGAGAAAATCAGAGAGTTGATTGAAACTCACAGCAACGGAACACAGAAATAAAAATATAATCAAGGCGCTGATAAACGAAAATACTGCAAAGTATGAGAATAAACTCCAAAGTTCGCGACAAGCACTATCATAGTGCACAAAATATTGCAAAGAATAAGGGCAAAAGCTAATACCCGAAATTTAACAATGACATTTATGCCAGCATTTCGAATGTATAAAACAAAATCACTCCCACTTTAAATCATGTAAACATATGGGAGGAAAAGATGTGAACCGACCCCCAGCTACAGCAAGATCTTCTGTGCCCAACCACATTAACAGTGACACTGCGCCACACACGACCTATTCCTTCCGCGTGGGTAGGCTACTCCATTTTTAGACCTAATTAGTAAAGTGGCGGGAAAGCGAAGCCAATCGCTGACCTGCAGAATGTCCCTATTCAGAACACGCGCTGAGTACAACACAAACATAACGACTAAGCTACGGTGTTCCTAATCACGACCGTCACTTTTGCAAGAACGTGCATTTCACAGCAAAACCAAGGTTCCGCGTTAAAGCACTCTTATTATGGCAAGCGAAGTGGTTTGAGGCGTTAATAATAAATAGTCGTAATAGTGGAGCAACAAATAATGTCCATAATTTTGTACGGGGGGAAGTCTTGGGAAGCGCAACTTAAGAACAGAAAAGTATAAGTGGAAACAGTATTAAAATAAATCTGACGGAAATAGGTTTTTATGTAAACTGGGCTGAAATAACTCCGCATCCTGTCTAATGGCTAGTTTTGAGACAATGGTGAAATTTGGGATGATATTCATTGACAGTTAATTAGGTCTGTGAAAAGGGTTATTAATTACAACTCAGACAATTATAGTGTCAGTGGGATACGCACTAATGATAATGTGACATGAAAAGGGCGAAGAAAACATAAGCAAACCTTATCGCAGAGTTTTAGCGCTCGACCTTATGATATTTCGCTGTTTCAAAAGGGCTAAATTTTGTGTTAAAATAAGATATAATAATAATAATAATAATAACAAAATGATCTGCGCAACGTAACGCTCTAATACAATGGACGTTTCTTTGAAAGCTTACTAACATGTGGTGAAGTTCATTTAAGTTGTAAATTCCCAAAACTTGAAGATGAAACTTTGCGCTCATATTGATATCGGACAGGGTCTGTGTGTCATTTGTCTTTCAATACGATGCGCTAGTTAACTATGAATTCCAATTTCAACTGGTGGCAGTGATTCGCCCTTTTTTATTAGCAGGACATTTTCCACATCGGTTTAGAAAGCAATATCTTTCATCTAGTTTTTCTCTTCCATTGAACGTATGGTAGAAGCCGAACAAATTACTGTGCCTTCCTAAAAGTAGCCATACGTTACAGACTTGGGACGTGCGTGCGCGCGCGCAGTGTGTGTGTGTGTGTGTGTGTGTGTGTGGCGGGGGACGAAAGGCAGCAGACAACTTGACCAACCGCGGACAATGCATTACACCTTCTGGCGGAACGCGTACCATGCGGCACAGGGCGATAAGGTGGGGACGCCAAGAGTCATCACAAACAAATGACTGATCACTTCCATAAATACTACACGGTCTGTTGCTGAGATAGGAAAAGAATGTTGAATTGGAACACTTAGACGCTAATCGAATGAAGAGGCTGATTTACTCTTCCACTGGACAGGGTCAGACAGTTGGTTCTATTGAAAAACGGCCCTGAAAGTTCAGGGTTTTATTGATTCGGTATCAACTTTTCAAAGAAGAAATTACGATATTCTGGGCCATGCCGCCGTAGAGTTTGGCAGATAAGTAATAACATTTCAAATGAGTCCGCTTGCCTCTCTGTATTAAGGCAAGAAAGAAGTCTACAGGTTCTTCCGAAACGTTGGTACATATTTCCCAACTAGAAGGGAGTGGGGTCGTCAAAGCCACGACCCGGCTGCTTAACCCCCGGTAAAGACCCAGTACCCACTGTATGGAAAGATGGGTGGACCCCAAAGCTGGTCTTGTCGGCTGCGGAAAATCTCGTCCACCACCGCGATTTGGTCCCCGGACCATCCAGACCCACTGAATACCCTGTTCTATAGGTCTCCAAACCGCGGCCCGCGGCCACATTTATAAATTATGTCATCATCATCACATGTCTGTCATGAAGTTAGGCCACTTGTTGACCCATTCCGGTCTCACGTATCTAGAAGTCTCTTCAGAGGTCTGCCACGATTCCTTCTGCCAATTGGGGAACAGTGTTTCATTATCCTGGGTAGTCTGTCACGAGGCATTCTGTTTACATGCTCTGGGCCCGTAACCCATTCAGGGGACATTTTTAACCACTGGCAAGTCTCACGGAAAGAAACCGGACAGATTCTCTTTAAACGACGACAAGGATGCGAATAAGTATTACGATTTAAATATGCAACCTGGAATATTAGAGGGCTAGGAGAGAAAGAAGAAGAACTAGACAAAATTCTAAATGAAAATAATATTAAAATAGCAGTAATTACAGAAAGCAAAAACAAATTGCAAGGAACCAAAGAAACAGAACACTATACAGTTATTTACAGTGGAGTAGACAGACACGTTAGTGGCCAGTCAGGAGTTATGATATGGATCCACAAGTAATATCTAATAAAATAGACCACTACAAATTCTGGAACGACAGAATTATAGAGACAAGACTGAAAACACAACGGGGACACTTAACAATATTATGAGTATATGCCCCGACAGAGGGGAGGGATGAATTAAAT
>Ga0123354_10002395_pt1 | contig 24681 bp, 16 predicted proteins | sample TergutLab28metaG_2_FD_97872 | JGI IMG/M metagenome (GOLD analysis project Ga0123354, IMG submission 97872) | Labiotermes labralis P4 segment gut microbial communities from Petit-Saut dam, French Guiana - Lab288 P4 | ecosystem: Host-associated > Arthropoda: Insects > Digestive system > Gut ...
AACTATATCAGGCGTTACAATGAGAAGCGGACAAAGAAATCACTGGGCTGGCTAAGCCCACTTGAGTACAGGAATAGTCTGGGCCTGGCGGCCTAGGTGGTCCAGGAAAACGTCCGCACCCCCTTTTTAGCGATATTGCTCATCCAACGAATGTAGAAACAATAACCATAAACCCCACTTTTGCAATAGCGCAGAACTTCATAGCCTTCAAGATCTGTTGAAACATCTGGCCCTGTGCAGAGTTCCGCAACAACTTCCGGCACCCCGTCTCTATCCATATCAACAACAGCAAAGTGGGTCACTTGGTATTTAATAATCTTTTCATTAAAGCCCGTGTCAGCGCCAGTCATATCCTTAAGATAGAGTTTTCGCGTAGAAACCTCCTGAGCAGTGTCGCCGACATTGGTGAACATCGCTTTGTTAAGCGCCACGTCGCTCAGAGCTTTGAGCGCTGTTGTTCGGCGTTGCTGCAACGAGGGGATAGGAGCGGCACTGGCCTTTTTCACTGATTGGCCAGCAGCATTTGTGCCGTTGGAGGCGCTCCTCTTTTTAGCCCCACAGCCAGAGAGCGCAAACAGGCAGACAACCATAACAATTGCGATCACTTTTTTCATAGTTTTGTTCCTTCTGATTTTTTGTCAATTACCGTGGTGAGCTGCAGAGCCCCGGACAGTACCAATAGTATAGTTATCAATCGCATGATAGAAATATTTTTCATCTCTCTCTTCCTACTGACTATTGAGGGATCCAGGCATTTACGGGCAGGCCATCACCGAATATCCGGCAGGGCGCGCCGTAGATGTTCCACCATCCCGAATAAGCGACATCTGTTGAACCGAAATCGTAGTTGAGAAGCTTCCAAGTCCCGTTCTGATAGTGCAGGAGTGCAGAGACTCCTCCGTCAAACATGTCATGTCGTGCTGCATCGGCAGAATAAGGAATGTTTTTGTAGTCAAATGCCTTGCCACCAGGTTGCTGGGGTCTTGCAGACACGAAAGCAAAGCCATTTTCAACTCCAATGAAGTTCACGACAAACTCCACTTTTTGCCCAAGATCCTTTTCGATAGCAGGGCGCACGGCATCAAGAATCACCTTTCGCTCAGAGCTCCCGGACGCTGGCTGGTGATATTCCTGCCCCTTCTTCTCCAGTTGGAATGACGTTGGATCATTGACCGTTGAAGTCAGCCCGGTAAGCTCCCCTGTCTTGTTGAAGGTAGAAGTTATGGTTGCTTTCTCACCCGCGCAGGAAGTTATCTGTGCTGAAAAGATGCCCTTCGTTTTGCACTGAGCATAATCATAGCTTGCCAGTATTCTCATTTTCGGGCTATTCAAGGTTGGATAGACTTCGACAAGCTTATATGGCTTAGGAGTATCTGCAGGTGCCTGGCATATGAGAACAACCGATTTTTTCAGCTGTATGCCGGCAAGCATATTCAGAGAATCCCCTTCACTACTCGTGTTGTCCCAGCCAGTAGCCTCCTTGATAGCAGAATCATCTTCCAGCCTGACAGCGTCGGAAAACGGAGGCATCTTCTCAGTTTTGCCTGAGTTGGTGTCAAGACGATAAACTGGAGCTAGATCCTGGCCGAAGGGATACACATAAAGCGAGTTACCCGCGACACCGATAGTAGCAAAATGGGTGCTGAAGCCGACATCATAAGTTTTTAAAAGCTTACCGGTAAGATCCAGAGCATAGATGTTATTTGATGAGTTATAACAGTAGATCGTATCATCCAACATATTGAAGCCTTCATACTGCTCTTTACTCAGCACCTCGGTTTTCATGGTTGCCGGATCAAGCTTCTCAAGATATCCGGTGGCATATGCGCGATAGTAAAGATCACCGTTAGACTCGATCAGATTAGAAACCAAAGTGTCACTCACCTTCTTATTGCCCGTGCCATCAAGGTTCATCTGATAAATATATGCTCCCGTCGGACCATCACCGCGCGACATATCATCAAGGGTTTTCGCATCGACGCCATCGGTAGTCGTGTAGTAAATCTTGTCATCTGTGATGTTCAATTCTTCACCGGATGTAGCGCTAAGTTTGGTGAGCTTCTTCGTGGTGATATCCATTTTGTAGATACCATCGTTTGCAATATAGAGCGCTCCGTCATAAAGTACAAACGATGGATCGTTACCACTGGGATAGTAGCGCGTAAAGTTTTTACCCGCGAAATCACAACTAACAATACCGACCTGATTTGAATAGAACAGCTTGTTATCATAGACGTTCAAGCTGCCGGAGCAATTCCGCGCTATCACTGTTTTCTGCGAGGTTTTTATATCAAGCCTATAGATCGAACAATCATATGATACAAGATTATTCACATAAAATACGTAGTCACCGGAAGAAACAACATAGCCCTTGTTAATGAGATTGCCGTTTGAGTTGCCATACTGAGGAGCGCTACTGGCAACGTTACCAGACGCTGGTTTCTTCTGGCCGCCTGCGCAGCCCGACAAAAGCGCTACAACCATCACTGCCGCGATAATACCGGTCAAACCTCTTTTCATTGTTTCTTCCTCTCGCCATCAAGAAAAGCTCTCTGCAGACTCCGAAGTGAAAACGGAAACAGGCACGACTGCTATCGCTCTAGCCTACTCCACCGCTTTGTATTGTGAACTTATTTCGTGAGCAATACAAGCGCAGTTATCCTTCGCCTTAATTATTGTGCTGACCAAACAATTAACCGCAAATCATCGCTTGCAGAGGTATCTTCAAGCGTGTTATTCATGCTTCTTGAGGTATTTCGTGCTTCTGCCCGCGCCGATCTTTTGCACCTGCTTATCTTTCACCAGGTGGGCTACAACGGCCTCGACTGTCGTCGGGCTCACGTCGGGAAGCACGTAGCAGATCTCCTGCTTAGATATCGGCAGCAGGCTGTTAAGCACCGTCGCCTCTATCCGCTCGCGCTTCGTTACTTTCTTCGCATTCACCACAGCAAAGCGCTTATCCAGTTCTTTGTAGCAGAATAGCAGCGTCGTGACAAAGTTTTCTATGAAAGGGAAATAGCTGTTCTGCTGGTCATGCCAACCCTCTGAAGAGCGCCTCAAAGCTTCATAGTAGTCTGCCTTGTTCTGATTGATCTGTTCCTCAAAAGAAATGTATTTGCCGACGTCAAAGCCGTTCTTGTACAACAGAAGCAAAGAAAGCAGCCGCGACATCCGCCCATTGCCATCCAGGAAAGGATGAATGCAGAGAAAATCCAAGATGAAACAGGGCGTCAACAAGAGTTGATTGACGTTGTAATTACCCCGGGCATCCAGATAGGCCAGAACGAGTTGCTCCATCGTAGCAGCAGTTTCTTTTGCTGAAGTCGGAGTGAAGCGGACCCGCCGCATACCGGAGGCATCGACTTCCATGATTACGTTGTCCGTGTGCTTATACTGACCGCCACCGGAAGGCGTATAGGACAACAGGGTCTCATGGAGCCGCAGGATGTCATGTTCTTGGATATCGAGGGTGTCAAAACCCTCGTGAACCGCAGCAAGCGCATCGCGGTAGCCTGCGATCTCTGCCTCGTTATGGTTCAAAGGGGCGCTGTTCTGGTTGACGATCTCATTGATACGCTGCTCAGTAGTGACGATCCCCTCAATAGCATTAGAGCCTTTGACCGACTGTACCTTTGCAATACTTTCCAGGCGAGTAAAGAGAGCAGGGTAGTTGTCCTTGCGGGTTTCCTCGCGCGTGCGTAATTCAGCAATGTAGCTGACCGTATTGACCAAGCCCGCAGGGAGTGTTCCTTTTTCCAAAAAAGAGTAGTCGAAGATTCTCATAGGGATTCACATGCCTTTCTGCATATAAAATAGCATATCATATGCAGATAATGCTGTCGATGAGGGAGTTATCTGCATATATTTCTTTGAATAATATGCAGAAACAGGCTCCTACTGAGGCAATAGAGCGCTGCTGAACTGGGGGTAGGTGACGCCCCAGAAGGTCAGGCCACGGGCGGGGGCGGTTTGCCCAGCGGCGCTGCGATCACAAGCAGCCAGGATGGCAGGCAGGGCGTCGGGCTTAAGGCGGCCCGCGTCGATATCGACCAGGGTGCCCACGATGACACGCACCATCGAATGCAGAAACGCCGTGCCTACGATGCGGATCTCAGTGAGCGGCTCGCCCAGCACGGTTGCCTCGACCAGGTCGATCGAGCGGAGCGTGCGTACGGGGTTCTTCCCTTCCAGAGAAGCCGTCACGGCAAACGAGCTGAAGTCATGCTCGCCTATCAGGGCCGCGGCAGCCTGGGCAAGGCGGGCGCGTCGCTCACTACTGGCAGCACCGGCAAAGCCGGGCAGATGCCAGGCGTAGCGTTGCATGAAGAGCGGCGGCTCGACAGCGGTTGCGATGCGATAGCGGTACTCGCGCTCCACCGCGTCAAAGCGCGCGGAAAATCCCGGTGGGACTGCCTGGATCGCGCGCACGCTGATGTCGCGAGGGGTCAAGGCGTTGAGCGAGCGCAAGAAGGTAGGATCGGCATCAAGACCGGGCGGCACTTCAGGACTCGTGAACGAGACGACCTGGCCAGAGGCGTGGACGCCCGCATCGGTGCGCCCTGCGACGACGGTCTGCAGGGGGCCCTCCAGCCGCTCCGGCCGCTCCGACCGCTCCGGCAGATGCAACGCGGTGGCAAGCGCCGCTTCCAACTCGCCCTGCACTGTACGCTGCGGCGGGTTGCTCTGGCGCGCGTACCCGGCAAAGTCCGTGCCGTCGTAGGCCAGTATCAATGCGTAGCTCTGCTCTTCGTTCATTCTCGCTCCCCTATCGAATCAGTACCCGTGCCGTTATCAGCCCGGCAAGGACCAGCACGGCGCCTGCCATGGTCGCTGTGTCGCCGGCGCGCAGCTTCAGTATCCGCAGGCGGGTACGCCCGACGCCTGTGTAGCAACGCGCCTCCATCGCCAGCGCGAGCGTGTCGGCCCGGCGGAAGAGCTGGATCAGCAGCGGGATGAGGATGACCGTCCAGGCGCGCAGCCGCTTGAGCAAGGGCCCTGAATTGAACTGGGCGCCGCGCGCGGTCTGCGCTTTGATGATGGTCTGGGCCTCGGTCATGATCGTCGGGATGAAGCGCAGCGCGATCGAGAGCATCATCGCCAGGTCATCGACCGGTACCTTCAGGCGGCGCAGCGGCCCGGCAAGCAGGGTAAGCCCATCGGTCAGGGCCACCGGCGACGTGGTGAGCGTGACCAGCGTCGACAGCAGCATGATCGCGACGATGCGCAGCGCGAACAGGCCGCCGCGCTCCAGGCCCGCCAGGCTGAAACGCAGGGGCGAGAACGCCACCGCGTTGACCGCCAGCGTAAACACTAAGATGATGAGCACCGGGCGCAGCGCGCGCAGGAGGTAGCCAAGCGGGATGCGCGCCAGGCCCGCAAGGACCGCGACCAGTACAAGCGCGACCAACACCGGCGACCACCAGTTGGTGATGAAGAGCGCGACCATGAGCACCAGCGCGCAGATGATCTTCGTGCGCGGATCGGCGCGATGCAACACCGAAGAGCCGGGCAGGTAGCTGCCGATCGTGATCGTGGGGTGCGCGGCCGCCATCAGTCTGGCGCTCCCGGGCGCAAGCTGCTGGGACGCAAGCTGCTGGAACGCAAGCTGCCGTCGACCAGCTCATAGCTGCGCGTGGCCATCTGGGCAAACTGCTCGGGGGAATGCGTCACCACGAGTACCCCGGCATGAGCGGTTGCTTCTGCCAACAGGCGGCGCACAGCATTGCGGCCAGCACCGTCCAGCGCAGAGGTCGGCTCATCAGCAAGCAGATAACGCGGGTGTAGGGCCAGCACTCCGGCGATCGCCGCGCGGCGTGCCTCGCCGCCGGAAAGCTGGAAGGGAGAGCGGGGGCCAAAGCGCTCCGGATCAAGGCCAACCGCTCGCAATGCGTCTGTGGCGCGGTCACGTGCCGCCTGCTCATCAGCGCCGAAATTGCGCGGCCCGAAGGCCACGTCATCAAGCACCGTCTCGGCAAAAAGCTGGGCCTCGCTGTCCTGAAAGATGAAGCCGACCTGCCCGCGCGTGGTCTTCAGGGTCAGGGGTTCACCGTCGATAGTCGCCGCGCCTGTCGACGGCTCCAGGAAGCCTGCCATCAGGTTGAGCAGCGTCGACTTGCCGCTGCCCGTAGCTCCGCGCACTAAGACGAACTCGCCCGGCGCAAGCGTCAGGCTTGCGCCATGGAGCGCTTCGACGCGCTGGTCACCAGACTCGTAGGTGAGAGAGACGTCAGAAAGCGAGAGCGCCGACTCCTCGTCTCCTTCAACATACGCTGCGTGTTCATACTCGGGCATCCGAAGCTCGACGCCCCAGGCGTTCAGCTCTTCGGGCGGGCGCGCGACCAGCTCCGCGTAGGCGCCAGAGAACACCAGCTTTCCCTCATGCAGCACCAGGATGCGATTGGTGCGTCGCGCTTCCGCCAGGTCATGTGTCACATGCAACACACCACAGCCACGGGCCACCTGAGCGTCAAGGATCCCCAGCACCTCGTCACGTGCCTGCGGGTCAAGCTGCGAGGTCGGCTCATCAAGTAACAGGTAGCTCGGGTGCAACGCGAGCGCTCCCGCGATGACCAGACGCTGTTTCTGGCCGCCGCTCAGCGTATGGGGCTCGCGCGCCTCGAACCCAGAAAGCCCGACAGCGGCGAGCGCCTCGGTCACGCGCCTGCGCAGCTCCTCGCGCGGCAGCCCCAGGTTCTCCGGCCCAAAGGCCACGTCGTCTTCGACGGAAGTCGCCACGATCTGATCGTCGGGACGCTGCTGCACATAACCGACCTTCTGGCGCGCCACCAGCGTATCGGCGTCGGCAAAAGGATCGGCTCCCTCAATGCGCACCTGGCCTCCGTCCAGGTCGATCAGCCCCTGCAGCGCCTTGAGCAGTGTCGACTTGCCACTGCCGTTGGCGCCTAACAGCGCCACATATTCCCCCGGCTCAAGCTGCAGGCTCACGCCGTCCACGGCTCCGCTCAACGCGCGTATGCCAGTAGCAGAGATCATTGAGGTTCTTCCTCGAACAACTCAAGGTAATCAGCATAAACCCATTTTTGTCCCCAGACGTTATCCCCGGTTTTCATGGGTCGCAGGATGTTCATATCGACCAGTCGATTGATAAGTTTATATCCTCCGGTATTCGTAAACCCGCTCCACTTCGTGATATCAGCTATACCTACGATCGGCATGCTATAGAGTTTTATCAGCGTCTGTAAGGTACTTGCGGCAGCGGTCTTCCCTAAAGCCTGGACCTTTCTCATATCACGCTCGCGCAGATCAGTGATATTCACACAGGTTTTGATAGCCGATCTCGCCGTGGCAGCAATCCCCTCTAAAAAGAACTCAAGCCACTCGAACACCTTGCCGCTGTGATACCCTTCAAGCCGCTCATAATAAAGATTCTGATGTTTCCTGAAGAAAGACGACAAGTAGAGCACCGGGATCTCGAGCAGATGCTCATGCCAGAGAAACATCGTGATAAGCATCCGCCCTGTTCGCCCATTGCCATCATTGAAAGGATGGATCGTCTCAAACTGCGCATGGAGCAGCCCTGCTTTTATTAAAGGGAGATACTCGTCGTCTACGTGAATAAAGTTTTCGAGATCTCCCAAAGCTTCATTCATCTCATCTACGGGAGGCGGCACAAAACGAGCGTTATCGGGACGCGTGCCTCCGATCCAATTCTGGGCTTTCCTGAATTCTCCGGGATAAGCAAACTGCGTTGATTGTGCTCCAAGCATAAGTTTCTCATGGAGCTCACGAATAAAACGCAAAGTAAAAGGAAATGACTCGGCACGCAAGAGGCCGTAGTTCAAGGCATTGATGTAATGAATGATGTCATCAACATCTGCCGGAATTCCAGAGCGCGGCTCTGCGTTCTGTTTCTCGATAACATCGGCCATCGTTGCATTTGTCCCCTCTATCTGGCTTGAGCTGGTCGCGTCTTTTTGAATAAACATTATCAAAAAGGCATCACGATCAGGCAGGAGTTGCGTGACTCCATCGAGCTTGCCCAGTAAGTGGATCGCTTCAGTGTGACTCGCCGTGATGGATTTGGGTAACGCTAAAGTTTTTACCGGGGGAAACTTATAAGGAACAAAGGCCTTAAAACCCTGTGGTTGTTGGACATACCTGCCTATTTCGAAACCGTTCATATCTTTCCTTACATATAAACTGTTTTGCGATTTAGTTTACATTACTATAGCACATATAAACAGTTTTGCGATTTAGTTTACATTAAGGAAGAAATCCCGATCTGCTTTGTTGCCTGATACCAGGTTGATCCACCTGAAATATTATTTCAAAATCAGATAGAACGCGGCGATGACGGCGGTCGCGTTGTAGATCGCGTGCACGATCACGGCAGGCCAGATGGTCTTGCTTTTCCAGGCAAGCCAGGAACACACGATCCCTAACAGCACATAGAGCGGCGCTGCCCAAAGCGAGACATGGCTGGCAGCAAAGATCGCCGTCGTGATGATCACCGCCACAAGAATCGGAAGGTGCGCGACAAACCACTCCTGGATGATTACCCGGAAAGCCAGCTCCTCGATAAACGGGCCCAGGATCGCCACGATCAGCAGAGCGGCCACCGCTCCCGTTGTTGAGCTGCCAAAAAGATAGGACATGCTCTCCGACCTGGGTACTGACCAGTGAAGCAAGGGCGCTGCCCAGATGGTCCAGGCCAGCGCTGCCAGGCGCAGCAGCACTGACGCGCTGACCACGGCAACGACCACGCGGCCGATCGTGAAAGAGCGGGGTGAGCGCAAAGCGGCAGAGGCCTCTGGCTGCATGCCCGGCCGATCATCGGAGTTGGGGCGGAGGCTGGGGCTGGGGCTGGAGCTGGGGCTGGGGCGCCGTTTCGCGGCGCTCGCATCCTGCATCGGCGATGACGACGCGCGTTCTTCCTCGGTCAGGCGGCGCAGGCGAAACGCCGCGGAAAACGGGAGCTTGCGCCGGTAGGCCAGAAGCGCCAGCACACCCAGCTCGATCGCGTAGAACACCAGCAGCAAGATGATGCGGACCCAGACGACGCCGACCGCGGGCAACAAATTGGTCAGCCGGTTGCCGATGATGAGCGAGCTGACCACCCCTGCGGCAAGCAGCGTCAACGCGATGATGATGACGTCGGCAAGCGACCAGGGGCGTACGGCTTCGACCGAGCGGCGCAGGCGCGGCTGGCGCGTCACGGTCCTGACGCCGTGCAGGCCGCCTTGTTGGCGCACGTCGATCTGCGAGAGGCGATCAAGGATCTCGCGAGAGTCATGGGTATCAGGGCGATCAGGCATCGGCGTTGGGGTCGGCAAGGATCTGCTGCAGTTGGGCTTCATCGAGAACCGGGACACCCAGCTCGACGGCTTTCGTGTACTTGCTGCCCGCGTCGGCGCCCGCCACTACGTAGCTTGTTTTCTTCGAGACCGAGCCCGCTGTCTTGGCGCCCAGCGCGCGCAAGGCCGCGCCCGCCTCGTCACGGGTCATCGTTTCAAGCGCGCCAGTAAGCACGAAGGTCAGCCCGGTGAGCGGACCCGGCCCGGCCAGATCCTGCGCGCCGCCTTCGCGCTGAAGCACCACGCCACAGGCCAGGAGACGATCGATCAGTTCACGGTTTGCGGGCACCGAGAAAAAGTCGCGGATCGTATTTGCCACCACGGGGCCCACTCCCTCGACTGCGGAAAGCTCGTCTGCGCTTGCTGCCGCCAGCGCCTGGATGCTGCCAAAGCGATGCGTCAGGTCCTCGGCTGTGCGCGCGCCGACCTGGCGGATCCCGAGGCCGAAGAGCAGCTTGGCGAAGGGCGCCTGCACAGATCCTTCGATCGCTTCCAGAAGCTTGGCGGCGTTTTTGGGGCTGAAAGTCTGCTGGGTGCCATCCTTGAGCACGCGGCCGGTCTTGACCGCGACCAGATCGTCATAGTCGAGCCGGTAAAAGTCCGCGATATCACGTACTAAGCCCGCTTCGATCAGCAGAGTGATGATCTCAGGTCCAAGGCCCTCGATATCGGCCGCGCCGCGGCTCGTCCAATGGCGCAGGCGCTCGAAGCGTTGCGCCGGGCAGGTGATGTTCTCGCAACGCAGGGCGACCTCGCCCTCTTCATGAAAGACCTCTGCGCCGCAGCTCGGGCAGGTCGCGGGCATCTCGAAGACGCGCTCCGCGCCCGTGCGCAGGCCCTCGACCGGGCCTACGACCTCAGGGATGACGTCGCCCGCCTTGCGCACGATGATCGTGTCGCCAATCAGCACGCCCTTGCGGCGCACCTCGCCTGCGTTGTGCAGGGTGGCGCGCGCGATGGTGCTGCCCGCCACCGTCACTGGGTCGAACTCGGCGACCGGCGTAAGCACGCCAGTGCGCCCGACCTGCACGACGATGTCACGAAGGACGGTGGTCTTTTCCTCCGGCGGAAACTTGTAGGCGATGGCCCAGCGTGGCGCGCGCATGGTCGAGCCGAGTACGGCCTGCGCGGCAAAGTCGTCGACTTTGACCACCACGCCGTCGATCTCATAGGGCAGGTCAAAACGATCGGTGAGCGCCTTTTCGCAAAACGCGCGGACCTCAACGGGGCTGCCGCAAATCTTGACATCAGGATTGACATGGAAGCCGGCCTCGGTCAGCGTGGCAAGAAAGTCGTGCTGTGTGGCAAGCGTCTCGAACGCCAGCGCCTCGCCGTCGCCGCTTCGCGCGTACATGAAAGTCGCAAGGTCACGAGAAGCCGTGACCGCCGGATCCTTCTGGCGCAGGCTGCCCGCCGCCGCGTTACGTGGATTAGCGAAGGTCGGTTTACTCGCCACTTCCTGCGCCTCGTTGATGCGCTCGAAACTCGCCTTGGGCAGATAGACCTCGCCGCGTACCTCGATCTCAGCCTGACTAGCAAGCAGGCCTGATCGCAGCCGCAGCGGCACATCGCGCACCGTGCGGATGTTGGCTGTGACGTCCTCGCCAACGCGACCGTCGCCGCGGGTCGCCGCGCGGATCAGCTCGCCGTGGCGGTAGGTCAGCGCGATCGAGGAGCCGTCGATCTTGAGTTCCGCGATGAAGCGCGGTTCGTGCCCAAGCGCATCGGTCGTGCGTTGCATCCAAGCGTCAAGCTCGCCGAGGTCCATGGCGTTATCGAGCGAGTACATCTTCGCGGCGTGCTCAACGGAAGCGAACTGGCTGTCCGGCGTTGTACCCACGCGCTGGGTCGGCGAATTGGGAGTAATGAGATCAGGGTACTCAGTCTCTAGCGTGATAAGTTCACGCATGAGCGAGTCGTAGGCCGCGTCGCTGATGCTGGGCGCGTCCTTGGCGTAGTAGAGATAGCTGTGATGCTCAAGCTCACGGCGCAGCTCGTCAATGCGGGAGGTCGCCTCGGCGCGTGTTGGCGTCGGCAGATCTTGCAGCCCAAAGAGCGAGCCCTGATCTGCGGGCTTTGCTGCGGGGGCGCTCATTGCTGCGCCGCTCCTGACAAAATGGTGCCTGACTCCATTTTGTCATCCAGCTTGGTGGCGGCTAGCTCTGCGGCGCCGTGGAGCAGCTCGCTGACGGTTGGGTGCGCGAAGACAGTGCGTTGGAAGTCAGCTACGGTCATCTGCTGGGTGATCGCTTCGGCCGCTATCGCAATGAGCTCGACGGCATGGGCGCCGAGGATCTGGCAACCGAGGATCTCGCCCGTCTGTTTATCGGCGATCAGCTCGACGTAGCCCTCGCTGGCCCCCTCCGCAAGCGCCTTGCCATTGCCCGCATACTTGACCAGCCCCGAAACTGGCGTGTAGCCCGCCTCTTTGGCGGCGGCGCTGTGCAGGCCGACCGCCGCGACCTCCGGGAAGGTATAGACACAGGCCGGAATAGCGCGATAGTTAATGGTCGCCGTGGGAGCCTTACCTGCCAGCTGCGCGAGCGCATTGCGCGCCGCTGCGCGGCCTTCGGCCTCAGCCGTATGCGCGAGCATCATCCCGCCGATGGCGTCGCCCACGGCATAGATGCCCGGCACGTTAGTTTGCAGGTGCTCATCGACTTTCAGAGCGCGTCGATCGTAGTCCAGCCCCAGCTCCTCGAAACCGAAGCCTGCCGTACGCGGCGCACGCCCGACGGCCGTCATCAGCACGTCGGCGGCCAGTTCGCTGCCATCGGACAGCGCCGCAACCACGCGAGAGCCTTCCTGGCGAGCCGCTTCTACGCTCGTGCCCAAGTGGAGCTGCACCCCTTGCTGTTGCAAGGCCGCCGCAAGCATCCGCACCACGCGCGCGTCAAAACCCGGCAGTAGCGCCGGCATCAGCTCAACGATGTGTACCGTTGAGCCAAACGCCGCATACGCGCAGGCGAACTCAACGCCAATGACGCCGCCGCCCACGATAATGATCTCGTACGGGATCTCGGTCAGCGCCAGCGCGTCATCGCTCGTCCAGACAAAAGGCGCGCTCAGCGCGGGCAGGACCGTCGGCTCGGAGCCCGTAGCGATGATGACCGCATCAGATTCATAGATATGCGATGACAAAGTACCTGACCCTTTGTCATCAGTCACCGCTACGGTGTTTGGGCTGACCAGCCGAGCCTGGCCTTCAACCACGGTGACCCTCAGGCGCTTGGCTTCTTGCTCCAGCTGGCCAACCAGCTCGTCGACCACAGACTCCTTGCGCTCGCGCAGTGCGTCAAGGTCGACTCGCACTATTGCCGCGTCCGGCAGGCCGGTCAGCGCAAAGTCGCCCGCATGCGCCAGGTCGCGCAACGCATGGGCGCTGCGCAGAATGGTCTTCGTAGGGATACACCCAACATTGAGGCAGGTTCCCCCCAGCCGGCGCTGCTCGAACAGCGTGACCTCAGCGCCATGCGCCGCGGCCTCAAACGCCGCCGCGTAGCCACCCGGCCCACCACCGATCACTGATATCTTAGGCATCAACACTCCCTTTGATTGCACCTGAACGGTGCAGTAACTTAACTGTTTTCTAGTATACCAGCGCCCCTGCACCCCAATTCGATGCGACAGACAGTAAATGAGCCGCAGGAGGATGCGGCTCATGGTTACAGGTCGTTGGTTGTTGCTTTAGTACGGCCCTAAGACGATGCCTGGCGCCTCTTTTTTCTGGCTCTTATCAGAGCAATCGTCACAACAGCAACTGAGGCGAGCGCCAACATGATGGCAATAAGGCGGGGGAGCACATCGCCTGCCTTGGGCAAGCTGGTACTGCCTTTGCCATCATCGATCGTACCGGTGCCTCCGCCGTTGCCCGTGCCATTACCGCCACCGTTGCCGTTGCCCGTGCCGAACTCTCCGCCGCCGCCATTTCCGCCGCCAACATTGCCTCCGCCGCCGCCGTTGCCGCCGCCGCCATTGCCACCGTTACCGCCGCCGCCGCCAACATTGCCGCCGTTGCCACCCTCAGTGTGCTGGGTGTTATGCACGACAGCAGGACTCAGCGTCGTATGCCCTGCGTCCCACTCCGGCTGCGTGTAGCTGACGTCATAACCATTCAGCGGATTGTCCGGGTCAGAGGGATGGAACTCTCCCTCGACCATCGTGCCCTCGGCCACCGTGTAGGTAAAACCGGTAACGTTGCCCGCGGCGTTTGCGGTCGTCGTGTATGACAGGAGGTCTGCAATCGTTGCCTTCCAGGCGCCCGCCGCATCAAGCTCGACCGGCTCGCGATAGGGCGTGCCGTTGCGGTAGAGCTGCACCCATACCTGGTCAAGCTCCTCGCCGGTCCACTCCTTGCGCAGTTCAAGCGGCGTTACCGGAATGGTCAGGCGCCCGTTGTTGCCCAGATAGTGGGTGATCGCATATGCTCCGCCGGACGTGCGCGCGCCGAACTCCGCATAGCTGGTGTACGCGTTGGTCTGCGTCACATTGTCCGACTTCAACAGTCGGCTGATCGGGTGGGCCTTGGGCTGCCCCGCCTCGATAAACGGCACGCCGCCTGCGCGCACCGAAATGTCGGTCACCGTGCGGTCGACCGGCAGATACCGCGAGGCCATATAGTCCTCAGCGTTCTGGTCGAAGTACTCCTCCAACGTATAGTACGTGGTCTCATCATCCAGCGTCGTGGCGGCAACATAGTCCTCCCCCTGCTTCACATACAGATCAGCCTCCTCCACATAGAAGTAGTAAGGGTTTTCCTCGTGGGGAGTAAACGACGCCTCGGCGGTGTCGATGGTCTCCTTGGCCGGATCGCCATTCCAGTCATTGGAATAGAAGTGGTAGCCCAAGCCATCCGGCGTCGCAAACTGCTTTTTATACGCGTCGCTTACCTCAGAAGGATCAAAGCCGCCCTTCAGGCCGACCGTGAACGCCAGCTTGATCGGCAGTATCTTGTCCACCACGACCGTCGAGTTTCCGGGGTTGTTCGGGTCCTCCTGGTAGGAGACCGAGCGGATCGGGATCATCGCGGCCGGAATGTACCAGCGCACCGCCTGCTGCCCTTTGATCAAGGGCATATCCATCCCCGCGTCGCCCAGGTTGAAATCACCAGGCTCCAGAGCAGTCGTGATGGTCATGAACACGTTGGAGAGATTCGCGGGTTTCTCGGTGATGTAGTCAGACAGGTCGAGGTACCAGCCGCGCAGGTCGATCGAACAGGTAGCCCCTGCAGGGGGCGCAAGCGGCGCCCCGTCATCGTCGTAGAAGTTACCGACATACTTCATGTTCGAGTCAGCATACCATTTGATGCTGTTGAAGAAGTCACCCTCAGCGTCGCTGTTATAGAAGATGCTTTTTGCTGCCCGCGCTGACTCGATCAGCTCCTGAGCAACAGCCGTCGACACTCCTGCATGGGCCGAAAGCGTGCGGAGGTAGTTGCTGTAATAGGTGTTCTCCCCGCCGCCAGACAACGTGGGCCCCTGGCTGATGAGGCGCGCGAAATTCGAGCCGCGCCGCATCTCCCCATTGACGAAGATGCCTTTCATGTCTTTGAACTCCATATACTTCCCGAGAGGATCGATCATCGTCAGATAACCGGAGAACTCAGGGTCCTCCCCTGGGAGGGTCACATAGCCACCCTTAGTCATGATGTTTTGTGTGATCGAGTCAAACGCGCTGTTCAACGCATCCTCAGAGTCAGCGCTGTAGTAGCCATCTGTGTAGGCATAGCTCGTGACCACCCGATTTGTATTCGTGAGGCTGACCAACTGCCAAACCGTGTTGCTCCCCCGCGTGTTCATGGGAAAGCTGATCTGCGGCGATGTTGAGCCAGTCGAAATGAAGTCATCAAGCAGAGTCTTCAGGTTGTAGGTCGTCCCCTGAAACGAAAAGGAGTTAGCCGCCGCTTTGTTTACCGGGTCCATGACCGCAAGCGCATGTACGCCGGTCACGCCGACTCCCAGCGTATAGACCGTCGGCGCCGCCTCCCCGCTGGGGTAATAGTGATCCTGGATCCGGTCTTTCCAATAAGACGCTGTCAAGATCGTTGTGAGATCAGTGCCGATGTCACCGGCGCCGGGGTTACCACTGCCCGCCGTGTAACTGGTACCGGTCTCGGACTGCATCGTAAAATTGAGCCACCCAAAGGTCGGGTCGCCGTCAGTCATAAGTATCATGATCGGCTTGCGCGTGACCGAGTCTTCTTCACCATCAGGGCGTGTGAAGCTATACTCGGTGTCCGTGTTGTTCGTGAGTACCCGCGCGCCTGCCGCAATGCCAAGCTGTGTGGGCGTGCCTCCGCTGACCGCCGCACGAGTCGTCGTACCTGCGCCACCGTTTAAGGCAGAATTCACGTTGATGTAATGCGTGCTGCCAGTCAGGGTGATCGAAAAGTAGTCGCCGCTCGCCAGGTCATAGTGATTGAGATTCAGGAACGTATAGGTGTTGTTCCCGGCATAGCCCACCACCGACACGCGATTCTCCGAATTAGCGCCCATGACGCTCTTGATGGCGGTGTTCAGCGCGCTGACCAGCAGAAAGTCGCGGGTCGTTCCGAGCGGGGCGCCCGTGTTGCCCGCCATGTCATAGGCCGACATTGAGCTTGAGAGGTCGATGACAAACACGGTATCGACCGGGACCTGCAAGCGCGCAACGTTATAGCTCTGTCCCAAGGCCGAAAGCGACACGATGAAGTTGTCCTTGGCCGCCTCGATCGTGGTGAGCGCGTTGCCTTCGTCGTCATGATAGGTCATGTCTCCGGCAGAAACCGACTTGTCGGTCCATATCCGGCCGTCCTCTAAGGTGTTGTTCTCAAAAGAGTCACCATGGGTATTGGTGAGCGGGTCTGCCTTCATGTTATAAGTGGTATCAAACGGTTTCTCTTCCGCTGCCTGTGCCTGCCGTAGTATCCCAAAAGAAGAGATAACTAACGCAAAACAGATCATGATCACCAAAATCGTAAGTCCTCTGCGGTGACTACGTTTCATCGTGGGGGCTCCTTATCCTCTAAAATCCTCCTGAATCCCCAAACGGGACCCTTTTATTGGGTTTGTAGAGTAAATGAGACCAGGTTAAGCGTAAAAGCGTTTCAAGAGAGTTCCACAAGGTTGTGCAGAAAGCTCCACAGACTCCTTTCAGCGCGCGTTAGTCTGTCAGGGGCTTGATGACGTCTGCGATAGCGGCGGCTGTCTTCGGGTCGTTCATCGTATAAAGATGGACGCCGTCAACGTCATGCTCGATCAGATCGATGATCTGAGTGATGGCGTAGTCGATGCCCGCGCGGCGCATCTCCGCATCGTCGTCACCGTAGCGCTCGACCAGCTCCGCAAAATCCGGCGGGATGTTCGTGCCGCAAAGCTCGACCATGCGAGCCGCCTGACGGGCATTGACCACCGGCATGATGCCGGCCTCTATTGGTATGGTGATACCTGCTTCGCGCGCGCGCTGGAGGAATTCATAGAAATGGCGGTTGTCAAAGAAGAGCTGCGTGGCGAGCTGGTCGACCCCCGCTTCGATCTTATGGCGCAGCCAGCGCAGGTCGTCTTCGGCGCTGGTTGCCTCAGGGTGAACCTCGGGATAGCAGGCGCCGATGATGTTGAAGTAATCAGGGATGTGCTGACCAATGAACTCGGCAACTTCGCTTGCGTGAGCAAATTCCCCCGTCGGTTTGGTTCCGGGAGTGACATCGCCGCGCAGCGCCAGTACATTTTCGAGGCGGTGTGCCGCCAGGCGCATCAGCAGGTCGCCCAGTTCCGCGCGCGTCAGGTTGATCCCCGGCAGATGCGCCACCGCCGGCAGATGATAGGTGTTCTCAATGAGCGAGGCGATCTCGACAGTAGCGGCGGCGTTGGCTGCTCCTCCGCCCGCGCCGTAGGTTACCGAGATGAAGTCAGGGCCAAGACCGGCCAGCGCGTCGACCGCGTCATAGACGACCTGGATGGGCGCTGTCTTCTTCGCGGGATAGACCTCAAAGGAGAAAACCGTCTTATGGGCAAACAGCTCGTTAACTTTCATGTGGGATCCTCCTGTGGGTCTTCGGCATCATATGACAAAGGGTCAGGTACTTTGTCATGAGGCACCGTTTTGTCATCGACGGGAGCGACCAGGCAGATCGCCTGCTCGACTGCCTTCACACAGGCCGTCGCGTTGGCGCCGTATCCGGCTCCGATGCCGCGCGCCCAGCCACCGGTCACAACAGCGCCACCCACCAGCACGGGGATATTACACTGCTCGGTGACAGCGTGGGCCGTCGCCTCCATCGCAGGCATCGTCGTGGTCATGAGCGCCGAGAGACAGACCACGTCGGCGTCGCGCGCGGCCTCGAGCACGCGCTCGGTGGTCACGTCGACCCCCAGGTCATTGCAGACAAAACCCTGGCTTTCCAACAGCGAGATGCAGATATCCTTGCCTATGCTGTGGATATCACCCTTGACGGTCGCAAACACTACGTGTCCGCGGATCGCCGCGTCACGGTCAGCGGCTGAGAGGTAGGTCTTAGCCTGGTCAGTCGCGGCCTTCATGGCGTCAGCGGCGACCATGAGCTGCGGCAGGAACACATCGCCACGGCCAAAACCCTCGCCCAGTTCCTGGATCGCGGGCGTGAGTACCTCGGCGATGATGCGCTCCGGCGTCCAGCCGCCTGCGGCCATGAGCGCGTCAACGTAGGCCGGCGCCCCGTCACTGTCACCCCGCGTGATCGCGCGGGCCAGCGCCATCTCCGGTGACAAAGGGTCAGGTACTTTGTCAGTTGATGACAAAGTACCTGACCCTTTGTCAGGATCAAGCGCAGCCTGTGGGTCGAGCGCGCGGGCCAGCAGAACTTCAAGTTGCTCCCGCGCTGCTACAGAATCAGGCTCCTGGCCTGCCGCGCGCGCGGCGTTGATCGTCGAGATCGCCTCGCCCATGACAGGATCGTTCGGGTTGACAATGCCCGCGTCAAGCCCGTCTGCCGCAGCTGCCGCCAAAAACGCGGCGTTAAGCGTCGGGCGTCCGGGCAGCCCGTGGCTGACATTGCTCACCCCAAGCAGCGTTGCCAAGCCGAGTTTCTCACGCACCGCGCGCATCGTGTCAAGCGTGACGGTCGGGGCGTCGTGGTCGGCTGCGGCGGCCATCACCAGGCTGTCCACAAGCAGATCCTTCGCCGCGATCCCCAGCTCTGTGGCCTGGTCGCGCACGTTGCCCACCACCGCCAGACGCGCCTCGGCCGTCGCAGGAATCCCCTCTCCGTCCAACGCGAGCACCACAAGCGCCGCACCGTAGCGCGCGGCAAGCGGCAGGATCGCCTCCATTGAGTCGGCCTCTCCGTTGACGCTGTTGATGAGCGCCTTGCCGGGATAAACCCGCAACGCGCGCTCCAGCGCGACCGGATCGGTCGTGTCAATACAAAGCGGCACATCACAACTCGCCGAAAGCGCGAGCACCAAACGAGGCAGTACCTCGGCGGCGTCGATGCCCGGCGCGCCCACATTGACGTCGAGCAGGTCGGCGCCAGCTTCTGCCTGCGCGGCCGCATAGTCGCGCGCCACGCTGAAGTTGCCTGCCTGCAGGGACTCGCGCAGCTCACGCTTGCCCGTCGGGTTGATCCGCTCGCCGATCATACGCAGCGGCGGCGTGATCTGCGAGAGATCTCCGCCTGCTTCCGTTTTATTTTCGTCGATATCCCAACCGCCGATCACCGTAGCGCGACGCGGCCCTGCCACTACCAGCCGCGACGCAGCGCGGCACTCGATTTCTGCGACCGGCCGCCCGCTTATCTCATCGGCGATCGCTCCTATATATGCTACGGTGGCTCCGCAGCAGCCGCCGATCATCGCCGCGCCCGCCTCATACAGCTCGGCGGCAAAGCGCCCATAGTCTTCAGGCGTCGCAGGGTAGACAGTCTCGCCAAACTCATCCAGGCACGGGATGCCCGCATTGGGGGATGCAAAGACCGGCAGGCGCGTGGCCCGCAGCATCCGCTTGGCATGGGGCGCCATCTCCGCGGGTCCCAGGCTGCAGTTGAGGCCAACCATGTCGGCGCCCGCCGCCTCTAAAATGATGGCTGCCGTCGCACTGTCTGTCCCGGAAAGTTCCATACGCCCGGCCTCACCCAGCGCTACGCTCACAAGTGCGGGCAGCTCCGGCGCTACCTCCTTGCAAGCCAGAAGCGCACAGCGCGCCTCGGCGATATCGGTGAAGGTCTCCAGGATGAAACCGTCAGGGTCGGCTGATGCCAGCGCCCGGGCCTGCTCGGCAAAAATCTCAAAGAGCTCGTCGAAGCTCGTCTTTCCCAGTGGCTCAAGCACCAGCCCTGAAGGCCCGATATCACCCAGCACGTAACGCGGCCCGGCTTTGCGCGCCAGTTTCACCGCCTGCTGGTTAATGACCTCCAGCGAGTCTTCCAGCCCGAACTCAGCCAGCTTGGGCCGCGACGCGCCAAAGCTGTTCGACTCGGCCACGTCCGCGCCCGCAAGCACATAGTTGCGATGGACCTGCGTGATGTAGTCCGGCTCAAGCAAGTTGAGCTGTTCTGGCATGACGTCGGTGAAGCCACCCCTCTGGATCGGGGTGCCCATGGCGCCCTCCAGCACCAGCATGGTGCGCCCCAGGTCTGCGCGCAGGTCGTTCACGAACGGCTCTCCGTGTCTACGTTTCCTGCGGGCGCATCCGTACCTGCGTCTGCATCCGCGTCCGTTGCGTCCAGCTCAATGTCGCCATCGCTCAACAGCAGCTCCATCAGCTGCGTCGCAGGATCAAGCAGGATGCCGGTATCGGCCGCCTCGTATTCGCTATAGGCGCTGACCGGCGCCTTGCTCTCTGTGATGCCGCTACCCCAAAGCACCCACGGGACTGGCTCGCCCGTGTGGGTCATGAGCGCGATCGGCGTCGGGTGGTCCGGCATCACCAGCACGCGCGCTCCCTCGTCACCCTGCTGCTTCGCGTAGGTCAGCACGCGGGTCATCACCTGGCTGTCGATTTTCTCAAGCGCGGCGATCTTGCCCTGCACAGAGCCCGCATGCCCCTCCTCGTCAGGCGCTTCAATGTGAATGACCACCAGATCATGATCGTCAAGCGCGCCAAGGCTTTCTGTGGCTTGGCGAGCGAAGTCGTTATCCAGGCCATCGGTGACCCCGTCGATCTCAAGGCGCGTCAGCCCAAAGAGCACCGCCATCCCGCCCAGAAGGTCAACACCAGACGAAAGCGCTGCGGTCTTGCCAAAGCGCTCGGAAAACGACACCAGCCCCGTCGGCGCCACGCCCGGCCAAAATGGCCAGAGATCGGTGCAGGGACGCAGCCCGTGCGCGATGCGATCCAGGTTTGCGGGCAACGTGGGGAGCAGCTTGTGCGCGCGCTCCATGAAGCCGAGCAGCAGGTCCGCTCCCGACCCCACGCCCGATTCAGCGCCTGTCTCCGCTCCCGACCCCACGCCCGCGGCGCCACCGCCGCGCGGCAGGTGCCCGTCGATCGACTGATCGGTGATGTCATGAGGTGGCGTGAACTGCACGTCGAGCAGCTCCGGATGCCCTTTGACCACCAGCAGGTGGCGATAGGCGATTCCCGGATGCAGAGTGAAAGTGTCGTCGTTAAGCTCCAGCGCCAGCTCCTCGATCAAGGCGCGCGATGAGGCGGTCTCAATGTGGTCGCAAGCGTAGCTCGACATGACGCCATCCTCGATGATGAGGGTATTAACGCGGAGCGCTACCTCGTCATCTTTCAGCTCTACCCCCATACCGGCGGCCTCGATCGCCCCCCGGCCGATACCGTAGCGCACCGGATCATAACCAAGGATCGAGGTACAGGCCGCGGCGCTGCTCGGCTCGAAACCCTCCGGTACGGTACGCGCCAGCCCGACCCGCCCCTGGCGAGCCATGAGGTCGATCACCGGAATGGACGCCGCCTCAAGCGTAGTCTGGCTATCGTAGGGCGTGCCGGTATCCTCAAGCGGCAAGTCCGCCGCTCCGTCCAGAATAACAACGATATATTTCATGGATACCTCCCAGTGCCTGAAATCCCAAGCTAATAACGCATACAAGTAATGGTAGCATGACCCCCTCTCACATTTTCGCCATAGTATTGTGAGCATAATCATCACAATTCGAACATACCGCTGTGCAGAAAATATGTATGCGTTTTGTAACGTTGAAGTTTGTATATTATAAATATTTGCGTATTGCAGTATGTTACACAGCAAGTGCAATATCCAATAATTGTACAGCACATTTATTGCAGAGCAATGGACGCAACAACAAAGAGGAAGGAAGCCGCTGATATGAAAAAAGAAACAGCACAAAAGAAACTGGGATTCCCGGCGCTTACCGCCATGGTCGTAGGATCAATGATCGGCGCGGGAATCTTTATGCTCCCGGCCCGATTCGCCGGAGCGTCCGGCGTATATGGCACCCTGATCTCGTGGGCAATCGCCGGTATCGGCATGCTCATGCTTGCGCTGGTATTTCAGGCGCTCGCGATCCGCAAACCACAGCTCGACACCGGCGTCTTTGCCTATGCGCGGGAAGGCTTTGGCAAGTATGCGGGCTTTGTTACCGCGATCGGCTTCTGGGCCTCGGCCTGCGCCGGAAACGTTCTGTATCTGGTGCTCATCAAATCGACTTTGGGCGCATTTATCCCCGCGCTGGGCGCTGGCGACACGATCTGGGCTTTCCTGATCTCATCGGCGGTTATCTGGCTGTTCTTCGTTCTTATATATAAGGGCGTTCAGCAAGCGGCTTTTGTCAACACCATCGCCACCGTCGCCAAGATCGTCCCTATTGTCATATTCATCGGCGTCCTGCTTTTCGCTTTTAACCCCAGCCTCTTTGTGAGCAACCTGCACGGGTTGGCAGGCGGCGAGCACACCACGCTCTTCTCCCAGATCACCGCGACCATGCTTCTGACGGTCTTTGCCTTCCTCGGCATCGAGGGCGCGAGCGTCTACTCCCGCTACGCGAAGACCCGCAAGATGGTCGGGCGTTCGACTATCCTCGGATTTGCCTCGGTCACCGCCCTGATGATACTGGTCTCGGTCCTGCCCTTTGGCATTTTGCCCCAGGCAGAAATCGCCGCGCTCCAGCAGCCTTCAATGGCAGGCGTCTTTTCTGCCCTGGCCGGCGCCCCCGGCGGCGCGTTTATCAGCATCGGACTTATCGTCTCGGTGATGGGCGCCTATCTTGCCTGGACGCTTATGGCCGCAGAGGTACTGTTCGCCGCATCCAAGAGTAAGGAAATGCCTCAGTTCCTGCGCACCACCAACAAGAAGAACGTGCCAAGCAACGCGCTTCTGTTGTCGGTCGCAATGACTCAGCTTATCTTAATCGTCACCACTTTTTTCTCTGACCATACGCTTGACCTGGCGCTGGATCTGACAAGCGCGCTGGCCTTGCTCCCGTTTTTCCTGACCTCGGCCTTTGCGCTGAAGATCGCGCTGAAGCGCGACGGCTACGAAGGCGTGTCCGCGGCAACCCGGACCAAAGAGCTGGTCGTTGCCTCGATCGCAAGCGCCTACACCCTGTTTTTGATCGTATCGATCGAGGTACAGGCGGTCATGGCCGGGCAATGGCCTAAGTTCATCCCCCTGGCCTGCCTCATTATCGCGCCGGCAACCGTGATGTTTGTCCGGGCGCGCCGCGGGCAGGACAGCTTCGTGTTCAGCAGCAGAGAGAAGGTCGCCTTTGGGGCCCTCTGCGCTGGCGCCGCGATAGCAGTCACCGGACTCGCCACAGGATTTATCGTCCTTTAAGGTTTGTTGAATCTGAGAAAGGATACTGATATGACTTCTACCACTCCCTTAACCAATCCTCACGCCACTGCGTCCTCCCTCCCTTCCCTTCCTTCGCAGTTTGGCGTTTATTCCGAGGTCGGCAAGCTCCGCCGCGTACTTGTGTGTGCGCCGGGGCTTGCCCTGACCCGCCTGACTCCTACCAACGCCGAGGCGCTGCTCTTTGATGAGCTGCCCTGGGTCGAGCAGGCCAAGCGCGACCATGCGCAGTTTGTCTTCGAGATGACCACGCGTGGCGTCGAAGTCCTTGAACTACACCAACTTCTAAGCGAGACCATGGAGATCCCGGACGCCCGTAACTGGCTGCTTGATCGTATCATCACCGTTAATACGGTTGGCCTCGGCGTTGTTGAAAGCGTGCACTGCGACCTGAATACCTTTGACGCCTCAACGCTGGCAACCTACCTGATCGGCGGCCTGAGCGCTATCGACATCCCCGAGGGATACCACAATGGCGCCATGGATATGATCCGCACGACGCCCGGCGAAAACGAGTACCTGATCGACCCGCTCCCCAACACGCTTTACACGCGTGACACCACCGCCTGGGTCTACGATGGGGTGCTGTTAAACCCGCTCCACTGGCCAGCGCGCCAGGGCGAGACGCTTCTGATGAAGGCAATTTATCAGTTCCACCCCGCGTTTGCGGGCGCCGGCGTCACGACCTACTGGGGCGACCCCGAGCGTAGCTGGGGCAAAGCGACCGTCGAAGGCGGCGATGTTTTAGTCACGGGCAAAGGCACGGTCACGATCGGCCTGAGCGAGCGGACCTCGCGCCAGGGCGTCATGCAGGTAGCTCAGTCGTTATTCGCGCACGGGGCAGCCGAGCGCGTGATCGTGGCAAGCCTGCCCAAAACACGCGCCGTGATGCACCTCGACACCGTGTTTACCTTCGCCGACCGTGACATCGCCTGCGCCTATCGCCCCATCGTCGACGGCATAAAGACGTTTTCTCTTTACCCCGAGGATCGCGAGGGCGAAATCAAGGTCGTACGCGAGAGCGTGCCGTTTTTAAACGTCATATCTGACGCGCTGGGCATCGCGGATCTGCGCGTGATCGACAATGGGCCTGACCGCTACGAGAGCGAGCGCCAGCAATGGGACAGCGGCAACAACCTGATTGCGCTGGAGCCCGGCGTGGTCATCGCTTATGACCGCAACACCTATATCAATACCGAACTGACACGCGCGGGCGTTGAGGTCGTCGAGTTGCCTTCTGCTGAGCTCGGGCGTGGCCGCGGCGGTGGCCACTGCATGACCTGCCCCCTGCAGCGCGACGCTTAAAGCGAACGATTTATAATGTGCGCCCCGTCAAATACGAAACTAAATCTCAAATACGAAAGTAATTCTCAAATACGAAAGCTGGCTTTCACCCCGCCCTATATGCGCGAGTACCTGCTCTCAAAGCAGTAAACAACTTATTGAAAGAACCCCGCAGCTAGTGCCACGGGGTTCTTTCAATAAGTTTGCTACCTAAGAGCTTACTTCTTGACTGTGATCTTCCAACCTGTCGTATTCATCGCGCTGATATTTGCCGTAGAAGTCTTATAGGCCCTGACTGAGTAGTAATAGGTCTTGCCCTTAACCGCAGTCGTATCAGTTCTGGTAAGGGTACTG
>Ga0123354_10002396_pt1 | contig 24675 bp, 37 predicted proteins | sample TergutLab28metaG_2_FD_97872 | JGI IMG/M metagenome (GOLD analysis project Ga0123354, IMG submission 97872) | Labiotermes labralis P4 segment gut microbial communities from Petit-Saut dam, French Guiana - Lab288 P4 | ecosystem: Host-associated > Arthropoda: Insects > Digestive system > Gut ...
CTCGGCGATCTGCACCTCCGTCGCGCCTGATGCAGTCACAGCCCGCCGGATCCACGCCACCACCCAAGGCTACGGAACCCCGCTTAGTGCCTCAAAGCCACGCACGACAGCGACAGAACCCCAGGCCACCGCGCTAGGCCCCAACGATCTGACATGCTGTGACCACACTCAGGTCTCAGGTCCCCGCGGTCACCCACCCACCTCCGGCCTGTTCCTGCCTCGACCGCTCGTTGCAGCACCCGGGAAAGTGGTGGCCGGGCCGCCCATAGCGTTCAGCCCACCGTGATGTCGATGGTTCTGCAGTGAGGGCGATGACTTGGCTGTGACGTCGACGGCACAACCGTCGACGTCACCGCAGAACCATCGACATCACACAGACAGGCCGTGGGGGCGCCTCGCCAAGCGTCCCGGGCGCAGGGGCGACGCCGCGATGTCCGGGATCTCACGCGGACAGGCTGTGGGAACCAAGGTGGGGGCGGGGTGACAGCGCGATGCCTGGGGGGAGGGCGTCGCTGACCCGGCGCACGAGGCGGGCGGGGTGGCGCAGGTCCTTGTAGGTCAGCCGGACGATCCGCCAGCCTTGGGCCTCGATCGCGTCCTGCCGTTCTCTCTCGCGCAGGAAGGCGTTGGTGTCGGTGTACTTGTCCTGGCCGTCGTACTCGATGAGCACCTTCCACTGCGTGTAGCCCAGGTCGCCCCAGTACACGCCATGGTTGGTGTGGACCAGGACCTGGGTCTGGGGGACGGGAAGCCCCGCGGCGAGCAGGTGGAACCGGGCGGTGGTCTCGGCGACGGACTCTGCCCCAGGGTCGGCCAGAGAGGCTACGGCCCGGCCAGGCACGCTCCCGCGCCCAGCGGCAAGGAAGCTGTCGATGCGGACCGGGTCGGCCCCAGCGCGCAGCGCACCATCAGCCACGATCAGAGCGTCGAGCGGCGGCAACGCGCGCAGGCAGTCCGCCGTGGTCAGAGCCATGCTGGTCACCGGCAGCCCGCTGACCGTCGCCTGCTCCGCAGGATCGACAGGGCTGAAGTGCCGGACCACCGACATGTCGCGGTTGGTCGATGGCCGTCCGGGTTGACGCAGATGGACGTGCGCTGCGACCTCCCGCAGCGGCAGACCGAACAGCAGGGCTGCTGACTGGTGGCTGAACCAGTGCAGTCCCGCAGTGCGGTGGTGCACAGCAACGAGGTGGGCCAAGGCCTGTTGCTCCGGTCCGAGGTCTGATGGTCCGTACACGCCGCGGCCAAGGCGCACCCACGTCCCGTCGCGCACCCGCCTGGCAGCGACCCACCGAGGGTGGTGCTGGGCGAAGAAAACCGCGGGCAGAGACGGCGGTTCGGGGCGCGCAGCCCGTGGACGAATCGGCATACCGCCAACGTGGCACACCAACCAACACCGTGGTTCCACGTCCTGGCGCATCTGTGGACAACCCCGCTGGGCCCTGGGCTGGGGACGGACCACGATCCTCGGGTGACCCGCGACCGGCCCGTGGCTGCCCGATTCTGATGTCGATGGTTGTGCTGTGATGTCGATGGTTTGGCCATCGACCTCACAGCACAACCATCGACATCGCGGGGACTGTAGGGAGGCGGGGTGGCGAAGTCTGGGGTTGGGGCGGGAGAGGCTGGGTGGGATGACTGGGCTGGGGCTGCGAAACGGGGTTGGGTGAAGGAGGAGCGAACCGAGGTCGGCGGGCCTCGGGAGCCAGTCCGGGGGGCGTCGCGAAGCATGCCGGGGACGGGGCGTGAGGGCTGATTGGTGTTCTGTGCGCTGGTCTGGCACACTGTTCCGGTTGCCCGGCCCGGGTGGCGAATGCGCTGAACGGGTGTGGGCTGTGCAGACGTGTGGTGATCGTCGAGCCCTAGGTTCGCACCTGGTGGTGGGCGTGATCCGACAACCATCGACCCTCGTGCTGGTAACAGTGCGCGACGGTGTGCCGCGTGCGACACACCCGAGCGCGGGGGTCGGACGGAGTGGTGCAAGGCCGACTCGGACGAGCACTAGACAGGTACGAAGAGAGAGAAGCGACGACGCCATGGCGGGACAGAAGATCCGCATCCGGCTCAAGTCCTACGACCACGAGATCATCGACTCGTCGGCGCGCAAGATCGTCGACACGGTGACACGCGCTGGCGCGTCGGTCGTGGGGCCGGTGCCGTTGCCGACGGAGAAGAACGTCTTCTGCGTCATCCGGTCGCCCCACAAGTACAAGGACAGCCGCGAGCACTTCGAGATGCGCACGCACAAGCGCCTCATCGACATCATCGATCCCACGCCGAAGGCTGTCGACTCGCTCATGCGGCTCGACCTGCCTGCGGACGTGAATATCGAGATCAAGCTGTGACGGGGGAGGAAGCAATGACAACCCCGCAGAACAACCGGCCGGTCACGGCGCTGCTCGGTACGAAGCTCGGGATGACCCAGGTCTGGGACACCTCGGGCAAGGTCGTGCCGGTGACGGTCGTCAACGTCGGGACCAACGTGGTCACGCAGGTGCGCTCGGTCGAGACCGACGGGTACACCGCGGTCCAGCTGGCCACCGGTGCGATCGACCCGCGCAAGGTCACCCAGCCTATGCGCGGCCACTTCGACAAGGCTGGTGTCACCCCGCGCCGGTACCTGGCCGAGGTGCGCACCTCCGACGCCGACGAGTACTCCCTGGGTCAGGAGATCACAGCAGCGGTGTTCGACGCCGGGACTGTGGTCGACGTGACCGGGACCACCAAAGGCAAGGGCACCGCTGGTGTGATGAAGCGCCACGGGTTCCACGGTGTCGGGGCCTCCCACGGTGCGCACCGCAACCACCGCAAACCTGGGTCCATCGGTGAGGCCGCCACCCCGTCACGGGTGTTCAAAGGCCTGAAGATGGCTGGCCGTATGGGGCACGCCCGGCACACCGTGCAGAACCTGACGGTGCACGCGGTGGATGTCGAGCGCGGGCTGCTGCTGGTCAAGGGCGCTGTCCCTGGGCCCAAAGGCGGCGTGCTGCTGATCCGCTCCGCTGTGAAGAAGGGAGCCTGAGCATGGCTGACACCCAGGTTGACGTCATCGACCCCGCTGGTGGCACCGATGGCACGGCCCAGCTGCCGGGCGAGGTGTTCGACGTCGACGCCAACGTCCCGCTGATCCACCAGGTTGTCGTCGCCCAGCGGGCTGCGGCGCGCCAGGGGACGCACGCCACCAAGACACGTGGCGACGTGTCTGGTGGGGGGCGCAAACCGTACCGGCAGAAAGGCACCGGCCGGGCTCGTCAGGGCTCGACCAGGGCTCCGCAGTTCGCCGGTGGTGGGGTTGTGCACGGGCCGCAGCCGCGTAGCTACGCCCAGCGCACCCCCAAGAAGATGAAAGCCGCCGCGTTGCGCGGGGCGTTGTCGGACCGAGCACGCGCCGGGCGTGTGCATGTCGTGGCAGGTTTCGGCCTGGGCGAGGTCCCGTCGACGAAACAGGCGCTGGAGGTGCTCGACCGGGTCTCGCAGCGTCGGCACGTGCTGGTGGTGCTGGCCCGCGGCGACGAGACCACCTGGAAGTCGTTGCGCAACGTGCCCCAGGTGCACCTGCTGGCCGCTGACCAGCTCAACACCTACGACGTCTTGGTCTCTGACGACGTCGTGTTCACCACGGCGGCGCTGGACGCGTTCCTGAGCCGCGGCGAGGAGGCCAAGTGACTGCCATCGGCAAAGACCCGCACGACATCCTCCTCGCGCCGGTCGTCTCCGAGAAGAGCTACGGCCTGCTCGACGAGGGCAAGTACACCTTCCTGGTGGACCCGCGGGCCAACAAGACCGAGATCAAGATCGCTGTAGAGCAGGTCTTCGGTGTCAAGGTCTCCTCGGTGAACACCATCAACCGCAAGGGGAAGGCCCGCCGGACGCGTACCGGTGTGGGCCGTCGCAAGAACACCAAACGTGCGATCGTCACCCTCCGCGAGGGGTCGATCGACATCTTCGGCGCGGTCGCGTGAGCGAGTGAGGAACCATGGCAATCCGTAAGTACAAGCCGACGACACCTGGGCGTCGTGGCTCGTCGGTCTCCGACTTCGCGGAGATCACGCGCTCCACCCCGGAGAAGTCGCTGGTCCGCCCGCTGCCGAAGTCTGGGGGGCGCAACTCCTCAGGCAAGATCACCACCCGTCACCGCGGCGGTGGTCACAAGCGGGCCTACCGGATCATCGACTTCCGCCGTCACGACAAAGACGGGGTGCCGGCGAAGGTCGCACATATCGAGTACGACCCGAACCGCACCGCGCGTATCGCCCTGCTGCACTACGCCGACGGCGAGAAGCGCTACATCCTGGCGCCCAACAAGCTGTTCCAGGGTGATGTGGTGGAGAACGGCCCCGGTGCGGATATCAAACCGGGTAACTGCCTGCCGATGCGCAACATCCCGACCGGTACCGTCATCCACGCGATCGAGCTGCGTCCTGGCGGCGGGGCGAAGATCGCCCGGTCGGCCGGGGTCAGCGTCCAGCTGGTCGCCAAAGACGGTCCCTACGCCCAGCTGCGGATGCCCTCGGGCGAGATCCGCAACGTGGACGTGCGCTGCCGGGCCACTGTTGGCGAGGTCGGCAACGCCGAGCAGTCCAACATCAACTGGGGCAAGGCCGGGCGTATGCGCTGGAAGGGCCGTCGGCCCACCGTGCGTGGCGTGGCCATGAACCCGGTGGACCACCCCCACGGTGGTGGTGAGGGCAAGACCTCTGGTGGTCGTCACCCCGTCAGCCCGTGGGGCAAGCCCGAGGGCCGTACCCGTCGTCCGAAGAAGGCGTCCGACAAGCTCATCGTGCGCCGCCGTCGTACCGGCAAGAAGCGCTGAGGAGCGTATAGATGCCACGCAGCCTGAAGAAGGGTCCGTTCGTCGACGACCACCTGCAGAAGAAGGTGGACGCGCAGAACAGCACCAGCTCGAAGACCGTCATCAAGACCTGGTCGCGTCGTTCGGTCATCACGCCGGACTTCCTCGGCCACACTTTCGCCGTGCACGACGGCCGCAAGCACGTCCCGGTGTTCGTCACCGAGTCGATGGTCGGCCACAAGCTCGGCGAGTTCGCCCCGACCCGCACGTTCCGCGGGCACGAGAAGGACGACCGGAAGGGTCGGCGCCGCTAGAGGCGTCGACCAGCAGAAAGGACAGCGATGGAAGCCACGGCGAAGGCGCGGTTCGTGCGCGTCACGCCCATGAAGGCCCGGCGCGTCGTCGACCTCGTGCGCGGTAAGAACGCCGAGGAGGCGGTCGACATGCTGCGGTTCGCCCCGCAGGCCGCCAGCCTCCCTGTGCGCAAGCTTGTGCAGTCGGCCATGGCGAACGCCCGCGAGGGTGCCCGCCGCGACGGGCAGCGGCTCGACGAGTCGGCTCTGTACGTCGCCGAGGCGTACGTCGACGAAGGCCCGACGCTCAAGCGGTTCCGGCCGCGGGCGCAGGGCCGGGCCGGGCGGATCCTCAAGCGCACCAGCCATATCACCGTGGTCGTCGCCGAGCGCGAGACCGTTGCCAGCAAAGGAAGGGCCCGCTAGTGGGACAGAAGGTCAACCCGCTCGGGTACCGCCTGGGCATCACCACTGACCACCGCAGCCGGTGGTTCGCCGACTCGACCAAACCTGGTCAGCGGTACCGCGACTACGTCCGCGAGGACGTGAAGATCCGCAAGCTCATGAGCACGGGTCTGGAGCGTGCCGGGATCGCCAAGGTCGAGATCGAGCGCACCCGCGACCGGGTGCGTGTGGATATCCACACCGCCCGTCCGGGTATCGTCATCGGCCGCCGTGGCGCCGAGGCCGACAGGATCCGCGGCGAGCTGGAGAAGCTCACCGGCAAGCAGGTCCAGCTGAACATCCTCGAGGTCAAGAACCCCGAGATCGAGGCGCAGCTGGTCGCGCAGGGTATCGCCGAACAGCTGGCCAGCCGTGTGTCGTTCCGCCGCGCTATGCGCAAGGGCATCCAGTCCGCGCAGCGCGCCGGGGCCAAAGGGATCAGGGTGCAGGTCTCCGGCAGGCTCGGTGGCGCGGAGATGAGCCGCACCGAGTTCTACCGCGAAGGCCGGGTGCCGCTGCACACCCTGCGCGCGAACATCGACTACGGCTTCTTCGAGGCCCGTACCACCTTCGGCCGTATCGGTGTGAAGGTGTGGGTCTACAAAGGCGATATGACCGAGAAGGAGTGGGCTGCCCAGCAGGCCACCGCCCCGCGTCCTCAGCGTGGACCGCGTGACCGCGGTGACCGTGGCGACCGCGGTGACAGGCCCGAGCGCGGTGGACGCGGCCGTGGCCGTGGCCAGGCACCAGCCGCCGCCGAACCTGCTGCTGAGACCCCGTCGGCCGAGCCGGCCGCTACCGAGACCACGACGGAGGGCTAGCCATGCTCATCCCACGCAGGGTGCGGCACCGCAAGCAGCACCATCCCAAACGGTCCGGGGTCGCCAAGGGCGGCACCCAGATCGCTTTCGGTGACTACGGAATCCAGGCCCTGGAGCCTGCTTACGTGACGAACCGGCAGATCGAGGCCGCCCGTATCGCGATGACCCGCCACATCAAACGTGGCGGCAAGGTGTGGATCAACATCTACCCGGACCGTCCTCTGACCAAGAAGCCTGCTGAGACCCGGATGGGTTCGGGCAAGGGCTCGCCGGAGTGGTGGATCGCCAACGTCAAGCCGGGCCGGGTCATGTTCGAGCTGGCCGGCGTTCCCGAAGATCTCGCGCGTGAGGCCATGCGCCGCGCGCAGCACAAACTGCCGATGAAGACACGTTTCATCGTGCGTGAAGGAGGGTGGGGCTGATGGCCATCGGGTCCAAGGATCTCATGCCAGCCGAGCTGGACACCTTCGACGACGACAAGCTGGTCGCCGAGCTGAAGAAAGCCAAAGAAGAGTTGTTCAACCTGCGTTTCCAGTCGGCGACGAGCCAGCTGGAGTCGCACGGGCGGCTCAAGGCGGTCCGTCGCGACATCGCGCGGATCTACACGGTCCTGCGGGAACGTGAGCTCGGCATCCGTACTGCCCCCAGCGCGAGCGAGTGAGGACGATGAGCGCGAACGAGAAGGTCGAGCCCACGACCGACGAGCCCAAGGCTGAGACGAAGGCCACAGCTGGCGCCAAGGCGACGGCTGAGCCGAAGACCGCTGCCAAAGCCCCAGCAGCCAAAGCTGGCGCTGCCAAAGCCCCTGCGGCCAAAGCCCCTGCGGCAAAGGCTGCGACGACCCGCACAACCAAGGCCAAGGCTGAGGCTGTGGTGGACGAAGCACCAGCGCCCAAGGCTGCTGCCAAGGCTGCGCCCAAGGTCGAGGCGACTACCGCCGCTGCCGCCCAGCGCCCGTACCGCAAGACGCGGCGTGGGTTCGTCGTCAGCGACAAGATGCTCAAGACGATCGTCGTCGAGGTCGAGGACCGGGTGAAGCACCCCCTGTACGGCAAGGTCATCCGCCGTAGCTCCAAGGTCAAGGCGCACGACGAGAACCAGAGCGCCGGTATCGGCGACCTGGTGCTCATCATGGAGACCCGTCCGCTGTCGGCGACCAAGCGCTGGCGTCTGGTCGAGGTCTTGGAGAAAGCTAAGTAAGGCTGCACCGTCCGGTCGCAGCACCACACACCAACCGTTCGGCCAGGCTCGCCCCGGCGAGAACCAGCCAGACGAGGAGCAGGTCATGATCCAGCAGGAGTCGCGGCTTCGGGTCGCCGACAACACCGGTGCCAAGGAGATCTTGTGCATCCGGGTGCTCGGCGGGTCCGGGCGCCGCTACGCCGGCATCGGGGACATCATCGTCGCGACCGTCAAGGACGCGATCCCCGGCGGCAACGTCAAGAAGGGCGACGTCGTCAAGGCTGTCGTCGTGCGGACCGCCAAAGAGCGCCGTCGTCCCGACGGCTCGTACATCAAGTTCGACGAGAACGCTGCGGTGATCCTCAAGAACGACGGCGAGCCGCGCGGGACCCGCATCTTCGGCCCCGTCGGGCGCGAGCTGCGCGACAAGAAGTTCATGAAGATCATCTCGTTGGCCCCGGAGGTGCTGTGATGGCGAAGATCAAGAAAGGTGATCTGGTCGTCGTGATCTCCGGCTCCCGCAAGGACCGGGGCAAGCAGGGCCGGGTGCTCGAGGTGTTCACCGACCGCCAGCGTGTCGTGGTCGAGGGTGTGCGCCGGGTGACCAGGCACACGAAGGCTGGTGTGTCCTCGCGTGGTACCCGCACCGGCGGGATCGAGACGATCGAGGCTCCGATCCACATCTCCAACGTGATGCTCGTCGACCCGGACACCAAGAAAGGCACCCGGGTCGGCCACCGCCAGGAACAGGTCGAGCGTGACGGCCGGACCAAAACCATGCGGGTCCGCGTGGCCAAGCGCTCTGGGAAGGACGTGTGATGGCGACCAACGACGCCGCCACCGAGAAGGCTGCCACGACCAAGAAGGCCCCGGCCAAGGACGCTGCCAAGGACACCGCTGCTGACGCTCCGGCGCCCGAGGCACCTGCCGCCGAAGCTGGCGCTGAGGAGGCTCCCGCCAAGGCTGCTGCGCCCAAGAAGGCTCCTGCGAAACGGGCTCCGGCCAAGGCTGTTGTCGAAGAGGCTCCGGCCAAGGCCGCAGCGAAGGCTCCTGCCAAGAAGGCCCCAGCGGCCAAAGCCCCAGCGGAGAAAGCCCCTGCGAAGGCTGCTTCGAAGAAAGCCGACGCGAAGAAGGCCGACGCCCAAGACGCCGCTGTGGTGCTGGAGGCTCCGAAGGTGCCGCGGCTGAAGACCAAGTACCTCGACGACGTCAAACCGGCGCTGACCAAGCAGTTCGGCTATGGCAACGTCAACCAGGTGCCGCGGCTGTCGAAGATCGTGGTCAACATGGGTGTGGGCGAGGCCGCCAAGGACTCCAAGCTCATCGACGGCGCTGTGCGCGACCTGACCCAGATCACCGGGCAGAAGCCCACGGTGACCAAGGCGCGGCGCTCCATCGCCCAGTTCAAGCTGCGCGAGGGTATGTCCATCGGTGCCCACGTGACGTTGCGCGGCGACCGGGCCTGGGAGTTCTTGGACCGGCTGCTGTCGACCGCGCTCCCGCGTATCCGCGACTTCCGGGGCCTGAGCGACCGGCAGTTCGACGGCCACGGCAACTACACCTTCGGGCTCGTCGAACAGTCGGTGTTCCACGAGATCGACCAGGACAAGATCGACCGGGTCCGCGGTATGGACGTCACGGTCGTCACCACCGCGACCACGGACGACGAGGGGCGGGCACTGTGCAAGCTTCTCGGGTTCCCGTTCAAGGAGAACTGACATGGCCAAGACTGCGCTGGTCAACAAAGCCGCCGCCAAGCCCAAGTTCGCGGTGCGTGCCTACACCCGCTGCCAGCGGTGCGGACGCCCGCGCTCGGTGTACAAGAAGTTCGGTCTGTGCCGGGTGTGCGTGCGCGAGATGGCGCACCGCGGCGAGCTGCCGGGCCTGACGAAGAGCTCCTGGTAACCCCTCAGACGTCGGCAGGTCCCGCCCGCGGGATACCCCGGCAAGAAAGGCAAGCTTTGCGATGACCATGACCGATCCGATCGCCGATTACCTCACGCGGATCCGCAACGCGAACTCTGCGCACCACGAGTCGGTGACCATCCCATACTCCAAGCTCAAGGCCCGGATCACCGAGATCCTGCTGGCCGAGGGTTACATCTCCAGCTGGACGACGCAGGACGCGACGGTCGGCTCCGAGCTGATCATCAACCTCAAGTACGGCCCTGACCGCCAGCGTGCGCTGGCCGGGGTCAAACGGGTGTCCAAGCCGGGCCTGCGGGTCTACGCGAAGTCCACCAACCTGCCGAAGGTGCTCGGCGGCCTGGGCGTGGCGATCTTGTCCACGTCGTCGGGGCTGCTGACCGACAAGCAGGCCGCGAAGAAGGGTGTGGGCGGGGAAGTCCTCGCCTACGTCTGGTAGAGCCGGAGAGGAGAGAGCCTGATGTCACGTATCGGCAAGATCCCCGTCCCGGTCCCCGCGGGCGTGGATGTCACTATCGACGGTGCTCTGGTCACCGTCAAAGGCCCGAAAGGGACCCTCAGCCACACTGTGCCGTCGCCGATCGCGGTGGCCCGCGACGACGCAGGCGCACTCGTCGTGACCCGTCCCGACGACGAGCGCACCTCGCGTTCGTTGCACGGCCTGACCCGGACGCTGATCAACAACATGGTGGTCGGGGTGACCGAGGGTTACGCGAAGAAGCTGGAGATCGTCGGCACTGGTTACAGGGTGCTGGCCAAGGGTGCGGACCTGGAGTTCGCCCTGGGGTTCAGCCACCCGGTGCCGGTCAAAGCGCCTGAGGGGATCACCTTCACCGTCGAGTCGCCCACGAAGCTCACGGTGTCGGGTATCAACAAGCAGCAGGTCGGCGAGGTCGCCGCGAACATCCGCAAGATCCGCAAACCAGAGCCCTACAAGGGCAAGGGTGTGCGTTACGCGGGCGAGGTCGTGCGCCGCAAGGTCGGAAAGGCGGGCAAGTGATGACCGTCTCTGTCAAAGGCAAGGGCAAGCAGATCGCCCGCAAGCGTCGCCACCAGCGGCTGCGCAAGAAGATCGTCGGGACCTCGAAGCGTCCCCGGCTCGTCGTGACACGTTCGGCGCGGCATATCACCGCGCAGGTCGTCGACGACGCTGTCGGCCACACGCTGGCCTCGGCTTCGACGATCGAGACCACGTTGCGCGACCTGACCGGCGACAAGACCGCCAAGGCCAAGCAGATCGGCCAGATCGTCGCCGAACGCGCCAAGGCCAAGGGCATCGAAGCGGTCGTGTTCGACCGTGGCGGCAACAAGTACCACGGCCGCGTGGCTGCGGTGGCCGATGGTGCCCGAGAAGGAGGGCTGTCGCTGTGAACGACAACACGAAGAAGAGGACCATCTGATGGCAGCACCGGCCCGCAACAGCTCGGGTAACGCAGGTTCTGGTGGCGACCGCCGCGAAGGTGGCGGCGGCCGTCGTGATGGTGGCGGCCGTCGTGGTGACGCTGCCGAGAAGAGCCAGTACCTCGAACGCGTCGTGACGATCAACCGCGTCGCCAAGGTCGTCAAAGGTGGCCGTCGGTTCAGCTTCACCGCTCTGGTCGTCGTCGGTGACGGCGACGGGACTGTCGGTGTCGGCTACGGCAAGGCCAAAGAGGTGCCCGCGGCTATCGCCAAAGGTGTGGAAGAGGCGAAGAAGAACTTCTTCCGTATCCCGCGGATCCAGGGTTCGATCCCGCACCCGGTCCAGGGCGAGGCTGCCGCTGGTGTCGTCTTCCTGCGTCCGGCGTCGCCGGGGACCGGTGTGATCGCCGGCGGTCCGGTGCGCGCGGTCCTGGAGTGCGCCGGGGTGCACGACGTGCTGACCAAGTCGCTGGGCTCGTCGAACTCGATCAACATCGTCCACGCCACCGTCGCTGCGCTCAAACAGCTCGAGCAGCCTGAGCGGGTCGCCGCCCGCCGGGGGCTGCCGACCGACCACGTCGTGCCGGCCGCGATCTTGCGCGCCCAGGCAGCGGCGGCGGCCCCGGCGCAAGAAGCAGCGAAGGCAGGTGCCTGATGGCCAAGCTGAAGATCACCCAGACGAAATCCGCTATCGGCGGCAAGAAGAACCAACGCGACACGCTGCGCAGTCTCGGTCTGCGACGGATCCGCCACACGGTCATCAAAGAAGACCGTCCTGAGATCCGTGGCATGGTCAAGACGGTGACGCACCTGGTCGCGGTCGAGGAGGTGGAGTGATGGCCGACGAAGCCACACCCGAGGAAGCCAAGGCTGAGGCCAAGCCCAAGGCGAAAGCCGCGCCCAAGGCCAAGGCTGAGACCAAGGCTGCTGCAGCGCCCAAGGCTGAGGCGAAGGCTGACGCAGAAGCGAAGGCCCCGGCAAAGCCCAAGGCCGCCAAGCCCAAGGCGGAGCCCAAGGACGAGCCTGCTGCCGAAGCGCCCAAGCGGACACGCAAACCGGCCGCCAAGGCTGACGCCAAGGAGAAAGCCGACAAGCCGGCTGCCTCCGAGGGCCACGGTGGCACGTTGCGCGTGCACCACCTGCGCCCTGCCCCCGGCGCCCACAAACGCAAGATCCGCGTCGGGCGTGGTGAAGGCTCGAAGGGCAAGACTGCTGGTCGTGGCACCAAGGGCACGAAAGCCCGCTACCAGGTGCCAGCCCGTTTCGAGGGTGGCCAGACGCCGTTGCACATGCGGCTGCCCAAGCTGCGCGGGTTCCGCAACCCGTTCCGTGTCGAGTACCAGGTGGTGAACCTCGACAAGCTCACCATGCTGTACCCCGACGGTGGGACGGTCACCCCAGCCGACCTGGTGGCCAAAGGTGCGGTCCGCAAGGGCTGGCCGGTCAAGGTGCTCGGCGACGGTGAGGTCACCGTCAAGCTCACAGTGGACGTGGACGCCCTGTCGGCGTCGGCGCGGGACAAGATCCTCGCCGCCGGCGGGAGCGTCGCGAACGGTTGACATGGTGGACATGGCGGGGTCGGCGGTGGTGGCACCGCCGACCCCGCCGCACCATCGGATAGGGTGGCGCGGGATCAGTGACCGCGTGAGGACACCGTCGCTGGCGTGATTGACGAGCCTCGACCGTCAGGCGAGGTACAGGAGGACAGGTGCTCAGCGCATTCGTGCGGGCGTTCCGGACGCCCGACCTGCGGCGCAAGCTGCTCTTCACGATCGGGATCATGGTCGTGTTCCGGATCGGGGCTTTCCTGCCTGCCCCAGGGATCAACTACGCCAACGTCCAAGAGTGCGTGAAGGTCGCCAACAACGAGGGCGGCCTGCTGAGCACCATCTCCATGTTCAGCGGTGGGGCGTTGCTGAACCTGGCGGTGTTCGCGCTGGGGATCATGCCGTACATCACGGCGAGCATCATCGTCCAGCTGTTGCGCGTGGTGATCCCGAGGTTCGAGACGCTGCACAAAGAGGGGCAGTCGGGGACGGCGAAGCTCACCCAGTACACCCGGTACCTGACGATCGGTCTTGCGGTCCTGCAGTCGACGAGCATCATCGTCACCGTCCGCTCCGGCAACTTCTTCACCGGCTGCGAGAAAGATGTCATCCCGAACTCGTCGGTGTGGACGATCGTGGTCATGATCATCGCGATGACGGCTGGTACCGGCCTGATCATGTGGCTTGGTGAGCTCATCACCGAGCACGGGGTCGGCAACGGGATGTCGCTGCTGATCTTCACCTCGATCGCCGCAGGCTTCCCCTCAGCGATGTACTCCATCGCTGGTGGTCTCAACGGGATCTCCAAGCTCGCCATCATCCTGGCCATCATCATCGTGGTGATCGGCATGGTCGTGTTCGTCGAGCAGTCTCAGCGCCGTATCCCGGTGCAGTACGCCAAACGTATGGTGGGCCGGCGGATGTACGGGGGGTCCAGCACCTACATCCCGATCAAGATCAATATCGCCGGGGTCATCCCGATCATCTTCGCTGCGTCGCTGCTCCAGGTGCCAGCGGTTATCGTCCAGTTCGCTGGCAGTGACTCCGGCTGGGCGAAATGGGTGACGCGGTACCTGGTCTCGTCCACGTCGGCTGTCCACCTGTCCGTGTACGCGCTGCTCATCATCTTCTTCGCGTTCTTCTACACGGCGATCACGTTCAACCCTGACGAGGTCGCTGACAACATGAAGTCCTACGGAGGGTTCGTCCCGGGTATCCGTGCAGGGCGGCCGACGGCCGAGTACCTGGACTACGTGATCACCAGGATCACCACACCAGGTTCGATGTACCTGGCGGTCGTGGCCCTCATCCCGACGATCGCGTTCAACGTCATGAACGTCGGGTCCGGTATCCCGTTCGGCGGCAGCTCGATCCTCATCATCGTCGGGGTCGGCCTGGAGACGGTCAAGCAGATCCAGTCCCAGCTGGAGCAGAGGCACTACGAAGGGTTCTTGCGATGAGCGTGCGCATGGTTCTGATGGGCCCCCCTGGGGCAGGCAAAGGCACCCAGGCGGTGCGGATCGGCGAGCGGTTCGGCGTCCCGACAGTCTCGACGGGCGATATCTTCCGCGCCAACATCAAAGGCGGCACCGAGCTGGGCAAGCAGGTCGTGGAGTACACGTCCAAGGGCCTGCTCGTGCCTGACGAGCTGACCGACCGCATCGTCGCCGACCGGCTGGCGCAGCCTGACGCGGCGGCAGGTTTCGTCCTCGACGGGTACCCACGCAACCCTGCGCAGGTCGACGCGCTGGACGAGATGCTCGCCGCCGCTGACACCGAGCTGGACGTCGTGGTCGAGATCTCGGTGGACTCGGCTGTGGTCACCGAACGGATGCTGCGCCGGGCCGAGCTCGAAGGGCGTGAGGACGACACCCCCGAGACGATCACAGAACGTCTGGCGGTGTACGCCGCCCAGACCGAGCCGCTTGCCGAGATCTACGTCAACCGTGGCATCCTCGCCCCGGTGGACGGGCTGGGTGAGATCGACGAGGTCACCGACCGGCTCGTCGCCGCGGTCGAACCTTTCCTCGCCGGTTGACCTGGCCAGCAATGATGGGCGAATTCGCGTTCTGTTGGGCCGTGCCGTATGATGGCCCGTCGGGCTCGTGCGCCCAGGGATATACGTCCCGTTCCGCGCTGTCGTCGCTTCCTCACGGTTGTGCGCAGCCCGTGCCGGCCCGACGACCTACATCGTGACAACCAGAATTAGGTGAGCGGAGGACATGGCCAAGAAGGATGGCGTCATCGAGATGGAGGGCTCCGTGGTGGAGGCCCTGCCGAACGCGATGTTCCGTGTCGAGCTGCCGAACGGGCATCGCGTCTTGGCGACGATCTCGGGCAAGATGCGTCAGCACTACATCCGGATCCTCCCTGAGGACCGGGTGATGGTCGAGCTGACACCTTACGACCTGTCCCGCGGTCGCATCGTCTACCGCTACAAGTAAGCTGAGGAGCAAGGCCCGATGAAGGTCAAGCCGAGCGTGAAACCGATCTGTGACAAGTGCCGGGTGATCCGTCGCCACGGCCGCGTCCGGGTCATCTGCGAGAACCCGCGACACAAGCAACGCCAGGGCTGAGCCCCTGGCGGGCCGGGCCCAGCCCGGCCACCAGCGCGCCACCACGGCGAGTCATCCTCGCCGCACCCCCGGTCGGAGGCCGGGGCCCGCGAGCCAGCGGGACGGTGGGGCGACCGACCTCCGCCCGACAGGGAGCATGACGACACATGGCACGTATGATCGGGGTCGACCTCCCCCGCGAGAAGCGGGTCGAGATCGCACTGACCTACATCTACGGGGTGGGCCGCACCAGGGCGGCACAGACCCTCGCGGCGACCGGGGTCGGCCCGGACACCCGCGTGAAGGACCTCACCGACACCGAGCTGGTCGCGCTGCGTGACTACCTCGAGGCGAACTTCAAGCTCGAAGGTGACCTGCGGCGCGAGGTCGCAGCCGATATCCGGCGCAAGGTCGAGATCGGGTGCTACCAGGGCCTGCGGCACCGTCGTGGCCTTCCTGTGCGCGGCCAGCGCACCAAGACCAACGCGCGGACCCGCAAGGGCCCGAAGCGGACCGTGGCCGGCAAGAAGAAGGCCGGGCGCAAGTAGGCGCCCCGGTAGAGCGAGGAAGAGCAGAAGATGCCCCCCAAGACCCGCACCGGTGCCCGCAAGCCGCGGCGCAAAGAGAAGAAGAACATCGCCTACGGGCAGGCTCATATCAAGAGCACGTTCAACAACACGATCGTGTCCATCACCGACCCGGCTGGCGCTGTCATCGCCTGGGCCTCGTCGGGCCAGGTGGGCTTCAAAGGTTCGCGCAAGTCCACCCCGTTCGCCGCGCAGCTGGCCGCTGAGGCTGCCGCCAGGCGTGCGCAGGAGCACGGCATGCGCAAGGTCGACGTGTTCGTCAAGGGTCCCGGTTCTGGCCGGGAGACCGCGATCCGCTCGTTGACTGCTGCAGGTCTGGAGGTCGGGTCCATCCAGGACGTGACCCCGCAGGCTCACAACGGCTGCCGCCCTCCCAAGCGTCGCCGGGTCTGACCAGGGTGCTTCCCGGTTGTGCTCGGCCGGGAAGCCCCACGTCGTCCGGTGGACCGAGGCCGGGCGGCGCGCACCACCACGCGACCGTCATATAGCGGACGATCGCTGAGAGGAACCTCACCGTGCTCATCGCACAGCGCCCCACGCTGACTGAAGAAGTCGTCTCCCCGTTCCGCTCCCGGTTCACCATCGAGCCGTTGGAACCTGGTTTTGGGTACACCCTCGGCAACTCCCTGCGCCGCACCCTGCTCTCGTCGATCCCCGGTGCTGCGGTCACCAGCATCCGCATCGACGGGGTGCTGCACGAGTTCTCCACCGTGCCGGGGGTGAAAGAGGACGTCACCGAGATCATCCTCAACATCAAGAACCTCGTCGTCTCGTCCGAGAACGACGAGCCGGTTGTGATGTACCTGCGCAAGCAGGGCCCTGGCACTGTCACCGCAGCGGATGTCGTACCGCCGGCGGGGGTCGAGGTCCACAACCCCGACCTGCACCTGGCCACGCTCAACGACAAGGGCAAGCTCGAGATCGAGCTGACCGTCGAACGTGGCCGTGGGTACGTCTCGGCGGCGCAGAACAAGTCGTTCGACGCCGAGATCGGCCGGATCCCCGTCGACTCGATCTACTCGCCCGTGCTCAAGGTCACGTACAAGGTCGAGGCCACCCGTGTCGAGCAGCGCACCGACTTCGACAAGCTCATCGTCGACGTCGAGACCAAACCGGCGATCACCCCGCGCGACGCCCTGGCGTCGGCCGGCAAGACGCTGGTCGAGCTGTTCGGCCTGGCCCACGAGCTCAACGTGGACGCTGAGGGGATCGAGATCGGCCCGTCGCCGACAGACGCCGCGCTCGCCGCGGACCTGGCGCTGCCGATCGAGGACCTGCAGCTGACCATCCGCTCGTACAACTGCCTCAAACGCGAGGGTATCCACTCGGTCGGCGAGCTGGTGGCCCGCTCCGAGGCGGACCTGCTCGACATCCGCAACTTCGGTGCCAAGTCGATCGTCGAGGTCAAGGACAAGCTTGCCGAGCTGGGTCTGAACCTCAAGGACTCGCCGCTGGAGTTCGAGGCAGCCGACTACTACGTCGACGACGAGCCCAGCTTTATCGACGACACCCAGTTCTGACCATCTGTCCTGTCTTGCCAAGGAGTTGAACGACGATGCCCAAACCGACCAAGGGGCCACGGCTGGGTGCGGGGCCGGCGCACGAGCGAGCGATCCTCGCCCAGCTGGCCACACAGCTGTTCGAGCACCGCGCTGTCATGACCACCGAGACCAAGGCCAAGCGGGTGCGCCCTCTGGCCGAACGTATGGTGACCTTCGCCAAACGCGGTGACCTGCACGCCCGCCGCCGCGTCATGACCGTCATCCGCGACAAGTCTGTGGTGCACGAGCTGTTCACCGAGATTGCTCCGGCCATGGCTGAGCGCAAGGGCGGCTACACCCGCATCACCAAAGTCGAACCCCGTAAGGGCGACAACGCCCCCATGGCCGTCATCGAGCTCATCCTCGAACCGGTCTCCGCCAAGCAGGCTGTCGTCAACGACGCTGAGAAGGCCGTCCGCCGCGCCGCCAAACAGGCCGCCGCCAAGGTGAGTGCCGAGTCCGCCGCCGAAGACGCTGTCGAAGACGATGTCGACGAGGTGACTGACGAGGTCGAGGACGCCGACGACTCGCCCGCCACCGACGAGTCCGAAGACGAGAAGGACTGACTCGACGTAACTCTTGACGATGGGGGCCGCACCGCTGGGTGCGGCCCCCATCGTCATGGGAGACCATGTGACGTCTTGGGGGTCGGCGCGGTCAGTCCTCGGCTGAGGTCAGGTCGCGCAGGACCGCGTTGAAGCGGGGGTCGAGGCTGGGGCGGGCCGATGGGCTCGCCAGCAGCGACAGACGTCCGTCAGGGGCGCGGAAGTACACCCAGGGGCTCACCGGTTCGGCGATGCGGTACTCGATGACGGCGAGCTCGCCGAGCAGGCCCAGAGCTGCGGGGATCGAGCGCACCGACTCCAGGATGTGCACCGCCACCAGGTGCCGGTTCGGGACGACGACCAGCATCCCGTGCGATGGACGTTCGATGAGCAGCGTCTCGGCCAGCAGCTCGTCGAGGATGAGCAGCCGTGACGCCCCGAACACGTCGTCGGCGACGAACGTCTCGACGTTGGCGCGACCGGCTGTGAGGGTCTCGTGCCGGGGTTTGCGCAGCGCCCGCAACCCGTCCATCGCGACGCGTCGGCACAAGGCAGGCCCACCATGGGTTGTCGGGTCGACCGGTTCGGAGATCGTCGTCTCCCCGACGAGAACCTCGACCTGACGCAGCCCAGGCCCGAACACCCGACCTGGCCCCGGCCGCGCAGACCCGGTCCGGTCGCCGACCACACGGGCCACCAGCCGCGGCACCGGGACGAACTGGTCGAAGATGGACATATGGGAAGCCTAAGCCCTCCGCGGCTTGCCGCAGCCCCCCAACCCAGTTCCTCACCCGGTTGCTTCGGGGTGGCTCTACCCTGCGGTGCCACGCCTTTCGCCGTGGCACCGCGACGGCCCAGCAACGGCCCATAACCAGCGTAGAACACTGGTATCATATGCAGGCTCTATCGGGCCCTTGACTACAGGAGGTGAGGTCACGATGCGCGGCCAACCTCCCAGTCCCAGATCCCGCTAGGAGCGCCTGAGACTTTCCAGGTGGCTCCCTTCTTCGCCCCCGCCACCAGAAGGACTCGATCATGCGCATCATTCCCCGCGCTGTCAGCCCCGCCGCCCGCCGTGCGGTGTCACCGGATAGTCTGGCTGCCAGCCTTTCGTCTACACACACCGAGCAGACTGTGCCGAGCGAACGTTCTGAAGCCGACTCGCTGGTCGACGCCGCGTTGTACTGCGGCGGCGAGAGGGTAGCCACCACCACGTCGTTGGCCCAGACCTACGCTGAGCTGCAGGCCAACCCCGGTGCCCTGGCCTGGATCGCCCTGCACAAACCTACTGCCACGACGCTGGCAGCCCTGGGCGAGCATTTCGGGATGCACGAGCTGTTGGTCGAGGACATCGTCCAGGCCCACCAGAGGCCCAAGCTCGAACGCTACGACTCCACACTGCTGGTGGTGCTGCACCCTGCCCGTTATCTGGACGCGCAGGAGGAGGTCGAGTTCGGCGAGCTCCACGTCATCGTGGGCCACGACCATGTGGTGACGATCGAGCACGGCCCGAGCCCTGACCTGGCCAAGGTCCGCGCGCGTCTGGAGGACGACACAGACCTGCTGGCCACCGGTGCTGAAGCCGTGCTCTACGCGGTGATCGACGCTGTGGTCGACCAGTACGTCCCGGTCCGCCGGGGCCTGGACATCGATATCGACCAGATCGAGCTGCAGGTGTTCCGTGGGGACACCGAAGTCTCCCGCCGGATCTATGAGCTGTCGCAGGAGGTCGCCGACTTCGGCCGGGCGGTGCGCTCCACCCAACGCATGCTCGACGAGCTGTCCGCAGGGTTCGTCAAGTACGGGGTTGACGTGGACCTGCAGTCGTACCTGCGCGACGTCGCCGACCACCTCACGCAGATCCGTGAGTACACCGACGGTTTCCACGCGTCCCTGCGCGATATCTTGACCGTCAACGCGACCTTGGTCGCCCAGCGCCAGAACGCCGAGATGAAAGCCCTCGCCGAACAGGGCCAGGCCGAGGCCGAGCAGATGCGCCGTATCTCCGCCTGGGCCGCCATCATCTTCACCCCGTCCCTCATCACAGGGATCTACGGCATGAACTTCGAACACATGCCCGAGCTGCCCCACATGTGGGGCTACCCCTTCGCCCTGGGCATGATGGTCGTGTCAGCCGGTATCTTGTACTCCCTGTTCAAACGCACCGGCTGGCTCTGAGGGATTCAGCAGGTCGCGGCGGGCTCGCGCCTGGGTGGCGCGGGTGGCCAGCTTATCGTCCGGGGGATAGGTGACGTGCTCGAGAGTGAGGCCGTGGGCGGGGGCGACCAGGGAGCGGTGGCCGTCGGCGAGCAGCTGGGCGGGCCACGCGGGGTCACGACGGTTCTCGCCGACGGCCAGGCACGCGCCGACCAGGGAGCGGACCATGGAGTGGCAGAAGGCGTCAGCCTCGACCTGGGCGACGACGAGACCAGCGTCGGGACCGTCGTGCACACGCTGCCAGTCGAAGCGCAACAGGGTACGGATCGTCGTGGCGCCTTCGCGGGGTTTGGCGTAGGCGGCGAAGTCGTGCAGGCCGAGGAGCGGGCCTGTGGACGCTGCCATGGCGGCAACGTCTAAGGGGCCGCGGTGCCACAAGACGAACGACCTGGTCAACGGGTCGCGATGGGTGTCGCACACCCGGTAGGCGTACCGGCGGGACACCGGTGAGAACCGTGCGTCGAACCCCGGGGCCGCCACCTGCGCGTCATGGAGGACGACATCGTCGGGCAACAGCTTGCTGAGCCTGCGCACGAGCACAGGTGGTCCGGTGGTCCCGTCGTGGGCGCGTAACCGGTCCATGGCCTCGGCTGGGACGTCGATGTGAGCAACCTGTCCGCGTGCGTGCACCCCGGTGTCGGTCCTCCCGGCAACCACCACAGGCACCTGGGTCCGCAGCACCGTCGTCAGCGCCTCGCTCAGCACCCCCGCCACAGTGCGCAGCCCCGGCTGCACCGCCCACCCGCTGAACCCGCCCCCGTCATAGGCCAGGTCCAGCCGCACCCGCACCACCCCAGGCGAACCCTTGTTGGTGACCACCCTCACACCGTAGCCGTTCGCACCCAGACGGTGGGCAGGCGGCTCCTGGTGCACCAGGGCACTGGCCATGGCCAGAGCACCAGGTTACGTTGGTGAGGTGACGTCTGAGCCGTTCACGCTGGTCGTCGACTGCGGTGGCACGGGGATCAAAGCCTCGGTGCTGGACGTGGCGGGTACCCCGCACGCCCCGGTGGCGCGGGTGGCGACACCGTACCCTCTGCCGCCTGAGCGGTTCGCCGAGACTGTCGTGGGGTTGTGCGACGAGCTGCCGCCGGCGCAACGCGCGACGGTGGGGATGCCGGGGATGGTCCGCCGCGGGGTGGTCCTGGCGACACCGCACTACGTGAAACGGCACGGACCACGCTCGTCGGCCGACCCTGAGCTGGTCGCGGCGTGGAAAGGCTTCGACATCCAGGCGCTGCTGACCACCGAGCTGGGTATCGAGACGCTGGTCCTCAACGACGCGCAGGTGCACGGCGCTGGGGTGGTGTCGGGCACAGGGGTCGAGCTGGTGCTCACCTTGGGCACCGGGCTGGGGTGGGCCCTGTTCGCCGGCGGACGTCTGGCCCCGCACCTGGAGATGTCGCAGGCCCCGTTCACCCGCGCCACGACCTACGACTCGTACATCGGCGAACCCGAGCGTGTGCGCCTCGGTGACGGCCTGTGGTCACGACGGGTGCGCCGCGTCGTCGAGCACCTGCGCCCCGTCGTCATGTGGGACCGCCTCTACCTGGGCGGCGGCAACTCCCGCCGCATCACCCCCACAGCCCTCCAGCGCCTAGGCGACGACGTCGTGGTGGTCCCCAACGCCGCCGGAATCGTCGGCGGCGTCCGAGCCTGGACCATGCCCCACTGATGCACACCACCACGGCTCCATCACCGAAAGCTGAGGTTCCCGACGACAGCTGACCAAGTTTCGTCAGCTTTCGCCGGGTGGGTCAGGCTTCACCGCTCGGGGCTTGGATTTTGGGGGTCTGTGGGCTGGTCAGGGGGTGGTGTTGGTGTTGGGGTGGGTGGGCCGGTATCGTATGCACGTCGTGCGTCCGGGCGGGCGCCGGTGGCTTCTCACCACCGCGGCGCCGCTGCTGGACCTGGTGCTCCCACTCACTGGGTCGCGGACGGACCGACACCACACCGATTGGTGTGTCGCTGGGTGCTGTGCGAACCACTGTGGAGATCACACTGTGGCGATCACTGTGGAGACCAGGCGGGGAGACCACGCTGGCTGAGACACTGTGAACGCCACACGGGACTGGTCACCGGGGGAGAGCACACCGCGCAGAGCACGCCGTCGGCCCACACGAACGAGAAGGCTACGAACGTGCGCACCTACAACCCGAAGCCGGGCGAGGTCGAGCGGACCTGGTACGTCATCGACGCAACCGATGTCGTCCTGGGCAGGCTGGCCAGCCAGGCCGCCACGCTGCTGCGTGGCAAGCACAAGGCGGCTTTTGCCCGCCACGTCGACACCGGTGACTTCGTCATCGTCGTCAACGCCGAGAAGATCGCCCTCACTGGCACCAAACGGGAGACGAAGATGGCGTACCGCCACTCCGGCTACCCCGGCGGGCTGCGGGCCATCCCCGTGGGCGAGCTGCTGGACAAGCACCCGACGCGGGTGATCGAGAAAGCTATCGCCGGCATGCTGCCCAAGACCTCTCTGGGTCGTCAGCAGCTGAAGAAGCTCAAGGTGTACGCGGGTCCAGACCACCCGCACGCCGCCCAGCAACCGCAGCCGTACGAGCTGACGCAGGTGGCGCAGCAGGTATGAGCGAGCGCGACGACAACGAGAACACGAGGAACCCAGTGACCCAGACTCCTGTGGCGGAGACTCCCGCCGAGACTGACGAACAACCGACCAGCTACACCTCCGAGACGGAGGCACCCACCGGGCGCGGGCAGTCGCTGACCGCTCCCGGCCGGGCGCTGGGCCGGCGCAAGCAGGCCATCGCCCGTGTCCGGCTCACCCCGGGCAGCGGCCAGTGGACGATCAACGGCCGCACCTTGGAAGACTACTTCCCGAACAAGGTCCACCAGCAGCTGGTGGGTTCGCCGCTGAAAGTGGTGGACGTCGAGGGAAGGTTCGACATCGTCGCCCGGATCACCGGCGGCGGGATCTCCGGCCAGGCCGGGGCGTTGCGCCTGGGTATCGCGCGTGCGCTGAACGCGATCGACGCCGAGCACAACCGTCCGGCCCTGAAGCGGGCAGGTTTCCTCACCCGGGACGCCCGCGTCGTCGAACGTAAGAAGGCCGGGTTGAAGAAGGCCCGCAAGGCCCCGCAGTACTCCAAGCGCTGAGCGCATCCCGCCCGGTCCTGTCGCCAGACAGGACCGGGCGCTTTTCTACCCACGGCCGGGGGTGGCCATAGCGAAGGAGCCGGTGAATGGCTGCACTGTTCGGGACCGACGGAGTCCGAGGTCTTGCCAACAGGGACGTCACAGCAGAGCTGGCGTTGGACCTGTCTGTTGCCGCGGCGCACGTCCTGGCGACCAAAGGGGTGTTCGAGGGGCACCGTCCCCGGGCGGTCGTCGGGCGCGACTCGCGCGCGTCGGGGGAGTTCTTGTCGGCGGCGGTGACCGCGGGGCTGGCGTCGGCGGGGGTGGACGTCATCGACGTGGGCGTGGTCCCCACCCCAGCGGTGGCGTACCTCACCGGGTACATCGGTGTCGACCTGGGTGTGGTGCTGTCGGCGTCGCACAACCCGATGCCCGACAACGGGATCAAGTTCCTCGCCGCTGGCGGCTACAAGCTGGACGACGAGCTGGAGTCGGCGATCGAGGCGCGGCTCGGCGAGCAGTGGGCCAGGCCGGTGGGCACCGACGTCGGGCGGATCAGGGTCGACACCGGCCGCGCCGGGGCGCAGTACGTCGAGCACCTGGTCGACACGGTCCACTACCCGCTGCACGGCCTGCGGATCGCCGTGGACTGCGCCAACGGCGCCGCCAGCGAGGTCGGGCCGGAGGCTCTGCGTGACGCCGGGGCGGATGTCGTGGTCATCAACGCCTCGCCCGACGGGCGCAACATCAACGAGAAGTGCGGTTCCACCCACCCCGAACAGCTCCAGGTCGCCACGGTGGCCGCAGGGGCCGACCTGGGGGTGGCTTTCGACGGCGACGCCGACCGGTGCATCGCCGTGGACCACCGCGGCGTCATCGTCGACGGTGACCAGATCATGGCGACGTTGGCCATCGCCCTGCACGAACGCGGCGCCTTGGTCAAAGACACCCTGGTCATCACGGTGATGAGCAACCTGGGGCTGCGCCTGGCCATGACCGAGGCCGGGATCACCTGCGTGGACACCGGTGTGGGGGACCGGCATGTGCTGGAGGCCATGCGCACCGGCGGGTACGTCCTGGGTGGCGAGCAGTCTGGGCACATCATCTTCGCCAAGTACGCCACGACCGGTGACGGGGTGCTCACCGCGCTGCAGCTGGCGTCCCGGGTGGCGTCCACCGGCTCGACACTGGCCGAGCTGGCGTCGGTGGTGCGCCGCCTGCCGCAGACCCTCGTCAACGTCTCAGGGGTGGACCGCAAAGGTGTCGACACCGACCAACCGCTGGCTGAGGCCGTGGAGAAGGCCAGCACCGAGCTGGGCAAGACCGGCCGGGTGCTGCTGCGCCCGTCGGGCACCGAACCGCTGGTGCGGGTGATGGTGGAGGCTGCCACGCAGACCGACGCCGAACGTGTCGCCCACGAGCTGGCTGACGTCGTGCGCGAGCGTCTGTCGCTGTGAGGCTCGCCGAACAGGTGCCACGGTGAGGCCAGGAGTCACGATGAGGCTTGCCGAGCAGGTCGAACGTCTGCTGGAAGCAGTCGGCGACGGCTTGGCCCCGATCGTCGTCGCTGGTGACCCGGTCTTGCGCCGTGCTGCTGCGCCGTACGACGGTGAGCTGGACTCCCAGGTGCTCGACGCGCTGGTCGCGCTCATGCGACGGACGATGCACGCAGCCCCAGGGGTGGGTCTGGCCGCTCCGCAGATCGGGCTGGGGGTGGCCCTGGCCGTC
>Ga0123354_10002398_pt1 | contig 24670 bp, 15 predicted proteins | sample TergutLab28metaG_2_FD_97872 | JGI IMG/M metagenome (GOLD analysis project Ga0123354, IMG submission 97872) | Labiotermes labralis P4 segment gut microbial communities from Petit-Saut dam, French Guiana - Lab288 P4 | ecosystem: Host-associated > Arthropoda: Insects > Digestive system > Gut ...
AATGATAGCAAGCATTCCATGACTGCAATCTGCTCATAATTTCTTCCTGAATATAATTTTGTTCTGTTAAGGTTCCAAAATATTTGAACTGCTTCACCCTTTCAAAGGAGATATTATGGGTCTTCATATTGTGACGTTGTCCTGCATTCTGATCTGAAGACATGACCATGTACTTAGTTCTGTCAGCATTTACTTCTAGTCCGTCTTCTTCTGAGCAACTACTAAAGCATCTGTGTTTTTCTGTATAGTATGTATGCTTCCACCCAATATATTAACATAATCAACCTAAACCAAAAGCTGATGTGTACCATTTAATTTCAAGTCATCCTGGTTTACCTGAATGCTCCTGATGGCATACTCCAAAGCATAGTTGGAAATCAGTGGCAATAAAACACCTTCTTTTTTCAAACCATTCTTAAAATGAAACATGTCAGACAGATGTTTGCCTACCCAGACTGTGCTATAGGTTTCATTCAGACAAATTTTTATTAGCCTTAACAATTTCCTGGGGATACCAAACTCAGTGAGAATATTATATATGACCTCCCTCCTAACCGAATGATAGGCTTTCTTGAAGTCTATAAATAGCTGATGCATTGTTACATTGTATTCTGATAGCAGAATATATGATCAGTAGTTGACCTCTTGTGTCAAAATCCACAGTTATGATCCCCAATAATTCCCTTTGCATATGTAGTTAAAATTGACAGCAGAATGTTGCATAAAATTTTGTATGTAGTTGACAAAAGTGATATGCCTCTATAATTACTACTTATAACAGGTACAATTATCAACTCCTTCCACTCCTCAGGCAATTTCTCCTTACTCCAAATAGAATTAATAAGTGTTAGGTTCTCAGAGTGAATTGTCCTATCCCCTGCTTTAATCAATTCTGCTGGTATTTATCATTAACTGTTGATTTGTGTCCTTTTAACTCTTCAATAGCCATCTTAACTTCAAAGGCAATTGTCTCAGGCACTAGTGGCTCTGCTGTATGTATTTCTGTCTGCCTAACATTATTAACCCCAGGTACATTCCATAGCTGGGAGACATTGTTTCTCCACCTAGCCAAAATACTGTGGCAGTCTGTAACCAAATCACACTTCTTATCCTTTACTGTATTAGTTCTAGGCTGGTAACCCTTCTTAAAGTCATTGATGCCCCTGCACAAGTCTCTGATATTTTTTATCTTAAAGTTCTTTTCATTTTCATCAATTGTAGCTTTCAGATATTCTGTCTTTTTGTTCCTGAAATGTCTACTAGCATCACAAATTACATTGTTTGGATTATCTACATTGCTTTGGTTTGGATCCTGTAACCACTGCATTTTAGCCTGCTTCCTATGACCTAAAAATCATAAACATTTTTCATTAAAACATGGTTTATGCTGCTTCATTTCATACTGACCTAGACTGTCTTTAGTCATGGTTTTGAAATTTTCTTTAATGTTTTTCCAAGCTCTGTGTATCATTTAAGTTTTCCAAAGCTGCAAACCTGTTTCAGATCTTAATCTGATACTGTTTCCTAACCTCCAGCTCACTTAGCTTTGTGAGATCTTCACATCAAACCTCTGTGTGACTTGTTTACTTACTGCCAATCTTTCCCTAACTTTTGCATCCACCAGATAGACTGTAAAATTAAAATGTTAAAATTTCTTATCCTAGGTTTAAATATATAACTTTATAATGTAAAGTTCATATTTTGGATTTTAAACCTTGTTCTCATCCTATTATGTAAATGTGGATATTTTATGATTCTTCTTCAAGTAATTATCATCCTGCCAAAAATCCATTAATTAATAAATAGATCAATATGTTGTATTCATTTTTCATTTTCTTTGTGTCTCAGGTTAATTCCCATCATTCATATTTACATGAATAAAATGAAACATATTTATTCATGCATGTTTTGTAAGTTTGAAATACATGCTTGAAGGAAACCCATTAGGAGACCACAGACACACAAGGAGACATTGAGACCTAGTGTTTAAAATCTAAACTATTTATTTTCAATTACAATCGTACGAGTTTTAACATATTACAAGAAATTGTACTTAAATGTTAATTGTTAATTTTCATTGTAAAGGCACATTGCATATATTTTTACTTGAATCAGTTTTCAACAAATAAGGAAGGAAATATAATAGGATTGGAATATTATAAAGGAACCACTGGAGAAGTAAATCAGATACAGTTCATAAAAAACACCATATGTAGGAATCAACCTGGATTTGTTCTCTTCGTGGATGGGATTAATAATTTCACAAATCTTTTAGCACAGCTACCTCTGTGTGGCTCCACACTGAGCAATATTGCTAGGGGAAAAGCACATGAAGATCAAAAAAGTTTAAACATATAACTCTTTGAACTCTTTGTTATCCCCAGCATTTGCCTTGCAGTACAGTGGAGCATGTTTGTTTTACCCTGCAGGCTGTTGATGTGCTACCTGGAATGAGCCCAAAGCGACGTCTGAATGATGAACAAGTATTCAAGCATGAAGTGAAGCGCCAGGTTCAGGTGTTAGAACTGCCAGATATACAGAAGGAGTTTGAACTTGTGAATGCCCGTCTGCGCCTTGTGAAGCATAGTCCAGACCTGTTTTCCAGCACAGGCAAGTTAATCCTATGTTTAATTTTATTTGTTGTTTATTTTGCTGGATGATTATAGGATCAAGGCAAGTAAGTGCATCGGCCAAGTTTCAAACCAGGTGCTTTTCAAACAGATACCTGATACTTTACAATTAAAGTGATACGTTCAATCATGTGCTTAAGTAGTCATTAGTATTCTGTCAGGTGCTGTCACATAACATATGAATGAAATCATATTTTAAATGTTGTTGATAATTCTGGATATTAGAATGACTGCTGCTATAATAACTAAACAAGAGTGGAAAGGTTATAAACATTTTTGAAGTGCATCCTTTATGAATTTGCATGTCCTTTTGTGATTGACTGTTTATTGTACATATGAGTGTAAACTGATTTGAATAAAGTTAATCACACACTTACTATAGGTATTACATTGTGTAGTCAGAAATTTAGTTTCTTATATTTTGCTAATTATTTACCACATCACAGAATGGTTCAAATAAACATCACAGAGCATATAGGATATATGTTTTATATCATGTTCAGTGTTTTGTGTGATGAGATTATTTTAGAAAATTGTTGAAATTTGTTTTTCATGTCTGGACCAAAAATACTCTCAAGAACCTTCAATGTAGACTCCCATACCAGTTTCATTAAAATATATTCACCGATTTCAGAGATGCAACTTGCAGACAGTTGACTGATGGGCATGGTGCCTCATATATCTTTACTTCAGACAGCTTATTAAAAAAATGCATAGAAGGGGTCTAAAAGTTGTGTGTGATATGTTAACAGCTTTTCATAACAGTGTGCACACAAAGAAATGCAAAATCGCATGCTGTGCATGGGAAACTAAAAAAGTATTCAGTTTTTATAGCTTCATAAATTCTGTAAATAAGGAAAAGCTCTTCATGAAAGCTGCTTCTGAGGAAGGGAATCCTGCAGGATGCATGTTGGTTTGTATCTACCAGGTGCCAGATTGAATGCTGCTGAGCTCGTGGCCATCCTTACAAGTGTGGGGATGTACCAAGTGGCTCTGAAACTGTGCCACCTCTTTTCTCTTCCCCCTCATGGAGTGTTCGAAGGGCTCGCAGCAGCATGTGTTAAGCTTATGGCAGAGGATGTGGATAAGGAGAGCACTGGTGCCTGGGACTGGCTCGTGGAGAATGATTTTTCAGGTATTAGGAAAGTACAGAGTGTTGATGCAGTATTTCTTGTGTGTTGTTGCTTAAGACTTGATAAGTGCTCTATCTATTGGTTGCAATGGGGCAGTATGTCATCAAGCTTATTTTCAGTAGGGACAGAAATTATTCTGTAACTTTTATAGCTGCCTAGGATGATACTGAAATACATTTGTAGGAAGATCAAGTTACACAGAATCTGAAATGTGTGTGATTCTGTTCAGTAGTTTTGGTATGGTGGTATTTAATTTGATTCTTTGAGGGCCTAACATAAGCATTCCTCCAGATCAAGTTTATTTTGTTATAATTTCAGAATTATAGGGCTGATTCCAAAATTGGACTAAAACATGGTTTCAGAATGTCACACTGAGAATGATAGAGGGCGTGGAAGGTTTAAAGGCATGCTTCCTTGAAAGCTGTAATACTGTGTGTTTATCTCCTCCATCAGAGCTTGGTATTGGAGAAGCAACAGCAGTGTCATTGGCATGGCGACTATTAGAGACACTGCTGAATAAGTATGAGAGTCCCAGGCAGAGCACACTGCATAAGGCTGTAGCAGCTCGACTCTTGGGGCTGGGTGCTTTCTTGCCAAACTGGCTGGTTACATCATATAAACGGAGGAACCCTGCTGAGCTTCTGCGAGTACTGCTGTCATCTGGCAGGCTTGTGGAGGCAGCTGACTTTGCCAAGGAGTACATTCATGCTGTGTTGGGACGTGGCAAGGAATACTTTGGATTGGAATACTCAGCTACGACCACTTCACCTCCCACATGGCTCCCATTTCAGACCCTGGACCTTCTGTTGCTGGAACTGAAGGAAGCAAGTGAGGAGGATGGAGAATATAAACAGGTAAGCAGAGAGATGGCTTATTGCAATGGATTCGTTACTTTCTGAAGGTTTATGAAATGACAGTTGCTACCGGTTGCTTTTCTTGGTTGTGAAATGTGGTCCGTTTCTGAGATAGAACATAAATTTTGATTATTTAAAGACAGTGTGCCAGAAATTTGAATACAAGAGACAAGAACAGGGAGTAGAAAATCCCAACTGTAGTGGGTGCTTGTGACATTCATAACTTTTAGCTATATATATATCACAGTAGGGCACTGAAGTAGAATAAGATGAAGTAGGTATGGCAGTGTTTAATCTTTTTTGAAGTAGTTTTCGTGGAGATATGAAGAAAGGTGTGTAACATTCTTAATGACTTTAGTATTATCCAAACTGAAATTTAATAATTTTATACCCACACAAGCAGTTGTACTCAAAAGCCATTGATTATGAGTTGCCCTTTACAAGCAGTAGCCCTGACCGCTGTTTGCTGTGCACTACAGCTGCAAGTCATCTGTGGTGAAACCACTTGAAAAGTTTAGATTCTAGATCTTCACTGTCTTGTATTAAATTTTTGTTCCTGAGTCACTGGTCCTCCATGGGGGTTAACAGTTGATCATATTTTGTCTTTGACTTCAAGATGATTAACACATTCAAAGCAGGCAGTCCTTACTGATGTTTCCCAGAGCTAAGTCTGTACTTCTTGAAAAAATAAGAATTTTTACCTGTGTCAAAAGTTGAACACCATCTGTCCAGCTTTAGATATTACTTTACTAACCAAACTGCTATTATAAAAATGACACTAAGCAACTAATTTCTGGCCCCTTCTGTAGTCATTCAAATCCACTTTTTCAAAACCTCTGTATCTTATGTTCCATTTTTATAAATTCAACACTTGTAATTAACTGTCTCTTAGTCAAGTATGAGAGTCCATCTCTGCTAATACCATGCACACCAATAGACATGGTGATTTATTTATGTCCACCTTCCATTCTCATGGTCTGTTATCTTAAGATGCATCATAATATTTTCCAAACACTTTATAAGACATTCCCGACAAAATTCTATATGTGTTTCATATATCTGCATCATGTCTTATGTGTCTAGGCTATGAAGTAACGTTCCATTATATTATGTCCTCTTTTCCCCTGTTGCATCATTTTGGGGAATAAACACTTTCCTGAGCCCTTTGTTTATAAATGTTTATCATGTATATTCTGTGCTTGAAGTGTGAGACAATATTTCACAGCCATGCACATCATTTATTCAGGAAAGCTGCATATGCAACTCACTGGTGTGGAGTGGTCAGAGTGTGCAGAAAATGCCACTGTCAATTGTACACTGAAGCTGATTGATCCTGTGTGTTGCATATCACTGTATAGTGACTGTACAGTATATGGTATCTACACTGTGATTGCCTTCAGAACAGTAGAGTTGTCTGCAATACACTGGACACAGGAAACAAACTATGATAAAAAAAAAAGTGCATTTGAAAATACATGATTCATTGTATTACTGTATTTACACAAATGCAAGACGACTGTAATCTAAGATGAACCCCCCCCCCAAAAAAAAAAGTTTGCTAATAAAAATATTTTACTATTAATAAATACACTTAATACACAAAGCATGTCAGATTCTATCTACCTTTACCAATCAGTGTCACTGTCTCCATCTTCACAGTCAGTGCCTTCATCTTCCTCACACTCACTCCTAACATTCCCATCCTCTTCACTGCCATTCCACAACATATCATCATCAGTCTCATCCATTGGATCGGATATACAGCACTTCTTAAGGCCCTTCACAATCACTTCTGCTGAGATGTGCTGTGGTGCCATGCTGTTATGATCCACACTGACTGACTAATGTATTTATATTTCTTACTTGAACCCATGAAGAAGATTCACAATTTTCTCCACAGATTATTAGTGGTTTTGAGAACTTTAAATACATTTGTTCTGGACTTTTGTGTTGTGTCTGTGGTCTGAGCAGTGTGAGTTCGTGGCCGTTTTTATGATTTTTGTATTGTTGAGTGGTCCAGGCATTATTTTTTAGCTTGTAGTTAATTTTTCAATAGTCGTCCTGTTACTACCCTTGGACTGGATTTGTTCCCAGGTGCATATCTTAACAAGTTATTGGTTCTATGGTGCACAGGGATTGAGAATAGCTCAGTCTAAGGAGTACACTAGGTCAGGTGCTTCTTTGCCTGAAAATTGAAACAGCTGGTTTCCGAGACATCATGCTTCCTTAAAAAATTAGATGATGCAAAAAGTCTAAAAAAGTATATGCCAGTTAATGTCATTCATTCTCTGTTTTCTCTTCATGATTTGTTGACCTTCAAAGATGGGACAGATAGGTTGTTCGGAACTGTCGGTAAGGAATTGCCACTGTACACTGTGTAATATCCCAGCATAGTGCAGATCTCACATGACTATTTGGCAGTGTAGGCCTTGGTTTGGCTGTTCATGGTCTGGTTCAGAGAGATCTGGTTTGGCGCAGTCCGGTTCAGTGCTTAGTATGTGAATTTAAGGCAACCTCACTTAATTAAGCCCCCAATTTCAGGGAAAAAACCTCATCTTGCATTCAACTAAATGAAGTATAATTGTTCTGAACGAAACCTGTAGGAGGTTTACAATGATTGCAGTGTAATAAATTCATGTATTTTCATATGCACTTCCTGGTTTTATTCTCATAGTGAAGCATCAGTGCATTGTCATAAACTATTTAAAACAGGAAACAAACTTTGTATTTTTCCTGCAGCTGTTGGCAGAACTCAGAGGCACAGTGAACTGTTACCTGCAGGTGGCTACACAAATATCACAGGACAGGATGCGGTATATGTGAAGGATGGGTGGTGTCTTTTGTTGACACAAATAAAGAATTACTTGCAGTCAGTGACATTGATCTGGACACAAATAACTGTGATGATAATACTGAATTAGTACTTAGTAGCAATAAGAATAAATACAGTACACCTTCGATTTTGTACTTTTGAAGGCAGTACTTGAAATAAAAGGAAAGCAGGGAAGTGGAAGTGATGTAACATATGAAAAGTGCGGTTTGCTTGACACAGTAACTTTGCCAAGCTGTCTAAAGTGCATATGCATGTTTGACCACAATAACAATGTAAATGTTGATACAGTAACCTACATACCAAATTATTTCTTTAGCCAGATGTATAGAGTCACTTTGTTTCATTCTTATTGAGCGCTCAGTCTGTGTAGTTGATTTTTAATTTGCCTACACATTCCAATAACATTTTCCTAAAAATTAACTTCTGATGCACTTGCTTGCTGTGCATATCCTTAGATGTTCTTTTTGCCAGTTTTCAGTTTTTCACAGCAGTGTGTTGGAAGAATCCATTCTTGTGTGGTGTAACACTGCATCACTAGGTATGCAGTACATAGGGTTTTGAAACGACATAGTTTCAAAATGTTGGGAACCACTTACTCAATGATGTAGCATTTTATTCCAGAAGCAGGGATTTATCAATGTTATTTAGCCTTCTACAACTTCTTGTTCTGCTGGCTTAGCCAGGTTTTGGATACTGATGAACAGTCCATACTTCTTAGAGATTAAAAGCACTGTCACATGTAGTATTGTCCTGAAACTGCACTCCAAAGGGGTGTAAACTATCCCAGATGTCCACTTCATTTTCAATTTCACACCAGTGCTTTGAAGGAGGGGAGGAGTTGGGTGTAGTCTTAAAAACTTGTTTCTTTGAATCTCCTGAACAGAACATTGTGATTGTGAAATCAAACAAATTTTTTTGTCATGACTTCAAAAATGAAGTGCACGGTTGGGGAAAACATTAATTTCAGGAAATATAAAGCCAGTTAAAATTTTGTAGTATTCTTATGGGCATTTTATCAGCATCAAATAAATGGTGCATAAACTGAAAAAAAAAAAAGTGAACTCCAAGAGAGCAAAATCAGAGTTTCACAGTGATAAATGGTAGTTACCAATAAAGGACATACTTCTTAAAAACTGTGCTTTTGAAGAAAGGTGAGTATGTTTTCAAGGTGTAGTAAACCATCATTAATTTGAGTGCTTTTAACTGCAATTTAAAGGCTTGAAATTGAGTAAGTTTGAAATACAATGTATATTTCATTACGGACTTACCTGTTAAGCACAGGAATTTCAACGAGTGATGTCAGTATTGTACTAGATTGGTAACAGTAGTCATTCATTTAGGATACATGTAATTTTTATTACAAATATTGAAGTTTTTGTGTATTAAAGTTGTAAATATGTCTGAACATTAACCCTTTAAAGACAAGAATTAACCTGAATTATCTGTAAAAGATTCAGTTTATACCATGCATTAGACACTCAATTTAAGTTATGAAAGCAATGCTGTACACCGAAATAAATGCCCTTTGGAAATTGCTCCTTTAGCAGAAGTTAAGAGTTTTTAATGTAAATGTACCTAAAGCAACCACAGGGCTTTGAACAGTTCATGTATATCTGTTGTTGCCATTTTAAGACCTTCTTTGTGCCTTGTAAGTGAAGGAACTGCCTGCTTCTCCACATGGCCTCCCACCCACTTCTTTATGCCCAATTTCCATGCATACAGGACCAGATGTGTGTCTTCCATTATTGTCATCTTGTCTTTCTCGCTGACAGTTATGTGTAAATAACTGCAGTTGAGACAGCAATCAGATGAAACATTTGTCACCACATCTGCGACATTCCATTCCCTAATTTCATTGACACTGACATTCCTTGCTGTTTCTGCACGTAATGATGGAACAAGTGCTATCATTTTATGAGGATGGTGTGCACAGCAACAGAATAATATGGAATAGTATTGTGGGTTATGATACTGTGCTGTCTGGTGGTCAGTTACCAATGTATCAGGGGGTCATAATGATTTTATTGTTACAGTAGGCATAACATTGGAATGAAATAGGGGAATGTTGAACCATGGAGCACCTTATATTAATGGGAAAATAAAATGCATCAAGTGTAGCATGGAAGTAGAGCAAATAGTAGGTTAAAACCAGTAGTCTCCTGTTTCATACCATATACTCACCCAAATTTAATAGGACTTTTTAACTAATTCACCATCTGAAAATTGTGGAGTTGCCTCATAATCACACACATAGTTAAATGTTCTGTGTAGCTCTTTTCCTGAAGAAGAGGCAGGTCCATAATCGAAGTCTGTATGAATGAGACATCAAATAATCTTAGAGCAATGGGTTGTGGGGCTGAAATGGTTCAAGAGCCAGCAAGTAGCAGGTTGTGACAGTGGTAGTGACCTTTTGGGTTCCACAGCAGCACTTCAGGAGCTGAGTACCTATCATCCACTTGTTGCATACAAAGGAGTTGATTAATTAGGTGGTTAATCCTTTGCCCTCCCATGTCAAATATTCCGAACATATTCAAACATATTGCCAATATATGGATTTGCTAGTAATTATCTTTGTTTCTGAAGTGCTGCAATAGGATAGTGTAGAAACATACTGGACCTGAACTGACTGGCTTATCATAAAATGGAAGAAACAAGCATCCCAAGTTGATCATTTGAAGACTGATCAAATTTTGGTACTTGTGAAAAATCAGGACAGGGAAAGCAAGGTGATAAAGGAAACCTGTACACACACAAAAGCATGAAATTTCAGAAACTGGCAATGATGTGGATGCTTTGGAGCCCTGATTCTGTCATTTGCAGGGAGCAGTATAAAAAGTTGCCAATGACCAAGATGCTGTCATGGATTACAGATGTAATGTGGTTAAAACTACCTTGTGGTGAACGCAGTTACATATCTCATATATCTCAAATTATACCCAGAAATAAAAACAATGCAGAAAAACTGTATATTCTTATGTTGACAGTAATGAAATCTGCTCTTATTTTGAACAAGTGTATCAAGCTGCCATGATCCTCCTTCCTCTTTTACAGCATGATGTATAGCATCCTCCATCTTCACCATGCTGTTTTTTTTTTTATACAGCTTGCTGCATTGAAACAATATAATGACTGCTTGTTTGTGACAGAGTATCAGTAATGGATTCACATTCATTGTTTATGTAAATTAAATGGTATATTTATTGATCCATTCCTGATACTTTATACTGATTAATGTATGGTAGGACTTCTGTTCATACAGAACTGTCATTCTTGTAAAATGTGAACAATTCAGAGAGATACAGATACACTTCTGTCCTTACAAACAGTAGTACTTGGTAAGTGACTTATGAGGGTAATTGTCAGATATATGCATTTGTGTATCTCAGAACTGAACATGCAGTGAGCAGCTTCTAGAAACTGTGCATTGTCTACTGTCACCACACACTGACCTCAGACATGCTGTATTTCCTCAGTGCAATACACGTATTGGGGTCTTCTATAATGTGTTTCTGTTATTGCCCTGAGCACCACAAGCATCATATGCATGCTTTCTGTGTCACACAGCTGCCATGCTTGGTGTAATGATAAATACTTTGTATGTAACTGGTAAACAGTTTGAAACTGGTGTCATAAGAAGTTGGTGAGAATGAAGGAATGTGCATAGCAAAAGTTCTTTTTGATTCCATTATCACATCATATGAATTTCGTAGCTTTTATTTAATAGGCAGTACTACTATTAGCACTTCTGAAACAAATGACATAAAGTCAGCATAGAAAGATATGCATTTAAATTTACAAGTTTGTACATATTTACTCCATGGTGCAGAGTCCTTCTTGAGAAGCTAACTGGTTTGCAGCTAGTCAAGAAATTCCCCACATTTCATGGAACCTGAAGGTTCATTACCGCACTCACAAGTGTCCGCCACCTGTTAACAGCAAGCATCCCACGTGCATGTTTCTTAACATAAGTGTTTTACAGGGAGGGGTTGTTAGCACCTCGCCCAACCCCAAAGCTGGAGGACCACCCCTCGTCAACTGTCCGCGACTGCTTATTCACTTTATTCGCAGCTACCCTCCTTATCGGAGGCTGTTCCTCTATCCGCAACCTGAGGACACGCCATGCCATGTTGACAGTTTGTACATAGTATGTAAAATATCTATGTAACAGCCAGGTATAATACATAGGTGACATTCAAAACAGTATAGAAGACCAAGCAATGAGGATGGCTTTATGAAGCTGAAAATGAAATATGGGGTAGAGGTGTTTGATATCAAGTTGAGATAAATATACGTCATACTGTTTGGTGGAGAAGAAAGAAAGCTCTTGGCAATACAGTACTGTGACAAATGGGAATTGTTTCAGTACAAAATATAGCATATCTCAAAAGTGTAGGCACCAGCAGTCCCCAAAAATGTGTAACTGGACAGTGTATTCTAATATGAATGACAGTTTAACCACTACTTTAGATATACAGGAGGTCTGTATGGACTTAATACTTATTTTCTGAGAAACTGTTGAATTGTATTTCTCATTTTCCTTCATTTGTAGATGCTGGGAGTCCTTGTTATGTGGTCAGCTGGGACCATAAAAATGCCACTTACAAGAAAATCCCCATAAAGTAGCAGTTTCCATCCACAAGAAATGACGTAAATATGGGTTAATGAGGACTAGGTTGGTGTTTTCTTTTTACAAATTGTGTACAAGATCTTGTATCTTGAGCAGAAGATTTGGATAAAATGGCAGATGCACACAAGATTGGAAACATTTCTCCTGGTCAAATGTGTGGTCCACAGATGTGATCAGTGGAAGTGCAGAGAATTTTTGTGTATAGTTGCTAAAAATTTGGCCCCATAAATGGAGGGATACAGGGACTCAGATAATGGGGCTCAATGTGTAAGTAATGACAAATTGAATTAAAAAAAGCTCACATCCAGTTACATACATCACTAATTATTATTATTATTATCTGACCGGTACATCAAGGTATATGAGTTCTTAATTTTTGTTTCTTATAATATGTGTTGCTGAACTATCTCATTAATTTGGATAGAACGTTATTCACAACCAATCCAAGGGCTTTAGATTTTAGTTGCACAGAGGTAAAGACAGATTTTCTTATGTATGAAATGTGGACTAAGTAGTCCTCTAAGTGCCATGGTAGCAGTATGACCTCCACTACAGAAATGTGCTGGTACATAGTAAATGTAATGTCTGTAGTATAGCTTGGGTGCAAAAGTAGGCCAAGTGATTTTCAGAAACACTGACAACAAATGTTGCTCTCATAATTTCATTTGAACAAATCACTACACCTATGAAGGTACACTGATCATTTATCTATTTAGATTATTAACTCCAACATGTTGCAACTGTAGTATAGCATCTTCAGCAAAATGTGATACTTGTGACACAGGAAATTTGAGATTGTTCTACAAGTTTAAATATATGTATATTAAAATATGGCCCTTTACAAGCTTTTATAATCCAAATTAAACAAATTCATTTCAAAATATTGATACTGAAATAAAATGTAATGTAAAGGAATGTTATGCCATATTGATCCTTTAAAATACCAAGTTACGCATTACTGTTAAACCTCTTTTTTTTTAAATTAGGTTCTGTTGTATTGATTTTATTGTGAATAGGAACTGTGTGTGGCTTGTATGTGTATTCTTCTAAAAGCTTCTGCTACAATGTCACTGCCTTCTCAACTAATTTGTTTAGACAGGAAGTCTTGTTTGGTGATTTGATAAAAGAGCTCATAGTTCATGCAGGCATGTCCATGTTTGTGTGTGCATGGTGCTAGGAAGACAGTACAATGTTGCGTAGTATACTTGTATTGAATTATTTTCACTTATAAATACTGACAATGCCTTACTTTTCAAGGTCTAATATAAAAACAGAGATAATATAAACTCAGAAACCTGTGCCCTATCTATAAACTATGAAAGGACATTTGACATAGTACTTCAGTCATCACACAAAATACTTGATTTCCAAAGCATCTTGTAAGTGCAGTGTGAAGTTTAAGGCTGAATAAATGGTTGTCACCAGTATGATTGCTGAACGTAGTGATGGGAAAGGACAAGGTTCCATCTTGAACCCAATGTTTTTTAGTATTTATATTGAAGGTGTCATTACAGAGTGGCATGAGAAAATTGGGGTTTTATTATTAATAGTATGTAGTTAAACTGCCTCCTGTTTTCAGATGAGACCAGTTATGGCAGAATTGTTGTGACTTAAAGAGAGCACAGCATCCATTTGACAGTAGAATCTGTGCTATTGACTGCATTATCTGGCTACATGTGACTCTTGGTAGTTTTGATTCCCTGTGCATTCACTTTCCATTTTGTGGTCTTAGGGACACACACCAACCAGTCTTCAGAACACTCATGGTTCGAAACCTTCATGAACAACAAGAAGTGTTTACTGTGGTATCAATTTCTGTTGTTCATGCATATGGTGTATTTTGTAATACAGGTGGTTTTACTGTGGAAACCTACATAAGGAAATCACAAAAAAAAAGTGTCAGCAAATTTAGAGTGGCAGTGCCCTAGTGTTTCATTTCTGTGCACAGTAATGTCGACACAAATCTTCATTGCAAGAGTATGTTTTGTAACTGGTTTGTGAAGCAGTGTGTAATGGTGAAGCTAATCAACTGCTAACTTATTTTACAGACAAAATTAAACAGTCATGTAAATACTCAAATTAAGAGATATACAAATGCATGGAGATAGGGAAAGAGTGAACTTTTTAAACAGGAAACTGTGAGGATGTAAAATAGAGTGAACTGAGGCAGAACAAAGGCAAAAAGTTTCTTGATCAGCAGAATAACTACCAACTACCTGAAGAACACTACCATGAAGTTCTGTACATGTAACTTCATGGTAGAAATAAGAGCAAAGGATGAGTGAAAAATGTACATTCTGGTATGGAAATTTATATTCTTAAAATATGATTGTAACTTTTCCATATTACCTAGATCACATATATAGCAACTTGTTAATTGACTGACCATACATTATGGTCAGAACATGACATTTGAAACATCTAAATCAGGTCAACTGGCCCACAAGATCAAGAGGCACAATCACTTGATGACAATTCCACTGTGACATGTGAGATGCGTATCCATTATTGTGTGACTTATTGGGACTGTTTTTGTCCACCTCTCAGCCATGCCAGCAACTTCACTTGGGAAATCCACCCTCTTTGAATCCACTCCACCTACATGCTACAATACATAATTAAGATCCCTTCCCAAATGTTTTGAACATCAGCCAGCTCTGTGCATGTAATTAAAATTATAATAATTGAAGAAGTCTGTTGTAGATTGGCACTAGGTTTATCACTTTCGGTTTTGAAGAGCATTTGACAGCCAGTCCATGGCGGAGTCTAATCCTTCTCCCTTGGTAGCTGAAGTTTTAAAGATTTGAAATGTTCGGTTCTTGAGAGCATCCAGTCCCAGTGCCTGGTGGACTTCAGCAACACTCAGAGATCCTTCTATGTCCTGCTTGTTAGCAAGCACCACTAATATTGCCCCCTGCAGTTCATCCTCCTATAACAGTCAAGTTAATACCTGAACATTACCAAAAAGCTATGTGGTTTTGTTTTAACTGCCATAGAACCTGTCAAAATTTTATAACTTATGTAATGATGGTGTTTAAACTACACAGATTATAGAGCATCAAATGAGGTGGGAGGATAATCACAAATGGCAAGTATGTAAGGATTTGGAAAGTGATCATGGTGTATTTCACAGCAGTGTCCTGGTATTCACGTGGAAAATGAGGAAACTGATCATTACCAAGTGGAGAAGCCAATAACTGGGAAAAGTTTTGAAATGGGGTAAACACTTACCCTCAACATATACAGAAGTTCATCCTTTGATATGCCTATCCTGTCTCTATCAGCAGAATCCACTACATAGATGATAGCATCTGTGTTGGAATAATAGCAACGCCAATAGGGCCTGGAACAGAGTGATATGAACATCTGAAACGGTCTCTAACTGCCAAACTATTCTCTTCTCCTCCTATGGTGTTTCAGCCAGTTTTTAGGCCATAGCCTTCCCCATCTTCTCCCTCAAATCAACCTGTGTTATATTTCATTCCAAAGAAATACTAAATTCTTGAATGATTCACATAGCGTGGATGCTAGAACTGACTCATGCAAGCTGTTAAAATCACAGTTTGAGGAGATATTTGTTGCACTCAGATGGGTTTCACAATACAAATGTAAGCAGTTTCTATAAATGTTGTCTGATATGGCTCCATACCTTATACTTGTCTGTCCTCCAAGATCCCATACCTGGAACTTCAAATTTTTGTATGTCACTTGTTCCACATTGAAGCCAATTGTGGGAATTGTTGTGACTACTTCACCAACTTGTAATCTGAAATATCCGAATATAAACGGGAACTGAAGAGTGTTATACAATTACTTTATTATGGCCAGGCTGATCTAAAATATCCATATGTTGTTGAATACAACTTCTACCACCATAATACTAAGGAACGAAGCTATTCAAATATTAAATACTTAATGTCTTCTAGTACGACTGAAATGTGCAATTTCAACAAAAATAAGAATACTGAGTGTTCATATAGTATAATCAATACAAACTCATCACCTGTAAAGTATAGTTGTTTTGCCAGCACCATCTAATCCAAGTATGAGGATTCTCATTTCCCGACTTCCAAGGAGGTTCCGAAAGTAACTCAATAACCCTCCTACCAAAACAATACAAAAATACGAATGAACTTAATTGGAAATGCAAACACCTAACCTATATTCTAGCGGGTTGATCTATTAAACACTTCCGAGGCATAATCGTACGAAATTTTGCAACAGGTTCTAATGGCATTTGTAATTCAACTTTACTTTTCCCACATTCTGTCCAGTAAATATTTTCACATTAAAATTAATTAATGATAGCCTAAATTAACTCAATGAAGCGTTGTATGTATGTTATGTCAGTACGAGCAAAAGTCCAATGTTTTGGAAAGACACTTTATATTTCGTACCCATTTTGATTCTTCCTTGTGGCTCGATAAATATAATAAACAGGCTGTTTAATTTACTACCAATACGTGTTTCCTCTTACAACTGTCAATAATGAGCCGCAGTAACACCGCATGAAACTTGACGTGTACCACACACAATTACCAACACCCCCCACTTCCAAATGCGTGCAGTTGGTCATGAGCACAGATTCCTACCACATCCGCACCATTCAAGTAGTAATAGAAGTCATCACTAGGTGGCAGGAGACGTACCAATTGGTCGGACGTAATCCCGTTATGTTTTCAGCGACCAAAAGATTATTCGGAAGCCAGGAAACGGGACGATTGGAACAGGTGGCGGACACTTGTAAATGTGACAGTTAACCTTCGGGTTCCATACAATGCGCGGAATTCCTTGACTAGCTGAGAACCCTTTAGCTTCTCAGGATGTTCTTTACTCTGTGGAGTAAGAAAGAAAAGTACGTGTTATCGGTATAGCCGTCCGCAGGCTGTGTATACGCGGCATACTTTTAGAGCGCATGTTGCTTCTGCATGGTAGCATCATGGTAACGCTTCGAGGTCGTTGCTATCCACATCTCCAAAGCGAAGTGATGGTTTGAACCGAATGGTCCTGTGGCCAGTAAGGTTCGACAGTCACCACATCGTGAAATGTTGACAGTATGGATCTGAGAAAAGTCAGTAACTTCACCGTGCACCCGAATGCATTCTGGTTGTACTAGTGCATGTATGTATTATTTATTTATTTATTTAAGCATGCTCTATTACAACTGGGTAATACTACATTCTGATTTTACACATTATTGTTTGTCTTGCTTAGAGGGAAAGCAGAGTATGTATGTATGTATGTATGTTGCTTGACAGAAGAGTTCATATTAAATAACTGAAGGCATATATATACATTACGTGGATCCTAGTTAAGGTGTGAAACAAGTATTATTTTATACATATTTCGTTTCTGAGATCAAGACACAACAAAAAATGCAAACAAGGCCGGAATTAGATGTTTACACTATAGATAAATCATAACTAGGAATGGACGAGTGCTGTTGCCTCTATAGGCGGCAGAATTTGGGGGAGAATGAATAGGCCTATTTTAAATGTTAAAATTTCATGTTTTGCGCAAACATTTAATTTATGGAGCCAAATAAAAGGAAATTTAAAAATGATTGCGATTTTTTAAAGATAATTTCTGTAGGGGCGGCCACTGCGACTAGTCGCCAGGACATATATGTACGACATCTATGTGTTCAAGGGGCTTAGAAGAATCCACCTATTTACGGAATATATGCTTTTCATGATCAGGCTCTTCCACTTACAATTTAAATGACAATTTCTTTAATTCTCCTAACCTTTTCACAACGTCGATTAAAGTTACACACACACACACACACACACATATATATATATTCTGTTTTTAGAATATGATGTCAGGTAAAGGGATTCAATATACGACTGGAAAGTTTGCAATATAGGTGCATGTGGCTCATAAATCAGAAATATTGTTCCGTGAAATGGCATTGCGAGAACCATCGTTAAGTAGTTATTCGTATGTATTCATATCTATAATACTGTTGCTTAGTTATTTTCATTTAATTCATTGACACTCTGGAGCACAGTCTTCATGACCAGCGAATAGTCGCTCAGCTGTCTAAGAATCTGCTAGCGTGTGCAGGTACCCACAAGTTTATCACCGTTTTTAAGAGAGCCCGCCACTAGTGCCTGTGCTGAACTGCACGAATCCAGTACACTCTTTCCCACTGCACTTCCGTAAGATTCATTTTAAATTTATTTACAACCTGCACCTAGGCGTTGAAAACTGATGTTAATGATACCATGAAGAAGACAATAATATTGTGCCATATATTTCGTCATTTTCACCAGTGGTTGTTGCCATCTGTATTGTAAAACGCTGCTGTCAACTGCCCCCAGTTCGGAGGGCTGTCGCAAGATGGCAGAGCACAACCTGAATGTGTCCGACACTGCTGGTCTGTATGATCTGTGGCTGTGACGGTGTGTTACACCTCTGAGTTGACATCCACACGCTGTGGTAGTATGTTTGTGTTACTTAGGTAGTAAAATAGAGAGGCAGTGATCTGAGTTTTTGGTGACATAATTGTTCAAGTTGTAGCTGTGATTATGAAGTGGTTCGCCTCATCTGAAGAGGTAAGGTCAGTCACGTGTGTATTTTATATAATATGCAAGACTTTCTGTTCGGTAGAGAAACAGGTGTAAGGAGACGAGATTTACAAGACAGTGATGGGATTTAGAAAGAGACAGCACATAACTTTTGTGGACAGCCCTGTGGAATGCAAATGCCGCAGGGTACAAGGGAAGCCAACATGAACTACTCATTACCAGGTCCAAATTGCATCGAAAATTATGTACTCTGTGCTTCGTGGTATTGTGTCAAAGCTACCATAGTCTTATTTGGCGCGACATATCCAACGTAATGCAGTTCGAAAGGTAAATGAGTTGAATTTACAATATCTGTCGTGGAACCCATCTTTAAATCTTGGTATTATCCGTCCCTTCTGGTTTGTCTCATTCATATCGAAACAGTGTTAAAAAATCAGGAACAGTGTTAAGTGATGATAAAGAATGACTGTCCGAAGACCGGGAGCTAAGCAAGACATTGCCAGTTAGATTGAATTCTAAACTTTACCGCTTCTGCCGCCCCTATTGTAACCACGCACCGCATCAACTGCCGAGGTTAAGAATAAGTGGGCTATATCCTTATATTTGCTATATGCTTTCGTAGTGTATACAGGGACAACTTTACCTCTTTATTTTACATGTACTGATAATCCGTAAGAATTACCATTTTTTCTTGCAGGTATTTTTAATGCTCATTATACCTGGCTTTGGTCAACGCGTTGTGCAAAATGGTGGCTTACTCAAATGTCGAAGTAATTTTTTATTGACTAGACAAAGATTAAGAGCAAGGCAAGATGGGCAGAGGATATATCATAGAAGGAAAAGCAAGGGGTGAAGCAGTGGTTGACAAATGTTTGGTTACAATACCTCGTCTGATGATATCACGTAGGGAGCCTAGGAGTAAACGAGGAGGATAAGATTAAAATAGGTCTGAAATACTTTCTGAGTGAACTGATGTAAATTGGTTTATCATATTGTGGGAGCAAAAAATGCTGAGGTGTTCGAAAATAGGGAGCTGAGGAATGTATTCGGGCCTAAGAGGGACGAGGTGACAAGGGACTGTGGGAGGATGCATAATGAGGAGTTTTATGATCTCTACTCCTCAACCATTGTTGTTCGGGTGATCAAATCGGGAAGAATGAGATGGGCAGGGCATGTGGCACGTATGGTGGAGAGGAAAAGTGCGGACAAGGAAACCCAGGGAAGGAACCACTTGGAAGACCTAGACCTAGATAGCAGAATAGTATTAAAATGGATTTTCAAGAACTAGGCTGGTAGAGTGGACTGGATTTTTCTGGCTGATGGTAGGTTCAAGTGACGGGCTCTTGAGAACATTGTAATGAACTTTCAGGTTCCATAAAATGTGGAAATTCCTAGGTTAACTGAGGAACTGTTGGCTTCCCAAGAAGGACGCTGCTCAATGCAGCGAATTCATGTAAGTGAGGGTGCTGGTAAGTCCTTAGCCCGACTAGGAAGGAAGCAAGCTACAGCGACCAAACTCGGGATTTATTCAACACACTCCCAAAGAAGCTCATTACACTTCTTAGCCCGTCGCTCTAACTTTTGCAAGCCACTCAAATTTCAGAAGGTTGTCCGTCCAACCAGGTCTCCGCGGCAGCAATGATCTCCACGTCGGACGAAAAATGGCGACCTTTGAATTGTTTTTCAAGTCCAGGGATCAGGTGTTAGTCCGACGGAGCCAGATCCGGAGAATAGGGTGGGTGGGTGATCCAGACACTGGAAGCCCAGGTAGGCCAGTTTCTTCTGGGTTGCAAGTGCCCGGTGAGCCGGGGCATTGTCGTGCAAGAACAAGACCCCCTTGGTGACCTTCCCGCGGCCTGTGTTTTTCCTTCAAATTGTCCTTCAATTGCACCAGCAAAGATGGGCAATACTCCGCGTTGATAGTTTGGTCCTTTGGAACATAATCAATGAGGGGGATGCTATCTTGATCCTAAAAAATCGAGGCGAGAACTTTTCCAGCGGATTTTTGTACTCGGGATTTTTTGGGGCGGGCTGAACTGCTATGCCGCCACTCCATTGATTGTTGCTTTGTCTCCGGGTCATAGTGATATAACCAGGTTTCGTCCGTGGTCACCAATTGCGACAGGAAGTGGTTTGGATCGCGCCGAAAAAATTCCGAAATTTGCTCAGACGACTGGCACTGTTGACGTTTTTGATCCGCGTTCAGGCATTTCGGGACCCACTTCGCGGAGACCTTCCGCATGTCCAAATCTTCATGAATGATGGACCCAACCCGCTCACGTGAGATGCCAAGTTGCTCAGCTATTGATTTAGCCGAAATCCGGCGGTCTCCCAAGATTAGTTCGTGTATTTGATCAATAATCTCCGGGGTGGTCACTGTTTTTGTTTGTCCAGGACGAGGCGAATCACAGGTGGAAAAATCACCACGTTTAAAATGGGCCACCCAGTTCTTGACGGTGGCATAGGATGGTGCATGTTCCCCTAATGTTTCTTTCAGAATGGCGTGAATTTCCTTTGGCGCCTTGCCTTGCAAAAAAAAAACTTGATAGCTCGCGTCTCCATGTTGTTGATATCGCGCGTGTCGCCTGACTTACTTCCTTCCAGCCTCTGTTAGAAGAAAAGATTAGCAATTCGGCACATGAACAGCCCCCTCTTTCCAACTACACTATCAATTCCGTCCTACGACATTGGGAAGTGGGTCGGGCTAAGAACCTATCAGCACCCCCTCGTAACTTCTGCGGGTTGGCTTTTGTGATTGACTTTTGGGTTCAGTAACAACAGAGAATGTGATGAAGAGCTGAACTACTAGCAGTTGTTGAAATATGACCCTATATTGCGATTTAGGATACGGTCTGTGGGTGACACCGTATAGTCTGACTCAAGAAAAGGACCATTGGATATGATCACGAAGTTTCGGTTTGTGTAAGAGGCCAAAGATTTTGGGTGGCTTAATGTATAGCGAGCCTGTTGAGACAGACGCTGTTACATAAGGTTAATTTCGTAATGTCACCATTTCTGGAAAGTGCGCGATGCTGCATGGAATATTCGTTTGCTCATGGCCTTCTTAAGACGTGCAGTTTGGCTCAACAGATCGTAATGACAGATAAGTCGTCGCGCGCATTTTCTCAGTTTTTAGGCCCTTTCGCAAAATTTTCGAAAGGCGACCATTAGCTTCATCACGACTGTCTGTCCGCCAGTCCGTATGGAACAACTCGGCTTCCACTGGACGGATTTTCATGAAATTTGATATCTGAGCATCTTTTCGAAAATCTGTCGAGAAAATTCAAGTTTGATCAGAATCCAACAAGAGTAACGCGTACTGTACATGAAGACCTATGTACGTATTATGATAATATCTCGCTCAGTTCTTCTTAGAATGAGAAATGTTTCAGACGAAAGTTATATAGATAAAATCAAAACACACATTGTCTCTTCAATTACTTTTTTATTTTAATCGTACCGTTTATAATATGCTATGGATAAATAAGATAGAGCCAGACAGGCTGCAGATGGCAATATAATACGGCGCGTGCGGTTTGCATGCCGGGAACGAAGGCACGAATACAGCCACACACTCATAATATTTAAAGGCTATAACTTTTGCACGACGACAGAGGTTAGGCGAACGCGCCTGAATGTTGCGTTATACGTAAATTGGCTGTGCTCTTGTAAGTATTGCCGTAAAAGATTTTACGAGTCCAGACGGAATTAATTATGAAGCAGTATTAGATACGAGTGTGTGTCTGCATCCTTGCCTTCTCTATTCGGGTCGCAAATCGCATCTCTTCTACGCCGTATTGTATTGTTATATGTGGCCTGTCCGGCTCTAGAGCATTTTTCCACATTATCTCATAAACGGCACGTTTTTTCAAAAGAAAAAAATAGATCGTAAAGAGTGTGTTTTGATTTTCTGTACAACTGTTGTTTGAAACATTTCTCATTCTAAGAGGAACTGAGCGAGATTCTGTCATACATGTACATAGGCATTCGTGTACAGTACTCGTTATGCTTGTCACATTGTAATGAAAATGGAAGTTTCTCGACAGATTTTCGAAAAATTCTCAAGTGTAAAATTTCACGAAAATCCTTTCCTTTGGAGCCGAGTTGTTACACGCGAACGGACAGACACATGACGAAGGTAATAGTCGCTTTTCGCAATTTTGCGAACGCGCCAAGTCAGGGTTGGTGACTGCGTTGTGTGTTACAATTTTCAGTTACCGTCCTTCAAAGACCACGCTAAGCTCGTGGACGCGCCCTGGGCAGTTGGTTGTGTAAGAACATTCTATATGTTTTTTTTTTGTGTAACATTCCAGGTTTTTTTTGTACCGCTAATTGGAACTGCTAGATGTAGAAGATAAAGGAACGTCGATTATAAAAACGATAAACATTTATGCTGCGATGATGCGACAGTTGTGGAGCAGATTTTATGGGCATGCTTTTAAATGCCGCGTGCTTCTGTCAGCCACATTTCCTTAGTATTTCCTGTTCAGTTGTGCAGAATTAAGTTATGTAAGTAGGTCTTGTTTCTTATTGCTGCGCTGTTGCAGTATTTGTAGTGTACTTGAATGTACAGGTAAGTCAGTTGTAGCTGTAAACAACTTTGACGCTGCTGTCATACAGGTTGCGCATTTCAGGGAATCGGATATTTGTATAAATATGTATAAATGGTTTCGTGGGTCATGCCAATAAAATTAAGAGGAAATACTACCTTCGTAATTTCAACTTTCGTTCACGATCATGTTTCGGTGCCACGAGTTGTCTTGTCACTGCGGTTCTTCTAGGATTAATTATTTCTTAGATACTAAGGCACACTACACTTATTCAAACTCCTGTTTCGCCAGCAAGAATCATTTCCATCTCCGTGGGGCTGCCCCACGGTTTCGGTGTAACTTAACAGCGCGTGTGTTCCTCAGAAGTATTATTCTTGGAGTGCTTGGCAATGGAGATGAAGGTACTACAGTCGTCCGAAACGTCGAACAGTACTCGCCCAACAACACAGCCTACATGGCCCAGCAGGTTCGAACCTTCAAGAACATGGCTGTGAGAACGTTAAAGTTTACAAACTGAGGGAAGTTTGCTTTGTAACCATTCATTATAAAATGTTTGTTTTTACGTGGTTAATATCTTTTGTGTTATTAATTTCGAGTACCAGAACAATTAAATTGCTGCATTTCGCACATGTTAACGTGTGTCACTTCTACTGCCTTTTTGCTGTGCGGTTGTTAATCAAGTTTGGTGTTCAGTGCTGTGTACATTAACAGAACGGCGATGTGATGGAAACATTTCGTGTACACGTCGGGAACAGGCCTATCAGAATCGGAAGACGAGGTATTTTGCTTCTCTGTTATCAAAACCTGGTTGTCTAGCAATGTGAGTGGCTATTATTTGTTTCTGTTATCACGAACAAATACTATACGGCTGGAATGTTTGTTACGATGGGAAACGGGAAGTAGGCTATAGAGCAGTTCCCGAATGTCGAAACCAAGGAGGAGGATGGGGGAGGGGGGGGGCGGTGGTTAGGAAGTGTGGAAAGATGAAGAAAAAGGAAGCGCAGGGCATGAGGCTATTACCTCCTTTATGGCACGAGATGAAAGTGAAAAATACCAGTCCCAAATTCACCGGCCTCTTGAACACTTGGAGGATTCTGTACCGTGTAATTTAAGTGATAAATGTTTTTGCACCGAGTAGTCAGTCACTAAGTTATGTAGCCGGGCCAGGCAAATAACCACTCCATCCTGCCCGCATTCCATCAGTATCTTTAAAGCCGCTAGTTACCAGAACTGAAGTGTATGTCGCGACGGCTATGAACACGCCCTTCATCGTGCATACAAAGTCATTACTTGTAGAATGGCTCGTCTTGTGACAGCGCCTTTACCCTCTTGTAAAGCTCAGTTGAAATGTGACGGCACACGATGACGCAAGGTAGGAGAAGTGAAGGGGAAACATGCGAGTGGAGTGGGTAGCCAGTAGTCTTGCACACTACCTCAGAACATGGTGTATCCAGCATTACTACCATTACTACCGCTGATGCGCACACCTCGGCTGCCAGTATTCGACCGA
>Ga0123354_10002399_pt1 | contig 24666 bp, 13 predicted proteins | sample TergutLab28metaG_2_FD_97872 | JGI IMG/M metagenome (GOLD analysis project Ga0123354, IMG submission 97872) | Labiotermes labralis P4 segment gut microbial communities from Petit-Saut dam, French Guiana - Lab288 P4 | ecosystem: Host-associated > Arthropoda: Insects > Digestive system > Gut ...
ACAATCGCAAAAATCTGTAATTCTTGGCACAAGTTCAACTGTAAGAAATTTTTTAAACTACAAGTAATACCACCGAGCCTAATTCTGTTGATTATTACATCCCAGTATAGGTGAATATTTACCAGCCAAAGATGAGAAGTGAAAAATTCTATAAAAATAATTATAATTTTAAGCTCATGGTTCCGTGCATCGTAATTCAATGTTAAAAAAATCCAACCAGATGCAAGCGTAAGCAGATATTTATTTACTGCAAAGTTACTCTACATGTTCCGGGTGTCACAGCACCCATCATCAAGAGTACTAAAAACTGTAACCGCAGCCTCCGGTACAGGTCATAATACTGGTACAGCTACTTCTCTCCGACGTGGCCAGATCGGCCACGTTGGAGGGAAGTAGCTGTACCGATATTATGATCTCTACCGGAGGCTGCGGTTACAGTTTTTAGTACTCCTGATGATGGGTGCTATGACACCCGGAACATGTAGAGTGACTTTGCAGTAAATAAATATCTGCATAATGTTGCATCTGGTTGGAAGTTTATTAACGTAATTATTATTATTATTATTATTAGGTGTGAGACCATAACTGTAGGTACGTTTCACATAGAGAAAAATTAACTCGACGACAAATTCGGGTACTTAGGGAATCTCATAAAAAATATAACATCAATTTCTTGTGCCATCTCCATTTGCGTTTAGTATTTTCTGTTTTTATTTAAAAATTACTCACCGATATACACTTCTCTCTATCATTCCCATGATCCGCTTGTGTTTTAAAAATTACTTTTGTCCTATGGCTCTTGGTCCGTGTTCTGGTTATGACCTCTTCTTCGTCTTTGAACTCCTACGTCTTGCTGCTACAAGAACATGTTTTTATATAAAGCAGTTTTTGCTTACAATTTACGCTCCTTAAATTCTCTTCGTGCGCAAACTTTAAAATCCTCTCTACAGCTATTTCTTCTCATGTGGTAACTCTCGGACTTAGTAAGACACAACAAGTTAGCGAAATGGTGCACAGTACGTTTCGTAACCCTGCGCACCATGGATTTTTTTTATTTTGTAAAAGACACACATGTATTGTATGCTCACTCATAAAAATCTTATTTTTATTTACTTACTCACTCCATGGTGCAGAGTCCTTGTTGAGAAGCTAACTGGTTTGCAGCTAGTCAAGAAATTCCCCGCATTTCACGGAACCCGAAAGTTCATTACCGCACTCACAAGCGTCCGCCACCTGTCCCTATCCTGGGCCAGCCCAATCTAGTCCATATAACCAAATCCCACCTCCTGGAGATCCATCCTAATATTATCCACCCATCTACGCCTAGGTCTCCCCAGTGGTCTCCTTCCCTCCGGTTTCCCCACCAAGACCCTTATTTTTATTTACCAAACTAAATATCTAGTACTTAACTGGCTTTTTAAAATCAACAAATGACCACACATTATAAGTACAAAATTAGGAAATGGCAGAAGAAAACAGATTTGTCGATATTAGGGAAATCCTGTTTACACCCCAGCACATGAAACACGCTTAGTTCCACTCCCAAATTAATTTGCAGGAAAACTGACACCATACAACATTAGCTACCGAAAGAGAAATTAAGTAAACCATAAGCATAATAGACTTTTGTGCAACGTGTATCAGTATTTTGTTTCATATTTGTACCGTGCATTTTGATATTATCAAAATTTTATTTATTCACCAACTGATGCATTTGTAAGTTGTCTTAAAAACAATATTAAAATTTACATTAAAACAGTTCCTTGACATGTTTCAGTGTTACAGCTACACCGTCCTCAGGGAACGCATTAATTTGTGCTTACTAAAGTTACAGTGGTTAAAATAGTCCATTAAAATACATCGGTGTGTGGTTAAAATGGTGGTGGTGTGGCTGCGTATATTAGGTGCTTATTGGTGTCTGTATGTTCCACTGTTCGGCAGCAGACAATATTAACCACACACCGATATATTTTAATGGACTATTTTAACAACTGTAACTTCAGTAAGCACGAATTAATGCGTTCCCTGATGAAGGTGTAACTGTAACACTGAAACATGTCGGAGCTGTTTTAATGTAAATTTTAATATTTTTTAAGAAAAATCTTTAGTGCATCAGTTGGTGAATAAAAAGAACTTTGATAATGTGTATCAGTATGTTTAAATGCAGTAGTTACTTCATCTAAATTTTGACACGAAGCGAATATTTGAGGATCTGAATTATGTTCTGGCATATTACATCGTTTGATCAAGTAGGCGACTACCAATGATTCGGGGTAAAATACTGCCTTCTTCTTCAGATAATAAATCGCTGTTATGCGTTGAGTAGTCCCACGAATCATATATTAGAATGTAAAAAAGGTAAAGCAATCCCGTTACAGGCCTGGAGTGGCTCAGAGGGTTCTAGGAAGTTAAGGTTCCCAGATTTCACGACAGCGGCACAGGATGGTGGTAAGGTTGTCAGCCTTACGCACCGGCCGCCTTTACCCGAAGGAAATGCTCCTGGTACTCATTTCTGTTAGAGGCTGAGTCGATCCCAGGTCCATAGTGCGATCGGAAGGATGTTATGTGAATGAAAAATTCCAATGACACCAGCTGGGATCGAACCAGTGACCTTCCGATTTGTATCAAAGCACCTTAACCACTGTCCCACCGCGGTCCCCATATTAGCATGTAGACCAAAGATTATTGTTATTATCATCATCATAAACATAAGGATTGGACCCTTTGATCTGTTCCGTCTCCAGAGTTACAGCTGCTCGCGCCAACGCTTCTTCGGTCTTCCAATTGTTCTCCTTCCTTGTGGTCTGTAGTAGTATGATTTCAAAGGGATTCGGTTTTGTGGTATTCTTTGCAAGTGTGAAAGCCAGTTCCGTCTGTATTCATCTATCTTGTCTAGCATACCTGTAATCCGCAGTTCGCGGCGTATGTAGTAATTTGATTTGTGGCCATAAAGGGTGTAGCCTGCCAGAGGTCTCAGTAACTTCATTTCTGCCGCTTCAATTCTTCGTCTTTGTAAGGCTGTTAGATTCCAATTTTCTGACCTACATAAAGTAACGTACTGAAATGAATTATTATTATTATCATCATCATCTTCGTCTTCATCACCAGCATGATTGTGCAGTTAAAAGAACTCGTAATGTTCTGTATATAGATAATGAAGAAGTGTGAAATTACATAAATAAGTAAGCAAACAAACAAATCAAAATCACTGATACTAGATTCTAAACGTCTGAGAAAGCACATTGACATGTGCAAGGAAAAAAAAATTCTAAAATAAATTTTTATTCAATAACCCACGGATCTTTCTCATTAATGGTGAAAAATAATTGTTTTATTTTATAACTAAGACTGACCTACTTAAAATGTTACGACATTTGGTACATTACGACTGGGATTTTTTTCTTTAGCGTGTATGGATGATCTTTGTGCCACGCATTGAATTCCAGACCCAAATGTTTGGGGCTTGTTTGTAGTTTGTTTTATTTCCTCAAGGAAAGAGACAGGAATCGACCTTACAGAACCCGTCTTGCAGTGACATTTTCCCGATATTCCCTCTCATACCCTTCCTAAGCCATTTCCTATCAGCGTTGAATCGGGACCGGTAACTTTATAAGAGGAAGAAAAGGTGACATACGGTTATGAAATTTGTAGCAACGAAATAGCAGCTGCTGTGTCGATGTATGAGAAACCAAACACAAGTATTCTATGTTAACGAGGTCAGTACCATATCTGATAGTGTTAAATGAACCGACTCTAGGCCATCCCTCACACCAATAAAGGCCACTGGATTTCGTGATGAATTTGATATAATGATTGGAGGGAATTGTTAAGTTACGTCTGGAAAAATATTTGTAGAATTTTCTTCATTCACTGTCAGTCCATTTTAAGTCTCCTCACAATGAAACTGGGACATATAGACATGAACAAGCTTTTCGTGACAGAAATTACAAACATTTACTGATTTATTAGATATGAATTATATCTAAATGAAAATTCATAATGGATGCTAAGTATGCAGGCCTTGAGAATTTTATGTCAGTCCTGTGAAAGGAAATATACAGGAAAGGATATGATTGGCAGGAAGGCGGGGAAGAAGACGTAAGCAGCTACTGAATGACCTTAAGGAAACGGGAGAATATTGGAAATTGCACGAGGAATTACTAGCTCGCTCTCTGTGGAAAACTCGATAAGGAAGAGTCCGTGGACTTGCCATAAGGCAGACCATTGCTTGAGAAAGTGAGTGAGTGAGTGAGTGAATGACTGTGAACATTACTACCTTGTTGTCTGTTACAACTTTTGATCTGATTTGAAAGAGTTGTGTGATACAGTGGACTGTCTTATCTTGGTAAATGATAGGTGAATGGAGTTGAGTCGTTGTGAATGGAGAAATAAAAATTCCAGTTAAGAAAGGCTGGGAATTAGCAAACGTAAGCTTTGAAAGAATGCTTGATTTTAAGCTTTCGCCGTGTCCTGTATGTAATATGTTTTCTTTTGGGTAAGTCCCCGGCGTCACAATGCTAATAGCCGACGTTTCGGAACCCTCTATCAGTTCCATCTTCACAGGCCTATGAAGATGGAACTGATAGAGGGTTCCGAAACGTCGGCTATTAGCATTGTGACGCCGGGGAATTACCCAAAAGAAAACATATTACATTTGAAAGAATGGTTTAGCTTCATGCAGCAGTAGACTACATGCTTAGTCACGTGACGGTTTATTGTTTAGTCTTCCCAGTAGTACCTGAAAATTCCCAATATAAATTTTACAAGAATTCTTGAAGTAATATCTAAAATAAAATATTCTCTTTCGAAAACGCACAGATTGGAATTCGTCATCGCACTTTAATTTTGCACCTTGTACAATTCTCGCATAAAGATGACGTTTTTGTACGCCTAGATGACTTTAGATTGGTCAGCGAATATTGATGTAGGCTGCTGTTTCCAGGAAAACTACATGGTATAATAACTGTAGCAGTCCATACCAAGGAAGTTTCCCGAGTCGGTAAAAAGTGAAAGGAAAGTGTCTCCATCAATGGTGCCGGTGGTGGACAAAATGTTGCTGCCGGATGTCCTAACTAAGAGGAGCACGGATTTTCCAAAATTTCTCACAGTTAATAAAATGAAGACCTCACACCATGTAGGGTGCCATCCAAGCCTAGCACTGATTGTGTCGCTGTTGTGGGATGACAGAAAAATTTATTGAAGCTTGGATTTGTATCAAGTAGGTATGTTTACATCCTTTTTATAGGCCACGAAGACCCTTAGGGTGAGTAGGCGTATAGCTCTACTAGCTCTACTCTTTCTAGGACCTCGGCACTCTAGATGGGGGTGGTGGTCAGAACACGCCCTGGCCGCCTCTACTCCCGGGAAAGACCCGGTACCCATTGTACAGGAGGCTGCGTGGTCCAAAGGGCCGGTCTCGTCGCAACCGGGATTTTTTAAATTACAACTTTATTGATCTTTCAGTACACCAATACAATGGTTGTGTGGAAGATATCTCAGTAATGTATTGTTAACGGACTATTGTCCTTGTGTTCGAATTGCATTGTTCGTTTGTTAACCTAGGCCCTTACGAGAACGTCGTTATGGTGCCGACGTCATCGGTCGGAGTCCTTGCAGGTATTGTACTGTGACTCAATTATCCTGCAGCTAGAGGGAACACAATTTCTCCAGGTGATGTGTGTCGGAGATTATAGTATCTCCGAGTAATTCCCAAACTTTTCGCGCCGGCGAGTTGTTTCATATGCTTTCCATCTGGCACGCATCATGAAATCAGCGTAGTCGATGGTCGATACTCGGTGTCAATGTTGTGTACTGGTAATATATCATGTGGGCGAGGAACCACAAAATTACCTGGTGCCTCTGTGGTGGCCAAAAGTGAAAACTCGGACGGACGTTCCACTCCGGTAGAATGTATTTCGGGTCCATGCGAAGGATGATCGCTATTCTGGAAAGGGTCTACCTCCAAATGTCGACCCTTTCGCTACACTCAGTCAGCCTGTGAATGAGAGTGTCTACTCCACCACAATGTTGGCAATTATTCGTGGTACGTCGTTGTATCTTGGCTAGTCGGTCGTTGGTCGGTATGAGATCATGAATAACCATAAACCAGGCTGATTTAAGTTCCTTCGATGACCATACTGCGTGTAGGTTCCCCCACACTTAGACCACGGGGTGGTTGTGTCTTGTGTCATAATCCGTACGTCCCGTGCCCTTTTCAGTGCCAAAGTCATGCTGTTAATGAGGCGTAGATACGTCTGCGGAAGTATCGGGGGCCTCATCTTGTTCAGGAGACGTAATGTAGGCCATGTTGACGGCGTACACGTACAGGTAAGCTAGTTTACTGGGGAACTTTGTGGTATGCGGTGGGCTTGCCTGCCTGCCAGTGAAGTTCCAGGTCTGTAACCATGCTGCAGTCACCATTCCATTCCGTTGGCCTTGCAGGTACATACAGCATAGGAGAAGTGCCGTACACTTCGCCTCAATATCTCACATCCTCCCATTTGTTTTGGTTGATGTAGTGTTGATACAGGCACTCGGAAGACTGTTCATATCCAGATATACAATGTAATGGCGTTTGTCAGTTGTTATGTGTATATGTTTGGGGCCGGAAAGATTTTGGACAGGAGAAAAGTGTTGACATAACTCATCTGTGCCATCAGGCAACGGAACCGAGTTTAGGCTCGCTTTGCCTGCTCTCGTACCTTCCATGTTAATCGCGCCAAGGATTCTTTCATTGTTTGCTCGATTGTGTCCCAGAAAGTGAGTCTAATATGGTCACATGGCGATGATATGCGATTCCCAAGACTGTCTCCTGTGTACACCAGCTTCCTACCGCGAGAGCCTTACATTTTCGAGGGTTGAGGCGGGCACCTGATGCTCGTTCATATAGGCGGATGGCTTCCTGTATAATGGCGAAGTCAGCAGCAGAGGTCACAAAAATGTTCACGTCATCGACATAAGCCAACACCGATGTGGGGCGTGTGTGGCGTCATATCCTTATACCCGGACATTTTAGGTCCAGAAGGCGAAGGAATGGGTGAAGACACAAAGCATAGAGTTCCATATTCAACGGACACCCCTGCCGCACTGCGCAGCGAATTGTTATGGGTCCGTACTGATGGCCATTTATTTGAACTGAGAGCTTAGCACCTTCATACATCCTCTTGATACCAGCGATAAAGGCGTTTCCAATTCCGTATCCCTGGAGTGTTTGAAACACGTAGTTGTGGGCGATCCTACCGAAAGCATTTTAAAATAAAGGGAAAGCACGCAAAACAGGATTCTCCTGCTTTCCGCATACGCGATGGTATCCCGTACCGTTGCCACCGCGTCAATGATCGTATTTCCAGGGGCCCCACAGAATTGGGTCTCCGTTAGGTGTTCTGCCAAAACTGGACGCAGGCATTGTGCGATAATACGAGCAAGAATCTTGTAGTCATAGTTGAAGAGTGTGATTGGGCGGTAGTCTTCTGGGGTGTGGTTCCTTTGGGCTTTCGGCAGGCAAACTATCACACTTTGTTTTGTTGCTGTGATATGTTTCCTGCCCAGAACCTTTGGTTGATGACCTCACACAAGTCGTCTTTTATGATTGCCCAGTTGCGTGAATAGAATTCGCGGCCTAGTGCATCGTTCCCAGACCCCTTATTCCGCCCGGCCGCTTGTATGGCTCGGTATATCACCGTTGGCTAGAATGGTGAATCGAGCATTCCCTCATACGAAGTATGCTGCTCGCAGCGGGGTACCTTCAAAATTTTTTCCACGCTGGAATCGTTAACCTCTATTGTGTCGTACATGTTCCGTAGAAAAGTTGTATGAGTCTGTGCTATTCCGCTCGGTGTCGTATGCATCTGCCCTGTTCCAGCTCTCAAGAAATAAAGGGTTATTCATAAGTCCCTCCTGGATTTCCGAACTCGACTGCGCAACAACCAAGAAAGACACGGCAGAAAGGAGCATATCAATAGGTAGAGAATCTCTTCAAGGTTTTTTTTTGTACTAGGGGCCTTGGCGTACTTGCAGCTTCCACAGCTAGGGGGTAGTCGTGACGAAAATTGGCGTTCATAATGAATAAGAAAGCGTTCTGTGTCTTGGAATTTGCCAAAACTGAATCAATTGTGACGGTGCAACGGAGGTTTCGGATCATGTACCACACAGACCCACCTACAGACAAAACAATTCGTGAGTGGTACATGAAATTCCAGCAGAGTGGCTGCCTGTGCAATGCGAAACGAACAGGCCGTCCGGGCCCATCAGCTGAGACTGTCGAGCGTGTGCGAGAAACGTTTGTCAGGAGCCCTGAGAAGTCAACAACTCGCCCGAGCCGGGAATTTCAGATGTCTCAGTCAAGTGTCTGGCGCATTTTGCGCAAACGTCTTCGCGTAAAAGGATACCGGGTGCAGGTTTTGCAGGCGCTGAATCCCCAAGATTACAATCTTCGTTTTCGCTTCTGTTTGCATTTCCAACAGCGGCTACGGGAAGACGGGCTTGCTGAGAAGCTGGTTTTCAGTGATGAGGCGACGTTTCATGTGTGGGGTAAGGTAAATCGTCACAACGTACGCATCTGGGGCACAGAAAATCCTCATGCAACGACTGAATACGTCCGTGATTCGCCTAAATTGAATGTGTTTGTGCCGTTTCCTCTTGCAAAGTCTATGGACCTTTTTTCTTTGCGGAGCCAACTGTTACCTGTATTAACTACCTGTACATGCTGCTACTGTGGCTAATGCCACAATTACAGGAAGATATCGTGGACTTCATTTTTCAACAAGACGGAGCCCCGCCACACTAACATTTGGACGTCCGTGCTCACCTCAATACTAATCTTCCCGGTCGCTGGATTGGGCGCGCTTCTCATAATGACTCTCCTCTTCTTTCCTGGCCTCCACGGTTACCTGACCTAACTCCCTGCGATTTTTTCTAATGGGGTTATATCAAGGATCGTGTGTACGTGCCTCCTATGCCACGTGAATTACCACAGCTGCGACAACGGATCGTGGAGGCAGTCGCTGCTATCGACCGCCAAATGTTGCAACGCGTGTCGCAGGAACTTGATTACAGGATTGACTTCTGCCGCGTCACCAAGGTTCCACATATCGAGCACCTGTAAGGTAGGACAGAAACTTGAAGTGTCTCTCTCTCTCTCTGTTGATATGCTCCTTTCTGCCGTGTCTGTCTTGGTTGTTGCGCAGTCGAGTTCGGAAATCCCGGAGGGACTTATGAATAACCCTGTGTATGGCCCGCTCTGCAAGCCGCCGTTTCGTCTGAAAGATGTTGTATATCGTCGGCTGGTCTCCATCTGTTCTATCAGCATAATTATTGTCATCAAGAATTTTCTATAGCCTTCTGCAGTGCAGTCGCACAATTTTTGCTTCTAGACGCTTTAAAGCATGTGGCGTTTGGTCGCTGGGGTCGGTCTCTGCAATACTTCATACATGCATTCGTATAAATGTTTCTCCATCATACAGTGGTCCCTTCGGCGCTCGGCTTGTTCACTTTGGTATAGTTGTAGTATTTCTTTTTACAGAGGCGGTCCCACCACATTGTTAGGTCAGGAAAGTACCTTTTCTGCCGTTATAGTTGTCCCCATAGAGTGCTCAACCTCTCCGTGCATGTGTTCTCAGTTATTACAGCGCTGTCCATTTTCCATAACTAGCGTCCCCTCCGCATTATTGGTAGGTCAATTGACATTCGTAGACATACGGCGAGGTGATCAGTAAACGGTGCTACAATGGCCTCCACACCCAGTTTCCTCTCGAGCATTTCGCATGTGCAGTAAATTTGGTCAATCCTGGTTGCTCCGGACGCGGAATAGTGGGTATAAACTTTGTGTGTTGGGTTGCTCTGCCGAGCGTCTGTCAATGCTAGGCCATGAACCAATTCCGCTAATGCTCGGCTGTAGGTGAAGCCGCCGGTAGTGTCCGAAGCCTCCAATACACAATTGAAATCCCCACCCAGTAATATATGGCCCGTTTCACCAGTCTGCATATAAGGCAGTTCACTATTGAAGAAACGCTCGCGATATTCTCTTGGGAGATGTCATGCCATTTATCTTTAAAGTGGTAATTTTGACTGAGGCCATCAGGTCGAACTGTGGAGGGGAATGGGCGAGGGGTTGACGATGATTGCTATTCCTTGTCCTTATGAGGTTGCGCTACTCTCGCTCTAAACCTCATCCTTTCCTATAATATTCCAGCACTTTTTTTCAATTTTATCTTTTTATTTCGGAATGGCGTTTGTCCCGGATCGTCCGTTTTAGAGTCTTCATCCGCAGGGTTGGTTTCGCCGTACGCGGGCACAGCGTCCTCGTTGTCCAGCCCGTCCGTAACTCCGAAGCCTGTCACCATTTTCTGTCTGGTGCCTTGTCCCTGCGTGTTTGCATACAGGGGTCGCGCAGTCTGTCTGGTTGGCCTATCGTCAAATGCTGTCATTTCTGCGTCCACGGTTATCACTTCTTGGGTGTCAGTACACGTTGTGAATTCGACTGGGTTTGCGTCCTCGTCCTGGGGCGTTAGATCATGCCTTCGTTGGTGAGTGGTGTCCTGTTGTTCCCCACCAATAACTAGCGGGGCTATTGTGGGCTTCAGGTCGTCGACAGTAGGGGAAATTTCCGATGCCTGGTCATGCGATGCGCTCTGGGGGACCATCTCAATTCAATTGTCAACAATATCGTGCCGGTTGTGGGCGCCTTTAGCCGCGACATGGGCCTATGTATTAGGAGTCGAATCTGATGTTACCATACCTCCTCCACGCCTTCTGGGGCATGCCTGATTTATATGTCCACTGTCCACACACTCGTAACATGTAACTGGCTGACCGTCATAAGACGGTAATGCTCTGTGCCCTGCAATATTCATTTGGGACGGAAGGTGTTTGGCCTGTTTCATCATGATCACTTTAACCCCGTTAGCTACCTTGTAGCGGTACGTTTTAGGCCATATATCATCCTGGATCGACAGTTTCCCCATATGATGCTAATGCTGCTCGAATGGATCTTTCAGTTACTTCTGGGGGCAGGATGGCGGTCCGAATACGCCGCATTCCCATGCCGGCCACCTCTAGACGTACAATTGATATTTCCCCTGTCACATGTCTGTATTCAGCACTGCCATTCGTAGACTGCAGAATTTTCTCTATGTATATGTCATCTACGAACTTCAGAATTACGTGTCTTTCTATCCCATCAATCTGTATCACAATTAGCGATTGTTCTGATACCTGTAGCTGGTCATGAATCCATTCATGTATTTCATAAGTTGAAATACGTGGACTTGTAGGGTAAAAAATACCTACCATTGTATGTTGTCGTTATGCCATGGTTGATCTTAAAAAACTTGCTCTGTTTAAGGACTACACCACACTTAGTAAACACTCCTCGGACTCAGCTATTACTTTCACTGCACTTCGCAACGTAAACACTACAACACGCACCAACATCCTTTCTCCTTGCCTGCTAGTTGTAGACTCATTTCGATCCCGGACCGTTCAACCCGTAGCCAGTCACTATACCGACTGAGCTACCCGGTACACTGGAGTTATACCATGATACTTTCAAACTTTGTCAATTTTCGTTTAATCAAAAACCAAAAGAAGGGTTTGTTTCCAGTCACTTCGTTCATTTGGTGCAGCCCCCAGGTGATCATCTGTCCTTATGCGAAATCACACTGAATCTCCTTACAATCATCTAATGTCGATAGAAACTGAATTACGCCATAACATTCAGATTACAAATATTCCCTCGTTTCCTGGACATATTCGCCTGTACGTGGTTAGAAGACTGGAAGATCTGTGTACATTCTGCGATAAGATTAAGGAAGGATGTCGAGTTTTGCAATTTAATTACGGAAATAGCTAAAATTGCGAAATCAGAAGTGCACTCGTTTATTCCGCAAGGTGCCAAGACAGCGAAATCGTTGGTTATGATTATATTTTGCACTCGGAAGGAACTGATTTTTGAATCTCGGCCAAAACATCAGCTACTGTACCTTTTAATTATACAGTCCTGAAAAAAAAATCGTGAAGAAAGGCAACTTCAGATTTCGAAATTCGTGATCTCTTATGTGTTTTTACACTTTGTAGTGTAGAGTTGAAAAAACAGTATTATTATTATCATCTTGAAACATATATATGAAATTTTGTAAATAGAATGTCTGTAAAATACAAATGTAGTAAAAGTTATGTTGTATATTCTTATGCATTATTTTAAGAAATGATGTTCTTTACAATTTGTTAATTTTTTAACCGTGGCTTGTAAGATGTTTATAATTATTCCTGTCTTAATATTCAGCTATGTACGGTGATTTGAATAAATCGTTAAAACATTTTGTGAAATCCTGAAGTTGTAATTCTCTGCTTTGCTCTCTGAAATGGAGGCAAAACCATAATGCTAGATAAACATTAATGTATATCTTACGTGATTATGAGAGATAAGTAAGAAAAATTATACATTTCTTGGAATTTAAGTAACAAATTAGAAGAATTAAATGCATTCCCGCTGAAGTAACGCATCGTTGGACTTTCCAAATATACCTAACGACTTTATTTTAAAATTTACTGGCACGGAAGTGTTTGTTTGCAATTATGTAGAGCTATAATTACACATCCGTGTTTTTAAACGTAGCCTTAATTCGCGAAGCGTAAAATGTGCACGGAATACAAGGAATCTTATTAACAAGAAGAGCCCTGCTCAAGTTACATTTTACTCTAACAGAGTGCAGCACATGATGAGGCGAAGTTGGTGGGGGGGAAAAGTACTTTCTTAACAAAACCACACTGGCGATATTACAATGTCTGAAGTTTGCATGTGATTACTTGTGTTCGGTGAGCAGTTAACTTTATTACACGCTGAAATGTTTGCCGCTCTTAAAATTTAAGTTCCTTGCAAATAAGTTAAAATATCACTTGCAAAGAAGTGGAAGAGAAAGTAGTGATTAGGTCTGCGCGAAAGAGAGAGAGAGAGAGAGAGAGAGAGAGAGAGAGAAGGGGGAGACAGACAGAGAGAAAATCTTCTTCTAACTTACGGTAAATGTTACAGAGAAACTGTATTTGCCTTTAACCCCCTTTTCTTTATAATTTATGTAAGTTCGTATCCTTGCGTTCCTGTCTTCGGAAAATAGAGCTATTCGAATGCAGGTAAAATTGTCTTCGGGAAGGCATAAAGGCGTATTTGCAGGTGGAGGTACGGGTTCGTACATTCTCAGTCTTGGCGCAAGAAGGAGTAAGTGATAATTTTCATGTCCCTATCGCTTTACTGCTGATAAACGAACTCCTGGTTCCCATTAATAGGAGTCTGAGCGGACACTAAAACCGGTACGGACTCTGTGGAGAAGAGATACAGGGGTGCTGATAAGTCCTTAGCCCGACCAGGAAGGAAACAAGCTAAAGTTTCTGTTAGAATGGCGTGAATTTCCTTCGGCGCCTTGCCTTACAGGAAAATAAACTAGATGACAGCTCGCGTCTCGATGTTGTCGAAATCGTGTGCGTCCCTGACATGCTTCCGAGCTTGTTCCTTTCCTGGTGGGGCTAAGAACTTATCAGCACCCGGTAAAACCTAGAGCTAACGAGAACACAGACACGATATAACAGATGTCCACACGTAACTTAGTCACTATGCCAACTGAGCTATCTCCGCTGCATTGAAGCCGAGACTTCTTAATTTGATCATTCTCCTATTTTAACTTAGGGGACCGCGGTAGCACAGTGGCTAAGGTTCTGTGCTACAAATCGGAAGGTCGCTGGTTCGATCCCAGTTGGTGTCATTGGGATCTTTCATTAACATAAAATCCTTCCGATCGCACTATGGTCCTGGGGTCGACTCAGCCTCGAACAGAAATGAGTACCAGGAGCATTTTTTGGTGGTAAAGGCGGTCGGTGCGTAAGGCTGACAAACTTACCACCATCCTGTGCCGTTGTCATGCAATCTGTGAACCCTAACTTCCTGGAACCCTCTGGGCCACTCCAGGCCTGTAATGGGACTGCTTTACCTTTACCTATATTAACTTTGTATGTTCATCTATTTCTTTTTTTGTACGTCGGGTATTCACAAACTGAGACAGCGTTCACCAATTTAATCTCCTCAAGACTAAACCACTCTATCATCTCTATGAGAAGTTTTCAGCCTGCCAAGCAGCTCAGTCTGTTTACACATTAATTGCCATTACTAAGGCTTACATTTCCCAGCTTATTTCATTAGCGAGGTTTGTGTGACTATTACTGGCGAAATTACAAAACTAAATTTATAGCAACACGAATTTCAAGGCAAATCCATTGTACTGAAAGTTGATGTTCTGAGAGATGATAATCTGTGTGTTGGTCATAAGTTAGAGAGTTGGTCTGATTGTTTCTCTAAATCAGCGCCATAATATTAATGTTAGTGATGGGTCACGTGTTGTTTGAGGTTGTAACATGAGTAGCGAGGAAGTCTGCTCTTGTGACATGGTAATGTTTCACCACCTCTTCTTACTCGGAGGAAATAGAAGGCGCAGCTAAAATTTTCAGGCTGGGGTTTCGGACTTAAACTGTCTCTCGTGTTTGCAAAATTAAGGCAAATAAATGAATATTTGGCTGGAAGTAATCTGCAGAATTTTGTTGGCAAAATTTTTTAATAGCAACTGTCTCACAAATTCAACACTGCGCAAGTATCTGTGTGTGACACTCAATTGTTTGACATTCTGCTGTGATATTTAACTACTACTACTAATACTAATACTACCACTACTGCCACCAATTCCCTTTCAAATCAGCTTTCTGTTTATTGTCCTACTATAACAGACTCATACAGAAAGAACCACACATGTCGGCTGAAGCAAGCCGTCACCAGTTCATCTCCAAGTGTTGCGTTCCTTCAGTTAGATGATATTAATGCAATGTTATTTAAAAAAAAACACTGTATATAGTAACTACATTCTTTCTTTTACTATTAACAAAAATTATTCCATGTGCATAAATTCTGGGTGAGCTGGGATGGCTCAGTCAGTATAGCGATTTACTACGGGCTGGAAGGTCTGGAGATCTACTCCCGATGCGGGCGAGATTTTCAGCACTCATCCAGAAGTGCCGTGGCCCACCCAGCGTCCTATACAATGGGTACTGTTTTTCCCGGGGGTACAGCGACCGAGCCTTGGCGTTGACCACACACCCTCATTTAGCGCCGAGGTTAAAGAAAGTGTTTGGCTATATATTTACTCCCCTTCTGGGCCTACGTGGCCTGTTCTACGGTGAACTTTACCTTTTACCTTTAAGATGCTGGCCTTTAGACTTAGAAGGCACCTGAGGTAACATCGCTGGATGAATACCCTACCACGTCATAGTAGTACACGGTATCTTAGCGTACTTGCATAATCATCACATTGGCCTATAGTTGTATTCTTTCTGATTGCAAAAAAAAATTACTTTTAAATCCTGAGTTGTAGAACGTTTAAACAAATACACTTTTCCAAATTAAAATATTTATAATATGACTAGGCAACAGTAATTTAAAGGAGAATTTCACAGCTTAACTCTAAAGCAAAAGAGCTGGGATAATTTGAAAGAAGGTAAGCCTTGCATATGGAATCTGCCTGAATGGTTGCCCTGTTTGCTGTTGTTTTAAGAGAGACTGATCTGTGTCAAGCTGGGCTTTGTGTACTTCGTAACCTATATTATTATAATAAAACCAACTGGATGCACTAATTTCTCAAATTTATTTTTAGAATAAAACTCTACATGTTTCGGACAGTTCCTCTGTCCATCGTCAGGAGTTTTTCTCTGTACACACAGCAATGTTATACGTCACAGCTTGCGAGCAGGATCAGAACGGAACCGTTCCGTCCTGATCCTGCTCGCAAGCTGTCAGCATACCGGTGCAACATATACCATTGCTGTGTGTACAGTGCAAAACTCCTGGTGATGGACAGAGGAACTGTCCGAAACATGTGAAGTTTTATTCTAAAAATAAATTTGAGAAATTAGTGCATCTAGTTGGTCTTATTATAAGAATTTATCACGGTGCACGTTCATCTGAACATCAAATTCGTAACCTATAATTCATGTACATTACACGACGTCTCTGCAGCTGTTCGTCCTCCGATTTTCACGTGACTTGTTTTTATACTAAAACATATTTTCAAACATTAGCGGCTGACGTTGAGCCCCAACTTGGCTGCAACGTTAAGTACAAGACCCACGGGGCAATAGAAGGGGTTTGTCGTAACTAGCTTGTGTTTCTTGTGAGGTTAGTTGAGGTCTCGCATTAGACACAGCCTATGGAATCCAAGTTCCAGGTTTGGTTCGATGCCAACCATCGCTGCTAATGCTAAAATAACTTATCTCTTAGTATAATGAGAATCGGGATACTGCAGAATCCAACGCAATGAACCTCAACACGGGTTTTTAATAACAGAGTGTAATGTCCCAGAATTTTATTAGTATCATGAATCATACAGTGAGAGAATCTCTTGTTGCCGCTCTCCTTCGGTGCTAAGATGATTTGTGTTTAATTTAATAACACGGAGAGTTACGATTTACAGCATAACAAGTAAAGTTCAAGAAATGTAAAATTATCGTAGTGCGCCCTATGAAGACAGGTGTGGGAGGGTGTGTATGGCTGCTTGCATTCGTAGCCTAGGCGTTACGTGGCGGAAAATGGTTAGCTTCACGCACCGACTGCTTTGTCTTCAGAGGAGACACCACACTTTTTGAATGTGACCTGAGTGGGTGGACCTCAGAATCTGTATCAACACTTCAGAGCATAGAAAATAAAAACTGTACTATGCCGGGATATGAACCCAGAATTATCGTTCGTCTAAACAGTAAACAAATGAGTTTACATTGTAATAAAAGACACGTGAATGGGGTAATAATGTAACAACACAAATAGTTGGAAACAATTTTTATTAATAATAAACATAGACCTTCAATTTTTTGTAATAAAACCAACTAGATGCATTAATTTCTCAAATTATTTTTGGAACAAAACTCTACATGTTTCGGACAGTTCCTCTGTCCATCATCAGGAGTTTTTCACTGTAGACACAGCAATGTTATTTGTCACACTGAAATTTCACAAATGGGTAAAAGTACTAGTGCATATACGCTTACATCCCAGATAAAACTGTAAAACATGTTGTAGATAAAATTCTATATTTGTGAAATTTCAGTATGACATAAAACATTGTTGTGTGTACAGTGAAAAACTCCTGATGATGGACAGAGGAACTGTACGAAACACGTAGAGTTTTATTCCCAAACTAAATTTGAGGAATTAGTGAATCTAGTTGGTTTTATTATAAGAATTTATCACGATACACGGTTACCTGAATGTCAAAATGAACGTTTAACAGAAATGCATTATGCAGTAATGTTTACAGCAACGTATCTCGAAACTAAAGGGTAATCATAAGGCTACATACTTAGGAAAAAGTACACAACTGCTTTCTTAATTTAAGATATTGTAAACTGTTTAAGCGTTTTATCAAGGATTTAGTCTGATGATTACCCTTTAGTGTCGAAATATGTTACTCTAAAAAGTACCGCAAATAAAGTTGTGTTAACGGTTTTATACTGACTAATTATGCGAAATCACAACGGGATATAATTGTAAAAATTTTATTGAATCATGAGTTGGAGCTGGAAATTAGGCGCATACATCATCAGCGGCTGGAAGTTTCTCGCTAGAGGGCATTACACTGTTGTTATAACGCGTGTACGTGCTTCTTGTGGTGTGTGTCAATAGCGTGTCGTGTGTAAGAGTGCTATTACTTAGCAGTTTGGTGTGAGGCTGTCTGTTAGTGCAACACAGCAACGTGGGCTGGTTAGTGAGGTAATTGTCACTGGACTTTCTGGCGTCCAGCGCGGGTACAATGCCTGTCACCCATGGCTAATATCTTTCGATACTGAAGAGCGTGTTAAAAAAAGGTAAAGTGCAGCCTTGTACAGGCACTGAGGCCCTGCACAGGCCGTAGACCCATAAAGGAAGTAGAGGTATAGCTCTACTCTTTCTTGACTATGGAACTGGAAGGGTGTGAGGGGTTAGCGTCAGGCCCCGGCCGCTTTTTACTCCCGAGAAAGACCCGGTACCTATTTTACAGGAGGCCGGGTGGGTCTGGACAGGTGCGGAAAATTCATCCCCACCGGGATTCGATCCCCGAACCGTCCAGCCCGTAGTCAGTTTCTATACCTACTGAGCTACCGTGCCCACAAGAGCTTGGTAGAAGTCTAAAAAATCTCGTCTTAGAGGTGTGAAACAAATTTCTATCTAGGATAGTCTGCAGGGAATATCCGACAGAGGAACTATATTTGTCGCTGTGAACCAAATTCGAGGGCTGTCAAATTGGAACGGCTTTTTATATTCAACTTCTCTTGTTAACTCAAGATTTTGGATTCGTCCAAACGAAATCCATAACTTTTCCTGCATTACCGTATTGAATCTGAGGGCCTCAGAAAGTTAAGGCAACTAGTCGGAGCATAATAATGTACGGGCAACTTCTGCTGTGCTAATATGACAGGCTGCTAACGGGAACTTCTGCATTCCTATGATAATATTTGAACCACAAATCAAACTGAACTGAGGTTCCCTTGCCGGGAATCAAACCGATGACAACGTCGGCTACATGACTAGACTATTTACGGTATAAAAGGGGTGTCCAGCGTTTTTTTAGGAAAAGGATGAGAGCCGTTATTGTCGGCTGGTTAGCGAGCCGTTATTCATTGTTGCTGCAGTATTACAAAATGTTACAATACCAGGAGGGTACATTAAGATCTTAACTAAAACACAATGCCGTTATCTTAATTAAACATCCTCTATCTTTGTAGTTTACACACTAACAAATTCACTATTTATTAACTTGGTTAAAAGTTTTAAATTTACATTAAAATACACAATAATATCGCTCCGCGATATTATTGTGTATTTTAATGTAAATTTAAAACTTTTAAACAAATTAATAAATAGTGCATTTGGTGGTGAGTGAACTAAGTAGATATCAAAATGTACGGTGCAATGATAAAAATCCTTTATCTTGTGTAATTCAGTGCATATATATATATATATATATATTCTCGAGTTTGTTCGCATGAGTAGAAAAGATCAGAAGAATCTAATTCTTTCTTTGCGAAAATGACCAAAACATTCGTTGTAAATTCCGATGGCCGCACGTGTAAAAGTCACAATAAGTTGTGTACCTAAATGTCTAAATTAAAAATAAAATATACGTGAATTTGTTGTGTTATAAAGTAAAATATTGTTGCATTACTTTAACTTCTTTAATGAAAGAAAATATTATTACAATAGTATAGACAACCAAATAGATGCAACAATAACAATTTATTGATGATTTAAAACAGCTAAACATGTTTTGGGCGATAATTTCGCCCATCCTCAGGAGCACTAGACGGTGTTTATAGCTTGTGGTATAATGCACCGACGGTGCTGCTGGACGGCAGCATCGTCGGTGCATTATACCACAAGCTGTAAACACAGTCCAGTGCTCCTGAGGATGGGCGAAATTATCGCCCGAAACATGTTCAGCTGATTGAAATCACCGATAAATTGTTATTGTTACATCTATTTGGTTGTCTATATTATTGTGTCAGTGATGCACGGCCATACAAATATCAGATTTGAAAAGAATATTGTAAGATTAAAACTTCATTATTGTGTTTAAGTCAGTGCAGAAATATCTAGTCATTAGATCATTCTGTATTGATTTAAAAAACCCAATAGTTTTAAAACTATTTATTTATGTGCAGAATTATTTTATTCCTCTTGCTAGTATACATGTTTAGACCAGTGGGGTATCGACACAAGGAATGACAGTGGCCAAGGCTAAAGTTAAGGCTCAGCACGAAATAAAGACTCCAAATATTAGCAATATTATAACCTTACTGTTTTCATATTCTTTTGGTTCTATTTTGTATCATTGTATTTAAGGTATGTTTTCTATGCTTCTGATCAATTTTTAAATTACGTATTCTTATTGTTATGTTTATGTATTCTTATTTATATATATGTTCCGTTCTGGGTGTTCTGCTTCATTGTGTTGTTCTATGTATTGTTTGTGTGTAAATGTGTACTGTACTACTGCCACAGGGTGTCTTACCAATTGCAGTTCACAAATATATAATTTAAAATGCGACATGTTTCTACTTGTAAGGTACGTGTCTACGTACAATTTAGGATATTACAATTTCTGTCGCTGACTGAATATTCTGCTTCGGGTATGGAGTTAACTTAACCCACCGAGCTAACTGGGTCATCGTTTAGGGTGGAAAAAATTGGCGTTAGGAGATAGAAAGCAGGAATACCGTAGTCTGAATTAGGCACTTCACAGAGCTGACCAGAAAGTCTTAGTATTGTCACTCATTTATACTGTAAGTGTGCAGAGAAATGGGATTAGAGTCACTCTGTCGGGAGGGGCCAGTAAATGTCAGCTTCGTCGAGGGCGGCAAGAAAACGACGTAGAATTATTTGATGAGGGTGTCAGCCCGGAACACGTCGACGTTTAGCCGTTACTTAGGCGCTTCTAAATTAATGATTTCCGTCAATGCCGTCCTTTGTCTTACGTAATCAGTTCAAGAAAAGGTATTAGACTAAAATACATTGAAAAATTTATAATAATCTGTTTCTTAAGTTTCCTGTAGAGTTGCCGTCACACTTACCGAGACAATTCTCGTGAAGTCAATCTTGCGAATTTAAGAGACTGAAATTTTTTACTTAATTGACCGTGAATCTCGGTATAATCTTTGTAAATAACCAACTCGACGCACAATTCTTTTTCACGTATGTTTATTTCTATTCTCTACATGTTTCGGACAGCTATGTGTCCATCTTCAGGAGAATTAATTGTATCAACACATCTGGTATATGTCACTCCGTGTAGAAAACCGTCTGGTGTGTAGGTGTGGATGAATCCCAACCTGCATACCCGAAGGTCATCTACACAGAGACACATATACCAGATGTATTGATACAATTAATTCTTCTGATAATGGGCACATAGCTGTCCGAAACATGTAGAGAATAGAAATAAACATACGTGAAAAATAATTCTGCGTAAAGTTGGTTATTTACAAATATTAGGAGACTGATATTTTACATCTGGCTCACCTTCCCTGTTGTGTTTCTAAATCGAGATCTTGTTTCAAAAAAGTACAATATCTTGTTCATTCTAACGATATTAATTGACTGTAACCGGTAATGTAAGAGATTTAGAATTTAGGAGAAAAAAAGAAACATGTCTAGTAACTTTCTTGGTACATTTCAGTACACAGAATGTGTTCATCACCTGGTAGGCAGGCTGTCCTAATGTGATAAGTATTTGACGGGCAATGGATCACCCGTGGATGGTGACGTTTATGAACAAGTGGAGGAATCTTCCACTAAGTAAAGCAGTTTTGATACTCCTTCATCACAGACACCTGATCATTCCTTGGTGGTGCAGAAGAGCCAAAAGTGACTTCATTAGCTTCCTGCATTCTTTGTTTTCTACGTCAGATACATCTCAGCCATCTTCTATCCCCTTCTACAGTTCCCACTCATTTTTAATGCACGACATTTTTTTTGGTTTATTTTCCTCTGTCTCACTTCGGTTCTTGTATGCTTTCTTTCGCATTTTGAGATATGCTACTGTAATAGTGATGAGCTGGGTATCTCGTGATGGACGTGTCTCTCTAACATCGCTCATGTCACTCTGCACTGCCTTCGAACACTCCATATCTGCCATGAAGTTTCTGAAAGGAATATTGACGCTACCACATCAGAATGACAGACTAGATTCGCCCAACTGATTTTTATCCTACTTTCGTCTGTAAATGTTGCAACAGCACATTGATTCCATACAAGGACGGAAAATGTCCCTCTGTCCAGTTAAAAATACATTCTATAATAAATATGTGGTAGTGGGGGTGTGCTAATATGTATTTTAGAACTTGTTACCGGGTAGTGGTTAGGGATAGACTTTTGATGTCCCTTTACTTTACGTCTGTTATCCAAACGTATATCTTCATTGTTCTCAGCCTTATCTGATTTCGTGTTGGCTGAACAACAGTGACTTTGTAGAGGAAAATTAAAGCTGCATTGCACATTGGTCAGAAAAATAGAGGTAAATGTAAAGGTAAAGCAGGCCCATTACAGGTCTGGAGAGGCCCCGAATTTTCCAGGAAGTTAAGGTTCCCAGATTTCATGACAGCGGCACAGGATGATGGTAGGTTGTCAGTCCTATGCACTGGATGCCTTTACCCACAGGAAATGCTTCTGGTACTCATTTCTGTTAGAGGCTGAGACTATCCGAGGGCCATAGTGTGATCGGAAGGATTTTACATCAATGAAAAATTCAATAACACCACCTGGCATCGAACCAGCGACCTTCCGATTTGTAGCACAGCACCTTAACCACTGTGCTACCGCGGTCCCTCATAAAAATAGAGATACAACAATATTTATGGTGTGTGAACGTTTATATTTGCAACACAAAATGTAATTCATTTATGTCGTAATGCGACACGAAGGAACATCACATGCATGCATAGTCATAGTTACGCGTTGAGACATATTAAATACTCGTAGTTTTTAAAATGCTCCTACATTCTGAAGTCAATATAAAACGAAAAGAAAAATAATCACAATGAAGTCGTGCAGGTAAGGCTTTTTTTCTTCACAAAAATATATATTCGCCTAAAGGAAAAGGGTAAAAATTCTGAATCTGTAATAAAGATACATGAATGTATAAAGTGGAACTAGAATTTTCAGGAACTGGAAGGGACGAGAAGAAGGGGAAGACCCAGGAAAAGGTGGAAAGAGGAAGTAGAAAGTGATATTCAAGTGCTGGGAGTGAGAAGACGGAGAGAGTTGGTGGCAGATAGGAAAAAATGGAAGGACATTGCTCGACAGACCAAAGCCCACAGTGGGCTGTAGTGCTAATGGAAGAAGAAGAAGAATTTTCAGGACGGATACAGTTACCTGTTACAAAACACCGTTGTAAATAACACATATGAAGAATTTCCCACCTCGAGAATTTACGAACACGCTAACAAACCCTCTGGTTCCTTAAGGAGTTAATTTCTTGACCAGCTAAACTAATGCGAAATTATCCAGCAGGACTATGTTAGGTGGAAGGCTTGATAGTCATTGATCGGGTGAAGGAGTGACATTAAATTAGAGTATGACGTAAACAAGAAGAGGAAAAAACTGTATAAAAGACCTTGCTCTGACAGCAGAATAAAACAAAGTGCCTTACTAGGGACATCGAAGAAGAAGAAGAAGAAGAAGAAAGAGGAGGAGGAAGAGAAGGAGAAGAAGGAGAAGAAGAAGAAAAAGAAGAAGAAGAAGGAGGAGGAGGAAGAGGAAGAGGAAGAGGAAGAAGAAAAAGAAGAAGAAGAAGGAGGAGGAGGAAGAGGAAGAGGAAGAGGAAGAGGAAGAGGAAGAGAAGGAGAAGAAGAAGAAGAAGAAGAAGGAGGAGGAGGAGGAAGAGGAGAAGAAGAAGAAGAAGAAGAAGGAGAAGGGGAAGAAGGAGAAGAAGAAGAAGAAGAAATAGGAGAAAAATGTATGCATAAGAGTGACAGTTTGTTGTGCTATAATATGAATGAGTAATCTGACAAATACCTGTTGGTTACTGAACTCTTTCTTTGTTGCGAAATGCAAAAGTATAAAACTATGGGAACTTCCGGGAAAACCGCAGACAGAGTGAGAATAAGTAGCATTGTAGAACTGTCATTGGATTATGGGGTAATAGGTGTAGCATCTTTACTTACTGCTGAACGGAATCTCCGACCTTGGGGAAACGTAAGAAGGTGGGGGTCAAGTGGGATTTAGTACCCTTACAACCAAAAGAAGAAGAAAAATTCCCCAAGCTGCAGCAGTAGCAGCAGCAAACAATAGGCACACGGAATCTGTGTCCGCTTCAGCGAAGACGAGGCTGGTGGATGAAGACTGATGGCAGATACTGGGCGCCCTCCGCTCTAATCATCTTATAGTGAAGAATACCGGAATGAGGAATGTTATTGTTTGACGCACTGTAGTAGAAGTTCGCATAAACAAATTCACGTATGCAAAATTAACTTATTGTATACATACACACATATATATGTACATATACACGCACACATGTGTGTGGAAGGGATCACACATAGGAGTAGGACCAAAGTTTTTAAACTAGGACGTGATATTATTGAAAATAAATAAGATTTCATTATTGATGAAAATTCAAGTTTCTGGGATGTTATGCTGCGTCAGGTGGTAGGTAAATGGTTACGTACATTTCCAAGGATCACAGTGCCTTCTACTTTAAGGTCAAAGAGTACAGGAAGATTAAGTATTCATATTCAGAATGTTAATAAAAGTAATGTATTAGTCGTTGACTGTAAGTTTAATCTAGCACTTTGCAAGAGAAAGACTGAAAACAGAAAGGACGGTAATATACTCAGAAAAATAGTTAATAAGAATGTGAGATGAATTCAGCTGGCTCAGAATAGGGTGCAGTAGTCAGTTCTGAAGCGTGTGTAAATAGGCCCTTCATTGTGAATGGCCTTTACAGACAACTTTTTGTTTAACCCTTTAAAGACGAAGCGCGGACTGCTTTATTTAAAGCCCCAGTCCGTACCGCGCTGTAAACACTTTTCATCTCGGTTATAAAAACCAATCAGTTTATGCTGTAAGTGGCACAAATCGCTGTTTGTTCTCAGATAAATACAAAACACATA
>Ga0123354_10002400_pt1 | contig 24665 bp, 26 predicted proteins | sample TergutLab28metaG_2_FD_97872 | JGI IMG/M metagenome (GOLD analysis project Ga0123354, IMG submission 97872) | Labiotermes labralis P4 segment gut microbial communities from Petit-Saut dam, French Guiana - Lab288 P4 | ecosystem: Host-associated > Arthropoda: Insects > Digestive system > Gut ...
ACCTGCCAATTGACGCACATTTTTGCCGGGGCTATAGGATACGCGCTTTCATGCCCGAGTGGCGGAATTGGTAGACGCCAGGGACTTAAAATCCCTTGATCCGAAAGGGTCGTGCCGGTTCGAGTCCGGCCTCGGGCACCAGCAATAGCAACGAAAAAGCGGTTTTCTTCGAGTAAGAAGAAAACCGCTTTTTTTGTTTGAAATCAAATTTGTGCCACCATTGTGCCACTTTTATTCTCCGCTAACGATAGTCAGGAGGTTGACCGTGGGATGAATCGAATAACCTTAGCACGCACAGGCTTGGGTTTAAACTTTTCGATTAGGGATTGAGGAACCTGCTGAACGAGAAGAATTTTTTCAAGCTCCGCCGCATCAACCCCAATGTCTTCAGCCAGATCCGCTAGGGTAATTTCCCCTACGACAAGTTCAAGCGCCTCAGCCAACATGAGAGGATATGGTGAATTGAATTCCCCAGGTTCACTATTATGCAACTGCCGCTCGTACAAATAGACCATACCCCGTTGATGGATTCGTTCTGAAAGTATGCCTAGCTCACGAGCTCTGTACATAGCGGCCTGAATAGATACAAACCATTCTCGCTTCACGTCCAAAAAAGAACGTAATGACCATATTGCTGGACAATACTTCCCAAACGTAGCTGATGGCATTAAAAATGCTCCGGAAAACCTATTGGCTATGCGTTCAGTTTCGCGTTCTCCCGTGGGAATATCTTTATGAAATAAAAGATGCGCCAGTTCATGCCCATAATCGAATTGAAGTCGGCTTGGCCTTGACCCTCCAACAGCAACTATACATGGCCTCTCATCTGTTACCCAATCGCTGAATGCGTCAATCCCTTCGTATTCATCAGGGAGTAATACAATAAAAACACCTCTACTTTCTAGGAGTTGCGCCATATTGCTAATCGGCCCAAGCCCTAGCCCCCAACTCTTGCGCGTAAATGTCGCTGCATCATCAATTTCGTTTGGGGAATAATCTGGAGACACTTGCATAGTGGCAAAATTTGACTCGGGAAATTGAACCCCCATCTTCTCCAACGTCCAAAAAATATTTAGAACTCGTCCAGCATAACCTATAGCCTGACGCCTGAGCGTTTGGGATACATTACGCTTCGCCCGAAAATGGCAGGTACCAAGATTAAGACTGTAGCCTTCTTGTAAAATAAAAAAAGCTGGTGGAAGCCGCAAGACATCAACAATTGCTTCAAATGTCTGGATGTCCAATCCACTCGTCCCAGCTTCAAACTGGGTGATCGCGCTTGATGTCTTACCGATCAAATCTGCAAGCGCTTTTTTGGTCAGGCCGCGTAATTCTCGGGCTGCCGTGAGGCGCTGTGGATTCAGCTTGGACCAGTAAAAATGAATCGTCCGCCCCATCCCCATGGCTTCTTCCTTTATTTTTTATCGACCATCGGCTCCGACTTTGGCTGTACCTGACGGCGAGAAGGGACACCTTTGGGGATGCTTTCTTGCGGTGCAGGCATTGGCTTGGTATTATGAACAGTAGCGTCGTACAACACTGCTATCGTTTCAGTATCTACCTTATCATCAGAAGATGCCCACAACATCTGTAAGGTAATTTTACCGATTCCAGATAAAATGCCAGTATCATAGCCGACAAGAAATTCATGTGAGCGATAGACAAGCTGATACAGCTCATCAGACAGAAGAGGGCCTTGATAGGCATTTTGTTTAGCGCGCTTTCCCGAGGTAGGGAGACGCCTGTCAGGATCAACGCGACATACCCGCAGGCGAAAATCTTCAAGGCCAGCCAAACATGTCAAAACCAGATCATTTTCGGTATTTGTAATTCTCCAAGTGGAAGACTTCCTTAGCACTTCCCAAATAGCCCGACGGCTATGATCCCAAGTAATATAGCCCATGGAAGCCTCGCTATAGCGGTCGTGACGCATGCTCAAGGCTGCGCTGGAATCCACGTTAGCTTCTATGATCAAAGGAACAAGATCTCGCGTTATAGCCTCCACAACTTCGGGGGATACAGGTAGCCGGGTTTGAGGCATAAGAAGTTCTCCTTAAGTAGCGCGCCTATTTTCTGCATGAATATTAAGTACGGGTGCACATGTCAACATAAAAATTAAGTTGACTGATGTCGTCAAGCTCCAATGCAGTTAACATGATAAAATTATAAGATTATTTCTTGGAATGTGGTTCGATTACAGGAAGCTGCTCGGCTCTGACAGGGGATACGGACTACATTTGTATAATCAATGCCGGATCGGTCTCTATCATCTGAACGATCTCGTTATAGCGCGAAATGAGCCTGATAATTTCATTCCGCTGAAATTTTTCGGCAAATTGGCTCCATTCTAAAATATTCGTGGCAATAAACTGCTCTGCCTCAATGACGTCCACTCTCCCTTCAATCCCAAAGCCTTTTGCAATAGACTCGATTCCGGCCCGGCTCTCGGCAATCGTCACTATGACAGGTCTGACGCCAGCCTCTATGTTGGCCTTACACTTGCGAAGAAGGGCCTCGCCCGGTGCGGTGGTGACGTGAATCGCCACACCATCAAGCACAAAATCACCTGCCCGAGCGGTTGGCGCGTCCGCCGTGTTGGCTCCGTGATGCGCGGCTCGTTTGTCTTTCGGCAAAATCAGGTCGAGTTTCGCGCCAACAAGGTGTTGTAAGACAGTTCCAGCGTAGGTCGTGCCGGGATTATCCTTCTGCCGTTTCACGGCTTGGGTGAGCAGATCGCTTACGATGGAGCGTAAGGATTTGCTTGGGTCGAATTTCAAAACAAAAGGCTTGCTGCTGAAAAATTCCTGAACACGGGCAATCCACCATTTTTCTACGGCTGGCAAATCTACTTCGCCCTTTTTATGCAACGCATTCAAAAATACAGCATATTCAGCGGCATTGCCAAGACTACCCCGACTTGTGCGACCGCCTTCCTCGGCTAGAGTGCGAGTTATACCGTAGTCGCTCAAGATGGCCTGAATGCGGCCTTTGCCAAGGCCTGCCACTTGCCCTTCTTTCTGTGTCCGCAAGCTCTCAGGATTGATCGGCAGGCCGTTTTCAATGGTCAACCGGGTAATGTGAAGAACAACCGCCAGTTGGCCTTTGCCTTTTACGTTTTTCGCGTCCCGAAACTCTGCCAGTTGTTTTTCAAGAGAGGTCATCGCAAGCCGCCGCCAGAGGGGAAAGAAGGTGTTTTGCCAAGTACGCGGCGACAGGAGCGGCTACCGCGTCGCCCATGGCCTTGTATCCATCGTTGAATGTGCCAGGGAGCTTGAAGCTCTCCGGGGCACCCATAAGACGAGCTGCTTCGCGGGGACTAAGGATGCGCGTTCTCCATTCGTTCCCATGCTTGATTACGAGATATTGTCGGCTGCTCCCGCCTGCCGGGGTACGCAAACACCCGGAGATGTCGTCAAAGCGCAGTTCTAGCACCTGCTTGCCGTTGCGAATTCTCTTGTAGCCGGGGACCACGCGCAGCTCGCTTATCTCTAAGCGGCGCATGTGCGCTGGCGGGATCAGGGCAAGATTTTTCTGACTTGTGGCGTCATCATGGCATGGAAGGGAAAAGTCCACCACATCGGAGAGGGTGACGCTTTGCTTTTCCGGCGTCGGCAACCGCCACCACATCCAACCTTCCAGATTTTTTGCGGCCTTGCGAATGGCGGGGGGATGCGCCCAAGTCGGTCCGGTGGCAACAACCTTCCGAGGAATCGCTATATGCGCGTCCACCGCGATGATAAACACGCGCGGACGAGATTGCGGCAGCCAGCGCACGGCATCAAGCAGCAGAGCGCCAACCCTATAGCCACGCGCTGTCAGCGCCTGGTGCAATTCTCGGTAATGGGCGCCGTCATCTGTAGAAATAAGCCCAACCACATTCTCCGCGGCCAGGATGGGCGGACGTGTCGGCATCTCATCCATGACGCGAAGCCATTCCCACACAAGCCCGCTGCGTTTAGCCCAGATGCCTTTGCCGTTCCCGGCAAGAGATAAATCCTGACAAGGGAAGCTGCCCCACGAAAGCAACGCAGAGGGAAGCCGCCTACCGTTGACGTTCGCCACGGAACCGAGATCAAAAGCCGCGCCTTCATGGTTAGCCCAGAACACCGCGGCTTTTTTGGGGCATATGTCATTAGCCCATGCTGTCTTGAAATAAGGAGAAAGGGCATAGCTTACCAAGCCGCTGCCTGCAAAAAATTCCAGGAAGGCCGGACGTGCATCTTTCCGCGGGCGCGGTGCCGGGGAATAAGAAACACTGTATTGCAGGGCTTGGTAGGCTACACTCATGGTTTGCCATGCGCCGCCAGCGCGGTTTGTTCAAAAAAATCGTGCAGTCGTTCCCGCAACGCGATTAGGTCTTTTAACTCGCATTCCCATATCACCAAAACGCGCCAACCGCCAGCTTCAAGAAGTGCTTGATTCCGGGCGTCTCGGGCCACAGTTCGGGCAAATTTGGGATTCCAATATTCTGTGTTGGAAGTCGGAGTGGTGGCCCGCTTACACCCCACGTGCCGATGCCAGAAGCAACCATGCACAAAAATGACCGTGTGATGCCTGGACAAAACTATATCCGGCTTGCCCGGAAGGTCTTTTCTTTGGAGCCGGAAGCGATAGCCCATGTGGTGCAGCAGAGAACGAACGGCTTTTTCTGGCGCCGTGTCGCGCCCTTTCACTTGAGCCATTGTCCAGCTTCGCTTTTCCGGGGGCACCTTATCCATTTTTGAAAACATATCCTGCTGATGGACGCCCCGCAAGAGGCTTACCCGGCAGCCTACCGCCAGCCGGGCAAGCCTCTTCGTTCCGTTCTAACGTCGCAGGAGGAAAGCCAGCAGAGCGCCCACGCCCAGTGATGACAAGAGTGAAGCGCCAATCATATACCACAGGAAGTCCCTGCCAGTCCTGGCAACAAGTGCTGTCGCGGCCTCGTATGTCTTCGTGGCCGCCTCCGCAGCCTCTTTACAGCGCGTCACCGCCTGTTCGATTCGCGCCGAGACCTGAGAAATAACCTCAGCGGGATATGCCCTGACTTCGTGAGCGGACGACCTCACGTTGTCGCTCGCGCGGTTGATGTCTCGAATCAATTCCTTGAGCAAAGTGATCGTCTCTGTCAGACTCTTGGCGCGTAAGCTCTCCTGTTTGCTCAAAATAGCCAGCCTGTCCTGGAGCATGGAAGCCTCGTCCGCTTCGGGGGCTGGCCTCGATTTGTTGCCCGAATCCCCCGAACTCTGACCGCCCATGCTCATGCCCATTCCCAAACTCCTGTTGCGGAGATCGTCTGTCTTGCTCATAAAAAAGTCCTCGTTGTTGCAGTGAATTCCAAGTGTAGCCCTTACCGAGTTTGCTTCCTTTGAAGGCCACGCCATCCAAAGAAAAGCTGATTCCAGAGACAAAGCCGGTACTGGCCACGTTGAGGCGAATCTCAACTCCGACCAGCGCCAGGCGCTGTTCCAGGGTTTCCACCGAACAGCCACGACCAAGCGCCACATCCACGGCCTGTTGCAGGCGCATCCGTGTGGAGCGTTCACCCGTACGAGCGCAAAGCTCGACCTCGCCTTTGGTGAGCGCGGCGCGGCCAACCTCCTGGCTGTTGGGCACCATGCGCAGACCAAGCTGTTGTTCAAGCTGGCGCATGATCGGTTCCTGGCGTTTGTAATCGTGGGCATCGCTGACGACTTGGCCGTCCAGCGTGACCCGGTTCACCAAGATGTGGATGTGCGGATGCGGCGCGTCGGTATGACGGCTGATGATGTATTGATTGTTGACAAAGCCCATACCCTCCATCCAGGCATGAGCCGCTTCTCGCCATTGGCCATCGGTCAGACTTTCGTCTGGATGGATGCTCAGGCTCAGATGGCAGACCGCCTTACTCAGGTTAGGCCGCAAAGCCCGGATGACTCCGAATTCGGACGCCAAGACACGAGGTGTCTTTCCGGCCATGTTGGTTTCTAAAAGGACGCTTTTGCCGGGCTGAAGATCGTATTCAGCGGCCCCACGAAAACCGTGCCCTTTAATGAGTTTGGCAATCATTCCTTAATTCCGAGTAATGCGCTCTGAAGGCGCATGATTTCTTGTTTTACGCCAAGGAGGAGATCGGAAGAGACGACGGCGCGTCCTTCGTTTGCCCCCTTAGCTATTTGGTTGACGTTTACGGCAAGACGGCCCAATTCGGCATAGGCCGAGCGGTTGGCCTCTGGAATAGGCTGGGGCGGCAACTGACGCTTAAGCGCGGCGACGCGAAGCCACTGGGCGGGATTCATGCCCATGATGTTGGCTTTATTCTTAAGCAGATTCCATTCAGCCAGATTGACGCGGACCCCGATAGTCTTCCGACGCACCGAATCAGGAACCCCTGCGGGGCGGCCCCCACGCTTTGAATCTTCTTTTTGGCGTTTGTCTTCATCCATTCTGATTTTCCTCTTGGCCCCGCAGGGCAAGCCGTTTGAGCGAAGCGAAAACATGGCTTGCTACTAACCCGCCTTGGCCGGACTCACGGGCCACGTCCTTGTATGGGGAAACGCATGTGCGACAGGATTTCGCCCGATGATTGCAAGCATCCATCTCGGCGTGACGGCGGAGGGTGAGCGCTGGTTTGTTCCGATGTGGTAGTGGGATTGAAATACGGATTATCGCGCAGAACGCTTGTCAGGTAGGCCATCGGGCTTCGTGGCTTTTGTTTTTCAAGATACTTGAACCAGCCTTCACCTTGCGGCGATTCCGGGTCTATCCCTCTCTGGCGTAAGATGCGGGCGATACTCCGCTCCTCCTGAGCGGAAAACGGGCTCGATGCGTTTTGTTCTTTTTCTTTCTCTGGCTCTTTGTCTGTGTCTGGTCCGGAAAAAGTCCGGCCTGAATCCGGTTCCATTCCGGAAGCCTTCCGGCGCTTGCGTGTGCTTTCATCTTTTAATTCTAGCAGGATGTCCGCATGTATGGTCATCCGTTTTCCGTCAGCCGCGCACACAATGACGCCATTTGCCTGAAGGATTTTCAGCAGTTTTTGAAACTTCTGCTCCGAAAGCTGCGTGATCTTGCGCCATTCGCGCGTGGGCAGACAAAGTTCTGGCGACTTGGTGCCGTCCCATGGCTCCCCAATCCGCTCCAAGAGCAGCCAGACGGCATAGCAAGCGCCGTTGCCCAGCTCATCCCCCACCTCAATCATGACGGATTTTCTGGAGAAAGCCGTGAGGTGCTTAATCCAGTGCATGGTTTCGGCTCCGCGCGGGTATTTTGGCGCGCTTACGCCGGGCGTGGCGCTCCTTGAGCCATGCGACAAAAGGTTCGCGCAGGTAACCTACGTGTCGGCCTATTTCGATGTGTGGCGGCCCTTCTCCTTTGTAATCAAGGTTTGCGAGATGCCCCCGGCTGATAATGCCGCCCAAAAGACGCTCAATGTCCTTGCGGGCGATCACCGGCGGAAGGATAGACAGAAGGCCGTCATACCCTTCCAGGTCTGATTGTTGAGGCGCATGTGGTAAGTCGGATTGCATGAAAAAGCCCTCCATGACGTTGAATTTTCATCATGGAAAGCTCTTTATTTGAGGCGGGAAGCAGCTTACTGGCTAAGCTGAGAGTTTACTCAGTAAATTCATCAATCTTTTTTAGGCAGAGGCTCCAGCATCAGGCCAGAAAAGAAAAACGCCGTGCATCATAATGATGGCTTTTTAAAATCTTCTGAGATTCCTCAGGATAGTCAAAGCACGCATCTTACGTGCCCTCGTTGGGTTGGCTCGTGTTGCCGCCGCCTGGCATGACGCCGCTGTGGGTGTGGTAATCGAGCGTTTTGCCGTTTGAAGTGACCGGCGAGCCTGTGTTTTGCATGCCGCCAGAGTTGGTGATCCCACCCGTATTATCGAAGCCGCCAGCGTAGTTGATGATGCCATTGCGGAACCTGGCAGGACCGCCGCCAGGACCAGTGGCCTCGCCATCGTAGACTAGATCGCCCTTAACCCAGAGGTTGCCGGTGCAAATCACGTCCGGGACATCAATGGTCACTTGCCCCGTTGCCGCGATGGCAATGTTTCCCGCCTTCGTTGAGATGTCGATATCCCCGGACTCACGGCAGGATATGTCTATGTTGGCGGCTTTGGTGCTGAGCGAGATGTTACCCGTGGCCGGGTTCAGCTCCAGCCATATTTCCGGGGCTTCGCCCAAAAAACCGTTGATCAGGTAGCCGTCGGCCAAGTCGTAGGTGCGGAAGCTGCCTGGCTGGACCTGATTGCCCTTGCCCGAGACCACGCCCGTGCTGTCGCGTTTCATGGCCACCAGAATGGCTTTATCGCCCGGCTGCGGGTCCATCACAATGGCCGCTTTCCCGGCCTGTGGGCGAAGGAAGGGCATATGCGCGATTGAAACCTGCGGCAGCGTGTTGTTAAAGCCGTTGAGCTGGCAGACCAGGGGTGTCGCGTCGGCGTAGCCTGCCGGGCCGCCTGTGCTGTTCTGGTCGGCCTCGTCTATGGACACAACCTCCGCCGTGTTCACGGTGTTGCGAATCATCTGCTCGACCAGAAAAGAAATCGCATTGGTCAGCGTGTTGGCCGAGGTCAAACGCTGGGTGCCTTTGACTACCTGGGACTGGTCTCCCGTGCCCTGTTTGGACTTGATGGGATATACCGTGTGGCCTTTTTCTTCACTATAGAGCACCGCGTCGATGACAGATTCCCATCTGCCGGTGACGGCTCCAGAACTGGAGTTGGCAGTGGAACCAGAGCTGGAGGCTGAGGTGGAACTGGAGCTAGTGTTGGTGCTGGAACTGGCGGTGGTAGTGCTGGTCGTTCCGGCGCTAGCGTCGGGAATGTACGACGTGAGATGGTGCTCCAGCTTGGTGATGAGCCATGTGCCGTTAGCGCCCGGCACGATGCTGTTGACCTTGATCAGTCCGCGAAATCTCACATTGGGGTTGAAGAGGCACTTACACTGGATGCCATTTTCGGTGAGCTTTGGATATTCAATCAACCCGCTATTTGTGTCCAGGGGCACGGCGTCGCCAAACCGGGCCTCCTCAGGGGGGCAAAGAGTAGCAGATTCGTCGTCCACTATCAGATCGTAGCCCTGCTGCTTTGCAAAGCTCTGCATTTTGGCGAAGGGTGAGCCGGAGAGGTGTACGTTTTTGACCGAGCCGGTCACCTTTTTATTTTCTTCGTAGTTAAATCCGGCCTCCCGGGCAAACCGCGCGCAAAGTTGATTCACCTCGATTGGCCCCTTCTCTGTGGTTGGCGAGGGGGCGATTTGCTGGGCGTAATTGCCGGTGTTGGCGTCAAAGTGCATACATGGGTTGGGAGCTTTACTGAAATCCGCCCAGGCGTGGGTGATGTCGCCCTGATAAACGAGCGCCGGAGGGCTGCCCTTGTCTCCGGCATAAACGCGGATCACGTTATGCTTTGACACAAGCGGCGTAGGATTTAACTTGGCCAGTTGCGTCATGGTGTTCAGGCTCAAGCCATAGATGTCGATGTTAGCACTATTTTTTTCTGGCAACCCCGGTTTTGTCACGGTTACGGCGCAAGCGAATTCTTCGAAGGTTTCTTGCTTGCCTTCCCCTGTGATGACGATCTTAATGGCTTTTATGTTGAAGCTCTGAGACATCTTAGTACCTCAATCTTTGGGACTTTCGCCCTAGCTGTGGTTCTGAAATTTATTACCGGAAGAAAAAAGCGCCATACGCCATACAGAGCCACATCCTGAGGCGTTTGGGGAGAGTAGGAATTCACAGGATCGTGCAGATTTGCGCACTTTTGCGGGAACAGTGGGAAATGACGGGGATACACCAGGAATAAGCCGGAGAGTTGCAAGGAGGGCTTTACGCCACAGGTGAACAGGGCTAGATTGAACTTCAAATCCTCCGTTATTCGAGGGCATGGCGATGAAGAAAATACTCGCGTGCTTCCTGCTTGTTGTGCTGGCGCTGTTTACCGCGTCTCAGATTTGGGCGCAGTCTGGTTTGGTGAACGGCAAAACGGAGCAGGAACGGCAATGGGAACGGCAGCGGGAACGAGCGCAACGGCGCCAGGATAGCGAGACGGCGAGACAGGCAAGAGAGGAAGGGTGGCCCACACAGCCCCTTGGATTTCTCCCTCCCCCGCCTCCCCCACCAGCGTGGATGAAGGATCAAAAGATGACCCCGCAAGAAGCAGATGAGTACAGAGCCCTTATGAAAAGGGTGGCTCGGGATAATCAGGAGCAGTTGAAGACGCCCCTTAAGTAGCCCTAATTAATTAACGACGCAGGCCATGAAGAAAATACTCGCGTGTTTCCTGCTTCTTCTTATGCTTCTAGGAGCCGTGTCTCAAGCTTGGGCGGAGCAAACGCCAGCACAGCGCCGTGAGCAACGGAGGCAGGAAAGACGGCAAGAAAGGGAGGCGGCAAGGACGCCTGCTTCTTGGGCTTGGCCCGATCCTCCCCCTCCTGTCCCTCCCCCCACCCCTCTTCTTGTCCCGATTCCGTCAAACCCAGCTAAAGAGAGGGCCTTTCGAGAGAGACTGAACCAGTTGGACCGGGAGCGGATGAAGCAGCCTATGGAGTAGCCAAGCTAAATACGGAAAGAGATATGATAAATAGACTATAGGCTTATTGTTGGACTCCATCGTTGATGGTGGCTATCAGGCTCTGGACTTCGTTGCCTGTTTCCCGTGCGATGCCTACGGCGTCGTTCGAGTGCGCGTTGACCACAATGCCGCCGACGTTCACTGTGGTTCCCGTGTTGTTGTACACGGCCCCGGCGGCCAGAGCTGGGCTTAAACCCAGTGAAGCGCCCGCACTCAAGTTCTGGGCGACGAAGCCTCCAATCCACGACCGCATCTGATTGTCAAACGCCTTGATGCTCTCGCCAATGTTACTGATAGACTCTTTGATGTCAGCCCAAAATCCGCCTTCTGAAAATAGCGGACCGTTCGCGGCGGAGGCTTCTTGCAGTGACGGCGCGCTTGCATCCTCGCTCTCAGTTTCGGCTGTTTCTGCTTTGAGCCCGTCCGGGAGAAGGACATCAGACATCGCTGAAGCGATTGTTTTTATAGTGTTAATTATATCATCCGGGATAGAATCAAGAATGCCCGTGAAAAAGTCGCCCATCGAAGAAAATATACCGCTGGCCGCAGTCGTCCCGGCTTCCACAGGGGCATTGCTTGTTTCCCCGCTGGTCCCGGAAACGCTCCAAAGATCGGATAGTGCGGACATGCCGTTCTCCAGGATCGGGACCAATCCCACCACCGTTTGATCAAACAACGTGAGGACGGGCGACACCCCGCCCGCAACAAGAGCTGAAAGTGAGGTGAGGCTCACTTGCGGGGCTGTTGCCGCCGCGCCCAATTTTTCCGTATCCGCTCCGGCGGGCGTACGGATGTTTGCGGGGGTGAACCCTGCGGCACCCTTACCGCTCAAGAGCGGGCTATAGCCCGCTGCCTCCGGCCCGTTGCCCTCGTATTGCGAGCCGTCAACCGCATCGCTCCCTGCTCCCAAGAGCCCGGTTGTCCCCTCGTCCAGGCCGAGGACAGTCCGCAACGCCGGAATTTCATCCCCCACGACGCGGACGGCGTTCTCCCAGACCTTCCCCAGTGCGGAAACAGCGTCCGTTACGTCCGAGATCAGCGTGCCGGAGGCGAACGAGCCCGCGAGCGGGTCAAGAACATTCGCAACGATGTCCTTGACCCACTCGGCGATCCTTTGTTCCACGCCGGAAAGCCCTTGTTCCAGGTCGGAGCCGTTAAGCCCCAGAGTGACAAGCAGGGAATCAACAATAGTCGCCATTACATCACCCCTTGTTGTGAGCCGCATCTATGGCGGTTCATTCGTTGATCTTGTTATGATTCGACATGAGCGCTTTCCACCCTGTTGCGGCTTTGAAGTCTGCTACCGGAGAGAAAAGCGCCATGCGCCCACTGAGCCACATCCTGAGGCGTTTGAGGAGAGTGGGAATTCGCAGGATCGCGCAGATTCACGCATTTTTGCGGGAAAAGTGGAAAACGAAGGAGATATGCCAGGAATAAACCAGAGAGTTGCAAGGAGGGCTTTGCGCCACAGGCGAACAAAACTAAATTAAAACCCAACTCCTTCACATTATTTGAGCGTTATGTGTGTATTCATTTGGGATTTCTTCATCTTGCCGCAACCTGGATCGTTTATGAAAACACTTTTGAAATAGGCTCTAAAAACTCAAGGAAAGAACGATGGAAAATTCTCTTTGTTAGTTTCTTATTTTTAGGCTTCCTTCAGTAATCTTTTCAATGCTCTTTTGAAAGCTTTAGTGAATGAACTTTGTGGGACAACTTCTTCCCGCTCATGTTTTGTGAAATCTGTGTACTTTCGACAAAATTCGTAACTCTCGCTATCTATAAAGTATTCATTTTTCCCAATTTTATATGGATTCTCGTTGTTATATACTCCGCCAAATAGGTGTCTAAACTTTTCTTGATTACCACACGGAGTAACAGATATGAAATTAAAAATAGCTGTTGCCATGTTGCTAATATATTCTTTCTCTTTTCCTCCTTTACGAGCCATCGCAGAACGCGCTTCTTTATTTTTTTCATACTCTTTACGTTCTTTTTCTCTATATACTTCTTGTTTTTTAAACAGTGATTCCATAATACCATGATAACGGATATTCAACGCACGCTCTTGCTCCATAATGGCATCTCGCGTCCTTCTTGCAAATTCATCTCGCATATTTCCTGTAAACTTTATAAAGATACTTTTTGGCACCTCTTTACGCTCTGAAGAAAAACGCGAAAATCGTTCATCATATACCCCATCTTTTCTTACAAATCTGGGCTTTTCTCTCAATTTATCTGAATAATAAATTATTGATAAATCTCGCAATAGCAATGATGTTTCAATAAATGTATATCCATTAAGATCAATTTTTGAATCTTTGGACCATGTTTGCACAACAGACAGTTTTGCTATTGAAAAAAGTGCATCGAGCACAGCCAACAGCTTAAATCTAGTAATTCTGTGATCTAAGCTTGACGCTTCAGCTAGAAATTCTATTTCTTGCTTATTGTCTAACTTATAGAAAAATTCCGCATAATTAAGATGATATTTATCTGACCCGCTAGAGGCAATTCCGCAAAGCTCTTCAAGAAAAAGCATATCCTCGTTGTGTTCCGCTAAAACAAGAAAAAGGTATTGTCCAAGCTCATGAAGATCAAAGTTTTTTTCCTCTGTTGTGAGAGTAAACAATGAGGCTTTATGGGCAGCAACCCTGGTGTCCATGGGAGACTCGCCACGCAGTATATGAACAAGAATAGCATCAAGAATTGCGCTTGGCGTTGCTCGACGGACAGGAAGGTTATCTTTCATTGTTTAACTCCGAAGGTTCTTGATTGGTGAGATTTATCGCCTTTTCACGTGCCGCGATGGCTGCCCGTTGCGCCTCTTCGTTGCCGTGCATGTAACGCAGGGCCATTGAAGGCGTTTTCCAGCCCATATAGTCCATGAGATCACGCAAAGGCAGTGCCCGAGCTAAGTCTGTGGCTGCCATGTGGCGCAAATTGTGGAAGGAAAAGCGTTCATTCTTGGCGCGACCATCGTTTAGCTTCAACTCCGCAACAGCCGTTCTCAAGGCGCTTGGGGGCTCTTTGTAGGGTCTGCCATGGCTGTTGAGAAAAACGTGGTCCTTGGGCAAGCCAGGACCAAATTCGCGCAGCAAGGAAAGCAGTTCATCGCCCACCGGCACCACACGGGCCACCGTCTTGGTCTTCACGAAGCTGACGACTTTGCGTTCAAAATCCACCTGCCCCCAAAGGAGCCTCCGTGCATCCGAGAAACGGCACCCTACCAGCATGGCAAACATGGTGATTCGCCATGTAGAGATGTCTCTCTTCCTGAGTTCGTCCATCAATTCTTTGAGTTCAGCTTGGGTCAAAACCCGCAGCCGCCGGTTGTCTTTTGGGGAAGCTGCCCCGATTTGCGCGGCGGAAGGCGGCGCTTCGGGTATGATGCGCTGCTGCAAAGCATGCTTGAGGATACGACGAAGCGTGCCGCAGATATACTCAACGCTTCGTTGCGTAAGGCCGGATTGCCGTACAGAGTTGACCAAGGCGTACCATTGTTCAGAGCCGATAGCTCGCATGGGCGTGGCGCCAAGTTGAGGCTCAAGCCAATGTTTCCAATGGGACGCCTCTTTCTCGAAGGCCACCGGCCTCGCCAAAGACTTCCAAGGTTTATACTGGCGCTCATAATATTCGGCCAGGGTAATGCCTTTACGAGCCTCCTCCTGGCGTTCCTGCTCCACAGCTTCCGCTTTTTCTTTGGCTTGCTGGCGCTTTTCCGCAAGGCTTTGCGGCCCTTCGCCGGTCTTTAGGGATGCCTTGAGCTTGGATAGCTGTTCCTGAACCTTATCCAGGGTCCAGCCTTCGCTGGCCCAGCCGAGAGCTTCTTGCCGCTTCTGTCCGTTCACGGCATACCGGATGACGTAGTAGCGATCAGGCTGCTTGCCGTGTTTGCGGGTAGGGTGTAGGCGATAGCGTATGCCTTTGGCGACTTTGCGCCATTCGGCGGAGTTTTTTTCTGGAGCTTCTTGCATGATGCTAAACGGGATTATTAATCCCTTGAACTGCGAAAAGTTGTGCCACCTCTGTGCCACTTTTTCCGATGAAACGAGATGATTCTGTCTGATGCAGCATGAAGGCAAAATGAAGGGTTTTTCTTGGAATAGCAAGAGAAATCTGACATAAAATGAAAGAAGAAGATTGGGCTCTAGGGGGACTTAAAATCCCTTGATCCGCAAGGGTCGTGCCGGTTCGAGTCCGGCCTCGGGCACCAAATCAAAGACCTCGGCCACCTCGTATGAGAGAACGTACCGACAACCGCAAGCAACGCATCCGTGAAGTCCTTGCCCGCAGGCAAAAAGACCTGACCGTGGTGTTGAACAACATCCACGACCCGCACAATGTATCGGCCATTTTACGCAGTTGCGATGCCTTTGGCGTGAACTGCGCCCATCTGCTCTACACCGACACCGCCTTTCCCTTGCTCGGCCACAAAAGTTCGGCCTCGGCCAAAAAGTGGGTAGCCATTAAACGCCACAAATCCGCGCACGAACTGATAGAGACACTCTCCACTTCTGGGTTCCAGGTGCTTTCCACAGGGTTCGATCCCGCCGCGAAACCCCTTACGGATTGGGATATGACGCGCCCCACCGCCGTCATCCTGGGCAATGAGCATGACGGCGTGACCCAGGAACTCCAAACCCTTGCGCCCGGCCACATTTACATCCCCATGCAGGGCATGGTGCAGAGCTTAAACGTCTCCGTGGCCTGTGCGGTAATCCTCTACGAAGCGTACCGGCAGCGTATGGGAAAAGGCATGTACAGCCGGGCCTCGCTCACGCCAGAAGAAATCCAGGAACACTACGACGCCTGGCTGACCAAATAATATGCAGCGCCTTCTCGCCAGCTATGCGGACAAACTGGCCGCCGCGCATCTTTCGCCGCCAGGCGGACCAATTCTCGCCACCCTTGAGGACCGCCTGCTCTTTAGCCGGGAAGCGCCTGAAAATCAGGTTCTGGCCGGCGTGTTCGACCGCATGAGCATCGGTTCGCTCCTCTTTGCGCCCTTGGCCGAACCTTACGCCACCATAGTGGATTTTCTGGCCTCTCGCGCTTCCGGCTCCATTACCCCAAGCGACTGCGAAACCCGCACCTTCCAACACGACCTGCCCGTTGTCCGCGCGTTTACGGCGGATGCCATCGCCACAGCGCTCAAGCGCCGCAAAAGCGTCATCGTGCCGGGAAAGGGCGTTCTGGCTCACGCAACTGTGAGTCCCGAACAAGCCTTTATCAGTGTAAGCAGCGTGTGTTTCGCCTCGTTCGTCAAATTTTTCGCCGACTTTCTGCCGCTTGCGCGCGCGGGGCAGGCCGATCCAGGATACAGGGCCGCTTTTCGGCGCGCCCGCAAGCATCTGCCTCCCATACAGGAACGCGTACCGCTTCTCATGGCCGGGCCGTTCGTTACGCCTGAACGCGCGGTCCAGGCCATGGATCAGGCGGGCAAAGCCACAGTGGAACTTGGGCTGGTGGATTCTTTCTTCGGCAACATCTCCTACTGTCTGGATGATGTTCTCTACATCAGCCAGACCGGCGCATCGCTTAACGAGCTTGCCAACTGTATCGATCCTTGCCCCCTGGACGGCTCTTCCTGCGCCGGTCTTACCGCATCGAGCGAACTCATGGCCCACCAGGAGGTAATTCTCAAAACCGGAGTACGAGCCATCCTTCACGGCCATCCACGTTTTACGGTCATCATGTCCATGGATTGCGAAAAAAGAGACTGCGAAAAAAAAGGGCGCTGCCACGTCGAATGTACGGAAGCTCGCTTTATTGGAGACATACCCATAGTGCCGGGCGAAATAGGCACAGGCCCCACAGGGCTTGTGAACACCCTGCCCTCGGCCATGGCCGGCAGGCGTGGCGTGATCGTCTATGGCCACGGCCTGTTCGCCACAGGCCGCGAGGACTTCCGGGAAAGCTTCGCCACGCTTCTCTGCATGGAAAACTTCTGCCGGGAAGAGTATTTTAGGCGGATAGATCAATACAGAGAGGCTGACTGAGGAACATAGATCTAAGAATGTGTCTTGCCCTTTGGGTTGCCAACCGCCCACCGCACCTGCCGGCAGATGCCCATGAGCATGTTGAAGTCGCTTCGGCGAAGCGTAGCGCGTTCCACAAAACTTCTCACCGGCAGCATCCAATAGTCCGCATTGTCCTCTTTGATAAAATCAATGGCCAAAAGCGCCTCGCGCAGCTTTTCATAGAGCGCCTCGCGCTCCTGATGCGTTGCCGCGCGAGACAGCCCGGCCTCATCCTGTGCGGCCGACCTTGTTTCTGACGCCCGCCAGGCTTTCATAACCTCATAGAGGACGATCAACACCGCCTGCGACAGATTGAGCGAACTGGCCTCGTCAGAAGTGGGAATGGTGACAAGCCTTGAGCAGATAAGCGTCTCTTCGTTGGTGAGGCCCTGATCTTCCGGGCCAAAGAGAATCGCCACCCGGCCGCCTTGGCGCATCCGCTTAACCGCCCTGACCGCCGCCGTCTCGGGCGTAAGCGTCCCGGCCCGGCGCCAGCCGCCTGTGCGGGCCGTCGTGCCGTAAACAACCTCAAAAGGAGCCAATACCTGCGCCAGATCGTCGGCAATCACCATTTTGTCGAGCACAGGCTGTCCCCTGGGCGTGGCCAAAGCTCCCGCACGCCCTCTGTCGAAATCCCTGGGCGCCACCACGTAAAGCTCCCCGCAGCCCATATTGGCCATGGCCCGCGCTGTGGAACCCACGTTGTCGGAGAGCTTCGGCCGAAACAGCACGACCCCCAGATTTTTCAGCATTTTCCGCCAATACTCCGGTACATCACAGCCCCGAACAACGCGCCGATGATGGGAGCCACCCAGAACAGCCAGAGCTGGTCAATGGCCCAACCCCCGGCGAAAACAGCCACAGCCGTGCTGCGCGCGGGATTAACAGAGGTATTGGTCACCGGGATGCTCACCAGATGGATAAGCGTCAGGCACAGACCGATGGCTATGGGCGCGAATCCCTTGGGGGCCCGCTCGTCTGTCGAACCCAGAATCACCACGAGAAACATGGCGGTCATCACCACTTCCGTGACAAAAGCCGCGCCCAAGGAATAATGGCCGGGCGAATGTTCGCCGAAACCGTTGGAAGCGAACCCGCCCACTTCAAAACCCGGCTTGCCGGTAGCGATGAAATACAGCACCCCGCCCGCGATCACCCCGCCCACCACCTGCGCGATGATATAGGGAAAGAGGTCCGCGCCGCGAAAACGGCCGCCGGCCCACAGACCGATGGATACGGCCGGATTCAAATGACATCCGGAAATATGTCCCACGGCAAAAGCCATGGTCATGACAGTCAAGCCAAAGGCCAGGGCCACACCGGCAAAACCAATGCCCAAACCGGGAAAAGCGGCCGCCAGAACGGCGCTACCGCAGCCGCCGAACACGAGCCAGAACGTGCCGATACATTCCGCAAAATATTTCTTCATAGATTTCCTCATAAGAAAACGGTGAAATGATTACCGCGAGCGGGATACAGCGAAAGCCCCATTCAGGCAACGGGTATCCGGCTTGGCTTGTGAAGCCGTCAATGCTAGGGGCTAACGAATATCACGGAGGCATCCATGGCCGTATCGCCTGAAAAAAACATCTATCTCGTGGGGCCTCGCGCCTGCGGCAAAACAACCCTTGGGCGAACCCTGGCCGACGCGCTCAGACGCCCGTTTTTAGACCTCGACGAGGAATTCGTGAACACCACCGGCCGCACCATTGCCGAGGTGGTGGAGTCAGAGGGATGGGAAGGCTTCCGCGACCTGGAGACCGCTGTGCTGGCCGCTGTGGCCGAGACGCCGGGGCTTGTGGTGGCGACCGGCGGCGGCGTGGTCTTAAAAACCAGAAACCGCGAACTGTTATCGCAAGGCGTGGCGGTTTACCTGCAAGCTGACGTGGAGAAACTCGTGGCCCGCCTTATGGCCGAGCTTCTGCCTGAGCAGCGCCCCGCCCTGACCGGCCTCTCCCTGGAAGACGAGGTACGTAAAACCATCCAGGAGCGTGAACCCTACTATCTGGCGGTAGCGCAACTTATCGTTCCCGACCGCCCTCTTAAGGAACTGGCCACGCGTCTGACAAAAGAGCTTAACGACTGGCCAGCATAGTCTCACAAGCTGGAGAACCTTTACGCGCCATGGGCGAGATCGTGTATTGCCCGGTGGATTCCAGGACCGCCCGCCAGTAGTCCGAGGCCAAATCCAGCTTTTTACGGCGGCGCGTCGCCAATTCCAGAGGCAGATGGACGTAACGCCCATAGACTTTGCTCACCACCATGTTGGTCTTTCCGGCCATGGCCGCGTGTACGGCGAATTGCCCCAGGAAACCGCAATACACCCGGTCGTTGGAGTTGGCCGGCACGGAACGGATGATGTAGCTGGGGTCAATGTATTTAAGCGTCGTAAGCTGGCCGCGTTCGCTGAAATAGGCCGATATTTCCCGGCTCAAAAGCGAGGCGATGTCCCCAAGCACCGGATTGCCCGAGAGGTCGGTCTGGCCGGACTGTTTCAGAAGATGCTGGCCCGCGCCCTCCGCAACCACGATCACCGCATGACCACGCTCCCGCAAACGAGCTTCCAGAGTGGGCAAAAGTCCATTGGGCCCGGTCAATTGAAAAGGGTCCTCGGGCACGAGGACATAATTCACTTCTTTGAGCGCAAGCGCGGCCTGGGCGGCGATAAATCCGGATTCCCTGCCCATGAGCTTCACCATGCCGATTCCGCCGACGGCCCCCTGGGCTTCGACGTGGGCGCAGCGGATGGCGTCGGCGGCTTTTTCCACGGCCGTGTCAAAACCGAACGAAGTCGTCACCAGGGAGATGTCGTTATCAATGGTCTTGGGGATCGCGATGACCGCGATCTTGAGATGACGTCTCTGCACCTCCTCATGGATCTTTTGGGCCGCCTTCAGGGAGCCGTCTCCGCCTATGACAAAGAGGACTCCAATATTGGAACGCTCCAGGGCGTCCACAATATCTTCGGGAGCTTCCGGTCCGCGTGAGCTTCCAAGCACCGTGCCCCCGAATTCGTGGATATCGGCCACGTTTTGAGGCGTCAGTTCCAGAATATCGTGCCCATATTTGGGGATAAACCCCCTAAGGCCGAAACGGATGCCCAAAGTGGCGGCCATGTGGTAGTTATGATGAGCCGCCATGACAATGGCCCGGATCACGTCGTTTATACCCGGACACAGGCCGCCGCAGGTCACGATGGCTGCCTTCACCTTTGCGGAATCGAAATATATCTTTTCGCGCGGCCCGGCCGGCTCAAAGAACACGTCACTCTCCTGGCCGTCGTCGTCCAGGTCTTCGGGCAGGAGCCGGATGGGAATCTTGGGTTCATCCCGGATAAAATGGCAGTAGGTGAGCGGCGAGGTAATCTTGGCCGGTCCCAGAGTCTTTATGGCGGTATTGAGACCTGCGCGTTCGGTTCGGCTGGGCATGTGTTCCTCCGGCTGTTGATTTTTTGTAAATAGGGTCTGCCGGAAGAAAAATCAAAGGATGTGAACGCGGCTGGCGGACCGGATAAAAAGCGGGTAGGACAGCGTTCAGACTGTATTTGGAGGTATTTTGTGGGGATACTCGCAACCAGCGGCAGTTTTACCCGTTACGCCGTCGTCGAGGAGTTGACCGGCCAGATGACAGCGGAACTGCCCGATCGCCTGGCCCGGTTCTCTTTCCGCGACATTGACCAGACCGCCGACGAAAGAAGTTTCGGCTGGGTCTGCCTGGAGGACTGGCTGGACAGCGCCTGGCGCGCCGCGCCGCCGGAAAAGGCTCATTATCTGGCGTTCTCGCTTCGCCTGGACACCCGGCGCGTACCGCCGGCCGTGTTTAAAAAACACTTCCTTCTGGCGGTCAAGGCCGAGAAAGAGGCCATGAGAGAGACCGGCAAAAATTTCATTACCAAGGACCGCAAGCAGGAACTGAAAGACCAGGTGATGCTTACACTGCGCGCAAGGTTTCTGCCCATCCCGGCGGTGTTCGATGTCGTCTGGAATCTGCGGAGAAACCGGGTCTATCTGGCCACCGCCAACTCCAAAGTGCGCCATCTCTTCGAGGACCACTTCACCGCCAGCTTCAACCTGAATCTGGAACCTCTGACCCCGTATTTTCTGGCCAGGCGCACTGTGGACGCCTCCCGGCACGCCATGCTGGATGAACTCGAACCGAGTCCCTTTGCGGCCAACTGATTGGGAGGCAACCTCACATGGATCTCATAAAAGCGGCGATGCAAGACAGCGTGCTGGGCCAGGATTTTCTGACCTGGCTGTGGTTTCGTTCGGAAAAAAACGGCTGGCTCTTTCCGATGAAAGACGGCACGGAAGTGAACGTCTATCTGGAACAAAAGCTGTCTGTGCGCGGCGGCACAGGCGACAATGTGGAGAAGGCCGTGGTCAGCGGCCCGCATGCCGAGTTCACCGAGGCGAAAATCGGGGTCAAAAACGGCAAATTGGTGGATAAGGCCCTGGTGCGCTTTGAGCGCGACGGCGCCACCTGGACAGTGCTTCTGAACTCCGACGATTTTTCCCTCTCCAGCCTCAAAACTCCCAAGATTGAAACCCGCCTGGAAGAAGGCGACGACCCCGACGCTCCCTTTTTAGAGAAGCTCCTGCTCCTCGAACAGTGCATAGACTTTATTGACGAACTCTACCGGCAATTCCTGGCGGTCCGCCTCTCTACCGGCTGGACGGAGGAATTGCGGACGTTTAGGGGATGGCTGTCCGAACAATAATGAGAAGGGCGTAACCGAACTGTGCCGGTTGCGCCCCTCTCTCGTAAAACGCTCGCTTTAAGCCCTGCGTGTCTGTGTTACCAGCCAGCCCGGCACTCGTTTAAGGCGTTATTGATGTTACTGACGCACGCGGCGCGCTGCATCGGATTACGTATGGCGTTGCACCGCCTGGCCGAGCGATCCCACTGGAGATTGCACTGCGTAATCACGCGGCTGCGGAAATCGTTCAGGCTTTCGCCTCGGCGCGGCTGAACGACCACTCTGCCAAAATTGCGCTGCTGGTATCTGCGCCAATCCTGCTGATTGCGCCATGCATCAATCTGCGCCGCACGCACGCGGTCTTGGCGCGCCTGCGCCCGCCGGTCAGGCTGGGCCTGGGCGCTGACGCCGGCCAACACCAGACACAACAGCGCTAGGGCAACCACCAGCGCTTTATGGCTTTTCCCGAATAGAACGCGCATAAACACCCCCTCGGTTTAGTGTTCCATGTTGGACATCCAACACGTTTATTCCCGCGTCAAACTTTCCTGCGGGCCTACGCCGCCACAGACTAATACCGATGTCCGTTCTGATGCTCCCATCCATGATTCTGGCCGCGGCCCTGGTGATACCCGCCATTCTCTCCATGCCTGTAAGTATTGTGTCCACGCCCCTGTTGCCATCCGTGGCGGCCACCCCGGGCATTATTGTATCCGCGCTCCTGCTGGCGCCCATGAGAATTTGTTTGAGCGCGATTATTGTACATACGCTCCTGTCCGCCGCGGTTGCCTCCCTGCTCCTGCCCATATTGGCGCTGCTGCATACCGGAACCCTCCTGATGCTGCATGCCGGAACCAGCGTCAGAACCACCCTGGCGCTGCATCTGGGCCTGCGCGCTCACGCCGGCAAACATCAGACACGAAAACATCGCGGCAACCACGCCGATCTTGCTCATTTTGCCAGAGAGAATGTTCATAAAAGTCTCCTTTTGAGGATTAGGAAATATTTAAATTATCCAAGCGTAAACAGTGTCGCTGTCAAGAGCGGTTTCGTTACAGCCTGTTACGGGAATGTCATTCCATAAATTCTCAACATATTTTAAGCGCTGCGTCAAACCCCTGCGAGGCGCGCCACGGCTTGACCTCCCCCCGCTTCTGTGCATTATTGAAGAAAATCCATAACGATTCCGGGAGTAGAGAAATGAAAGAGCTTCCGCCAAGCACCGTCTATTTCGCCAACCTGCGCGCCAGAGGCCCCAGGGAAAATAAACTGGCCAGGATCACCAAACTTTTCAGAACCGCCGGTTTCAAAAAACTCACCGAGGCGGGGCCGCTCACCGCAGTGAAGGTTCACTTCGGGGAGATGGGCAACGACACGTTCGTAAACCCCGTGCTTGTCCGGGCCGTTGTGGACAACCTCAAAAAACACGGGGCCAACCCGTTTCTCACCGATACGGCCACGCTCTATTCCGGCTCCCGCCATAACGGCGTGGACCATCTGAACACGGCCATTCTCCACGGCTTCGGGCCGGAGGTCACAGGCGCGCCGGTGATCATCGCCGACGGTTTGCGCGGCGACAACTGGCGCAGCGTGAAGGTCTCCCACAAGCATTTCAAAGAGGTAAAGATCGCTTCCGCCATCCTGGAGGCCGATTCGCTCCTCATCGTCAGCCACTTCAAAGGTCATGAAATGGCCGGATTCGGCGGGGCGATAAAGAACCTGGCCATGGGATGCGCACCCCCGGCCGGCAAACGCGATCAGCACTCTCCCCGCTTCCACGTAAACCAGCAGACATGCGTGGGCTGCGCCGAATGTCTGCGGGTCTGCCCGCAGAAAGCCGTCACGATTAAAGACCGCAAGGCCTCCATCAACAAGAAAGCCTGTATCGGATGCGGCGAATGTATGACGGTATGCCGCACGAAATCCATCGCCATGGACTGGGAGACCGAGCTTCTCCCCTTTACCGAAAGACTGGTGGAATACGCCTCCGGCGCGCTGAAAGGCCGCGAGGGACAGATCGGCTTCATCAATTTCCTGGTCAACATCACCCCTGACTGCGACTGCGCCTCCTGGTCCGACGCCCCCATCGTGCCCGATATCGGCATCCTGGCGTCAACAGATCCCGTGGCCATAGACAAAGCATGCTTCGATCTGGTGAACGCCCAGACCGGACTTGCCGGTTCCCATTTGAGCCGCAACCTGGCCCCCGGCGAAAATAAATTCCTTGGCGCATGGAAGCACACCAAGGGAGATGTCCAACTCTCCTATGCCGAAAAAATCGGACTCGGCTCCACGCGCTACGTGTTGAAAGAAATTTGATCAGGGAGGGGCGTTGCCCCGCACTCGACGGCAGACGTACGCCGTGATAGGGGAATCACGCGAAAAAAAGGGGAGTGCTGCAAGGTTTTTCTCTTTTCCGCCCGGTTGGTCTTTGATGGTCAAAGGCCATTTCCCCCCGGGCGGTTTTTCACCATCACAGTGCGGAGCGCGGCGTGGAAAAAACACAGGACAAGGCCCTGCAAGTGGCCAAAGAGATCGTGGTCAAGTTTGTGGAGACCGGGCGCATCTCTCCCGCCAATTTTGCCAGCTATTTTTCTCAGATCTATCTGGAAGTGCTGCGTACCATCACGGAAAACACCCCCCATCCGGGCGGTCACGCGGACTCGGACTAACGCATGGCGGACGACCACGGCCACAGCGTTGCCTCCATGTTCGGGCGCATCGCTGGCTGGTACGATTTTCTCAACCACTTTTTGAGCTTGGGGATAGACATCCTCTGGCGGCGGCGCCTGGTGGACCTTTTGGCCTTGCCCGCTGAAAAGACGTGCCGTTTGCTGGATCTGGCCGCCGGAACACTGGATGTCTCCCTGGAAGCGGCCGGACGGTTTGCGCGGTGCCGCGTGGCCGCGGCGGATTTCTGTCTGCCCATGCTCCTTCAGGGAAGAAAAAAGCTTGCGCGCAAGGGCTGCGGGACCATTGACCCGCTACAGGCGGACGGGCGCGCCCTGCCTTTCGCGGATGCCTCTTTTGAGGCGGCCGGCATCGCCTTCGGCATCCGCAACATCCGCCCAAGACAACAGGCGTATGCGGAGCTTTTGCGGGTGCTGAAACCAGGCGGAAGGCTCTGCATCCTGGAGTTCGGATCAGGCAGACGGCGAATCCTTGGCGGCGCGTACAATTTCTATCTGGAGCGCCTTCTGCCCGCTGTGGGCAAAGTGTTTTCGCGCGACGACGGGGCCTATCAATACCTGGCCGACACCATCCGGGAGTTTCCCGATGAGGCCACGCTTGCGGACGAACTGCGCGCCGCCGGGTTTACGGACGTCTTCTGAGAACGGCAGACCTACGGGATTGTGGTGATCCACGTTGGCGTAAAGAACGGCGCTCCGCAAGACACGATTGCCG
>Ga0123354_10002401_pt1 | contig 24664 bp, 12 predicted proteins | sample TergutLab28metaG_2_FD_97872 | JGI IMG/M metagenome (GOLD analysis project Ga0123354, IMG submission 97872) | Labiotermes labralis P4 segment gut microbial communities from Petit-Saut dam, French Guiana - Lab288 P4 | ecosystem: Host-associated > Arthropoda: Insects > Digestive system > Gut ...
AATGTCAGTTACTCTGTTGGCCACCTGACATCCGTTCTGGAATACGAACACCGCACACCTGAAAAAAAATTGCTACGCGGAGAGCCCAAGGCCGGAATTAGCAGAGTGAGCAGAACAAAAGTTGACTTGCCGACGCAGACGTTAAAAATATGTATATATGGGTTTTAAATAAAACCTTTACGTCTCAAGGAAGCCTGTTCCCGGGTTCGAAACCGAAACGGGCGGTTTCACCTGTGTCGAAAGTTCCAGTGCAACTTACCCAAATTAATAGCGTCATATTTCAGTGAGCCTGATAAACAGTGAACCCGCTATAAGAATCTCACATCTTACAATACTAAGTTGCTACATTCACAGCATGCACTGTCTAGGAGTTCGCTAACAGTTTCTCTTGAGCAAAAGTGAAAATTAAAAGTGCGATTAACAAAAGGCTGTTTACAAGACATCATGAGCCATGCGAATCTTGTTTACGTATTTAAACCGAATTTCCTAAAGACCCATATCAGGCGGCCGGTGGGTAGGGCTGACAACCTTACCACCTTCATGTGCAGATTGTCTAGAAAGTGCCTCCACCTCGTGGAACCCCCTGGGCCTGTAATAAGCCTGTATAGGTGTGGCTGTACCTTTATCATTTTAGTTACACACAATGTGAGAGCTTGAAAACTCATGATATATTGTTACGTTCATTTCGTAATTGCACCCAGATAACTATTTATCTTATTCTCTTTCAGCTGTTGTCAACATGTTCTTCTCAACGTCGTCATGTGTTCGGACAGTTTTGTGACAATACGCAGCAAGAGTTACTGCAGTTCCCAACGTTTTAATTTCTCGAATTTTAGTTAGAAATCGGGCGTTGGCCATGTGATGGCTTAGCGGGTTATCCGCCGTCTTTCCGCCGTGAAAATCCGCATATAATTCAAGCCTAGTCGACGTAGGATTCGTGGTGGACCAATTGGTACTGAGCGACGCCGATCTCCGAATGTTCGGTTTTCCCCTCTCAGTATCTTTCCACCAGTGCTGCACTCGTTCATTCATCTATCACAGACGCTACATAAGCTTAGCAAAAGAGAGATTCGTTAATCAAACGGTATAAAAAAAGAGACTGGGAACCGTCGTCGTGTTGTGTATTCGGAAGGTCCAGGTTTCAGACTTGGTTCACAGATCGTCAGTCTTGCCGGCAGTTTGTATTCTCGCTCCTTGTCCTCAAGATAGTCACTTTCAATTAGCCCACAGCCGCTTCACTCTGTTTTCTGTTCAATATAATATTTAAAATTTAATCTCACAATTAAGTACTATAAAATATAGTCTGAGCTATTGCCAGTGACTATAAAAGTGAACAAATCATTTAACAATTGCGCATGATTTTTGTTTACCACAGCTGTACTGATGAAAGTTCAAGTCGTTTCTTTGTGGCGCCGTGTCGACTGTAAAATAGTCATGAAGGTTTAGGAGGAACTTGCTGCTTCCTTCTGAAAGTTTTGGGAGTCTTGTTCTTCTGCAGTTTGTACCTATGAAAGACGCAATATTTGACGTCTAGAACAAAAATGTAGCATAGTGTGACAACAATAAATGAACAAACGTAACTCACTGTACAGATATAAACCTGTTGAATTATTCTGTCTCTGCATTGTGAATGATTACATTATCTTAGTACCAATAAATCCACATGTTATACTAATATATGTTTCATTTTATCTGACTGCTACCTGTTTCGGCTGGTCGCCATCCTCAGGGAAGTAAAGTAAAGTAAATTAAAGTGCACCCTTGTACAGTCACTGAGTCTCTGTACAGGCCGTACGGCCCATAGGGGGAGTATAGGTATAGCTCTACTCTTTCTTGACCGCGGCACTAAAAGGGGGTGAGGGGTCAGCGTCACGCCCAGGCCGCTCTTTACCCCCGGGACAGACCCGATACCGATTGTGCAGGAGGCTGGGTGGGCCCCAGGGCCAGTCTGGACAGGTGCGGAAAATCTCGCCTCCCTCCGGGATTCGATCCCCGGACCGTCCAGCCCGTAGCCAGTCGCTATACCGACTGAGCTACCCGGCCCACACACACAGAGAGTTCATAACCAATTAGCTTATAACTCACAACAGTAAATTATCTGATTTATTGCTGCCAGTTTTGGTTGTGAGCTCCATGAGGATGGCGACCAGCCGAAAAATGTAGCAGCCAGATAAGGTGAAATATGTATTCGTATAAAGTGTGCACTTGTTGGTAGTAAGAGACTGTAGTAGATATAAACCTGGCCACATTCTCTTCCGTGAGTAGCACCAGTTACAACTTTGAATGCATGGTGTTCTACAGTTGGCTCGAGAATCAGCTGTAAGCGATATAGAGTCGCCAAAATGGAGGGCGCTTTTTAATTGCAAGTGTTGTACACTTTCATCCAGACACGTGGGAAATGAGATAGAGTGTTTACTAAGTCAACATCATCTCAACCTACCTTATTTCTATAGCTACTCTTTCAGCTATCTCTCAGGTTTCGTTCCAGTCTCGTGTCACCTCTCATACGTATTTGACAAAGTAATTCTGCATCTTACTTCTGCATGGATCATAAAAATCCTTCTCTTTCGAAATGAAATATCCCCAATATTAACATAAAAAACCAAAACAAAAATATTGTTGAAGAACTTGAATCAATAGGTTGATTCATGACTAAGATACAATACAGCATGCACTAGTATATGGAAACCAAACATGTTACCGTACCTAAGCACCACGTATTTGAGGCGTAATGGAATTGGAAGTTTAAATCCACATGCAGCCGACTCTGTTTATAATGACACCGCTTTAGTTGACACCTATCTTTTAGCGTCAGATAACCTGTGGTACCAATTATTTGTTCACTCTTAACCACGTTATTATACTCCTAGGTTAAAACAACACGCATTTATAACGAAACAATTGCCCTTTCATGAAGTCATAACAGAATTAGAACGCTTTTTGAATTTTCGATGTAAGTAGTCAGCCTCTTGCTTCGATTAATTTATCATGGGAAAATGCCCAATGTGATAATTAGTTGGGAGGCTGGGGACGCTTTGGCGGGCAGAAATATACGGCCCTGGTATGTTTGTCTGAAACGTCTGACCAAAGCTTCACTATTTCGTGTTAAATAGCCTCTCCCCCCCCCAAAAAAAAAAATCACCCGAACAACAACCGCCATTAGACCTGCAAAACCTATAGGCTCAAATGACTTTATGATTCAAATTTGAATATTTTTCATTTGTTTCCACTCAGCAAGTATACAAATGCGTCATGTTTATGAAGCTGACATATGATCAAGTGACTGGGGAAACGTCCGGTGACGTGACATTAATATCAAGCTAATACTGTACAGATAGGCACGCACGTTACAAAGTGCTTCTCAAGAAGGAAATCCATTCTTTCGAGGACAAAAGTAATCAAGACATGAAACTCCAAACATAAGTCAGGAAGAATCCTTCATACTGCATACATTTCAAGGCCTATTATGTTACTCTTATTGCAATTTCTGTATTATTTTCGTGCAGAACTAATACAATTTTTAGACTACATTGTCTGCTGGATAGAACGGCAACGCTACAAATTTTGTAATCATTGACTTACAAATAGCATCTTGTGTGCATGCACTCCCTTAGTACAAGAAGTCCGCACATCTGTGAGCAAATACATACAGAATTTTTTCGGGTGACTGGGATTTATTTTTTTTTTATTCAACTATCTTTACAGGTAATAAAGTTAGGCAGTCTTCTGACCCCTCTAACAGTGTGTCATTCTTAGAGCACAGAGTAAGTGAAGATACCGTCGCTCCTTCGTTTTCAAATCTGAGTATACACAATGTTTGCTTCTGATATTAGGAAACTGAGAAGTGTTAGGTTAAGTTGCTTCAGTGCGCGTCGTGATGGCAAGACTCCACCAACTTTAAAATCTGTACTAGTTGATGAAAGGGGTCAACTTCTCATCTCAGCCTCTTTACATCGGAAGAAGCGGTCAGGGCCCTTCGGTCTCTTGTCCCGGCCTGCATTCGAACAACTACTTCTCGGTTTCGTAGCTGTATTCTAGTCCTTGTAACTACGGAGCTATTCCGGCTCCAAGTATTATGTTGAAATTGTGTCATTTAAAATGCTTTAAATCAGTAATTTGATCTCCAATGTCCAACGAAACAACGAAAACATGAATTTTATGTTTTTCTAACCGTGCATCCTGGTATGACTCTGGGTAAATGACCAACTTGATGCACAATCACGTTATGTAATACGTTTATTATTGTAATCCTCTATATGTTTCGAGCAACTCTGTGGTTATTATCAGGAGGTCAAATTGTATTACTACAGCATCTGGTATAGTAACTGACCAGGCTGCACCTGCACACCGGACGGTCACTTACAGAGAATACTACACTAGATGCTGTATTAATACAATTTGACCTCCTGATGATGAGCACAGATTTGCTCGAAACATGTAGAGGATTATAATAATAAACGTAATTGTGCATCAAGTTGGTCATTTACCCAGAACGAAAACATAGTTATGCCTTAGCGCTACTTTCTTTCTTTCTTTCTATCTATCTTTCTTCCTTTCTTTCTTTCCTTCTTTCTTTCTTTCTTTAAGAACAGGAATGTTGACTAAAACTAAGACTTAGTAAAAGTTCCGAATATACTCCCTGAAGTAAACTATTAGGATATTTTACATCAGTTATTTAAGAACGCTCTCAATTGCACGGAAAATACAGCGTCAGTAATATGTGAATGGTTAAGTATAGAGTACTGCTTGAATGATGATGATAGGCGCGAACCGAGTACTCAGAAAGAAACCTGTCCAGGTGCCACTTTGTCCACCATAAACTCAAATGTACTGGATTGGGATTAAGAGAGGTTCTCAACCGTGAAAGACCAGGAGCTGATCCTCTGCTCCACGGCACAGCCAAAGTTATGTGCCGGATTTTATCCGTACTGTAAAGTGGCTGGCTAGTAGCTGGCTGCATACAGGAGGATCGGGTTTTGGTTTCCACACCGCACAGAATTTTTCTCTTCTCCAACAAATTCAGACCGCCTCTGTTTTACACATATTGGGTACCTTCAGATTTTTTATTCTGGTGTAAATGGGCGGAGACGTGAAGTTTTCGACCCATCGAAGCCTTAGAATGCTCTGAGATTAATGTCACATCTCCTGTACCTCTTCCACGCACATTAATCTAGCTTTACCATGACTCTTATCTAGATGTAAAATGGATGAGTTCTTTTCTTGTATATATCAACTACTTACAACCGCGCTTTTCAGTTTCTACACAAAGCAAAAGTATGAATGTGTTACTCTACCTTTCCTATGTAAATATCATCGTGCGACCTATTCACACAGGAAGTATTCTTATGTGAACAAAAATCATTCTTCCCTTCATGTGTGCCATTCATTAAGTTTCGCCGTCAGTGAAAGAACATAGAATTTTAAGTAGCAGGGATGAAGAACACCCAGCAAATATAAGCATGAGTATTTATTTTACGTAGTGCTGTACTTTGAAAAGAAGGGGTTTGTGTTTCAATACATAGTCAGGGGATTTTCATTGAATATCCGACTTGAGGGAGGAACATGTTTATTTCCATCACTAGCTTGAAGCACTTACCCAGACCATATCAATATAACCTGCTCACCGAAAGGGCATAGCATCGTGCAGTAATTAATTTCTTTTGAAAATCCACCACCCTTCTCACAGTACTCTTCGTAGAATGGCTATGTGAATCTCGAAAGGTACATTTAACTAATGAATCATATTTTATAACTTACCGAAAAAAAAGTTCTAGATTTAAAGTCGAAAAGCCTGAAGTAATTTAATTTGGCCAGTTAAGTACCGCCATGAACTTTCTGTAATTTAACTCACTGAAGCATATAACGAATAGAGCAAAGAAAATCAAATATAGTCTATAGCAATTATCACAAAGTTGCAGCCTTGTAGAATGATTTTCACAGGTAAAGCAATCCCATTACAGGCCTGGACAAGCCCTGAGATTTCCAGGAGGTTAAGACTCCCAGATTTCAAGAAAATCGGCACATGAAGGCTGTTGAAGCTGTCAGCCCTAAACACCGGCCACCTTTACCCCCAGGAAGTACCCCTGGTACTCGTGTCTGTTAGAGGCTGAGTCGATCCCAGGGTCATAGTGCGGCCGGAAGGACTATGTCAATGAAACATTCCAATAATACCACCGGGAATGGATCCCGCGACCTTCCGCTTTTAGCGCAGTGCCTCAACCAACTGCGCCACCGTGTGCCCCGATTTTAAAAGAAAAGGCAAATAAATAAATAAGTAAACAAATAAATAAATAACATAGAATTGAAGTATGAAAGTACCGACTGGTACATAACTCAGCAAATCACAGAGTTTAATTCGTACCACCGATTTGTCACATCCTGAAACCCCACTAGCAACAACATGCACTATTTTCATTAAAAAGTCTGTTTAAGCTTTTGTTTATGTGACCATTTTCAAACAGTTTAGGCTCTGTTTAATGACGCATTCTTGGCCTGTTACTGGAAAGAGACTCTAGTACGTAAATCAGCAATAAGAATATTACTCATCTCTTTCTTGATTGCATACCCTGAAGAAAAAGTAAATTGGGCTCTTCGAAACGTCCATTCGTATTTACCAGTATGCACGGCGTATTAGTGAAGAAGACTTGAAGATTCTATTATTAATATGTGCATAATCCCAAATGGGTAAAGTCACAAAGCTAATTCTACTTATATTGAGAAAACTGTAAATCCGCCAGTGGGTAAGGGATATATCTAATTTTTTTTCTCTCCAAACGCAGTCATCACTGTACTCTGTCCAAAGCCAATCACATCGTCACACCGTCTTCTTTGAAGATGCTTTTAATACGAGGAACCGGGAGAGCGCAGTCGGTATAGCAATCCCCCACCGTGGCGCTGCGGCCCAACGCGGACCATGGCCTCCTCATTCTTGAGGTTCCTAGATCACACATAACGACGCATCACAGTCGGTAGGACTCCTCTGGACGCGTGATCGGCCCGTCGCAGAGACCTCTACCTGACAACACACAACACTCACAACAGACAGACATCCATGCCCCCGGTGCTATTCGAACACACAATCGCAGCAGGCGAGCGCTTAGACCGCGCGGCCACTGGGACCGGCGGTATAGTAACTACGATACGGAAATGAAGACAGACGAGTTCTGTTTTGACTAAGGAAGGGGCAAGAATTTGTTGTGTTCTGTAAAGTATTCAGATTGGCTGTTGGCCCACTCGGCCTCCTATTCAACGCGTGTGGAGTGAACTTTCTACTGAGGTAAAGAGACAAGAAGAAGCACTTCTTTATTTAGTCGACATTAAGAAGAAGAAGAAGATATTTAGCTCCAGTCTCTTATAGCCTCCGTAGCTGCGTACGGGGACAATTTTACCTATCCGTTACTTTTCAAAATTATTCCAACCGAGACTAGGTCCTCCAATTCACTTAAGTTTTCCTAAGGTTTCTAACGTCTTACTTTCCCAGTGCAAACTGCGTGTCGCATTCATCTCATTTTACTTGTATTCAATCATTATTACAATTTTCGTCACATATTAAGAACACATTAACTGGGTATATTGTTATTTCCTTTCTGTTATTACCTATCGGTACCATTTTCTCGAAACAGCAATCTACAAGATGGCTTGCAAGACACGATGGTAAAGATTGATTTGGTTTTCTTAGTTTTGATATCTTGTTGACTGGTCCGTTATTATCAGGGTTTTGTAGCAATATATTTACCCACATTCCACTCTGAAGATGGAAGCAGTACTCATCTACCAAGCTGCACGGTGTCATAACTTACAATACCACCATATGAGCCCCAGGTTTACATCATATTTAATCAGTGTATAAACAATTATGGTTATGAATTCAATTTGTACTGCGCAGTAAGCTCACTCCAACTTGGTTGCAAAAATCAAAGAGTTAATATTGTATTGAAACGTAATCGATAATTTTTCTGAGTTTCGTATCAAGATGGGCAACGTAGGTATAGAGTGTCACTGTGACACGTTCGCGTAACCATTGTTACAGTAAAACCACAACAATAACTTTTGTTTGTGTTTTTGAAATAAATGGCATTGTCAAATGTATAAAACTATTGATTGTTGCACAACAATGCTTCTATGGCGTATTTATATTGCCGGCAAGAATAAAACGTAAGTAGGTCTTCATGTGCAGTGTGCCATGCTGCACTGGAGCAAAATGTTCTTTTGCTCAAGGCCTAATTTAGTTATACAATTTGACTAAGCAAACTGTAATGACAGATGTCATTGCGCAGTTCCTCAATCTTTGTAAGACTTGCCGTAACACATTTTACAATTTGAGATTGAATCACTTATGAAGAAATTGTTCTTAAAGATGGGACTGATATTGTCCTGAAACATATGTAAAGAACTATCATTTGACACTGCGTGACGTCCCGGAAGAGCAAAATATTTCAAGTATTAAATATCACAAGTGAGTACCTCTGTATTTTTCCTTATCTTCGGAATGCAAATTGCATCTATTCTGCTCTGCATTATACATTATACTCTCTATTTATATCATATGCTACCATGGTATCTCATAAACGGCACGATTTTTTGAAAAAAAAATCTTAAACATAAAAAGTGGTTTGATTTCCTCTACACATTTTGTCTGAAACATTTCTCATTCTAAGAAGAATTCGGCGAGATATCATAAATTTACACAGGTCTTCATGTCAAGGATCCGATATCCATGACATATTTTAATCAACTTGAATTACGCCAACAGGTTTTCAAGAAATCCTCAAATACCAACTTTAATTAAAATCCTTACAGTGGGAACTGTTTTCTTTCATGCATACAGACGGACGGACTGAAAGACAGTCAGGCAGACAGACAAGCAAACATTAAGGTAAAAGTCGTTTTTGCAATTTTGCGAACGCGCCTAAAATCCTCAAAATACCTTGAATGAGCGGAATGTAAGATTTTTAATTGTTAAAAATCATGGTACATCAAGTAACCACTGGAATTTAAAAGGCTAAATTGTGTTTGTAATCCATTACTTGAGACTTCAGGGTCTAGTGGCAGTGATTGTGCGCATACTGTGTGACGTGAAGTGTGCGTACACTTCGGTAGTAATTTCCTGACGCCGCGGGAGAACCTCCACCTTCAGGACTCTTGTAATCTGAAGATGGCAGCATTAAATCTTATCAAGATTCTAACAGACTGCACGACGTCTCATCCCAGTAGCAGCAGTCTTTTCATACATATTAGTTTCCAAAACTCATAGAAGCCTATGTATATAAAATGACAGCAGAACCTGATGAGGCCAGATTCAAATTGGTGGTCAGTAATGTATGACTAATTTAATTATCATTGCCAAATTTTAAACGATCCAGGAATTTGGATTGTAATTATTTCATGCTGTCAGTTGAATACCTTTAATTAACACCCGATTCCCCTAGCCGCGCGGTCTAAGGCGTGGGTCTACTCCCAGCTTGTTTTTTGGGGGATTGTGGGCTCGAATCCCGCTGGAGGCATGGATGTCTGTCCTTTGTAATAGTTGTGTGTTGTCAAGTACGGGTCTCTTCGACAGGCCGATCACTCGTCCAGGGGACTCATACGAATGTGGAGTGTCTGAGGTTGATCGACGAACCTTACTGAGGAAGTCTAGGCACACTAGAGATGTCGAGGTATTAGAGAAAAATACTTAATTAACTAAAACAATAAATTTATCTTATAACAGCCTGTAAAGTTAGCTGTAAATAAAATATTCAGATATGTACGGCCTAATGGATAGACGCTTAGCACAGGAATACCAACTTTTTATCACAAATGCGACTACTCGACTCCGTGTTATAAGCGGAAATTCAAGGGTCTCTATATTTCTATAGCTGTATTTAGAAAGGATTTTGAAGTGGAGTAGAAATAGTTGGTGTATGGGTGCACACGTACATCCCTAGTTGTTAGGGTTGCTTTCGAGAGCCTGAGAATGCTTGATCTTTGGAGGGGAGATTGCAATTATCCGTGGCAGGGATTCGCTATGTGCTCTTCCACTCTTCTTGCAAGGGAGGTGGGAGGGGTGTTGGGGTTTTAAAAAGGAACTACCTATGATGTGAAAAATGAAAGCATGCGATCTGTGCAGAATTTGAATTACGTTGATGCATTCTGAGAAATTTTAATAGTTAAAGAAAGGAATGAAAAGTTATGTTTAATTAATTAATTACGGTTACGAACAACGCCGGAAGTGATGTAGAGAGCGTGAAGGAATAGCTTTATTGTTTCCAATGCTCGGCATCAGACATTTCTCTGTAAATAATGAACAAGACAAAAATCCCTTCTCTCCAAGAAATAAAAAATCCTGATTCTCCAGTCACTCAGTCCGTGTTCACTATAGTGACAGAGCAGCCTGGTTTTTCTTTATAATTCAAAATATGTAAAAGTCTAACATATCCTCAGTTAATGGAAATATTGATACAGTTCTACTTGATTGATTGATTGATTGATTGATTGATTCATTCATTCATTCATTCATTTGCATTTGGGTTCGGGGCCTCTCAGCCCCGATGCACATAGGCCTTGATTTAACGGGCCCTTTGTGCCCCATATCGTATCATGGGAGTCCCGTAACCTTACTAAAGTTCCAGATGGCCCCCAAGCCTAAACTCTTAATATCCTCCGGCTCCAAGATAAAGGAGCCAAGATACGCATATATGAGTGAGGCCAAAGCCTCACATTCACAAAGAATGTGGGCCGAGGTTTCCTCTTTCACCCCACACTACCTGCACAAGGGACTGTCAAGCAGCCCTAGTGTGTAAAGATGTCTCCTCAGGGTGTTATGACCCATAAGGAGGCCAGTTACAGCCCTGAATTGAGTCTTATTAAAGGTCAAAAATTTTGCCCTGGTACCCAGACTGGGTCCGGAGATGTACAGTCCTACTTAGAATCTCTGAATTGAATCTGAGATGGCGTGTGAGCACAACACACTGGTGGATATATAGTACAACTCCACTTATCCGGACGCTGGTTATCCGGATCGCCAATTATCCTGATCGGCTTGGCCTTGTGGTAAATCTGTCGAGAAATCTACAAAACTAACTTGTCTTGGAATTACCGGGTATCGGATGAAATACAGTACAGTGTCATGGCTTCTAGAGCTTCAAATCATGCGTGGTCGAAAGGTTTAGACGCAGGTACTTACTGTAAATGGTAATAGCCGAACTTCAGACTGCCAGTGTAGCCTTTTTTCAAAGATAAATTCAATTATCCGGATTTTCTGCATATTCGGTTGCCTCGTCGTCCCAATTAATCCGGATAAGTGGAGTTCTACTGTATTTGAATCTTAGAGGGTATTGAGAGGTATAATGTGAGGACCTGTATAATTTGTGGTGCCTGATCATCTCTAATTTTTTTACTGTACTATCCCAATCTTATTCAAGCTGAAGAAAACTGGATTCCTAGAATGTTATTAATATTAAACGGATCTTTGAATCTGGCAAGCTATTTTACATCGCCTGTGAAGGACATTTCTTTACTAGCAATTGAGGTCAAAACGTAACTTTAAGCTACAAGTTTGCTTACTCAAGTGACACAACATGAAGGATTGGATTAAGTTGAATTACACAAAAATTTATTTTCTTTTTTGTATTTCATTTAACGACTCCATCATTTGGTAAAATTACATGGAGTCGGGAATATATATATATAATGTATATATATATATATGTGTGTGTGTGTGTGGATTATGGGTAGAATGATTCTGACAAGGGGAAATTGGAGTGCTTGAAAGAAACCCTCTTCAGTTGTCAGTTTTTCCATCAAACATCCCAAACAGAATGAAGTGGGATCAAACCCATGCCTGTGCGTTGAAAGGCGGCGACTGACCATCTGAGCACTCTCTGTCGCCAAAACCGTAGCCTGATCACTACATCAACTGAACTATACCGATCTGAGCGACTCTTAGCTTCAAAAAAATCTCTGCTCTGATATTCGTTTATGCTCCTATGTTCATTTGTCTCGAACTATCTAGCATTTTGGTATTAAGATTATAACTTTAAAGCAAAGATTTTAGTAAATTGTTTCTTGTTTTACCGAATTTCGATCTACTTTTGAAATATCACACCAGAACAAAATGTATCCTTTGCAACAAAACTCAGCCGTGTAAGTTATTTTGATGTAAGCTTAATACACACTTTCATTATCTTGAAATGGCTGTACGTGTTCCACTGTTACACGTTGCACATGCAAAGATCATTTCAGAATATCAAATTTATTCCGTAACACTGGGAATTCGGTATGAGTTCACGTGTTTCCGAAGCTTATGAGAGAGTGTGGGTAGGTCTTATATTTCGGTTACTCTTCTTCGAATACGGCAAAAGGAAGGATGTATTTGAAAATGCGTTTTCTAGATCTCCCTACCAACCATACGGCTCCATCATCTTGAGCAGCACGGCATGAAAACCATCAGCAGCAATAACCAGAGATTGGACTGTGTTTGAAAACGCTGAGATCTCTTCTAGCTGCATTTTCCCGCCTTACTCGTTAAATAGTCCATTTGAGAGCAATGAACATTTCGATAATTACAAGGAAACCTTACCTTTAGTAGAATTCCTTTTCACATGTGCTGAGTCTGTTATTGTGTTTCTTTGGAATCGAGCCCACATTTGTAACAAAGAACTGGACACCTCAGTACCTGAATAGGTCTATGTGAACAAGAGGAAAGGTGAACATGAAATAACCAATTTCCTCTTAACAAAACTGGAGATTTCTTTTTCTGATGTACATAATGTCAATCCTCTTAGGAATGCTTGCAGGCGAGAAGCGTGAAATTGGGTTGCTTTCCTTGTTCGTATGTACTTGGTATTTGCTCCTCCCAATTTGATAATTTTAACAGAACCTCGCATTAGTCACGATCCACATCTCTCGGGGTGGCTGCCTGTCTCTCTCCCTGTCGTGATCCGGACAGCTGCTTTACCAAATACAGCGACTCAGGACACGACGACCAAAATAGTACAAAAGTAATTCATTTCCGGAATAGTCCAAACTTCTACGAAACAAACGTATAGTATTAAGTGTCTTGCATTGTGCGGCACGACGTGTTTACGTATTTCATATGACATTCAGAAGAAACGTTATGTCATTAAATAGCGTTAATCAACTATCATTGTTTGTGGATAAACAATATAAATTTGTATTCTGCAAAGCAAACGAATTTGAAGTTAAAAAATTTGTTTATCATCCCTTTGTGTTAACGTAAAACAAAGCAGTATTTAAATACCATCAAACACAATTAATGTTTATTGATGCTATTAATTCCATGCATTGATAATGAATAATTTGTAATAACTCACTAACAAATGCACAATATTGTATTTACACGGATATATTACGTCGATTCAAACCTACATGTTTCGATCCCTGTGGGATCATCACTAGGGTGCTTGTACATCAAGTGATATTATACAAAATACTAATAACTAATTTATAAGATACAAGTTAATTATTTAATGCTTTATGCAAGGTCATTTGATGTACTGACTACCTGACGCTGTCCCCACAGTGGTGGCAACAAGTTGGTGCTATTAGTTTTAATAATATATGACTGTCTAAATACAATATTGTACATTTGTTGGTGAATAGTTTTAAATTACAAGTAATATATATTAAGTTACATACTCCGTTGCGGCAACACGTTTCAACCTAATTCGATCTTATTCAAGCCATTAATATGAAACCCGTGGGGCGGGTAGCTCAGTCGGTATAGCGACTGAGCTATGGGCTGGACGGTCTGGAATCGAATCCCGGTGGGCACGAGATTTTCCGCCCGTCCAGACCGGTCCTGGGGCCCACCCAGCCTCCTGTAAGACGGGTACAGAGTCTTTCCCGGGAGTAAAGTGCGGCCGGGGCGTGCTGCTGAACACTCACTCCCTTCTAGTGCCGCGGTCATGGAAGAGTAGAGCTATACCTCTACCCACCCTCTGGACCACACCGGGCTTGTAACGGGATCACTTTGCCTTTAATATGAAACCCAGAAAAGTACTGCACAAAATTGTGTTCGATTTGTAAAAATTGACCGAATTATGTCGAAACATTTTTCTACGGTAAAGTACAAAATGCATATTATTTGGGCTCGACGGTATGTAAATCCTTCTTCTTTGCAGGCTTTAAATATTATTTTTATATATGTTTCAGGCTTCAATTTTATTATCATTGCGTCAATATGGTTTGTGTTTTAAACGTGAATTTTCTTTCGCAGTGTGGGAACAGTGCACAGGTTAGGAACAATTTAGACGGCTTCTCTAGTCCTTTGTTTGTCGGAGTACGGGCTACCAGTGCCTAAAGTCCGATAAGTACTGCCACCAACCTCCTGGATAGCAGTTTTTCTTCTTTCTGCATCCTCAAACATCCTAAGGTATTTGTCGAGTTCGAAGTTGCTACTGTACGCTATTATTGCATCCCCTCTCAATCAGATTTCTCAGAACTGCAATCAGAACTCCGAAACGCACTAAATGAAATTTGCAACTTACTTAATTTCTTATTAATCATGCAATCAACGTTATGCACCCCTTGATTCTAGGGAGCTTTTATCTCTGTAAAATTAAAATTTCCCCCCCCCCAAAAAAATAAAGAGTTCTCTCATTCCTCCCAATATTTTTCGTTTTACCCGATATCCTGATATTTTCTTTTTGTTCTGAACCTTTCTGAAACCTCAAAACAACAAAATTAGAGGAATTATTAATATTTTCACTAGATATCCAGGTTAGTGAGCTCGGTTTAAAGTAATATTCTGCATGAAAATAATGTACAAAATTTGCAGCCATTCTTAGTTTTCTCTCTTTCATTTCGTTTAAGCCCCTCACAATTATTTTCCATTGTTGTGTGCTCGGTTACCCTTCGGTACTCTCGTGTGGTTTTCGTAATAGGCACGGCTGCTAGCACTCACAGGATGTGGGTGGCTGCAGTTTATTACAATACGCGGCACAGTTTGACAATAGTAGGCGCAAAGGGTTGCTGTGGTCCTTTGACACTAATCTGTTGATTTTGGCCAGCAGCCGTTGGGGCTTTCAAATAACTGGTAATGTACACCATTGTTAATTTGTGTCAGAACCCACAAAGTTGCTCGTCTGTTAAATATCAGAAAGGGCGGCTGTATTAGACATGGTTCATTTTGGATTCGCACGTCACTTACCAGAGAATCCGCACACCTGCTATTTATTACAGTTGGCGGTCGGGGTCTTTGGGAAAACGTTCAAACACGCGGCGTTGGGGTTTGTGCACAAAACACTTTATTCTGTTGGAGGGTTGGCTTTGTGGTCTATGTTTAGTGGACATAACGTATTGGGAGCTTGCGGAGGAGAGAGAAAATTCCATAATTTTCAGCATCATAAATTATACTTATTTTAGCAAAAATAATTATGAATCAATAATGATGATAATAAGTTGAAGGAAACAGAACAAGAAGCAGAAGACGAAGAAACTCTGTACGAGATATGTTGTACTGAAAAAAAGATAAGCAGCAAAGTGACCTGCTTCCTCCTTGCCCATACGCCACTCGACCCTCTGGACGAGTCATTCAAACAAACAAAATATCCTTCACTGAGTCTCTGCTCTGAGAATGATATCTGTGCATGCATTTGCATGTCTCATGGATCCATATTCGTTGGTTGTAGAGGTGTAGCTGAAAACTGTATCTGCAAGACGTAAGCATAAATTTTATGTAACAAATGCAGGGATTAATCCTTCGAATTTTCAAGAACGTTGTACTTTATACATAGTTCATTTATGCACTGCCCTTTGGTTTCCATGTACAGTACACAATATTATTTTCTGCATCTACGTTAAGTGTGGAAGAGCTTCTAGTAATCACGTTTATATTCATTAAGCTTATTTAAATTAAGATAATCGCATTTTGTGTCTCTTCGTTTGCTTGTGGAAGAAAGTCCGGGGGGTATGTGCTCATGTCATCAGCTGCTTCATATAATTGATTAAGTGATCATTTTTCCCTGAAAGATGCAGCCACGGTTACTACTCCATATTAACGCGGCTAGCGGTCCGATTAATTTTATTTTCTTTGCCGCTGTCAAGCTTCAAGCTTCAAATTTCATAATTTTACTCTTAGCACCGAATCAAGAAAATGTCTTAAATTAAAGAAAGGTTATTGCAGTTTTCTTGCTATGAATGTAAATCAGAATTTTACTGGTTTTCAGCCGGTCATGATTAAAAATTTTAATTCACTGAGTTACAAGCTGTGCACATGCTTTGGCCTTAAAAAACTTCATTTCTTTCTTTCACTTAGATTGTTGTCTACTTAAGACAACTCTCACAACAAGCAACAATTATTGCTCTAAACGATTGGAAGGTACTGATAATTGTAACAGAGATACGGCGTGTTTTTCTTGCTATACGAAATTAAATTTTCCTAGTATTAAACTAAAGTTATTTTAACTTTGACCCCGGAAAGGTCTCCATATCATAAACACGATGTATACGGAACGCACTGTAACCTCGCAGGTATAAAATTCAGAAAAATATTTAATTTCTTTCCTCCGCTCAGTAACCAAACCGCACACTTCTCATAACGTTACACTTTCCTATTTCAGACATTCTGCTTTACCTCCAAATTGCCTTCACCAAACAAACGGGTGAGCAATACATATCGTCTTTCTTAGCCTGAAATTTTCTGTTTCTCGGTGATAATTTTAGTGACTTTCACAACTTCCACGCTATCATCTTATGCATCACTTGACTTGTAATTTAAGCCTACAATTATAACGAATTTTGACCCAGAATAGTGCACAATTCAGTCAATCTCAAGCAAGACCCCGCTTCTCTATTCCAGCAAGCAAAGGAAAGCTATTTGTTTAGCGCCAGATCTAAATGGATAATTTGATTCAGAGCTTCAATTTGTCGACTTTTCAATAGAATAACTATACTTACTTACTTACTTACTCCATGGTGCAGAGTCCTTCTTGAGAAGCTAACTGGTTTGCAGCTAGTCAAGAAATTCCCCGCGTTTCACGGAACCCGAAGGTTCATTACCACACTCACAAGCGTCCGCCACCTGTCTCTAACCTGGGCCAGCCCAATCCAATCCATATACCCACATCCCACCTCCTGGAGATCCATCCTAATATTATCTGCCCATCTACACCCAGGTCTCCCCGGTGGTCTTTTTCCCTCCGGTTTCCCCGCCAAGACCCAATACACCCCCCTCTCCTCACCCATACGCGCCACATGCCCAGCCCATCTCATTCTTCTCGATTTTATCACCCGCACAATATTGGGTGAGGTGTAGAATAACAATAATGTCACAAAAACAAATGACACTTAGAAGGACATCTTCATGCCTCGTCAAAGCAGTTTTGAGCACAGCAGTACAAAGTGTTCGGATGATATGTGTCCGTCAATAAAAATTTACATAAATTAATTACACAGAAGTCCGGTTTGCACAATTGCAAAGGAGTACTGTCAGATTTAGTAGATTTCAGTGTGATCACCCCTGGTTGCATGACAATTATCCATACGATATTCTATCTATGTTCATGCGTTTTGAAAAGTCATTTATGCGAGCTTTAAACCGCTCGGATCGTTGTCTCTTAACTAATAGACGAGGTTATTTAGGTGACTCCATATGTAGAAGCCAGTGCGGTGTAGTCCGGTAACCTAGGAGGTCAGGAAATTGACGCTGTTCTGCCGATCCATCCTACAGGAACCATGGGATGAATGCGATTTCTCACCTCTTCCACCTTTTAAAAAATACAAAAGTCAGTATTTGAAATACCGCTTTAGGGGCTTTGTGGTTACTGTACCCCACAATACACTTCGAAACACGTGGACGGAGGTCAAATATCGTCCGGATATTTTTCGTGCCACCAGGAATGCCCACATTTAAATCTACTAGGTAGTAACAAGTTACATAAAATAACTTCGAGAATTTTCTATTAATGATGAAAACCAAACCTCTGTATAGTGAACAGATTCCGACGTAAGAACTGCTGAGAGATATCAGGCTTCCGCCGTCGTGTAGATGAGGTCTTCGTCTCCCGTGTTGTTATTATGCAGAGTTTGGTTGGTATTTCTTCTGGGACTCCTTGACCATTGAAAATGGAACCGCAAGGCTCTCCCGAAAGTTCGGTAAACAATTACAAACATACGCTGAGTAACAACCCTGAAGAGCGAAGAGCCCAGTTAAATGTACACTGTTTATATATGTACTTAAGCTGATAAAAAAAATGAATGAAAGGGACAATTGTAAAATACACTATATAAATGTTTATTTTTTATAACTATTATCCGAATATCTAGTGTATAAAATTTATAGATTTTCGGGGCCTGGCGCCAGATTGCGTACAATGTTCGCCGGTACGCATCCCACCGAAAGTTAAGACAACTGAATTCCGTGTCCTTTTTGCCGACTCGCAATTGCCAAATTACGGGTTTGGATATAAGGACTAACTCACCAGCAACTTACCATGGAAAGATGGTATCCACATAAAAGACACGGGTTCTCATCCGAGAAGACTTAATCTAGATACTCACCGACATGAGATCAAATATCGCCTGTTGACAGTATTTTGAATCATGATTTGTATAATGCTGTGTATAATACGCATTCGCACACCGACATATATATATATATATATAACACATAAAACTTTATTAAGCCCAACAACAAATTGGGTGTTGAACAGCAACTTTACTACACCATGGGTAGCCAAATGAATGCGTTTTACGTCTAATTAAAAATGCATATCCTACTGTCCCTCCAATAATTAATTAAAATTCCTTGGCTTTGTTGTAGTACGCAAAATATCAATTCAGTAGTTCCACTGATGAAATAAATGCAAAAACCTGCAGGTAATTTTATTAAATAACAACAATAACTGGTGCTCAAAACATACATCATCAACATTCCAACCATCTGTACGCCCTCGTATTCCCCAGATGTATTCTGCATATTCATTCACATTGAATTATTTTAAAAGAGCACGGCTATTATTTAGTTTGGTGATGCGGAAATGTAGAAACCGTTTGTGCTGTGTAGTTCTGAGTATTTTAATGTAATAGGTTCAGACTTGTAATTTTGTGGGAACATTACCACACGTACGGTACATGTCACCGAGTGTCACAACCTAATTAAAGGTATAATTTTGAGGTTTATATATAAAATTACATCTAAAAACGTAATTAAATTTTGCTGCTAGACTTACATATGGTATTTTCCTCTTTAAGAACTAAGAAGCTTACTTCTAACCCACTGCAGCTGTATAGCCTATATAAGCTCCTGCCGATGAAACATATTTTCACCAAAGAGTTTCTGGCGACATAGGAGTGGTGATATTACGTAAGATATTTACAACTTCAGACCGGGCGTTACCGACAGTGATTTACAAATACTGCCTAATCCATTCATAAAATTATTTATTATAAGGCTAATTGTATATAATTATGCATGATTTTATCTGCAATATTGTGCAAAGCGGTTGTTAGCTTTGTCATGTCTGTCTGTCCATCCGTCCGTATGGAACAGTTTGGCTTCTGCGAGACAGATTTTCATGAAATTTTGTATATGAGGATTGTGCCACAACCTGCCGAGAAAATTCAAGTTTTATTAAAAGTATGACAAGAATAGCTGGTACATTACATGGAGATCTATGTACATTTATGATAATATTTCGCTGAATTATTCTTACAGTAAAAAAAATTCAAACAGAAGTTACAGAGAACATGAAAACACATTTTATGTTCAAAACCCTTTTTTTTAAAAAAATCGTGGTGTTTGTAAGAAAACGTGGGAGAATATGTTAGAACTCGACAGGCCACACGTGACAAAACAATGTGGTGCATGCGCCGCGTTTAGAATAATTAAGGCAAGAATAGAGACAAATACATTTAATACTTCCTGCTTTATCACGGGAACAGTGGTTACGCGAAAACCTCATACGTTATTACGTACATGGCCTGTCTTTTGAACATCATACGCGGAATATGAATAGTATTAAGTACAGATGGAATTTTGTGTCCTCTTCGTGGGAGGTTTACAAAGCAGGGAAATACTTTGTTTTCAAATTGATATTGTAGTGCTTTCCTACCTAAATTATGGCTTGACCTCCATCAAGTTTCCTCGGGGAAAGGCACTGGAACTATATGGTAGAATTTCGCTGCCACCAGCCAAAAGGATTTGGCAAATCTGATTACAACGAGGACTCAAGGATTTATAAAAAATCGTCTGATTCAATCTCAATTTGGACAAAAGTAAAATGTATATATTCTATTCTGTAAAACTAAATATTATGTAACAATGATTAACAAAATAATAAGTAACAAAACTTATTCAATCAAGTTCTGCCAAAGTGTAACATAAGTTATTTAAATAATTAACTTGCCCTTTATGTCTCTATAAATCAAAACGCGTAAATTTGAAATAATATCTAAATAAAATCGCCAAACTGCTCAACTCGAAATAAAGTGAATTTTGAATACCAGTCAATATGTCTTACCTTGAATAAACAGCAAACCGTACACCATCGTAGTATCGTTACAACAGTCTTTGTAATAATTGTATTCAATCACTGTAATTCTTCAATTGTAGATACGTGACGGCTGATAACTAACTTGTTAGCGAGTGAGGGCGTTTACCAGATTGCGCTAAGCTTTATAGAGTAGAGCTGATAAGTCATGCGTTCCTAAAAGTATATTGATCTGATCAAGTCACTACCGGGTTCAAGCTGGTTGGTACTGCTGACTTTAGCGGTTGTGAATGAACGATCTCTTCCTGGATTCAATTATTAAAGTTTCAAAGTTTCTATCTAATACAAATACATAGGTAAATTTAACATGCATTACAATATTATGGAGCCATTTACGGAGAAGGTAAAATAGCTTTCGAACACATTACCGAATTTCTAACAAAAAACTTGTGGAATATGAAGCCGTGTAATCTGGTAGAAATTAGCGTCAGTTACAAGGAATGTGCCGCCTCCATCCTTAAGACTTAAGATGGGAGCAGTGCAATGTTCCATGAAGTTCTTGTGCACCGTGTAGTTTGGTATAAATATACGGACGCTTCGGAGGAACCAGCAGTCGCAATCTCGAAGACAGAAGGTGGCTATAAGAGTTTCCCCTGAATTTTATGTTTATGGTTCCGTGCATCGCTGACCTATACTAATAACTGTCCAACGAGATGCAACACAAAGCAGTCTATTTATTATTCTGCAAGTTCACTCTACATGTTTCGGGTGTCAACAACACCCATCATCAGGAGTACACAAAACTGCAACTACAGCCTCCGGTACTGGTCATATTTTTTGTGCAGCTACCTCCCTCCAACGTGGCCAAGATAGACAAAACTGTAACTACAGCCTCCGGTACTGGTCTTTTTTTTTTTTGCAGCTACCTCCCTCAAACATGGCCAAGATAGACAAAACTGTAACTACAGCCTCCGGTACTGGTCATATATTTTGTGCAGCTACCTCCCTCCAACGTGGCCAAGCTAGCTTGGCTGGTAGCATCCAGGACAATTAATAAGGCCGAATATCCTGATAGGCAATCCAATCAACATAACTGAAGCCAAATATTTCACAGAACTAATTCAAAGTTTGGAAGAAATCACAGACGATTGTAACTGGAATTTCTACCATCTTTTCTCTAAATAACTGAACTGCCGAGTTTATTTCAACCTGCTTAGTCATCTTAGGAATTATTTATCCACTTCTCTTATCCTGTCCTTTTATTTCTTATGCTCTTTGTGTTGCTTTCGTTCTGCCTTCCTCTTCTGACCTTTCCTGTACGTCACCCAAGCAGGACGGAAGTACAGCGGAGAGGCATGTCTGCCTGTGTGTGGACGTGATTCTCATACCATTTGGAAATCTCAGATGCAGACGAAGCTTCACTTTGATCGTGTGTAACGTGAAGAACTTCCTGCCCTACCCTCCCTACTGCTGTCTCTTTCACTCTCACGAACCCCTGAAACCATACTCCAGACTTTCACAAAAGACCACTTTTCAAGCGAGGAATGAGCCTTAGGCAGGTGCATGTGTAGCCGTTACAGAGTATACCCGAAGCACAGCCAAATGCAAAGACTCCACCTACCAACGACTGACTACCTGCCTACACAGTTCACCCCTTGAATACTAATCCGAAGCGATCGAGATTCTTCCAGATATAAAAATTCACGTTTGGTATGGAATTTTGGATTTGTAAAGAATAAAAAAACTGTGGCTATAACAGTGCAAAACACACACACACACACACACACATCAGTAACGTGTGAGATTGGAGATTTTTACATATTTGTTTACGAAGATTACAGAATTGAGACGCCACTCAAGGTTTTCAGAAAAGCTCTGAGGTACGTGTTTACAATCCAGTTTGCCGAAGGTTTTTCGTAGTTGAGATCCTGATGTCCTGAAATGAATTTACTGATTTTTAGGTTTCTGTGACCGTGCATCGTGAGCAAATTGTGAAGTGAGAGAGAAAACCAACAAGATGCAACAGTTAGATGTTTATTATCAATAATTTCTCAACATGTTTCGGGCATCATTATGCCCATCTTCAGGACAACAAGACGTGTGTTACTGCACGTGGTGTGCTGCGCTGTAACAAGCGGGGAAAAGGTAGATATTAGCTGTAATGTCTTTTTTGTGGGGTAGTGTGTAATAAACCTAGATGGTACCTTGTGTGTATACACTACCCCACAAAAAAGACATTACAGCTAATATCTACCTTTTCCCCGCTTGTTACAGCGCAGTACACCACCTGCAGTAACACACGTCTTGTTCTCCTGAAGATGGGTAAAATGATGCCCGAAACATGTTGAGAAATTATTGATAATAAACATCTAACTGTTGCATCTTGTTGGTTTTCTCTCTCACTTCAGAATTTACTTATATTTTCGCAGCGGTGCATTTTATGTAATCTAGCAGTGAATGATGCATAAAATCGAAAGGTCTCAACTGAAGCAATAGCGACCTCTTTTTGAATACCGTCCCAGAACCTCACTAGGACTGAGAAAGCAGAATCCGGACGGCCGGTTATTCAGTTCTGGAGTAAGAGAAAATATTTACAAGTAATCAGCTGGGTAATTAGACTTTAGGTTTTTTCCACTCTCTCCAGTTCGCCTAGGCCAATATTTAGTGTAACTATAAAGTAATAAGTTTGTTAACATGGAATTTGATCTTTCCCTGCCAGGTACGTTTCATCTCACAACGGTAATGGAATTTCTGTTTATTTAGTTTGCAGATCATCAAGCAATAAGGCAGCTACGTGGCCTAAGCATTTTTTTAATTTAATTCGGCGATTTATAAATGTATATTTTTATCGTTGAGACTAAGGTGTACGTTAATTTTGTTTTCGATTTCTTTCCTGCCCAAAAATACTGTAGCAGTGGGCTTCCAAAATCAGAAAAAAGTACCTTCTAAATGTCGTTCAAACCACGGAAGATCAATTGCGTCGGAGTGTTTGTGTACTGTACATATCTATGAAGTGGACAAAGGTTAATCTTTCGGCCCGGAATCGTCAGATATTATATAAAGTTTCTTATCCATTCACCAGCCAGAGGGACACACAGTAGAAATCCTCTGATCCGGATTAATCTGGACGGTGAACCATCCGGATATGCAGAAAATCCGGATAATTGGATTATTTTAAAAAGAAACTAAACTGGCAGTTTGAAGTGGAAACTAAAAGTGTCTACAAATGACTATTTATGTACGTGACAATTGGGATGGGGGGGGGGGGGGAGGAGGAAGAATTTAAGCCACGCACAAACGCAGTAAAATTACTGTAAGAAAATGTTTATTCGAATGGCCAAACCGATCCGGACAATTGGCGATTCGGATAACCAGCGTCCCGGTAAGTGAACTTCTACGGTATTTGGAAAATGTAGTTATTCCCTGTTTGGTTATTTCTATAAACAGAAAATAACAAGTCACAATATCTGTCTCGGATTTCGGAAGAGTGACTTCAAGACAAGGAGACCATCCTTTATTTACCAATGAGTGTACTCTCTTAAACCTCGCTGATGTAAATTGACAACGTTTTGTTGCAATATTAACGCATGCGCTGTAGGTTCTGTGTTATAAGGAGCCAGATCTGGGACTTAAATGTACCAGAACTGAAACACGTATGGATGTAATTTTAAGACAAGATAAGAAATATAGGTGTAACATAAAACAGAGGTGCTCTCGGCTCTTTGTATCACAAACTCTTATTAAATTGTCATTATATTTAATCAGCTGCAGTAAATCTTGTTGTTTTTACAAATTTATATATATATATAATATGTGTGTGATTAATTGACTTCTTACTATTTTGGGGATATGGTGTTGTATTTATTTAAAATATTTATTGTGTCCATTATTCTGTTTCTGTTATACACTTCCCAGTCATACATAACCTCAGAATTTCAAACCCAACAAAAAAAAAATTAAATGCCTTTCACATTATCTGCTTATATCCACGATTTCTCTAACTACCGAACTTCATATTCATAGTTGTAAGCAATGCGCAATGAACATTATAACTGAAGTTTTCTATTTTCCTTAGCTGTGAATTTCATTTAGGAAGAATTTCAGCTAGGTATTTTGGAGATATTAACGTACTTAATTATCATAAGGCGTGTCTGATATTTTGGAGATATTAACGTACTTAATTATCATAAGGCGTGTCTGATATTTTGGAGATATTAACGTACTTAATTATC
>Ga0123354_10002402_pt1 | contig 24664 bp, 11 predicted proteins | sample TergutLab28metaG_2_FD_97872 | JGI IMG/M metagenome (GOLD analysis project Ga0123354, IMG submission 97872) | Labiotermes labralis P4 segment gut microbial communities from Petit-Saut dam, French Guiana - Lab288 P4 | ecosystem: Host-associated > Arthropoda: Insects > Digestive system > Gut ...
AAAGATCTACAGTGCATCCGAACAAGTTATGAATAGTCTGTGGTGGCAGCAGAGGTCAGGGTTCAAATAGTACTGTAGTCCTTAGACAAACAGTAGGAATGGAAAACAAGATTGCTACGCATGTACTATGGTTAATCATTCTATATAAAACTGCAAGTAGTCGGCAGTCGGTTACGTGTTTCGACTGTTCAAGCGGCCATCTTCACACCGTGCGTACAAGTAAAATGTTTAGATTATTCAGCGGTACGTTCATTTGGATACTGAGACCTCAGTCTTCGATATGAACGGGCTGTACTTACGTTAATACGTATAAATAAGTTTCTCACACTTATTCGTGTTGCAGCAATAAAATGGCACTGCTTGAGGAAGGAAGGAAGGGTTTGTCACACAGGCTGTAACACTGCGTAGTAAGGACGAGGCACTTTTATCGTTTGTAATGTAGATGCACAGCAAATTTTGAGCCACTCTGTACAAGCCATAGAACAAACAGTGAGGTGGTAACAACAGGAGGATGCACAAAGCTAGGCACGACAAAAATGTGACATGTATGATAGCTTGTGTAACTGTCGTCTAATATGCATGTAGATGCGATTGAAACAACTAAAACTGAACTGTGCGGAGTACGTGAATGTCACAGGCTTGGTAAGTATCAGCAATGCGTGCAAACCTGGCCCGAAGACCGAAAGAAAGAGACCACTCAGGAGATAATACTAGAGGATAATACAAAAACTGATCTTAGAGGAATGGGGGTTGACAGTCTAGATTTGATGATTCATGCATCTTACGACAGAGTCCGATGAGGAATTCTTGTAAATACGGTACTTAACCTTCAGACTGCGTAGGAGGCAAAGCGACTGTTAGGTTCTCCACATGGGATCTTCTCCGTGGAGTTAGTGTTAATCCTGGTATGAACCATACCAGTACATCACAACTAATAGTACTTTCAATTATGCATCTGCATCTCCATATCTCTCCCTAAGCAGCCACTTAACCATACATTCCTTCATACATCCGTCCGTCCACCTGTCTACTCGTTCATTTTATTCGTTACTCACGTGAGTCGGGATAGCTCAGTTAATAAGTAACGACTTACGAACTTAAGCTGGCGGTTCGATTCAAGAGAGAAGTGTCATATTTCACTACGGCACCTAACCAAGCCGGCCTCTGAACGTCACACAGGCGCCTGGCGTTTCCTGCTGTAAGCAACCGCAAAATATTACTAAGCGTTCTCCTCCATCAGGCGCTCATAACTAGAATGCGTGGAGCTGTGTCTCCACGATACTTACATTCCTCAACCTTCATTACTGTCTCTATCAGTGTTGTATTAACTTACATAGAAAGCGGCAGAGGACCCATTTGGTGTTCACCTGTAAACCATGTATACCTGTTTTTGACATAGTACATGGGTCGAATTTCGAACGAATTGCCAGCCAACTTAACTACGGTATTTTGTGGTTCGCCTCAGTCCTTCCAAGACAGCACCGGAATAGTACATAAAAATAAGACACGCCTTTCAAATCTTTAGACGCCAACTATTAATAAATCTTATGTATGTTAATTTCCGTTCATTTCTGCACAGCATAAACACACTTAGCTAAAGCAGCATTGACAAATAATCTAAGGTTAAATCAATAGGGAGGTTTGACATATCTTTTCCTTACTCGATTTCACTCTGTGAGTTTTGGAGAAGCCAAAATGTGTTTCATGCTCACACTACGGACGTAGAAGGTTCGATGTCAGTAGGATCGCAGGCCGTTCTGACTCAGAAATCTGTGATTTTCCTCAACCCTTGAAGCAAATTCCCAGCCCTTATATTAAAACATTCGAAGACCACCTCTTTATAACTAGACGCAACACAAAAGCGTTTTTAAGCTGCAGCTGAAGCAACCATTTTATAATCCAAGAAAGGATCAACAAACATCTGGATGGACGGATGGAGTTATTGGCACTTAATCAGACGCAGCATTACTTTATTGTCGAGTGCGCTTCAATTATGCCGTTGCATGAGGTGGTCGCGGCTTATTTCTAACTTCCCGTAATTGTCCCTGAGGGACGTCAGTAGGGGTAGTCGGAATCTTGACCGGTTTTAAAACTCATAACCCCCTGAATAGAGATCCGGATAGTTGCCACTGAACTTAATTGTTTCCAACTTCCCGCTCTCATCATTATAAAAACAAGCTCATTACATTTATGACAGTAAAGCCGAATTCAGTGGAACCTAGAAAGAATAATGGTACTTCCGAGATGATTAATTGAGAAGAAATTTCCACAAAATAATGCTTTTAACAGCAACATCAACTTCATATTACTCTCCGTACTGCTGCATTTTCTTACACACATACTTCAAGCTGCACAGGACAAATGTGTGTCAAGCTAATATGTAATACATTAATGTATTATTATTATTATTATTATTACTTGTTGATGACGTAGACTCCCGTGACTAATGACACTGACGATTTATATCCTTTGTTATTAAATACCGGCTCTGTAGACCGAAACATGTTGCAAGGCACGGGGCACAGCAAAACATGTCAGGCCACACACAAGAGTTGCGAGCTCCCACAGGAAAACCGACAACGCGGAAAATGTAAACATAGTGCTTAACAAGAAAAGGCTACGAAACTTTTGACGTACGGACGGATCGATTGATGGATGAATCCATTGACCGAATTTTGAATAAATTCAATTATTTGGATCTAAATCGATAAACTACTCACCATTTCTTTATACTTACTGATATATATATATATTTTTTTTGAGGCTTATGGACTTAGAATGGAAATGATAAACTGATCGATAGGAGAAAGCATATTCAAAAATATATACTTCATGTAAGTGACTATTTTAGGTCTTATGAAATTTGCTGCTCACTTTACACAGTCTTATCTTAACAGTACACTCCGCAGTCCCGCTCGATTACGCGAGTATGCAAAAAAATTATTAAAAGATTCGGCTACGAAAACCGAGTATTTCTTTTTTGCGTGTAGCGGATAATAAGACGACTTTGACAACCTGGATTTAGAAACATCCGGCTCTCATAACGAAGCTTAAAGTAGCAAGTAAATAATTCAATAAACACTGATTTCAAATTAATAATCCAAAAACCAAAGCACTGACTGTTGTTACATACTGGTTAGCAGTCCAGAGAGTGGAGATCAATAACGGTATGGATAGAAGGAGGCGCTAATTACATAACATTTTTCACGGAGACGACAACCGATCGGAGATACAGGAGTGATTAATGGAAGGATACGACATTAGAAACTGTGTTCTTCCGGGTAAAGATGCTGGGAAGGCATACATCGAGTTCATGAAATAATGGGACTAGTATGATCAGCCGTACGAGGGCTAATTTCGCCGAGTTGAAAGTCGTACCTCAGTGCATATGTACACACATTTTATACGTAGTACTACTGCAGCTAGGGGACCGCGGTAGCTGTGCTACAAATCGGAAGGTCGCTGATTCGATTCCAAATGGCGTCATTGGAATTTTTTATTGACATAATCCTTCCGATCGCACTATGTCCCTGGAGTCGACACAGACTCTTAACAGAAATGAGTACCAGGAGTATTTTCTGGGATTAAAAGCGGCCGGTGCATAAGACTGACAACCTTACCACCACCCTGGGCCATTGTCACGTAATCTGGGAACCTTAAATTCCTGGAACCCTCTGGGCACCTCGGGCCTGTAATTGGACTGATTTTACTACTGCAGCTAGCAAACACATTGTGAAGGTATCAGATTTAAAGTTTTCACGGCGCGGATTGGCCATAGTGTAGTCTTCTGGGCTCTGACACCCTATATGAATATATTTTACGTCTGTATTTCGAAGAAATAAGCTGCCTCCATCTTCAGGTTTAGAGGACTTTGGTCCAGTTCCCATTTCTTCGGAATCTGCCATATTCCCTCTCCTGAGCCTGATATATTCCTCACAACCAGTCTGTTACACGAACTACATTCTCATTCCAGTCACTTCAGTTAATTGCCAACCTACATAATTATAAGCTGTGAAAACCTAGACGACTGCATTCTGAAGAGACTGAGGGTGATTGGGAAAAGGAGAAAAGGAAAAACTGAAACAAGGACCTCTCAGTACATAGTCTTAATCAAATATAAACAGGATTATAGGAAATGCACAGATGATTTTAGAAGAAAAACGTCGAGACAGGAGACCACTTGGGAGACCTAGACGTAAATGGAAGAATTTATGTGATATTTATCTCCTATCCTTTTCAATATTATTAAAATAGTTATCAGATAAATAGGTTACGAAGACGTGGTCTATATTCATTTGACTCCAGATGGGAACCAATGATAGCAATAACAAGCCATTCGGTTCCACAAAATGCGGGGAATAAGGTTAACTGAGCGACCAATACTTTCTCAGTGAGCTCTCTCCTCACGGCAGTGCATGACGAACTTGCGTTCGGCAAAGTGGCAATGGGACACGGTTCACAAAGAAAAGGCTCCTTCATATTTCACTGTGGATTATCATTCTACTAATGCTCTATACTCATTTTCTTTCATTTACCATCGACATAAGTGTTTCTGAATATTGACAATGTAGGTAAATAAACCACAAATATGTAATGACTCTCCACAGGGTCACTAAAACAAAGCAGGGTCAGCGGAACCAGTATGAGGGCGCTTTCACACGCGTAACGCGGTATATAGAAGGTAGGGTTCCAGTGGTTAGCATGTATTGATGGGTACCGAGCTTGGTTTTCAACCTTAAGTCCATCTATTTTGGCAATGTTCTCCTAGTTTTCCTCAGGTTCTCCCAGAAATATTGGAATAAAACGTTTAAAGCGACCACGATTACTACGTTTTACATTGTCACAAAATATTTCTCTGTGAAAAATTTTGAGGAATTGCTGAGGATCCAGATCTTCAGGGATGTGATTCTCGATCGTTGTATAAGTGAATCCCGACGTTTCGAAAGAATGTAATACCTTCATGTTCCAGGGTTTGACTGTTTAGCCTTTGAAGCTGGTGGCATTACAAACTTTCGATAGGTCGTGAACTGTTTAATCAACTGCACAGAGTAACAGCCTAGAATGCTTTACCCTTCAAATATCATCCCACTCGATGCCATATATCCTATAACATTCAAAGTCGTTATGTGATCAGGAGGGTGCTAGCTGCCTAAATGTGATAAAAACTTCCTTTATTCTTCTTGTTCATGTCATAATGAATTCTTAATAGAAATGTGTATCGTTTTACGTCTTTTCACAGAAATTAGAATATTTTTAGAACTGAGAAAACTAGCGGCAGCACAATACACATTTCAGAAAATGCACGAAAATCTCTGAAAATGTCGAAACGGGACTGATCAAATATTCCACCCAGCCTAACTAGTGTCTGTCACTGAATTAAAAATTTACTAACACAAATATGCATTCCACAAGTTTTAAACGTATGGTAGCGAACCATATTCGACAATAAATTTGTTATTTTGTTGCTGAGTTTCCCTTGTGCTACCTGTATTAATAAACAGTACTGCTACACAGTAATGACGGTGAATAAGTACTATTCATTAATCAATGAGTTGTTGATCTGGTACGGCAAGGCGCATGGGGGGGGGGAGGGGGGGAAGAATCCAAAACATTAGAAACAATACCAATTCAACAAATATTTGACCAACAGAACTCTATTACTCATTGTCACCTAAATCAAAACTCATTCCTACCAACACACAATCCACAAAATTTAAACCCATGATACTAATAACATTTGACAATGGTTGTTGGCATGTCAAGGCAGGAACTCGCTTAACTAACTATTTATCCACACGCCAGCTTTATCCATGTTATTTTGTACGTAATCCGCAGCGTGATAACTCATATGCCAACAAAAAACCAAGAACAGCACCCACTATGGAAAATGTTTGGAGGAATTTCTAACACCGAAGAAGAAGAAGAAGAAGAAGAAGAAGAAGAAGAAGAAGAAGAACCCGATCTGACCCACAGGCATGACACCAGACAGATCAGCCCCATTCACTGTAACCCACAAAAGCTATTAACAACAGGAAACACTCAAGCTCGTTAAAACTATAACAACTGTAAACAGAAGGACTTGTAAGTAGCTGCAAATGCAGTAGACCGAACTGGAAATGCCACAAAATGGATATCCATGTTCCATTCATGTCGTCCTACGAATGATATAATTGGATCAGAAACAGCGGTAAATTCTGCTTAGGATAATTTGGTATTTGGTGTTAAGGCGCATACTACTCCGTAATCCTGTGACACTTAAAAAACACGGCTCTTAATCAAGCGATAATAAATACGGAGTACCATAAAAATATAGAAAAAACAAAAACCTTCAGAGAAGAGGCTTAAATATTTCAATCCGCGTAAGGTTCCTGAAGTGTTTACTACGGATTCGACGATGGGTAGGTAACGTGTTCAGACATAATTTACACACATTAAATGAGGTGCGTGTGTGTACTCACCTGTGCCAAACACGATGGGGCCTGTCCAGAAGAGAATAATCAGCGCGAAATGAAGCCCCATGCTGATAAAAGCAAAACGCAACTTGGATGACGTTGACACGGGAAACAAATTTTTTAAACGTCACAAATTGAAAACAGTCACAACTTGTATTTCGAAAGTAATACTGTGTTTTATTTTGTTTTGTAAAATTCAGCACGTCACAAACTATTGTACTCAGTAGAGTTCACACTAAAATGGTTCTTCTTGGATTACAGTTGATTCACTTTGCTTTTCAAAAATAATAACCAGACCAATTAAACATCAAGTAATTTTCAAAAATAATAACCAGACCAATTAAACATCAAATAATTTTCATTCAATCATAGTGTTTCTACCTTAAATCAAAATTTTAAATTATTCTTTCTATAAACCGAAAATGTAAATAATTTCACACACAGACAAAGAAATTGTTGAATACTTATATTTTGCGCTTCGTAAGCAAGAAAAATCAATCATTAATTGCTCTGCATTGTATCAGTGGTACAGTTATTTAGAGAACCACAGCATTTGATTGAAAATTACTTGTTGAGAGAGAAGATAAACTATTACAATGGATAAGGGTCGGAACTTTCAAACCGCTTATAATCTAGCTACGTATTGGCCGCCTACTGCCTGACACGTGCACACAGCCGCACTACCGCGACGCAACTGATCAAAGCATACGTAGCTCGGTCTTTCGCGGGCTAAACTACATAACCAAACTGCTGGTTGCCGCGCGTGCGCAGTGAGATGTCCGTAAGCTTGTTGTATAGGGCAAGTGCGCAAAATTGAATGGGGAAGCAGCGGGAGAAAACTGAGATGCGAAGGCAGTAACACAAGTAAAGATTTGTGATTTGGGAAGAATAAAAATTGGAAGACTCGGAGAAGAAGGTGCTGAGGACAGAAGATGGAGGAGAGAGACAAAGTCTTGTAACGTAGAGAGAATAACTGGAGAACGGAAGTAACTTAGTAAAAAGGGAAACAAAAGTTGAAATTCCTTGCCTGATGTTGATTGATTTTTAGACTATTTAACGGCGTTATATTAACTGCAAGACTTTACAGCGTCCATTTAGATAGGAAAATAAGCACGAATTCTTTCAATGCCAAGTTTCATTTTAAAAAAAAGTTTTATGATTTATCTGCACGCAGATTCCATGGTAACGTAGACATTTCATTACAAGTAAAGAACACAGACAACTCACGCAAGATGCATGAAAGGGTCACCCAGAACGCAAGAGAGATGCGAAATACGTAAAATAAATGCCCAGAACACTTGAAGGCAACAAATTACTTCGAATAATCAAAAAATAATCGAGATGCTTGTACTTAAGTTGGTATTAAAGGAAAAGGTGGCGAAGTTATTGACTAAATACATCTGGCTCCATAAGCGGCGGTAAAATTGGTTGATTTCTGACAGCAGCTGGAGCTAGGCAGAAGTACAGTTTTGAAAATTACAGATTTCACCGGAAATAAATTACCAATATCGGTGATATTTCACAGAAGACTGCAATGTTATCGACAACGCCGTGTAAACATGAAATAACACTTCTTACACATCTATGGGGGGGGGCACGCGGTGGCGCAGTTGGTTGAGGCGCTTCACTACAAGCCGGAAGGTCGCGGGTTCGATTCCCGATGGTGTCATTGGAATTTTTCATTTACATAGTCCTTCCAGCCGCACTGTGGCACTGGGATCGACTATCCTCTAATAGAAATGAGTACCAGGAACATTTCCTGGGAGGTAAAGGCGTCCGGTGCTTAGGGCTGACAACCTTACCACCTTCATGTGCTGATTGTCTTGAAATCTGGGAGCCTCAACCTCCTGGAAACCTCAGAACCTGTCCAGGCCTGTAATGGGATATGTTTACCTTTACGTGTCTATGGGTGAATACCCCATATCTGCATACATCTGGGGCAAGCTGAAGGTTGGAGGCAAACAGCTCGTCCGAAACGCCAGTAAGAAATTACCAATAAAAATGCCATTATTGTCGTAGAAAACAAAAACACTGAAAACATCAAAGTTGTATTTTACTGGCACTGTGAAGCAGCAAGACGACCTTTCTACCGTTCCTAGCATCTAAAAAGTTAATGCTGAATACGCGACTCTTACAGAGGGACGTTCGTGCCTGTTTGCAGTTACTAACCTGACATTCACCAGCACAGCAATAAAAAAAAAGGCACAGGGTAACCGAAAGTTCGCACAATTGAAAACCGACCCCTCACCAATACTTGTCTAGAATATGGCCTTTCCAAGAGATTAGTTATAAAAGTCATAGGAACAGAACCATAAGAGAAACATCGTTATCAATGAGGGGGCAGTGGTATTAGACGGTGCCTGCGGAAAATACTGAAAGCGTGAGCAAGCCTGACCAGCACGGGGACTTTCCTCTACAGAGTTTGAAGTAAAATAATAGGTCTAGACGAATACTGCCGAAGTTGCTACAATATTTGAATTTGTGTTTATTTGAATGAAGGTAGACCAACTTGATGGCACTTGCTTTATCACGTCAATTTACTGCTCAACATGTTTCAGATGTTAATACATCCATCTGAAACATATTGAGCAGTAAATTGACATAATAAAACAAGTGTCATCAAGTTGGTCTAACTTTATTCAAATATCAAGACGATGCACGGTCCAATACGCATAAGATATGAGTTTGTGTTTCGTAAGGATGTAAATCATAAACAATATCAGCTCATAAAGACAGGTCGTGAAATTGCTGGGTTGGGGTGGGGTAGGGGGAGGGGTAAGCTGTTGTCCGCATATACTTTTATACTGATTTGTGTAGGATGATAAACCATTTCCTAAATCATAGGTTTTATGTTTCTATGCGCGTAGATTTCTTTTTCCTGTTTGACATTTGGAAACTTGAGGGTTGTTTGACAGTGCATATTCCTCATGAAATAACTTGAAATTCCAACTTGATGCACCTAGGTAATTTTAGTGATGTGTTCTTAGCTCGACATGTTTCGGGTACATACGACCATCATCAGGAGCATTAGATGCTGAGTTGCAGCATATGGTTTTCTGCACAGAGTTTTTGGATGAGTGATGGTCTTGAGAGCCGCTGCGTAGATCGTGTGTATGATGTGGATGGCACCATCCGCACCGTACACATGACCTACGCAGCGGCTCTCAAGACCACCACCCATCCAAAAATTAGGTGGTGGGCGTATGTACCCGAAATATGTCGAGCTAAGAATTAATCACTAAAATTACCCAGTTGCATTATTTCATAGGTTTAATGGAATGTTAAATATAAACAAAACAAGACAGAAACCCCCACATTTTCATAGGGTTTATGGAATGTTCAATATAAACAAAACAGAAACCCCCACATCTTCATAGGTTTTATGGGATGTTAAATATAAACAAAAAAACAGAAACCCCCACACTTTAATAGGTTTTATGGAATGTTCAATATAAACAAAACAGAAAACCCACCCATCTTCATAGGTTTTGGGGAATGCTAAATATAAACAAAACAGAAACCCCCACATTTTCATAGGTTTTATGGAATGTTAAATATAAACAAAACAGAAACCCCTACATCTTCATAAAAATCAATACATCTAGGACTCAAAGGCCATAAAAAGGAACAGAAGAAGAATAGTCTCACAATAAAACAAAAACTATGTTACATCAAAAACACAACAATATTATATAATTATTGGTATTTTGTTATATCAACTTGTTTCGGTCCTTATTTAAACAATCTTCAGGCCAACGTTCTTAAGTAAGAAGTACAATCACTGCGTACTATGTACCATGGGATCCCATATTTATTACAAGGAGCACGCAAAACTAATTAAGAATATAAAAGTTTATATAGAATTATGTTAAATTAAAATAGAAGAATAACCCTAGCTGGGTGTGAAATTTGTACTCATCCACAGCAAACCTTTTCTCGTATAATCATACAGACATACATAAGGAACTATTCACCGCCAAACTCAGGAGACGACGTCATTTCCGAAACGTCTATAAAAGGGAAATTAATTGTTGTCTTATTTTAAAAAGAGGCACACGGTGGCGCAGTTGGTTGAGGCACTATGCTACAAGCTGGAAGATTCCCGATGTCACTGGAATTTTTTATTGACACAATCCTTCCGGCCGCACTATGACCCTGGGGTCGACTCGGCCTCTAAGATAGATGAATACCAGGAATATCTCTTGGGGGTTAAAGGCGGCTGGTGCGTAAGGCTGACAACTTTACCGCCTTCATGTGCCGAGTGTCATGAAATCTGGGAACCACAACACCAGGAACTCTCAAGACCTGTCTAGGCCTGTACAGGGACTGGTGTACCATCACCTTACTTTAAAACAGAATCAGAACCCAGATTACGTTTTGGGGCGCCAGTAGCAAGACGATGTGTGAATGATGAATTGGACAGGTTTTGGAATCAAGCAGCGGTGGTATTTTCGCTATATTTGCCTGAAGGGATAGGGGGAATAAATACAGTACCGTACAATATTTGCGAATGATAAATCGAAAGAGTTTTCGAGGAGGACTCTGTTAGGGTTCTATTTTAACACGTACAAGTGTCTGTTGCGGTTGTTAATTATCTTAAAAGAGATACAGTTCTCGCCGCTATGCTAACCTTCTCAGGAAGAATAAGAACAAGAATAAGACACATTTGACTATGCTACAGGAATTTCCCCCGTCCCTCCCGCTTCCCCATCTTCCGCCCATTACTCTCACAATCCATCTTACCAACTAAGAAGTTTTCTTGCAATCCGGCTAAGTTTGTGGATAGAAAACGGGAATCTAATTAAAAGTGGTGGAGAAATAACTTTTCAATCTCTAATGGATGCGTAAATTTCAACTTCTCTCTATGTTTATACACACAACTCTACCCTCAGCTTCATAGGACTTGCTCAATACATATAGTTGAATATTCCAATGTACTAGTGAAAAGCACTTACATCCATGTGCTATCAAAGTGCAATTTGGGCAAAGTAGCGGCCTACGTGTGAAATTAAGAGCCAAATTAGAACACAGAGCTTCGGTATCATCGATAAGTAAGGGGTGTAACTCGCACGTAAGGCAGAATACTAACGTAGCTGTATGCTGACTACTAACCTCATCAAAATATCTCTACTATTTCATGAAATCCGGAGGTGCATTCCTGCACCCAGAAGAGCTTTCAAATGACCATTTTTCGGATCCAGTTCATACCATTCCACCGTCCTACTGTATGATCCCATTTAATATTATTCTCGCATTTACTCTTGTTCATTGAATATGGGGACCCTTTTAGCCGGAGGTAGAGTGACCGGCGCGTGAAGCTGACCGTCCACCCACCACCATAAAATAAGGAGTATAGAATGAGAGAATTTGCGCCTGCACTGAATTAGAACGTAAGTTAATGCCTGCCTCTTGGTACGAAATGAAAGTGCCCCATAGCTGACCTAATGCATTACCTTGCTTATTATCCCCAAGGGAATTTTGGAAGCCAAAAAGGAAAAAACTTCATTATTTTCAACGCCCTTCTAGAATGATGTTTATAGTGCGTAAAATGTCTTTTTAACCAATTAGACATTGTTACGCTGGCTAGAGAAATCCCACAAATTACGTATCGCACCCCTCAATTTTATCATCCCCCAACACTGGCCCAGATAGTAACAAGAGGGGTGAATTCTGGATAAAGAAGATAGTTGGCAATAGAAACATGGAGGGTTGTGAGAATAATATATGCCCCGTGAGACTTGAGTAAGTCCGCTCGACACCTTAATAGAATGGAAGTAGCGTTTGGGGTTAAGAACCTCCCACCTTCCTCCCCCTCGCTGAACCAGCGTCATATTATAACTATACTTCCACACCTCCACCACCCATTGTATTCCCAGCTGCAGGATTACGTTGTAAAAAGATAATTCTCTTGAAAATGGGAGCCGGAATGGCGTAGTCGGTATAGTGACTAAGATTACGGCTGGAGAGTCTGGGGTTCCTCTCCCGGCACAGACGACTTTCTCTCTTCTCCAAAGGCGCTAGATTGCCTCTGAGAACAACCCAGACCCGTTTTCAATGGGTACCAGTTTTAATGCGGTCCAATGCCCGCAACTGACCACACACCTCCATCTCCTTCCAATGTAAAGAACGATGAGGCCTAAATCTCTCCTCCACTTGTAGACATGTCTTCGTGGTGTTAACAAGGAATACTCAACTTCTAACTTTAAATTAACTGTAATGCCCCAGGTGCGTAACTAAGTTCTGGCGGCGGATGAACCTCAACCAAGTTTTTCCTTACAGACGTAACCGCACGGCGCATTCTTATGACATCCGTTGCGAATTCTGAATTTTCAGAAAGCAGTTTGTGCCTCCCTCACGACACAAATTGCTTTCAGCTAATTGCACACCAGTGATTCATAAAATACTGTTGTCACCTGGTATACCATTGTTGACTACACTAAGTGAAAAGGGTGAATGTGTGTCACAAATGACTGAAATGAGAAATGCTTGCAACATTTTTGTAGGTAACTTCCATTTATAACAACAACTTTGGAGATATAGGTAGGGATTAGTGTTAAATGAAGGTAAGGTGGGTGAAGCAACTTTCGGAGTTGTCGACTGAGCTCCGGAGAGGATTTAGAAGGGGCTGAAGAAAACACACGCACGGATATTGTGAAATTTGCGGTGCTGAAGGCACTGACTACCGAGGACACTGTCTTCCGAGATGTGACTCAGTCTACTGTGGTGTAAATTGATAAAAATGCACTGACGCTGGAAACAGCATGTCTTTCCGTAACGCTGGTGAAACTCTGCCAAACTGCGCCCCGAGTTACATCCCAATAGATGGTATCATCTGTACAGGGGAATTTCAGGTTGGGGCTAATAAAAGCCGAAATGTCTTGACCTGTTAAGTAGATAATATTTTTACACGTTTCTGCATAGTCGCCCAAAGCGCCTAATAGCTTAGTCATGTTCGTTCGTCCGCCCGTCCATCCGTCTGTCTGTCTGTCTGTCTGTCTGTCCGTCCGTCCGTCTGTCTGTCTGTCCACATATATTAACCCGGCTCCAACTGGACAGATTTTTGTAAAATTTTATATTACAAACGTTTTGGCGTAGTCACCATAAGCGCTTATTAGCTTCGTCATGAACTTCCGTCCGTCTGCGTGTCTGTCCACATCAACTAGGCTCCAACTGCACAGATATTTGTGAAATTCAATATTGGAAACTCTCATTATACTCTGTCAACAAAATTAAAATTGTGGTGAAAATCGGAAAAAAATATGTACTTTGCACGCAAACACAAATATATTAATACCGTTGACAGCGACATGTAATGCTCAAAAGTACCGAAGGAATACAATGTTGTTTTTCCGTAGCAACAATGTTTACGCGAAAGCATCACAATATTGCCTTTTATGTACATTTCTCATCTTATTTATTTAGGTCCTGAGATTCAGTTGCTGCATTACAAAATGTCCGAGGCTTTACAACCTAGTTTGGGTAGCCCTGTGATATGGCATTATTGCACAATTAGGAGGTTGGGGTGAAGTAAGAGAACAGGCGCTGTGCTCCGACCTGCGGGGGGCCGCTGTATGACACCAAAGCAGCTTTCATACCACTCAAATGAACGGGGAGGGGGGGAGTCAGTAGACTTCACAACACAGTCCCTCTTTAATACTGATTATTTTAATTTATCTTATTTCTTTTAACCAATGTTTTTATGGCACGGTCTGTTTTCAGTGCTTTTTATTACTGTAGCCTTTACACTTCTGCCTACTCGGCTGCTTACTGGAGAGCTCTTCTAACTGAATATGAATTATAACTCCGCATTTGCTTCGTGGTGTATTTATGTGCTTTGTGTAACTCTCATAAGAAACGATTACGTCTCTGTACATCACCAACTGAGTGGTCTTTATAAAGACCACAGGCTATATTCTCTGTGAGGCATGAACTGAACTTATGTTTATTATGCAGTTTATTTGCTTGGAGCAACTCCATTTTTCCCTGTCAGTGTTTTCCTACGAATGCTCCGCGCTCATGCACAACTTCATGTTATTCTTAAGAGAAGGACAAGCGGGCAAAGCCTGGCTACCTTGAAACAAAGCAGTGCTCTTCTGGATATCGAGAACTCTGGAAATAAAATTAATTTCAATTTATTTCTAAGCATTCAAAAAGACCGAGAGAATTATAAATGTCATTTTCTTTCTTTTTTTTCGGGGCTTAGGGTCTTTCTTCTTTATTATTTTCCATTTTTCCTTGCTTTTCTTCAAAACTTCTTTCCTTTATAACTTTTCCACTTCGTCCCACATTTCTCTCCTCCATTACATCCAATCTTCTTTCCTTTATTTCTTTATCTTTCTTTCATTTATTTGCTTCTTTAGTGTAGCCCTGTCTTAAATTCTGTAATGATACACAGCAAGCAACTTCATGCCAGCGGGAAGGCCCAGTAAAAAATATGTTCTTAGCCAAGACTTCAAACAAGACAACGCTTCCTTGTAGCTATACAACAGGACATGAAGACATACCGGAGCGTAATGAGAGTTCCGTAAGCTTTTTAACCTTGGTCCAAGTCGGTAGTTACCTGATTTCACATTTTATTATGGAGAAAAACACCCACCGCCTATGTAAATGTGCCTCCGCAAACTGAGAATTGATGAGTCTCTCTACTGGTATACGACGCCTCGTACATCATTAGATAAGTAGCAACATTTAGGTTTCACGTGATGATTCCAGTGAAGAGACAGCTTTTCCCCCCGACAAGTCGATTTGAGACTTAGAGCATAATTTAGGTTCATAACTGCACCGTACGGAAAGCCACTTGTTATTTTAATGGTCCGTGTTCATGGAGATAAAAAATAACTGTAGACAGTAACACGCCTCTGTCCTCATACAGATGGCGCAAGGCGAACTGAACCACAATTGAAGATTCAAGTCTTCTGGGAAGTCACGTTGTGTCGACGGGTAAATAATATCAAAAGCTTGAATCTTCAGCATCGCCGTTTTGAAATCCTGAAATCCCGCACCCAACCACTGTTAAAAAATCCAGAAAAAATGGCGTCGCGAACACAGAAGTAGATTGGGAAGCTTACAAAGCAAATGTGACATAAAGTTACCCCTGCGACCAAACACCGCTCTATGAAGGCGAATAAATAGCATAATAATAAACACGGAAGCTCTATACACAGAGTCAGATGCGATGCAGATGGTATAATTTGCCTAATATATCGTCAAGGTATGAACACAGCTCTCGCCAGCACTCTTCCTTACACAAACAAACCTCGGTACACCTTATGTCCACATGAAACAGCGGATCCAAACAAATTGGCCTAGCCCCAAGGGGTACTGTGTCGTTATAAAATAAGAGTCTCTTCTACATTCGAATTAAAACGAATTAGAGGGCCTGACGAAAAAGAATACGGCCTTCGTATAATGCACTGAACATTTCGTCCGTTCTGTTGACACACTCCGTAAGATATCTGCGCATTACACTGGTCTTCTCTCGCATCCTGTGAATGGAATCTTAACTAGCACAAGATTCACTGACAATGATAATTTCTCAATAAATCTTCTAGTGTTTCCTTGGTTTCTAGCAATATTACTTCACAGTTTGATAGGGAATTAAAGCTGAGGCAATCTTTTCAGTGTTTCTAAGAATACTGACATATAAGGGGCACAGCTACAGACTCTTCGCCTCAGAACTAAATATAGCAACTGGAGAGATCCAAACTGAGGTCACTTTATTTCCGGTAAAAGAACCCCCGATACCCACTGCATGGGATAAACTGTGTGTGTTTCCGAGGTATATAGATCCGCGTTCGTACAATCATTCATCACATTTCAAGTTCCCTGTGAAAAGAACAAAAAACATTAAATAAAGTGAAATGTCACCTTGATGCAACTAGGTAATTTTATTGATGTATTCTTAGCTCGACATGTTTCGGGTACATACGTCCATTATCAGGAGCATTAGATGTTGAGTTGCAGCATATGGTTTTCTGCACCGAGTTTTTGGATGGATGGTGGTCTTGAAAGCCTCTGCGTGGGTCGTGTGTACGGTGCGGATGGTAAACAGCACCATCCGCACCGTACACACGACCCACGCAGCAGCTCTCAAGACCACCATCCATCCAAAAACTCGGTGCAGAAAAACATAAGCTGCAACTCAAAATCTAATGCTCCTGATGACGGGATTATGTACCCGAAACATGTCGAGCTAAGAATACATCAATAAAATTACCTAGTTGCATCAAGGTGGCATTTCACTTTATTTCGTGAGAAAGATGAATGGTCAAACAAACCTCAACAAAAAAAAATGGCTGATGGCAGACTGAGTAGGATATCATGCCGTGAGATTTCAACCAATCAGCGTCAGTCAAACTTTGCCATCTGTAGGCCTACTCACACTTTCCCGCGAGTGCATGAAGTTCTCACTAGGCAAGGTTGAGCCATGTACTATATAACTTACAACAGTGAAACATCTTGTTACAGAGCGGACCTTTCCTGGAATGTATACACGTCAATAAAAATTTTTTCACAACAGACCATCGAACAACATATTTGTTGTAGTGAAATAAGTGCCCCATGTTTCGGCTCTTAGCTAAGCCATCACCAGAATTTACAAGATTTAAAAGTAAGTTTAATATAAAACAATCCTATTTTCATTAGTTACATATTAATAATTATAATTATAGTAATATTACGTTGTTGTACATTACACCTTCTTTAAAATCCTGTAGATTATGAAGATTGCATAGTTAAAAGCCTAAACATGTAACTCTTTTAGGTTCTGTATAGCAAATGTACAGGATGGGTCACGAAAAAGTAGCCTGAGTCCGTAGCATAGCGTAAATACAGAAATTAATACAGTAGCCAAATGCTGAAAAGATATACCATCACAAAAGATGTTGAAAGTGGTTGTCTCCTACATCAACACACAGCTGCGCACGTCTAATCATTTTGAAGTATACCCGATGTAACATAGTGATTTTGATGGCTGCAACTGCGTGGCTGATGTTGTCCTTCAGTTCCTGGGAGGGGGGGGGGAAGGGATTTTCTCTGGGGACACTTGAAAAGTACGGTATACGAATCAAATCCGCACACGATACAGGAACTGAAGGACAACATTAGCAACGCAGTTGCAGCCATCAAAATCACTGCGTTACATCCGGTATACCTCAACATGGTAACAACACGAATGTTGACTAACTGTTCAAACACTCTACGCAATATACATACTAACACAAGAGAGAATATCGGAACGGAAGGCGGGCTACTTTTTCGTGGCTCACTCTGCATGTTCCGTAGGACGGATACTGAATGGATCGTTATATAATTAGCACAACCGTATGAGTCAACTTATGTCAAATATTGTTTGGATTGTTGAGAAAGTAAGCACTAATAACAGGGTGATAGGGTGCGAGATACTTCAAGCATTAAAATGCGGCCAGCAACAGCGCAGCCAAATATGTAGTTGACTTTTCCTCACGGTTCAGCTTGTCTTTATTCCAACATTAGGTTTTAAAGTGTAAGTTTATTTTCCAAAACCATTTTAAAAATAATTGGCTGTTGGTGTACAAAGTCGTTCCTTCCCCACTTCGGTAAAATTGTACATAGCAACCTGGAAACAGTGTTATAGTAGTCTTGACCATCAAAGAAATTCAATGGCAACACTTTGTCACCGAAGGACGAGTAAAGACATTCCTTCCGCGTGAATGCTTCACTTCTCCCCCCCCCCCACTCCCTAGGGGTTCACACCCCCTGAATAGCTTCAGACACGGGACTTGCTACATGCAACACGAGGCAAGAAGAATTCGACCTTGCTGTCTCTCCAATGGTTTTCGTGGGTCCGGGATCGATAATAAATAAAAGTAGCCCAATGTTCAGGAACATCATGAAGGCTTTGTGGCTTTATGTTTTTTTGCCTATTTAAAAAGGTAAGCCAGTAGATTAGGAGACGTGAAATAGAAAATGTCGCGGCGATTAAAATTAGTGACGACATTCCAGGAATTTTCCATCTTACTGTCTTTCTTTTTCTTTTCATCTTTTTGATTGTCTCTCTCTAGCTTTTCTCTCTCCTCTTCCTCCCTTGCTTTATTTCTTACTTCCTTCTAACTAACTAAAAGCTCCTCAGCGAACAGAAGACCTTACTGAGAAGCTAATATTCGCCCAGGTGAATAAGAAGCGAATTTTATGGAACTTGAAAGTTCACTACCGTGCTCACAACAGCCCGCCATGGTTCTCCACCCTCAGCCGGATGACTGAAGTCCTGGCCGCACTACCTATTTCTGTAGGCTCCACATAGATATCGTCTGTCCACACATGGCCTTCAACAGAAGCCTAAAGTGAGAGTCATCTGTAATACATTGATTTTGGGACCCAAAATAATTAATTCTACCTTACGAAAACCGCGAATTAAAATCTGAACTAATGGTACGCAAAGTGATTGTGCAGTAAATACAGAAATAAATATATATACGTACAGTTAAAAGACCGTATGTCCCAAATGGAATGATACAGTGCCAAAGTTCTTGTAACACGTGAAAGCCCATACACCATCACATGGTGCCAGGTTTCAAAATTAACGCCAATTCATTTACGAGCTTTCTACTTTAAAGGGTGAATTAGCAGCAGGGACTTTTCTGAGAGCATGCATGCATGCATGGTAGAAAGAACACCTCCGAGTGTTATTGAGGATATCTAAAGAAAAAATGAAAAAATAAATTTGATGAATTGGAAAGAAAAATTTGAGAGATGCTGGCTGTTGTTTCTTCTTATTTGTCTCAATTCTGCATGTCACAAAATGGTTCCTGTCTCTTCTTATTTGTCTCCATTCTGCATGTTGAATCTGGCTACTGTTTCTTCTGATTTGTCTGCATTCTGCAGGTCACAATAGTTTGTGTAAACTTCTGGGACCAATATTAAAATCCTACAATGAATAGCGGTGTTTAAACTTTAAAACTCTTTAAAACTATAGAATCACAACATACCGTTTAGAAGATACAGCCTGTCGACCTTACGTATTTACTTCACAATCATCCAGAAGAAGGCTGGCAAGTCTTGCCTTGTGTATCTGTCGCCAACTCACAACGCTACGAACTGACATTCGCCATCGTTTTTCGACTTTTTAAGTGGAGCTAAAAGAATTTTCTGACATAGCTCTAAATTCTTTCAAAAGGCAAATACCATAAATTTTGCGTGCTTTATTTATACACCGTTGTGTTCTCCAGGTGACAGAGGACGTACTCACACAACAATTCTAATGTTATGCTGAAATATGTAACTAAAGTTCAGTTCTCCTGCTGAAACCTGCCTGAGGCAGGACGTAAAACTATTCCTTAGATTTTCTTCTCCACATGTATAACCTTTGTTTGATTATTACAAACACATCTGTGTCTGTGTAACTCTACGTACATGTCAAAATACATCCAATAGTTGGTCTCCGATGCTATCAAACTCGAGAAACTGAATATAAACTGAAGGTAAAGTTCGCCTTAGATCAGGTCATGCAAGACAACAGGTGCAGCAGAGGTAATGTTATCTTCCTTTAGTTTCGGCAATGGGGGTGGGTGATCGACATCACGCTCCGGCCGTCTTAACCCCGGAAAAGAGATAGATCATACTCTCCTTCTCACAGATGTAAAGGTTACAGTGATTGTCCTAAGGGTATACAGACAGGAAACTGCTAAATAATTAGGCCGCTACAGGAGCCATTTAGGACAGCTAGCAGGGGCAGACCTTGGTCTCGTACATCTTTACAATAACAACTTAAACATAAAATATTTTACAAGGATAACTGGGGGAAGCTCTTCTATAGAACACATCCTAGGGCTCACATTTTGTTTCAGTGCTTTACTGCGCAAGAAATTAGGTGACACAATACATGGTACATAAATCTGGCATCTACTGGCGGAAGTACGAATTTTTACTACACATATGTAGGTACATGTAGACTATTCTCCTGCTACACCTCTGCAGCACCCAGTAGTTAACAGCAATGCCATTTGAATACGGTAAATCATCTGTATCAGTCACCCTACAATCACACTTTCGTTCCTCTAAACGCTACGGTAACCATTCTGTGAGCCTGGGTTCTTGGTGGACAATAATCAGGCCAATCGTGTTGTCACAGCTCAGGTTAATACAGCAGCCCTAACGAACTCACACATCGACGAATACTCCTCCCTGTGCTGAATCAGACCCATATTATCACTCCCACGCGCACGCCGTTTCGGCATGAAAATGCACGTGGGAATTCCATTATTCAGTATAAAATATCAATTGCAGTCTACGCATTTACAAAGTAATGAATAACAGAATGAATGATTAGACCAATTCTATGGCTTCAAGTAGCACCAATACAAATTTATAACGCCCACGACTCGCTTCCCAATATGTGCAAGTTCCACCAATCAGTCACAAGAACAGGCAACAGAATGATGTCGCGACAAACCAACAGAGAAGTGTTGATTTATATTAAGGTCTAGGACATAAGAAACGTTTGACACATAATCATCACGTGCGTGTTATGTTCCTTCTTACGACACCAACATTAATCACCGGGATATTTCTCAAGAAAATCATTCTAAAACCCACCCCAGGTCTGAAAACGCAGCGGGAGGCGTCAGCATTCACTGGTTCGCAGATTTATTTAAACCAAGCAAGAACACCCTATCCCTCGGAATAATTAATGGTTTATTTGAGCACACAGATTTCACTTCTTGGTCTATTTTGTCATCACCGCCAGGCATATTAAATGCTTCAAATCTTGCCCAGCTTGTTCCAGCACTGCCAGCTTAGACCGGTCTTACTAAAGGCTATAAAAGTTAGGAAAGGTGTGCAGAGCGTTAATAATTAAGATGATTTCACTCTGTTATCCTGCCCAGATTTTAAATTCGTGGACAATGAATAATTTCAAGCAAAAGCTGACCTCTCAGCAGCATAAAGGAAATTCACAACTAAGCTAGTATAAACCATCGTAATATTTAAGGAAATATTTACGGGATACACACTAAAAGTGCAGCATTATATATCTAATTTTAAACAGGACGCAGCACCACACACTTCACAAGAAACCTGATCTACATGAAAGCACATTTTGTTATTATAACGCTCTACATCAACTCACGCACTTACGTAACTGCTAGAGACAGGCTACACAAAGGAAAACTTTAGTAATAGAATGGGAGGGCTGTGCAAGCAGTGCTCGTTCAGTCAGGTGCTGTGCAATACAGATAAGCTGCTGGCTCCAAGTATTTACTGATTTACACCGCAAAAGAAATTTAGTCCCAACCGTTCAAGAAGACGCTGATATTCCTTCTACTGAGAAGGCTGTATTTGGTTGTAAAATAAAACAAAAATTATTTTACAAATGAGAAAGAAACAACAAATACGTAGTTGGTCATAGGAAAAGAAAAATGCCAAATTGTCTGCTTTAAAGTATTAACATGGCCAGGTGTGGCAAAACTCAGACACACACATCGAACACAAAGTTAATTAAGATCAGTGGATTTGAATAAATTATGCAGTAGCCTGGCTGCCGTCCTCTGTCTACCAGTTTATTAAAACTGAAATTCTATTAAATATTTACTTTTTTGTTCAATAAATACTGGAAAAAGACCTTATATATATATATATATATGTATACACGTGTAACACAACATATGGCGTATATTCCTGCTCGCAATGTAATTATCATTGTAATTTGAAATAGTTACGACCTGGTGTAGTACGCCGAAGCCGCAACAGATGTCACTTGACAGCATCGATTGTAGTCTGGGCTTCCGCATTACACAATTTGTAGAACCTTAATTTAGGTCACGGAATTCGTTACAAGGAAAGTGTCACGTGTCTCGATAATACATCTTTCCTGGAGTTTGTTATTTAGCTATTTATTTTAAAAACATAACTTTTCACTTCAGTTGTTAGGCTTGTATTTCCACAGTAACATACAATTACCACACAAGGCCACCAAAGCTCAGCTAAGTGTAGTGAGATGATGGTATAGATCCGTCCACTGACCTCAAACAATAAACAATACGTATCAGCAAGACAAATAATTCTAAAGAAATATTTGGCTTCTAGCATGGAAAATGTCCATAAACTACCCCCTGAAACTGTCTTAATCTACTGCTTTTGAATATTCCGTTTTAACACGTAACATATTTTATGTTGTGCATGTTAAGTGTATGACAGGACTGTTTTCGAGACAAATAATGCCACATACTGAAATAGGAAAAATTCTAATTTTCAAGAATGCACGAGTCGCCGTGAAGTTTTAAAAAACGTGTTCTGTGGCATGTAAAAACTACTCTAACTGCCTGATACATGTTCTGCTTAGAAAGGTTGAGGCTTAGGCCTAATTTTTGGCCAAGAAATTCATCCAACTCTTCGTTTCCTTGTACTCAAAAAACTCCCAATGGACCCTGTTGCAAGCAATGAAAGTTTAGTTCATACCCACCAACCTGATAATGCAGGCCTTCTTTTAAAAGTTAAACTGAATTCTAAACCACGAAATGTGAGACAGAAAGGTAATTTTCTTTCAGTACACAACCTTACAGTTTTAGGGGTGATTACTGTCCGCATATATCCGACAAATTGTCACAAGTGATCTCTTCCCTAGAGACCTCTCTACCCAATTTTTAATGGCTTATTATCCACCAAAGACATGAAATAATGTGAAATACCAACTTGATGCAACTAGCTAATTTTATTGATGTATTCTTAGCTCGACATGTTTCGGGCGCCTACGCCCGAAACATGTCGAGCTAAGAATATATCAATAAAATTACATTGTTGCATCAAGCTGGCATTTCGCATTATTTCATGAGGAAGATGCACGGTCAAACAACCCTCAAGTTACCAAAGGCGTGTTTGTATTTACTCATCTGGCCGACACATTTTCTTCTTTTATGGAAACCGAAGACCAGGTATCGTAGTCTAAGACTATTGGAATCTACTCTGAATCCAGTCCACACAACATCCCAATTCTGTACACAGTGTTTCAGTATTAACTTCCATCTATTACGCTTTCTTTAAATAATCTTTTGTCTTCCTTGGTGTTATCGGACCAACAACCTTTATCAATTTCTGATATTTGACATTAATGCTTGTTAGTAAAGCTACTCCATTACAGGCATGGACAGGACCTTGGAGCTCCAGAAGCTTGAGACACCCATAATTTCTAGACAGTCGGCACTTTTAGGTGGTAAGGTTGTCAGACCTGCGTACTGACCGCCTTTACCCCCCAGGAGCCACCCCTGGTAATCATTTCTGTCAGAGGTTGAGCAAACTCCACGATCGCAGTGCGGCCGGAAGGAATAAGTGACACAAAAATTCCATTGACCCCATCGGAATTTAACCCGCGACATTCCGGCCTGTAACGCAGTGTCTCTACCAACTGCGCCACCATGCTTTTTAGTATGAAGAGTAATAATTCACTAAAATGAAATTCTTCTTAAGACAAATAACACAGAAACAAAAATAAATTACATGTCACGAAGTCACTTTTTGCTTTTATATAAATACAACGTGTCAGTCAATAACACAACACTTTATTTTATACACAATAAAAATAGTGTCTTGTGAGGGCGACATGTTTCGCCCTTTATTAGGTCATCTTCAGGCCCTCTGGGAAAACAGATCTAAGAGCTATCTATATTTCAATGCATTGTGGGATCCTCGTTTTTATATATTTATTGTATATAAAACAAAGTGTTGTGCTATTGACTGACACGTTGTATTTTTATGTTATAACACTTCGGGATGGAGAACATTAAATTTATAGCTGGTCAGGCTAGATCCATCAACCTGTACAAGAACACAAGATCCAAGCTTCTAAAATGTTGTGCAAGGATCCCACATTGCATTGAAATATAGATAGCTCTTGGATCTGTCTTCCCAGAGGGCCTGAAAATGGCCTAATAAAGGTCGAAACATGTCGCCCTGATAATACAATATTTTTATTGTATATAAAACAAAGTGTTGTGTTATTGACTGACACGTTGTATTTATATGTTATAACACTTCGGCATGGAGAATATTAAAAATAAAGAAAATAAACACCTTTTGTTTTATTTAATCACTTTTAACACTAAGATGAGCACCACTAATTTTTTACCTCATCACAACGTAATTTGGTCCAGCCTTTTCTCAGCCCTTATTTCTTAAGGTCATCACAAAACATAGCGAATGAACGGAAATGGATATGAAGCTTGTTCGCTGGGATAATCGTGGCC
>Ga0123354_10002403_pt1 | contig 24663 bp, 12 predicted proteins | sample TergutLab28metaG_2_FD_97872 | JGI IMG/M metagenome (GOLD analysis project Ga0123354, IMG submission 97872) | Labiotermes labralis P4 segment gut microbial communities from Petit-Saut dam, French Guiana - Lab288 P4 | ecosystem: Host-associated > Arthropoda: Insects > Digestive system > Gut ...
AAAAATGTTTCCCCCCCCCCCCCCCCCCCTAAGAGGCATTAAAATTTAAAAGCCCCAGTAAAAATTCCAGCATGCAAAATTGCTCAGAGGGATTTAATTCTGGCATCAAAGGGTTAATATACAATGTTATTACAATGTTATTCAAGGCCTAGGTGCAACGGGACCAGTGAAATTTCAGTCCTGAACTCAATTGTAATCAATCAGTCAATTACTTGGACAGCTTTGTAATGTTCTTTTCAGTCTCCAAATTCTAAGTTGGAATCAGTTCTCAGGATTTTTCTATTTACATAATCCTTTTTTTAAAGTGGATACAATTTCCTTCCTGTAATTTTACTATTTGTGGTGCAGGTTGGATCTGTCACTGTGTTTTGCACATTTACCGCGACTCTTCTCTGCTGGCGCCCAGCTGTGGCTGTCTGACAAGGCAGAGGTCATGAGCACTGCCACATTAACTCTGAAGGCTGTTACTGAAGATTGTGTTGCGCCAGCCTGTTCTGCTGAACTAGTCAAGGCTTATTATCAGACCCTAGGAAAGTTATTTGGTGTTATTGAAAATGGCCTCACCTATCAGTATCACTCTGCATGGTGTCATGTGTTGCATCTTCTGGCTGTGTGGTTCCAGGTAAAGTACTTCACCCTGTGGCTCAATTCACTGCCATTCTGTGTGCTAGATACAGACCACAGATTGTGTACATAATATTGAACAGATTGATTTTAGTGTGCTAATTTTATCAAAGATGTGTCAAAACTTCATTCCAACCTCAGCAGATACTGGAACCTAATTACCCAGTAGAGTTTTTAGTGATTTTACACCACTTTGGCCTGTGTCCAGACACAGTGGCATATATGATCTGTCACAATGTCCCATTTTTATTTCAGTCACATTTACTTTTGTCAGAATTTAGTACAGTGTGTGTTCCTATTTGCTCTGATCCTGAACATATTTTTTAATATTCTGCTTCTTAGGTTTTGTGACCTTCATCTAATGTGTAATTTTGGTGGGACTGAATATCCAAAAGCCTCAGTGTGCTTTTTTAATAGTCAGCTGGTAAGGATCAACAAACATTTGTAATGACCATAGTAGAATCGGAGAAAATATGTGATTTTTTAACTATGGTAATGAAACTAATTCTATCCTAATTTTTTTGTAGGCTGTTGTAATTATTAAGATGTTGAAAAAGCAGCCACTAAGAGAATATATGAGAAAATATGAACAAGACCATAGGAAAAGAGCAGGTACAAATACAAGATGAATACCTAGACAGACATGGAGCAACATTGTGGTGGACTGACCTGTGTTATTATGGTCAGCCAGTTCTGTCCCATCTGTTTTTATAAAGGAAACTCTCGAATATTATCTCCTTTCATGAGGTTGAAGTGACCATTTATTCTGCAACTGAAAGATGTTCATGTTAGACTTTTGTATAGGTGGCGGGTGCATCATGCAGTAGCTTCATGATGTCTTGCCTCAAACTGATGGCTGAGCTGCGAGACTCATACAAGTTTTCAAATGTAAGTGAACTGGAGTTTGCTGTGGGCACAGCCATTCGCACAATGGGGCCTGAGACTGTGCTGAATGCCATTCCTCTGCAGGTATGAGAAATTTGTTGGTTGGTGTTATTACAAGTGTATAATTTATTACATCTGAAGAAATGACTGATTTAAATTTTTATAATTTCTTATTGGGAATTGGCATTTTGCATAAGAAACTGGTGTTAGCAGTGACATGGGAAAGAAAATTCAAAGTGGAGTGTTAGCAGTCCTATCGTGAATGTCAATTACAATAATTCAATAATGTATAACTTAAGACTTTTGCTTTGTGACAGATAACAGGAGCAGAGACTGACTATGAATTCAAACGCAGCTGGTTGCTGCCTGTGCTGCGAGAAAATGTGTGCAGTTCACAGCTCAAGTTCTTTCTTAGTTACTTCCTTCCTTTGGCAACTGTCTGCAGGTAAGAGTACAGATATCATTTCCCCTGCTTTTGGTGTATGACATTTGATGAAATTTTGTGATAATCCTTTCACATCAGACTTAAATGCTTGGGGTGCTCTGATGTGACGATAATTTAAAGTACTTTGATTTCTTTACATGTAATTGGTGTCTGGTTTGTAGTGGGCTGACACTTTAAATGCACACTTTGTGTCATCTGTGGTCGATGTTTGGGGCAAGGGGGTTAAACACTTCTAAGTAGATTTAATTTTGGTCTTTTTTGGTCAGATGTTTACTAAGGTTTCAAAAGAAATAACATTTGTTTCTCAGAATCTTAGTATTGAATTGCATGTGTCTATACATCTCTTTCTCCCTTGATTAAATTAGAGACATCCATGCTGCAGAGTGTATCTGACCATTGAATATTCCTGTCTGATTGTTCACCAGATGTTTGTTTTATGTTCTAAATAATTGTTGACTTGCAAGTCCTGTTCAGAAATCAAAACCCATAGACTGTTCTAGTATTTGACACTACATAAAGTTATTTTCCACCATAGTATAAATGTATTATGTAACTTATGTCATGCTTACTTAAACATTCACACAACTTTCTCCAAATTTTGTCACCACAAGAAGATGTTTGGAGTAACAAGATTCAAGATGAATTATTGTTGCACCTTATAAAGCTATTTAACTGATTGTGTGACAGGTACAAGCTCTTATGTATGAAAATATATGTATGGGAAACAGACAGCTTCACCAGAGAAATGTTAAAGTTCATTTGATGCCCTCATGTATGTTGACACTCCGGTAGCCATCTGTAATTTTCCAAGGTGCCACACTGAAAGAACACCAAAAATTATGCACATGGTTTAGTGGTGGTCCAAAAAATGCACAGGTGGGCTTGAAGTTTAATTTTCTTTGTGTGTTTAAGTATGAAATTTTGCTTGACTTACTTTATAGGAAGCGAAGTATTTCTCTGGAGGATGAGGCTGATAAAGCTGGAGCCCACAGTTACATACTTCTGCAGTCTCAGATTTGGGCCCTGCTTCCATGCTTCTGTAACAACCCCACTGATCTGAAGGATAACTTCAAGGTATGTACAGTCTACTATTTAAATAAACCAGAAATAAATACATAAAAAAAAGTTCTTTAGGCCTAATACTCTGTTCCACATTCACAGATTTCAATAATTTCAGCAGTGTAACAACATGTTGTTGTTGCCTCTGCTGCTGCTGTTGTTTCACAGTCATAGATTGTAACAATGTCAACAACTTAACAGTTTTTTTTTGTGTTATTTTAAATCTTTTGTTGGGTGGGTGGGGGCAGGCTGTATTGCTTATTTCTGAAGTTAGAATTTTTGTTTTTTAGGTGCAATCGCAAAATTGCACAAAGCAACTATTAGCTTCGTCATGTCTGTCTGTTCACATGGAACAACTTGGTTCCCTCTGTATGGATTTTTATGAAGTTGATATTTGAGTTTTTTTTTTTAAATCTGTCAAGAAAATGAAGATTTCATTAAAATCTGACAAAAATAATGGGTACTTTGCATGAAGAACAGTACACGTTTTTGATCACATCTCCCTCAGTTCTTAAAATGAGAAATGTTTCAGAAAAAAGTTGTAGAGGAAATCAAAATGCACATTTTATGTTCAATAACTTTGTCTAAAAATCGTGCCATTTGTGAGGTAATGTGGAAAATGTAGAGGCAACCAGGCCACAGATGACAATATGTTGCATGCACTTTGCATGCTGGGTAACTAAGGGTATAGACACACACTCAGAATATGTAATACTTATTGTTTTTCCACTGCAAGCATGGTTGCATGAATGTGCCTTAGTGTTTTGTTATAATTACATTGCATGCCGTGTATTATTGTACTACTGATCATATAAATGAGAGCTCTTCAGTTCTGTTCCCTTGTCCTTTCATTTATTTTTGGTTGTTTGTTTTCCCAGTCTGCACTGGTATTCCTCATTTCTTGTATACATACTGTTTAAGTTTCTCGTAATTTTTTTCTGAAATTTGTTGTTACTGTTCCAAAAGAAGTTTTCTCGAGTAACAAACTTACAGCTTTCTTAATTTGGTATTTCATCATACTGTGCTTTAACCAGTCCCAGCATGAGACTTAGTCTTAGCTTATTTAGCTGATGAACTACTTCCTGTTTGTTACTTGTGTAAAATATTCCCCCATGATTTTCGGCATTGTATATCTTAGTTCTGACATTACACATGTCAGCATTCTGTGTTTTTCTTTGTGGAAGGTTATTGCGAAAGTACTGGGAACAGCAATTGGAGAGTACAAAGAACTGCGACTGGATGTGATGTCAGCCTTACGCAAACTGATAACGAGCAGCCAAGAAGCAGCCAATGAGGATAATGTGAAGGAGATGGCTCGATTTGCCAAGAACTACTTGCCTATTCTGTTCAATCTGTATACTACTAAGCCAAGTGGCACAGATGAAGAGGGCCAGCGGCTTGCTGCTTATGAGACCATTAAGGTACTGCTATGCTCTTCATTTTCGGGCTAATTATGAAGGTGTTTTGAATTTCTTATTTATTTGAAAGTGGGTTTCAGTTTTTCTAGAAAGGTTAATATTGGTCTTTTTTGTGTCACCCAATACTGCATTATGTCCTCTTGCAGTCACTGAAAGTGAATGTACATGCATCTTATTAGTGGAGCATACTTTGCAATTCTCTGATGTTTATTTCCCATGCATGCATTGTTTTCTGGTTACAGGTTTACATACAAGTTGCCAGCCCTGAACTCTGCCATGAGTTGTTTGATTGTGCCCTAGAGAAGTTAAATACTCCAGACGTGGATGCATTTGTAAAAGAAAGTGTTCTGGATCTTTTGCGGGCACTCTTGGCATATCAGGACAAAGCACGGCTTGCTCAGATGTATGCTGTATGTCAGGATAGGTTAGCAAATACAAAATATCTTCATGAACAGAAAAAAGCGTACAGGTGAGTGGTGTACTAAGTGCTAAATAATGTTTTCCCCATCAGATCTTTTTAATGGTGCTTTGTCTTATGCAGTATGATATTGGAAGTGGTAAAATAGGAATTGACTCTAAAGAGTTCCTCTTCTTATCCTTTCAGGCTTATTCAATAACTGATTTTGATCATTTCTGGAATTTTTAATTAATCTGACTTCTCATGGATTGCAGATTATGTTAACTGTTATGTGTGTGTACTTGGTCATGCCTCCGGTTGAAATTATTGCTGTGTAGCTTGTGCTTACATTTGACAATTTACCATGCTGTGATGTGTTGTAACAGTCTGGTCCAGCTATCTATTTCTATGTTGTAACAAGACTCAAGCGTTGTCATGAAGAATCCCGTTCAGATCACCACCTATCCTGAGAAGTAGGAATGTTGAAATTGTGCGTTACCAGAGACACACAACGAACAGTCTTTCTGCATTTACAGGGAGTTGCGGATTCATTTTCAGTCTGCTTTTCACAAGTGAACTTGTGTTTGTGTTTTGTTCAGATAACTGGCCGATCTTTTGAACTTTGCATGGGACATAAACACTGAATCATGAGTCTTTATCTCATTTTCAAATAACTTCTTCCCATGGAATTGTAAAGAACTGAATGTATGAACTGTAGGGAGTACCCATTGAGCTATAGATTGCATTGAAGTTTATCAGTTCATTATACACTTTGGCATGTGGTAGTGTCTATGCTTTATTGGCACTGAACAGATCTTCTTTTAACATGATCTGGATGTTTAGGTTCAAAGATAAGGTAGAAGTCAGTATGGAGAGGACTTCTGTAAACCTTAGTGGGCAGTGCCAGTCTCTGTACCGACTGCACTATCCTGGTCCATGTACGAGGAAGCAGGAAGGCAAAATAATGAATGATAAAACAATGCAGGTGCTGGTTAATCCCTTATAAGCTGGTAAATACATATGTACTGCTTTCATCTGCAAGGTTTGCCAGTGTATTCATATTTCAGAAAAGTTTATGCACATTTCCTTGTGATGAAGTTCTCTGTTTAAATTGTTACAGTGATGTCCTGCTGAAGGCTACTTCATTGGAGCCAGATATGCTCTGAAACTGTTTCTTGAATGTGAGCAAAGAGTCCAATTTAGCTCATTAAATGTGACTGATATCCTGGTTTATTCATTACATAATTAATAGCTGTTGTATACTAATAGCCAAATTAAGCCATCATTTATGTGTCACATGTAAGAAATAGCCTATTCAGACCATTTTCAATATAATTAATACTAAATGACCCTGCTGAAAGCTGTCTTTTTGTGGAATTTATTCTGATCATTTAGCACGTCATTACTATATGTATTGTGCTTTTACTATTTTTTCAGGTTGCTGGAGGAATTGTGTGGCAGCAGTTCAGATTCTTGCAAAGCATTTGTGAGTGACAACCTACCAGATTTAAAGAGACTACTCTTGCGGTCCCTTTCCACCTCAGCTGCCTACAGCAAAGGAGTGAGTTTATAATGTTCCTCAGTTTGTGTTTAATTTAGATGTTTGTATTCAGATGTTTGGCCCCTCATGGACATACTATAGAACAAGATAGGAAATGTGTTAGTAGCACAACATTGAGCTGTATTTGGGGTCTTTGTATCTTTGACTGTGCTCAGAATGCTGTATCATTGAATCCCCTGGGGCCACAGTTTGTTTGTTATTGTTTACAGTTATGAATACACTGTGTAGTTTATCTCAGTAATTAACCAACCTGTGCACGAGACAGCCACCTATAGGTGTGATGATACCAGAGGCTGTGTAATGCAATTTTGACCTCCTGATGATGAGCACATGTACTCGAAACATGTAGAGGCATGAAATAAAACTTATTATAAAACAAAAATTTTGTGCATCAAGTTGGTTAATTACTGAGATAAATATACTGAGATGCACGGTCAGCAAAACATAAAAACACTGTTTAGCGTTACCACTGTTATTAGGGTATGCTGCTGCTTCTTTGCAGAATTTATTTGTCTGCTTTGATTGTGTTATGTTTATTACACGAACATAATCTCCAGTCATTACCCCAACAAAATATTCTGTAAATGCTGGCTTTAAAAACAATATTTTGTGTGTGTATTCATGTATCTGCGTACAAATTTCATATTCCTGCGTGTAAGCAGTGACTATTAAATGTTGTGATTACACATTTTTATTTTCCTTAATTACCTTTCATGTAATCTGCATTGAGAAATAAGGTAGACTATGTGAATTACTATCATTATTGGTTATTATAATGATGGCAACACTGAGGATTACTTAGTTCCCCTTATTTAGCAATAAATCGCCTATGATACTTTGCAGCCACGTCTCCGATGTCTTAGTCATCTGGTGGTGAGGATGGATCGTTCTCAGCTGGACATGTTGCAGCAGATTGTACCTGAAGCCATACTGTGCTGCAAGGACATCAATGAAAGATGTCGCTCAGCAGCGTACAGCTTATTGGTTCTGATTGGTCAAGTAATGCAGGTGAGTGTTCAATACAGATTTATTTTCAGTGTTTTGTTATACTGGTTGATATGAAAAATATAATCTCCATAACTCAGAGTTTGTTTTGTCTCCATGTTTGTAATCATTGACATATACACTATATTTCGCATACGATGTATGGTACAGTTTTGGATAAATCTAAATATTATGTACATGTCAGTAGTTGCAAAAATGGTGATAATTTGAAACTTTGTGATTTAAAAAGGTCATATTTTTGTGCCACCCACCAGGATGACATCTTCTTTGACTGTATGTATTTGTAAGTCATATTGCTTTGTTCATTCCAACTGTCCATGGGCTTAAGCCTTAGGCTTTTCGTGCTGGAGAGATAAAACAGATCCAATGTGGGTTTTTTTGTCCCACCTTTCCTCTCCCACTTCTCTGACAAGGTCAGGGCTTTATGCATGTCTCAAATAACTTACCTTTACTGTGGTTCAGACCAGATTAAACTTCAGAACTCATTTCCCAGTCATTTTTAACTTTTGCACTCATTCTGTCAGTGAGGTAAAAATGGAACTCTGTCCTGGAATGTGAATTCCTGCCTGTATGTTTGCTGGTGTGGTCAGTGACCATACCTGAACTAAAGAGTGTGTCTGTAGTCATGTTTTGAGTGTAAAAAAATATAAGGCCACTTTGCCAAGACTTCTCCCACCTTACAAGTGCAGAAATATGATGCAAGTGGACAGTGTGTCTGAGAAATGTATTTGGTTGAACAAAGAATGTACATTTGCAGTGCCCTGGCAAGGTGGCATGGTTTAAGTTAAATCAGAATGTAAGCAGCCCGAATACACATATTGATGCTCTGAAATTCCCCATGCAGTTCATGAAATTGCATTGGATTAGCTTGAAGTTGGTGCCTTGTTGGTTTATAGAGCCCATGTTGTTTCAAGAAGCAGTAAATTCCTAACATTGCTGGGGATTATGGCCTCTTAGTACTCCACGTTTGAATCAATGCAGTTATTATTTGTGGGGGCATGGAAATATAAGAGTTTATTTGAATATTCCACATTCGTTGTGTGAAATGAAATATAATATTAAAAGAGAAATTACTGATATTTCAAGATGGGCTTCATTATGTGTCAAGAAATATTTTCAGAATTTGTAATGCCTTCCTAGAACCTGGAAGTAGGTACTTATGGACACTTTTGTGAAATAAAAATATCAAACTGGAGGGAAAAATGGACTTAAAAATTCCTGATGGATTTAAACTTCCTTTGTGTTAAAGATCCTGTGATATCATGCTCTTGGACTCAGTTGATAATAATACAATATAATAAGCCACAACATATCATGTACTTGACATTATTCTTGTAAAGATATGAACTGCCATATTGCTGGGTATATTGAGCATGGCATCAGGTTGACCTCTAGCAGTAAGATCTTCCTAATGAGATTCACATAATTCAGGATATTGGCGCATAAGTTGTTCATGTGAGTGTACACATAATGTGCATGACTGATTGCCTTGGCAGAAACTGGACTACTCGGGAGAAGACACAATGAAAGACTACATAGGGATGCTGCTAACTGGACTTGCAGGTTCACCAAAGCTGATGTCTGCAACCAATCTTGCCTTGGCCAGAGTTACACATGAGTTCAGAGGTATTTGAATGAAACTATATTGTAATTAAAATATTGCAGATTATAAGTCACACGTAAGTGGTAAGTTGTTAAGACATTTTGGTCACTGAAAATAAGAAGTGGAATTACAAATGATGGGGCTGGGGTAGCTCAGTTGGGATAGTGACTAGACTATGGGGTGGACAAGTGACAAATTCGGTTATCAGCAGGAGTAAATAATTGTTCTCTTGTTTAGAGTGTCCAGAGCTTGACTAGCTATTATATGATCCATTTAAAAGGAGGCTGGGTGGGTTCCAGAGCTGGTCTGAACAGTTTGGAGAATAGATTAATCTTTTGCTCCTACTGGGATTTGAACCCAGGCCCGTCCAGATCATAGCGTAGTCACTATTCTGATTGTTCCACCCTGATCTAAGTTGATTATGTGATCAGTGATCAGATTAAAGGCGTCTGGGTGTGAGGTTATTAGACAGACACTATATTTGTGTGGGATCTTGCCACCTCCATTTTCAGGTTTGACCCTGAAATTAGAAGTAACATATTCTGAAAAATAGGTATCCATATAGAAGTTTACACAAATATTGACCCAGAAGCCCTGAATTCAGATGCTACTTGAAATTATGTATTTATTTGAGTTAAGTTGTATGTGAAGTACTTTATAATTCAAGGAAAAATGAACAGTATAGTTCATATTTTGAATTTATCAGGATGTTTCATTATTAAACAGTGTTTCAATGAATAATGATGATGATGATGATGATGATGATGATAATAATAATAATAATATCTACAATGACAGCAGTGACAATGAAGCCAGGGATTGCAACCACAGTAATGACAAAGACAGTAATACAATGTTGATCATCTTCGTCGTCATTGTCATCATCATCCCTCAATTGAGCACTGATACCAGGGATCTCACACTGACATATTACACAGGCCAACAAATAATTTTGAAATTTAAGGTGGGCCACACGTCATATAAAAAGCAATAAAGAGGGCAAGAATTTTCATGAAAATTATTAGTGCCATTAAAAATACATAATACTTTTAATAACAAAATCAAATTGTGTTATGAGTTTACAATTTTATTACATTTTTGTCTCTTCTGTTGTGTTGTGTGTTGGTATCTAGGGACAGCAAACCCTTCTCATTGCTCCACTATGTAACAGATAACATTTTCAGTCAGAATGTTCTTTCACATTGAGTTGGGTCACATTGTAAAGTATACGTGCAGTAAGAAGGCCACATGAAAAGAACTGGTAGGCCAAGTGTTTGGGATTACGGACATGCATGGCTGATTTTCACTTCAATGTTCTGCTGGGTGGGAGGGTCAAACAAGACATGAATAGGTGGAAAAAGAAATGGATAGGTTTCCGTAGATAAGTTTCTGAATCTTAGTGAAAATGAGAATATTGAAACAGATTTTGTTTTGTTGGTTGACTGTACTTGATGCATCATTATTTTATGTGAGTACTTTCAGGGAATTAATTGTATTAAGTGCATAGAATGAACACAGAGTTAGAGTGTTCTGTCTCTGTCTGTCTGTGCATTGGCGTATATAATTTTTGTAATTCCCTACATATTGAGAAGAAACTTGATACTCAAGTTCATACAAATTGTTGTCAGGTGATCTCAAATTTTCTGCACACCACTTTGTTATAACCACCACTCTGAAGCTCAAATTAACTAACACCACTTCCACTGAAGTGTGCAAAATAGAAAAGAATGTGTTTGGAAAATGTGTATACAGTGGTCCACTGAAATACTATATTCACCAGAATATATGATCCCCCCCCTTTCAAAGTTGAAGAGTTTTTAGGAAAGCATTGTCACTACCAACACTTTCATTATTAGATGACTTTTCTGTGTGGTATTCCTACCACAGGACATCCCTTTCTGTTCTGTTCGTTTTGTTTTAAACCCCTTTTTTGGTGGATGTATTCCATATGGTCTTATTCCACAATCCAAATAGTTCTTTAGATGCTCTTATGTTTCCTGCTGGCATTAGTGGGCAGTTCCCAGATAGCATCCATTCCCCATAGAGCCTACTTGGTGTTAAATTCACCTTATATATTTAGGCTACAAGGAAATTTACTGCATATTTATTGCACGCTGCATAGTCTCTGTCTTATTTTCCACAAAATGCCACTTATTTAATAATTTTATCTTTTTCTTTTCAAATAATGCATTCTTCATAAACCATGCACTAAAATTTAAATACTCTCCCCAGTAGGATAAAGGATAGCTGCCATGTCAGAAACATCTAGTGGAGATGCCATGCTTTGTGGTATGATCACTTAAACCACTTAAACATATGTATTTAGATCTGAAATTAGAGCTGTCATTTTCTGTGTTAAATGACCCTTGAAAGCTTCTTAAACCAGCAATTTTCTTTTTCTTTAGAACACCTGTTCTTCTGTCCTAAACGTCTCTCAGTGTCTCAACCATGAGTTCTTCTATCATCCATCATTTCTTGTTACATTTATTTGTGATTCCATAGGGATGTTTTTCTTGTGGAACCCTCTTTCCTGTCAAAATAGCAATTTATGTAATTTCCCTCACCCCTACAGCCAGAAGAGAAGACATCAGAGTGATTCTCATTTATTATGTCCTGTTGTTTTGACATGTATTGATTTTGATCCTTTGCATTAATTGTGCTGTTGGCATATCAAAAAAGGCTGGGATTTTTTCTCCATTACCTATTTGTCCTAAGAAGTAATCATGGTTTTCCAGATTGATTATGTGGCACTGGTATGCTGTAATTTTTCCAAGGTAGTTTGTGGGGAGGTTTACCCTAATGTTATACTCTGGTGAAGAGCTAACCTTTATAACATAAATCTTACTGCCCGACTATCACTGGCTTCGAAATCTGGCTACAGTATCTTCAGGGACTTAGCAACTGCCATTGCCTTTATTCATACTGTGTTTCAGTTTTTCTGGTACCTAATCCAGAACTTCTTTGAAAATGGCACTGAAGTTCCCCTGCTTTGGCCCACAAAATATCGTTTTGTTTAGCATCTTACATTCTTTTCTATGACATGGAATTTCCATGCCACTGCATAATTATTCATATCTTGTGCTTGTTGCATCACCATTAATTTCAAGGTGCATCATAACTGCAACACATTGATTTTGGTATTTTAGATGCTGTTCTACCTCTCCTGTCAATAAGATCACCCATGACTTATACAGAGCATTTTAACTTTTTAAATTAGTTCTGTAGTTTTCCTTATTCACCTAACTGCAGTAGATACAAAAACATTGGCCCTATTTTAAGTACATATTGAACTTTGTGTACAGTTGTAAGGTGATCTGCCATATCTCAGACCATGAATTTGAAAAAAAAATTATCTTAGTTTCAGGTAAATGTTGTATATCTTTCCCCTCTTCTTCACTCATTTGTGTTGGTATCTAGATTCCATGTCCATGGACTTGGTGAAGATAGTGCTGGAAAATGTGTGTTTGCTGCTAACTACACACACACGTGAGGTAGTGGGATCAGCGCTGAGTTTCATCAGAATGTTCCTCACTTCATTTCCATATGATACAGTGGCACCAGAAGTTGCCTTTATTGTAAGTGTACTCAAATTTGTTGGGTAATCGTGACTGGTTAGGGAAGTGTATAGCTTGTGACATCCTTATCCCTGATGAGTAAGTTCTGAAATATTTGTTAAAATGAAGTGTTACTCCACTTTTTCCTTCATTTCCTCCTCCAAAGGTCTGTTGCAAATCTTTTTGCATATTTATAGTATCATATGGGGGCAATAAGCCTTTGCCCTCTCATTGGTGTCTCCACCATTTGGGGGGATGCATTTTATGCTGGATGAGGGGACTTCTGTCCATTAGTGAACTCAAAAGCTGTGTCAGCACTGACCTAGCTGAAGGCAGGGCCACCTCTGCCAGACACGTTTTGAGTTGATCGCCAGACAGAGAGTTAGCCTGGTCCTTCAGGTTTGTGGGTGGGGCATGGAGCTGACAACCCAAATCTCATTAAAAAAAAAAAAACATTGATAACCCTTAAAGTTTGTTAGGTGAACAGAACGAGCATAGGTGAGCAGGTCCAGACTAGAATTGGGCCGTAGTACCAGAAAAGAACAGATTCTTTGCATTGATGATGGGTTAATTACGTACCTGTGAAATCCATTTTTGTTTATGGAAATTGAAAGCAGTTGCACTGGAAGTAAGAATACTGTGTCTCCAAGTGCTTATCCTCATATTCCTTAGGACATTACATAAACTGTAACTCTCCAAATGGCCTTTTAAACATAGGCATGGACACCAATGTATGCAAGTCATAAAAATCACAAAAATACAAGTCTCATTGTTTGTCACATTTTGAAATTCCTAATAGAATTAAGAAAAGAATGTTTCAGAATGCTGTTTGGTCAAGCAACCCCCCCCCCCCCCCCACTTTATTTTAAAGAGGAACTTCTTAATATTTTGTGACTATTTTTTAGGTGAAAAGTGTCATTGGAATGACAGACGATTGCAAACATCATTTTCGCTTGAAGACTCGTTACTTGTTTGATCGTCTTGTCCGTAAATTTGGGTTTGATACCATAGTGGCAATGGTACCAGCAAGTGACACCATTACTCATAAGCGGTTGCGCAATCTGCGTAAGATGCAGGCTAGGAAAAAGAACATGCAAGCCAAGGAGGATGCAGATGAAAGTGAGAGTGACCCAGAAAAGTCATTTACAGTAAAGGCACATCCTAAAAGGTTTGTATGAATCTTTTGTGAGTGGAAATGCTGTCATCAGATGATTCACTGTCATTGATGAATGGTGATGGATGACGATGACAATGACTGTGATGAAGATAATCGTGGTAGGTGGTTATATATAGGACTGTGTCGGAAGACTAAAGAGTTATGTCAACTTAAATTTTCCTTTGTGCTTGTAATTCTGTTTTCATGGCTTGCAGCCTTTTTCATACTTGATATGCTAAATTATGAACCAGACACCTCAGAAACAGACTTCTATGTCAGTTCCACCCACTGTCTAATAGTCCTGCAATTTTTGTATTCTGTTCCCATTTCTGTGTTGAGTCATATTCATGCTACATATTTCTGGGCAGATTATAGGTGTCTGCTTGCTTATGCCTGGAGTGTCAGTTTCTTGTGGTATTTCATTCTAGCTTTCATGAAGAAATGTGTTGGTTGTGGATATTGCATCACAAGAAATAACAAATAAAATAAATGGGCTTAAAACAGTAGGCAGTTTCACTTGTAGTGAGCATTGTATTCCAACCTTGTGTCAGAAGTAGGACAGACTGGGCTTGTTGTCAGTCAAAAAAGCTGACAAGACAGACTGTCTACAGCATCTTGTGCCACTATTACAAAACCAATGTCAAAACTGTGTATGGGTCTTTGAAAATCCCAATGTTTCGGGATGCAGAATACTGGTGATACTGTCGAGATCATTCTTGAGAGTTTAGAAATAATATGAAGATGCATTTAGCAGATGGATCCTCGTTTTATACCATTGAGACACATTATGTTAAATGAAAATTAGGGAATGTTAGGCAAATCACTGTAGGCCCTAAATTTGTCTGTGACTTGGTAAGTCTGTTGATTTGTAATTTATGTAGCAGCAGAAATTCAGATTACATAGTGTTCATTGATTAAATGGTGGTGAATAATGAATGTGATGGTTTCTAATCCTGCATTTGTGTGGATGGCCTAAGGGAAAACCACAGATAAAGACGGTCATTCAGGATAGTTGGTGTCCCAGTCAAGATTGAGACTGGGTGCCTCCCTAATACATGTTGGAAGTATTCATGTGTGTTATTTAACTCTTATTTCAGATTGGGTTAATACAAATATGACCTTTTATGGCAGGCTTAGTGCATTGGATCTTAAGCAGTGGTTACTATTACATTCATTGGTGAAGGGATGTTAGAGAAAATTTATTGAATATGGTGTAGTCCATGGAATTGAAATCGTGACTGTTTGTCTGAAAACAAAGTTTTCAAGGTGCTGAATTATGGGTTAATGTCTTAAAGTTTATACTTCAAGCCCTCATTGACTATGGTGGTTGCAATCAGTGAATTATTCCTCCTGCAGTATACTGTGGAATATTTGTACCTCGTACGTGATAGCCCATTCGACATTGTATAGTGGTTAGAACACATCAGCTAGCAGGGTGTAACAGATTTAAAACTCCAAAAAGTAGCAGAAATCAGTAAATGTGAATCTTTTTTATATCCACAGACCTAGCCATGTATGTCTGATTCCTTCAAAGTATGAAAAATTGTGAATTTTACCATGTATTTGCCACTGTGGAAAGTATGGAGAATATCATGTTATTTTGTTGAAAACACATGCATAGGTAGCATTACTAATACATATGTAGGCAACAGCTGTTGATTTAACCCCTAAATGACCGACATTCACATATGGAAACACATGTCAAAAAACACAGCTAGAAATTTGTTTTATGTATTTAGGCAACAAGGAAATTAACTGGATTTTTAAGATGTCCTGCATAATATCTATTTTATTTTCCACAAAATGTGCTTATTTTATAATTTCATCTTTTTCTATGAAATAATAGTCAGTGGTTGTCAAAAACCTTGCGCAAAAATTTAAATACCAAGCCAGTCGCTTAAAGGTTAAGTTGATGTGAATGTAACCATTGCGTGTTTGACAGTATTGAAGAAATCCTGGCTGAATCTGAAGAATCTGACTTGGAAGTGGATGCAGTGCCTGCAGCACAACCAAAGAAGAAGACGAAGAAGAAGGATTTGAAAATGTGGATTCATGAGGATGCAGATAACATTGTAGATTTCACTGACAGGACCGCTGCAAGGAAGATCACAGGTTTGTACACAGAATTACAGTATATTGAAACTTCATTAAGTTCTGTTTGTTTAATTACTGGTTAGTAAATGGCAAGGTTCTATTCCCAATGTAATTCACTTTGACTTTCTTTGGTTTATATATATTTTTTTTTTGGTGGACAAAAAGGAAATACAGTACTGAATTTTGTTATAATTTTGTAGCAACACAGCCTGGTGAACAGGGCAATGTGGCAGTACAAAAGAAGGTGAAACCAGTATTCAAAACAGCATCAGATGGAAGGCTTATTATTACAGAGGACAGCAGTGAAGGTGAAGGGGACAATGCCAAAGATGTAGACAGTGGTAAGTGAATCACTGCGGATAAAATGACCACTACCCATTACAGTAAAATCTCCACGTAATAAATTTATGGTGAGATAAATACATTTACCTTCCATTATTATGAGTCTAGCTTATAGTGAGAAGTGCGTTGTAAGAGCAGTTTGACAATGCACGTGTCAAGTATATGTCACGTGTTACGAAGCTCTTTTGGAAGGGTGTCTGTCAGCAGTTTTTATTATGAGTGATTTTAAAGTCCTTGCTTTACATTAGCCATTGCTGGTGCAGTCACCTGCTAGCCATAATCCTTTTCCCAAGCTTAAGGTTTTAAAACAGAAAGACAGGAGACCATTACGCCAGACCACAGTCTTGAGAAAATAGTGGGAGCACAAAAACCTGCTGTTTGTAACTGGTTTTGCCAAAGATGTTAGGGGAATATGGAGAATGCAAAGACAACAACAGAAACACATATTGTCACACTTTAGTCACTTAACCTTTTGACGCCTAATGACAACTATAGTGGTCGTACTGCACCGCTAACCTCTAAAGTTGCATTTTGTATATTTATTCAACAAATACAGGTACTGAATATTTTAAACAAGGTATATACTCTCCGTTTTTTTTCTCTTCAAAATGCCGTTTGTTTCATAATTCTAACATATTTGGTTCCTGTATTATTCACATCTTATATACAGGTTGTGCTAAAATTAAAAAAATAATTCTGGCGCCAAAAGGTTAAACAGTCATAGAAGGGAAGGTTGGCGTTGAGAAGGATGGTTCCCACTCATACCCTACCTGCACTTCCAAAGCTACAGTTTCTCATGGGAATACACAGTAATGTCCCATGAAGTCACCGGTTGTGACCAGGTCCTCACTCACACGTATGGTGGTAAGCTGTTACACAGATAGTGTTCAAAACCTGGGAGTATTCAATAGCCCTGGTGAGTATCGGAAAACACAAAGATTTGGATGTTGCTGTTTATGGTGTTTGACATCATGAAGACCTGCAAAAGTATAAACATCAGCATGAGTGAAACAAGAAGGCACTACAATTTAAAAAAATAAATTCTTCTTGGAGTGCTTAACCCTTGAAGATGGGCATGGTAGGTTGTCCCAAAACGTCAGTAACTAACTACCAATCTGTGCTGTGTAACATCCCAGAAGGTCAAGATCTGAAATTGTTCCTTTGATGTTTCATAGTAGAATTCTAATAATGATATATTGCTGAACCATACAAAAAAAATCCACACATAAACACAAACACCTACCATATATAATGAGATCTGCATCTCATACTGGCTAAATGTTTTAACCAAATGTGCTCCTGGGTTATGTGTTGATAATGGATAGGAGTGAACGGATCCACATCTGAACTGCTGAAATAACCACCTAATTTAAGTAGGTTCACTAACAGTAAAGTTAGTGGATTCTGATGCATGTACTACTTAGGCCATGTCTCTTTTACAAGTGTGTCTCATATTTACATTACTTTTTCAGTGGTTTGTTAGGGTCATAAATGAGGTGAGTGGGCCTTAGTTTTACTCTTCCAAGTGAGATCCTTTGGTGAGGTTCTCCAGTATCATATTAAAAATTAAAATATCACACATGAGAATGACTACAAAATCTGTTATGTGCAGATAATGAAGAAGAGGACAAGAAACCGTGGAAAACATCAGTTGGGCGGAAGAGGAAGTTAAGTGCGAGTACAGATGCAAGTCAGCCTGCCATGAAGTATCAGGGTAATACTATACTCATACTATTTTGTGAAAGGTTTCCTACCCCACACCAATCAGAGATTACTCAGAAAAGACCTTGTATATAAACAAACTCACTGTGTAAATTAAAATATAATTACATTTCATAATCATTTTCCATGAGTATGGTATATAATGTTTCAGCATTGATGTAATTAATGGAGTATTTTGAAACTCTCCTCAGTAATTTGTTAAATCCAGCAGAGTACGTGTGTACGTTTGCTGATTAGAACATCAATTTTTAGGGGCGTTCACAAGATTGTGAAAAGCGACTATTATCTTCATCATGTCCGCCTGTCTGCCCATGTGTCCACATGGAAAAACTCTGCTCCCACTGACCGGATTTTCATGAAATTTGGTATTTGAGTATTGTTTTGAAAATCTGTCATTGATGTGACAAGAATAACAGGTAATTTACATGAAGACGAGTATACATTTTGTATCATAAATGGCTCAGTTCTTAGAATGAGAAATGTTTCAGACAAAAGTTGTAGAGAAAATCAAAACAGACATTTCACGTACAGTATCCCCCCCCCCCCCCCAAAGTGCCTTTTATTAGGTAATTTGGAAAAATATGGTAGAGCTGGGCAGGCCACAGATGACAATATGGCACGTGTGCATAGCGTGCTGGATACTTAAGGGTACAAGCAGACACTCAAAATATGTAGTAGTTATAGCTTCTCCACTGCAACAGTGGTTGCACTAACGTGCTTCGGTGTTATGTTACATGTAATTTGCCTGTCTTGTTAGTCATAAAGCGGTCATTGCTATTAGGTCATCATCAACTTTATCCTAAATGACACAGTTTGAGAGTGTCATGATTCAGTTTGTAACTGTGAAGGGTACTGTATTATGAACAGTCTGGAAATGCCAAGGAAAATCCTGAAAAAGTTTACAAAATGTGCTCCAAATCAGTGTTTATGTGTTCTTGAAGCAGTGCCTGATCTGAAGCCAGCTATTTCATCAACATTCATTCTGTAGTCTGTATTATGACAGGTCCATAGCCTTTTCCAAAGCAAATGCTCCACCCAATGCCATCTAGTGCTTCTTTTTTCAGTTTCCAGTATTCTTTGTTTTCCTTAAGATTACCCAGTAGCTACTTATGTCTTCTTCCTCGTCTTCATGTCACTTTTATCCCTCCCTGTATTTTCCTTCAATAAATGTGTTTTAGAAGGCAATTCCTACACAAAATATTGCCAATCCAGTTAGGCTTCCCTTTTTTATTGTTTGTAGGATATTTCTCACTTCCTGACTCTTCGTAATACATCTACATTTCTTGCATGATCAGTCCAACTGTTTTTCACCATCCTTCACCACATTTCAAAACCAAAATTCATAATGATTAAAATTAGACTCACAAGAGTTTTGCAGTTTATCAGTGTGCGTTTTCTGTTGCAGAAAGGTTACATGTTAATTTAGTTCATAAGTCTCGTGATTTCAGCGGGAGGTTCAGGCATTCATCGACCTATAAAGCGTGCTTCAAAACAATGTCAGGGGAGTTTGGTAACACCTGGGACTGAATACCAAGCCAAGAAAGCTAAAGGTGATGTGAAGAAGAAAGGAAAACCTGATCCGTATGCATATCTTCCCCTCTCGCGCAAAGTGTTGAACAGACGGTGAGTTTCACCAAGGTTTTGGGTTTCCTGGTGTGAAAAGAAAGTCCCATTTATGTTTGATCCATTTGCTTACTGCAAGTGCTGTTTTGATATGAGCTAGACTTGTTTTCATAGCAGATGTTGCAGTTTGAGTTTGCAAACCCAAGGTCACATACTCTGCACAAAGAAGTGTGACCACATGTTATGGTGCATAGCTTACTTGTAAGATGGCTGTTGACATTGCAGAGTATATTCATTGTTATGTTGGTTACGCTATTGATTACAAGTGTCATTCTGACTTTCGCAGCTTCTGGTCTCTTTGTGTACCTGCTGTCATTTGCAGTTCACGAGTGGATGTTGTGAGTAAGGTACTGCGCACATGTTGTTAGGTGCATTTGCAAAGCAGTTCTGAAAGACTTGTCATGTCTCCATCTGTCTTGGTGGAACAGGTTGACTCCCACAGGATATGCTTTTATTTTTTTAACAGCTTTTGTTACAGCATTCCCATTATGTTAAATCAGGTAAAAATAACAGACAATTTACATGGAAATCTCCGTACATTTGTGTGGATGGTCTGCATAAGGCAGACATACCATGTTCTGCGGTACAAGCTGAGGCTAACATAACAGTTGAGCATGATTGATTCTAGATGTGTTGCTAAGATACAGAAATAATAACAAAGCAAGTGCACCAGAAGTGTTACACCAAGTGGACATTACTTATCCACATTGAATGAAATTGTTTCAAGCACAGAAAACACTAGTCTTCACAGCAAGTCCCAGTACAGCCAGTAAAATTAAAAGGTGATAATGAACTGTGGTAAGCTTGACAATAATTGCCCATGCTCATGACCAGCAAATTATGGCTTGTAGAATGTTTCATTTGTTGTTATAATTAATTATGTGTTTAAGACCTTACCGCATGGTGGCATAATTCCCTAGATTTGTTTTGTATATTCAGTTTATTTTGTTATGAAAGAATTTACCAAGACAGCATGTGAGGTACTTCTGACTACACTTGTGCATGACAGTCAATGTCTGTGGGCAGGTGGCTGAATGATGGATATATCTAACTTTCCTTACTTAGTATCCTCATAGCAAGGGCTGTTGATGGAACTGGAAAGAATGTTTCCTGAATGGGAAAAGGAAAGAGTTTTAACATTTCCAAGTTCAGGGGTAGAAGCCTGAAAACCATTTGATTAATTAAACCAGAACAGACCAAGGACTTAAAAATATTCATTGTACATATTAAATGGCAGTTGGGGTTGTTTCAAGGGCATAGTTGGAGGGGGTAAGTGGTGTGGCTGCCCCAGGTGGCAGAATCCAAGGGGCAGCAAAGTTAATATTTTTAATGAAAATAGTGTGATTTTTTGCATCCAAAACATTTTAAATTGTAAATATAAAGTAAATTCAGTAAATAATGGTGATTGTTTTTAAAGTTCATAATTTCTGTTGGGGGTGGTCATTGTGATTACTGAACCCTGACACCAAAAAAGTGTAGCTGACACTGGATTGTTTTATGTCTTTTGTTTTTTCAGTAAGAAGAAGAAAAGTACAGGCCAGTTCAAGAGTTTGTGTCGTGCTGCTCATAAAGGTGCACGCAAGGGAAGTCAAGCCAGAAAGAAAGACACCAGAAAAAGAAAATGAAAGATTTTGTAATCCTGTAAACATCAAAATTAAATTATTGCTATATTTATGACTTAATGCTTGTATAATATCAGTGGTATTGTTATTATATCTGCATAAATTATGAAAATATGGAATTTATGTTCAGGTGTGAATATTTGTTCATTCAACCCTTTGAAATGTATGAGGTGGCATGAGAATGTAGAGATCTAACCACTATAGGCATTTCACCTCACCAGTGACAAATCTGACATCACAAGCAGATATTGGGCGCTATCATTTGGGCATTCGAATACAATAGTCTACATTCTGGGTACTCTCAAGAAAATCATGTACAGTCACTAGTTTTTGAACTGTGGAAGTGATTAGTAAAAACACTCTGACAGCACAGGTTCATGTTCAACACAAAAGTCATGATAGCTTACATTCATAGCTTATACTTCACATTCAGGAGGTAGATATAATGTAGACTCCTATTTGCCCATAGGTAACAGTATCTTGAAACAATCTCTCCCAGTATATGATCATTCTAGGTTACAGCTTTGGTCTAGAGCCTCAAGAAATTGAAATCTTTCTGGGCAGTGGTGGGACATGCAGGCAACAAAGGAGAAAAGGATGGGGAGGAACCAGGACCACAACCATCCTGAACTCAGCAATGACAGCTGCACGCACAACTGCGTGGTGGAATCCGCAGCACTTTTGGAAAGAAATTCAGAGTAACATTGTGCATACAGTACACCTTAAGCCCATTGAGTGTGTGTGTGTGTTTCTTGTGGAAGTTATAAAACTGCTGATGGTACAGACAAACAGGTATTACTGCCAATACTTAAACGCTCAGTGATGTACTATTCCCGCTCTCTCGTGTGAGTCGGTGTTGTAATTTTTCCCTTGCTGGCTATTTTTGTAGTAGGTTCTTACATATCCTTCAGACCAAAGACATGGGATTGACAAGAATGACAAATATTGTGATATTGTGTAAACTGAAAGATTCGGAGGGATCTTCACAGTCTGTCGTGAATGGGACTTCAGCCTCTTCGGCCAAGTAACAGAAACCCAACTTTCCGATGGTTTTTTAAAAGGACATGTATTCCTTTACTACCAGGTAGTAATTACAAATGAATGATTTAGATCATGGATTGTGTTTACGGTTTGAAAAGACTGTACAGAAAGAAACCACATACAAGTACAGGTTTCATGTAGAGTAAGTCATATGGGGGGAGATAAGAGGTTTGGGGAAACTTGGTAATTGGAGACCTCTGTGAGTATGGACAGGAGAGGTCTGACAGTATTTGCAGTGTTGAATAGTGCAAAATTTTACTATTGTTGGGGACAGCAAACAGTGGAATAAATAATTTTATTCAAGCAGTATATTCCGAAATGTTTCATTATCAGAGTTTTTAAATTATGTGACTTGGTCAGACATATATGACTACTAAAATTTCAATGATAATTCTTTTTGAGTGTTTCCTCCACTCACCTAAAAGAAATTGGGTTAACTCTAGAATTGAGGGCCCCATGAATTGTTAACCTGTGCACTACTCAAGGCTGCAAAGAAGACAACATGTAATCCGTGGGTCCTAGTTTCCGATACTCTCTGCTTGTAGATGTGGGCGAACCTGCAAACAGATATGCTTCCCATTTTTTCGGCCTGCGCGAACAGTGGAAGGTGTGTGCCACAAATTGGCATATAATTTGTGTAGAAATTCTTTTACATGTTAAAATCTGAGTTTACTAGGACCATATCTGATAATTCCAGCAACATCCTGGCACCTGACAGGTTGGCGCCCTCAGCTGTACCCAGGCTGCCCTGACAACGCTGGCCCATAGGCGGCGATACCCGTGTGGTTTGTGGGTGAAAGTAATTGTCACATTATACACTCAGAACGCTAGCTAAGAGACGCCGTAGGAAATAAGTTGTCATAAGGAAGGGGATGGACCAAGTAAAGCGTGTACTGCAAAGGCAACAATACTCGTATAGCTTGTCAGTGAGAGTAATTGCAATATCAGACATCCCTAACGTCAGTTAGAAATATGACGTAGATTATATCAGTTGTAAGGAGGTACCACCAGAAGGTTGGCACAAACAGAAGTGCCCAAGGCATCTAATGGGTGCACGTATTTCGAGACTGAAGGTATTTTTGACAAAAGTGTTCTTGGCGTACTTGTTCACAGACTGTGATATGGGCCTGCAATTTCTGAAGGACATTGGCATTCTGCAGTGCTATGAAGTGCTTGAATTGCGATGGTGAGAAGAACTGGTGGACTTAAGAAGAGTGAACAAATCACTACATAAGGAGGTGTAAGAAACACAATGAAAATACGTGCTGCATGTACTCCAGAAGCATCCGGTATGGCTTGTGGTTCTGTAGAAGCAACCTCACCCTACTGGAGATGATGTTCCCGACATACGACATAATACGCAAAGTAACGGCATACGTGATGTACCTGTAGTACCAGCTGCTGCACGTGACCATCGCGGACTGGACCCAATTCTGTCGGGAGGGTTTATTGGACCTGTCAAAACCTCATCCCAGACTCAGTAGCCCGAGTCAGATGGTGGAAACAAATGAAAAATTCAGGCATTGGAAGGACAACGCCGGGCGGCTGGCCAAAGTTCTATAGGTTTTCAGCGAAATGGAATTGGGGAGGACTTTCCTGGTCCCTGTACAGGACCGCACAGCAGTGGCTTGATGTATGTCTTTAACCCTTCAGCGTGGAGTGACGAGCACTGCTCGTCATGGCAAAACATCACCTGTCGTAGAGTGATGAGCACTGCTTGTCATGGTGTACACTCTCACTCATTCGTCTATATCTCGACAACATAGGGAGCAAATGTAACTGGGCTGCTTCTTGCTTGTTCGTGAAGGAGCTGGCTCTGTTATGGTGTGGGAGACAGTTGTTAGAAATTATTTCTCTATTTTTTTCTCTGCTCTCGAATTTTGGGTTTTCTTTTTGCAGTCGTGGAGTGCCGAGCACTGCTAGTCATGGTGCACGATCTCACTCATTCGTCTATATCTCGACAACATAGGTAGCAAATATAATCGGGCTGCTTCCTGCTTGTTCGTGAAGGAGCTGGCTCTCTTATGGTGTGGGAGACAGTTACTAGAAATTATTTCTTCATTTTTTTCTCTGCTCTCGAACTTCGGATTTTCTTTTTGCAGTCCCTAATTTCACAGACGGTTTTATGCGTCTCTCTAACAGTGAAATGAAACAGGAAACGAATGTTATTGCAATCGTCACGTACCTGAGCTATGTAAGTTTGAAATGGTGTATGACATCACCCTCATATATTAATAGACTGACTGTTCCTTCACCGCTGTTTTCGGGTCTGGATTTCGATTGAAGCTGCAGTCTGTTGCAATGATGGCGTCAAGTAGGAAGTGTTTGTTGGAGGATGAGATTGAACAAAGTTTGCTGGGGGAACTTACAGCTTCTGATAAGAGTAGTAGTAGTGACGATGATGACTCAAGTGGGACCGATGATTTGACTGTAGTTGAGGTAACTGGTTCGGAATGTAGTGATAGTGAAAGTGACGATGTGCAATGTGCTACTGCATCCAGTGCGCCTACTG
>Ga0123354_10002404_pt1 | contig 24663 bp, 25 predicted proteins | sample TergutLab28metaG_2_FD_97872 | JGI IMG/M metagenome (GOLD analysis project Ga0123354, IMG submission 97872) | Labiotermes labralis P4 segment gut microbial communities from Petit-Saut dam, French Guiana - Lab288 P4 | ecosystem: Host-associated > Arthropoda: Insects > Digestive system > Gut ...
CGCGCCCGGCAGATAGCCGAACTGGGCGGCCAAAACCGGCCCCAGAAGCGGCCCGGCCGCCGCGATGGCCGCGAAATGGTGGCCGAACAGCACAAATTTGTTCGTTTTCACGTAATCCACGCCATCCGCCATCTTTTCGGCCGGAGTGGCGCGGGACCCATTGACGTTCAACACCTTGGTCGCAATGAACAGGCCATAGAAACGATACCCTATGGCAAAGACGCACAATGCGGCAAATACCAGCGTCAACGCATTCATGATGCTCTCTCCTCCCTGGTTTACTGCTCTCCCCAAAGACTTTGGTGTTCCTTTGACAGATTTTTCACGAAGCGGCAAGGGTCATCGGCGGACATGGGCGGTCAAAAAAACTGGACCGTAAAAAAATTTTTACATTCGTCAAAAAAACAGCAAAAAATCCTTGCAATCGATTTTTGACGAAGATAGAAAGCGGACATGGCAAGACGGAAACGGGTTTTCCCTGGTAAGTTGACCCGGTTCCAGGAAACGTCCGGTAACCCTTATTGAACGCAAAAGGAGATAAGGAAAACATGAAGCGTATTACTCTTCTTCTCGTCGCCCTCATGCTCTTCGGTTGTGCGGCTACGTCTTTCGCCGCCACTGAAGTCAAAATGAGCGGTGATGCCCGTATCTGGGCCAACTGGTGGGACAACATCAACTACACCGGCTGGAACGCTCAGGGCACGAAAACCCATGATTCGCTCACCATCTTCGAGCGTTTCCGCCTGCGCACCGACTTCATCGCCAACGAAGGCCTGAAGTTCCGCTTGGGCATCCGCGTGAACAACAAGGCTTGGGGCGCCGACACCTTCACGGTGGATAACCCGCAGGCCAGCATCGACGTGTACCAGGCCTACTTGCAGTTCAAGTGGCCCGGCACCGACAGCGTCGAGTTCACCGTGGGCTACCAGGATCTGGATCTGCCCATCTCCGCTCCCGGCATCTTCAACTCCAGCCCGATCCTGGGTTCCACCCAGGGTGGCGCTGCTGTTGTGTCCGCCGCCGTATCGGATAACTTCAAGGCCGTCGCCGGCTTCACCCGTCTGCTGAGCGGTGATATCAACAGAACCAACACTGGTTTTGACGCCTCCGGCAACACCACCCAGACGGCTAGCGACCTTGACGCCTACTTCCTGGTGCTGCCCATCACCTTTGATGGCTTCAGCTTCACCCCGTGGGGCGTGATTGGCGTGGCCGGCCGCGAAGCCGCCTACACCTCCGTCGGCATCGGCAGCTCCCCCCGCTCGGACAACCAGAATCTGGCCAACAACCTGCTCTCCGCCGGCGCCGTCAACGGCATCCGTCACGGACTGAACACCTACTGGTGGGTGGGCGGCGCTGTTGCCGTGACCGCTCTTGATCCCTTCAAGTTCTACGGCGACATCATGTACGGCAGCGGCATGGAAGACGGCTACAAGGCCAGCAAGCGCGCTGGCTGGTTCCTGGACCTCGCCGCCGAGTACACCGGCCTGGACGTGATGACCCCGCAGATCGCCTTCTGGTACTCCTCCGGTGAGGACAAGAGCACCACGAACGGTTCCGAGCGTATGCCCGTCATCCGCCCGGCTTGGGGCCCCTCCACCTCCTTCCTGTTCGACTCCAACCAGGCCTTTGGCAACACGTATGCCGGCACCAACGTTGTGGGTTCCTGGGGCTTCTCGCTCAGCCTGAACAAGATCAGCTTCGTTCAGGACCTGACCCATCGCCTGACCTTCGCCTTCGCCCAGGGCACCAACACCCCCCGCGCTCTGCGCAATGCCAACCTGGTCTGGGGCGCTGGCAACTACTTCCAGATGGGCCGCGATCTGACCACCAACGAGTATGTGATAGGTGTCAACCTGGACAACCAGTACAACATCTATGAGAACTTGGCCGCTATCCTCGATATCGGCTGGTCGCATCTCTACAACGAGCAGGGAAGCGTTTGGAACGTTCCCCGCGCGCTGCCCACCTGGTCGTCGTCGTCGTCCACCTTCACGCATCGCGCCAACCAGGGCGATATGTGGAACGTGGCCTTCGGCCTGCAGTACAAGTTCTAAGAAGGGTTAAACCGGACAGCCTGCGGCCGGGACGAAAGTCCCGGCCGTTTTTTTATATCGGAACACTGTGAACGCAACGCCCGCATATCGGGGGCGCTTCGCCCCAAGTCCTTCCGGCCGCATGCATCTGGGCAACGCCTGGACAGCGCTTTTGGCGTGGCTTGCGGCCAGGGCTTCTCGCGGAGCCGTTGTGCTGCGCGTCGAGGATCTGGATCCGGCCCGCTCCAAGGAAGGTTTCGTTCAAGACATCCTGACCGGCCTCGCCTGGCTTGGGCTCGATTGGGATGAAGGGCCGGACAAAGGCGGCCCGTATGGACCGTATTGCCAGAGCCAGCGGCGCGCGCGGTATCAGCATTGCACTGATACGCTTGAAAGACAGGGGCTTCTCTATCCCTGCTACTGCACGAGAGCCCAGTTGCACGGCAACCCTAACATTGCCCAGGCTCCGCACGCGGGCGAATCCGAACCCGTCTATGCGGGCACGTGCTTGCGCCTTTCCGAAAACGCTTTGGCCAGCTATCGCGCCGCCGGACGCGTCCCGACGCTTCGGCTGCGGGTCCCGCACACGCGTATCAGTTTCACCGACCGGATTCTCGGCCGCCATGTCCAAAATCTGGCCGATACGTGCGGGGATTTCGTGCTGCGCCGCGCGGACGGGGTACATGCCTACCAACTGGCGGTGGTGGCCGACGATGCGGCCATGCGCATCTCGGAAGTGGTGCGCGGCGCGGATCTTTTGGACTCCACCGCCCGGCAAATCCATCTCTATCGCCTCTTCGGCTGGCCGGAGCCAGACTTTGCCCATGTGCCCCTTTTGGTAGGCCCGGATGGGCGGCGTCTTTCCAAACGCCGGAGCGATGTGGACCTGGGGCTTTTGCGCAACAGCGGAGTGGAACCCGCGGCCATTGTGGGCTACTTAGCGTACAGGGCCGGACTGGTGGATGCGCCGCGACGCATTACACCCGCCGAATTGATCGACGGATTTTCGTTCAAAGCCTTGCCGCCGGGGCCGGTGACTATCCCAGACGACTGGCTTGGGACTATGATCTGATGGCGTACCGCGTCGGGTCCGCAACGCCCGCTTCTTCAAATCCCTTTTTTCGGAGCAAACACGAGTCGCATCGGCCGCAGGCCAAACCATCTGGCGTGGGATCGTAGCAACTGTGCGTCAGGGAGTAATCCACCCCGAGTTTTAGCCCCTCACGGATGATGCGGGCCTTGTTCCAGTGCATGAGCGGGGTACGGATGGCGATGGTAAGCCGCCCCTCCACAGCCTCTTTGAGACTGAGATTGGCCATGCGCTCAAAGGCGTTTATAAAGTCAGGGCGGCAGTCCGGGTAGCCGGAATAATCCATGGCGTTCACGCCAATGAAAATGTCCCCGGCGCGCAGCACCTCGGCCCAGGCCAGGGCAAGCGACAAGAAGACCGTATTTCTGGCCGGCACGTAGGTGACGGGAATCTCGCCATCCATCGTGGCCGGATCGCGGTCCTTGGGCACGTCAATGGCGGAGGTCAGGGCGGAGCCGCCGATGGCTCCCAGAGGGAGATCCAACACCATGTGCCCGGCCGCGCCCAGTGTCGCGGCCATGCGGCGCGCGGCCAGAAGCTCGACCTCATGGCGCTGCCCGTAGCGGAAACTTAACGCATAGGAGCTGTAGCCTTGAGATTTGGCAATCGCCAGACAGGTGGAGGAATCGAGCCCCCCGGAAAACAGCACGACAGCGTTTTTCACGCGATACATCCTCAAATTACGGATCAGACTCCCCGGGCATCCGGGGACCAGATGAATTTATGCAGCTGCAGCGACAGCCTGACCGGCAGCCTTGACGCCAAAATCCAGGCGGCCAGATCCGAGGGAGCCAGGCGGTCCAGCACCGGGGAAAAATGGATGCGCCCCTCGTCCGGACGGCCTTTGTCCGGAAGGCGCTCCAGCGCGTTTGTCGCGTAGTCGAAATCCTCACGGGAGGCGATGACGAACTTCAATTCGTCTTTTGGCCGCAGCCGTTCAAGATTCCCCCAAAAGGTATGCCCGCTCATGCCGCTGGACGGACTCTTAATATCCACAATGGCTGCCACCCGTTCGTCCAGAATATCGACAGGGAACGTGCCGTTGGTCTCGACCAGCACGGTATGCCCCATCTCCACAAGTTTGCGGGCCAGTCCGGGCGTTTCGGGCTGCATGAGGGGTTCGCCGCCTGTTATCTCCACCAGTTGACAGCCAAAGCTTTTCAGCGCCAGGATCACTTCGTCCTGGCTCATAGCATGCCCATTTTCCCAAGAATAACCGGTATCGCACCAGGCGCAGCGCAGGTTGCAGCCGCTTAGACGCGCAAAGGCGCACGGCCGCCCGGCATAGGTGGACTCCCCCTGGATTGAATGGAATATCTCGGATACAACAAACCCCATCGGACTACACTAATAGAGATGCGGACCGCCGTAAATCAGAACCACGGACAAAGCCCCATGACCCCAAAAGACGACACCTCTTCTTTGACCCACTTGGGCCGCGCCGGAACCCGTTATCCCGAGTGCGTGGACGCAACCCTTCTGGAGACCTTTCCCAACCGATTTCCCGGCCGCGAGTACGAGGTCACGTTTGAAACCCAGGAGTTCACCAGCCTGTGCCCCATGACCGGCCAGCCCGACTTCGGCTCCATCACCATACGCTACACGCCGGGTGAGCGCTGCATCGAGTCCAAGTCGCTCAAAGTCTACCTTTTCAGTTACAGGAGCGAACCCTCCTTTATGGAGACCTTGACCAACCGCATCCTGGATGATCTGGCCACGGCCTGCAAACCGCGCCGCATGACCGTCACCGGGACGTTTCGGCCGCGCGGCGGGATCGGCATAGTAGTGGAGGCCCGCTACGACAGGGCAGACCCCGCGAAGCTATAAGGGTTTCCAAAGGGCGCTAGCCTTTGGCGGGGTGCAGGGGCGGCACCCCTGCCCACTTGCGCTGCCTGTCCTACTTCCCTAGACTGCAACCATGTCTTATCTTTTTTCGTGAGGAGAACGCATCATGTGGGAATATACGGATAAAGTACGCGAACACTTCATCAATCCCCGCAACGTGGGGGAAATACCCGACGCCTCGGCCGTGGGCGAGGTGGGATCGCTGGCCTGCGGCGACGCCCTGAAGCTCTACCTCAAGGTGGACGACAAGGACCGCATCGTGGACGCCAAGTTCCAGACGTTCGGCTGCGCCAGCGCCATCGCCTCGTCCTCGGCGCTCACCGAGATGATAAAGGGCATGACCGTGGACGAGGCCCTAAAGGTCTCCAATCAGGACATCGCCGCGTTTTTGGGCGGACTGCCCAAGGAAAAGATGCACTGCTCGGTCATGGGCAAAGAGGCGCTGGAGGCCGCTGTGGCCCATCTGCGCGGCCAGGAGGTAGCCCCGCACGAGGAGGGCGAGATCGTCTGCGAATGTTTCGGCGTGACCGATCAGACCATCCGCCGCGCCATCGTGGAGAACAAGCTCAGCACCGTGGAGGAGATTACCGACTACACCAAGGCGGGCGGCGGCTGCGGCAAGTGCCTGGACAGACTGGCTGAAATCCTGGCCGAGGTGAAGGGCGGCGTGAAGCCTTTGAAGCCTCTTGAGGTCAAGCCCACGGGGCTCACCAATTTGCAGCGCATGAAGCTTGTGGCCAAGATCATTGACGAGGAGATAAGCCCCAGCCTCCAGCAGGACGGCGGCAACATCGAGCTTATAGACGTGGACGGCAAGAAGGTGCTGGTGCGGCTGCGCGGGGCGTGTTCCTCGTGCAAATCCTCCCAGCTGACCCTGAAGCAGTTTGTGGAAAAGCGGCTGCGCGACGCGGTGGAACCGGACCTGAGCGTCGAGGAGGTGCGTTAGCATGGCCGTCGTCTATATGGACAACAACGCCACCACCAGGGTGGCTCCCGAAGTCCTTGAGGAAATGCTGCCCTACTTCTCGGAGTGCTACGGCAACCCGTCGAGCATGTACTTTTTCGGCGGCCAGGTGGGCCGCAAAATAACGGAAGCCCGCGAGCGCGTGGCCGCGGCCTTCGGCTGTCATCCCGACGAGGTGATCTTCACCTCCTGCGGCACGGAGAGCGACAACACGGCCATCCGTTCGGCCCTGGCTTCCCAGCCGGAAAAACGCCACATCATAACCACGCGGGTGGAGCATCCAGGGGTTTTGAACCTCGTCAAACGCCTGGAGCGCGAAGGATTTGAAGCCACCTACCTCGGCGTGGACGAGATGGGACGCCTGGATCTTAGCGAGTATAAGGCCGCCATCCGGCCGGACACGGCCCTGGTTTCGGTCATGCACGCCAACAACGAGACCGGCGTGGTGAATCCCATCCAGCAGATCGCCGAGATCGCCAAGGAGCGCGGCGTACTCGTGCATACCGACGCCGTGCAAACGCTCGGAAAGATTCCCTTTGATCTGAAAAAGCTGCCTGCGGACTTCCTGGCCGTGTCCGGCCACAAAGTCCATGCCCCAAAGGGCGTGGGCGCGCTTTTTGTGCGCAAGGGCGTACAGTTTCGCCCCTTTATGGTGGGCGGCCACCAGGAACACGGCCGGCGCGCCGGAACCGAAAACACCGCGAGCATTATCGGCCTGGGCAAAGCCTGCGAGATCGCCATGGCCAACTTGAGCCGCGAAAACAGCGTGGGCAAGGCCTTGCGCGACCGCCTGGAAGCGGGACTTCTGGCCAGCGTGCCGGACGCGCGCGTCAACGGCACGCGCGAGTCGCGTCTGCCGAACACCGCCAACATCTCCTTTCAGTCCGTGGAAGGCGAGGCCATCCTTCTGCTGATGGACGCCTTTAGCATCTGCGCCAGTTCCGGTTCGGCCTGCACCTCCGGGTCGCTCGAGCCTTCGCACGTTTTGCGCGCCATGGGCGTGCCCTTCACCTTCGCGCACGGCTCCATCCGGTTTAGCCTCTCGCGCTTCAACACCGATGCCGACGTGGATCTGGTACTCAAGGAACTGCCGCCCATCATCGAGCGGCTCCGGCAGATATCGCCCTTCAAAAAGGATGGCGACGAGCAGCTTGCGTGTTCGGGCTGCGACGTTTGCAAACACTGAGGCGCCCCATGAAGATAGCTTCCGGCATGACGGAGCTGGTCGGCAACACCCCGCTCGTGCGCCTAAACCGCATCGGCGCGGAGTTTCAGGCACAACTTGTGGCCAAGCTTGAGTCCTATAATCCGTGTTTTTCCGTCAAGGACCGTATCGGCCTCTCCATGATCCTGGACGCCGAAAAACGCGGCCTGGTGGATCAAGATACCGTCATTGTGGAGCCTACAAGCGGCAACACCGGCATTGCCCTGGCCTTTATGTGCGCGGCGCGCGGCTACCGGCTCATCCTCACCATGCCTGAATCCATGAGCATGGAGCGCCGGACGCTGCTTGCCGGTTTCGGGGCCGAGCTTGTCCTGACCGAAGCCGCCAAGGGCATGGCCGGGGCCATCGCCAAGGCCGAGGAACTCGCCGGCACGCTGCCCAAGGCGTTTATGCCCATGCAGTTTTCCAACCCCGCCAACCCGCAAGCCCATCGTCTGACCACGGCGGAAGAGATCTGGCGCGATACCGACGGGGCGGTGGACATCTTTGTGGCGGGCGTGGGGACCGGCGGCACGCTGACCGGCGTGGGGCAGGTCTTGAAAGCCCGCAAGCCTGGCGTCGCGATCGTCGCCGTGGAGCCGGACGCCTCGCCGGTGCTGTCCGGCGGCAAGCCCGGTCCGCACATGATCCAGGGCATAGGCGCCGGATTTGTGCCCGAAGTGCTTGATGTGAGTCTCATTGACGAGGTGATCCGCGTCGCCAATGAGGACGCGCTGGCTGCGGCGCGGCGGATGCTTCGCCAGGAGGGCATTTTGTGCGGCATCTCGTCCGGGGCCAACTGCTTTGCGGCCCTTGAGCTTGCCAAGCGTCCTGAAAACGCCGGAAAAATGATTATGTTCGTGGTGTGCGACACGGGCGAACGGTATCTCAGCACCCCGCTCTTTTCGATGGAGGCCTCTTCGTGAAGCAGGAATTCGAGCCGATAAACCTGGCCCCGCAGCGTCCCCTCATTGAGGATGTCGTCCGCAAGCTGTCCGCGCCCTCTTCGTACCAGAAGTTCGCCTGCCGCCAGCTCACGGAATCGCCCATGCCGTCGCTTGAGGTACTAAGAGAAGTGATGGCGCGGCTTCGGGCCGTCCTCTTCCCCGGCTACTACGGCGACTCCGAGGTGACGCCGGACACCCTGGCCTATCACACCGGCGCGCACCTGGACGTGGTGTTTCGCAAGCTGGCCGACCAGATCAAGCGCGGCTTCTGCTTCATCTGCCTGGATCAGGGCAAATCCTGCGCGGGCTGCGACGAGCAGGCGCTCGCCCGGGCCACGGCGTTTCTCACGTCGCTGCCCGCCATCCGGGAAAAGCTGGTGCTGGACGTGCAGGCCGCCTTTGACGGCGATCCGGCCGCCAAAAGCCCCGGCGAGACCATCTTCTGCTACCCGAGCATCACCGCCCTCATCCACCAGCGCGTGGCCCACGAACTCTATACGCGGGGCGTGGACATCATCCCGCGCATCATCACCGAAATGGCCCATGCCGTGACCGGCATAGACATCCACCCCGGCGCGCAAATCGGCAACGGGTTCTTCATTGACCACGGCACGGGCGTGGTCATCGGCGAAACCTGCATCATCGGCGACAACGTGCGCCTCTACCAGGGTGTTACGCTTGGCGCCAAAAGCTTCCCCAAGGACGAACAGGGAAACCCCGTGAAGGGCCTGGCCCGCCACCCCATCGTGGAGGACGACGTGACCATCTACTCCGGCGCGACGCTCCTTGGCCGCATCACCATAGGCAAAGGCTCGGTGATCGGGGCAAATGTGTGGGTGACAAAAGACGTGCCGCCCGGCGGCAAGGTGATGAAAACCAACGGAAACGCCTGACGCGGGCGCATGGAGAAGAAGCTCGTCATCGCCCTGGTGGGGCTTCCGGCGTCGGGCAAATCGACCGTCGCCTCTAAGCTCAAGCAGTGCCTGGAAGGCGAAGGCCTGCGCGTAGCCATCTTCAACAACGGCAACGTGCGCCGGGAGATGTGCCGCAGCTTCGACTCCTCCTGCCCGGATTTCTACGCCCCGGACAATCCCCAAGGCGTCGCCCTGCGCAACGAAATCGCCCGTATAAATCTTCAGCGCGCCGCCGAGTTTTTAGCCAACGGCGGCGCGGTGGCCATACTCGACGCCACCAACGTCTCGGATCGCCGCCGCCAGGTCATCAAAGGCTTTTTCCCGGACCTGCCCATCTTTTTTGTGGAATGTGTCAATCCCGATCCAGAATTGGTGGCGGCCAGCATCAGCCGCAAAATCCGTCTGCCGGAGTTCTCCCACCTGACCCCGGACCAGGCGGCAGAGAGTTTCCGGGAGCGCATCCGCCACTACGCCGGCATCCAGGAGCCTCTTGCCGACGAAAAAAACTTCGTGGTCTTAGACACCCTCCACAACACCATCGGACGCGAACAGGTGCAGGCGCTACTCCCCTACTACCCCATCGTGCGGGACTTGCTCGTCTCGGACTGGGTGCGAAACCTCTACCTGGTCCGCCACGGCGAGACCGCCTACAACCTGGAAATGCGTATCGGCGGCGATCCCGATCTCACGGTCCATGGGTTGGTCCAGGCTCAGGCTTTGGCCTGGCACTTCGCGGACATTCCCCTGCCCTACGTGTTCGTCAGCGCCAAAAAACGCACCCTGCAAATGACCGAAAGCCTCTGCCACGGCCGCCCGGACTGCCGCGTTGTGGCGCTGCCCGAATTTGACGAGATAAATGCCGGGGTCTGCGAAAACATGACCTACGACCAGATCGCCCGCGATATGCCGGAAATCCACGCCGCCCGCACCCACGATAAATACAGCTACGTCTATCCCGACGGCGAGGGCTACATCACGCTCAAAGACCGTGTGGGACGCGGGGTCAAGAAGGCGCTTTTTCTCTCCGGCAATGCGGAACACATCATGATTATCGGCCATCAGGCCGTGAACCGCATGATTTTGTCACACTTCTTGTTTCGCAGGACGGAAGATGTGCCCTATATCCATATCCCGCAGGATAGATATTTTCACATCACGTCCACACAGTCGCGCAAGGTGTTCGAACTGGTAAAGTTTAACGGGTAATTGGCGTCTGGGCCGCTTGAAGCGGCTTCAGGAGAATTAAAGATTTGAGATGAACATCATATACTTTCAAACCAAACGGCATTTACCTCTACCTTTTCTACCGTGCTGACATGCACACCAAGGCCGAGCTTTTTAAGCATGTCCATAAGATCCTCCCCATCAATGAGGTCAATGGGCGAAGGTCCGTCGCGATTGGCTTCTTTAATGGCGTCTCGGGTAAATGTGCCGGTAGTAATGAAAAGCCCTTTGTCAGCTCTGCCAATCATGGCCCCGCGAAAATCCCGAATATCTCCTGCGCTAACACTCGTTTTGTAACGTTTACATTGAAAGACGATATGGTAACTTAATACATTTTGCAGTTTGATGATTCCCTTGCCGTCGATACCGCCATCACCGGAGCGTCCGGTTACTTCTACCTGCACAAAACCGCTTTCCCGCAAAAAGCGCATAGCAAGACGCTCGAAGGCGTCAGGTTTCATTCGAAGCAAATTTTGGTGTAATGTTTCTTTCCAGCCAGCCTCTATCTCCTCGGCAATTGAAAGCGGCGTATCTTCCAAAATTGTTTGCTTTGTCTGCTTTTGCTTTGTTCGGGAAGTATTTTCTCCTCTTACTGACTGTACTATAGCATCAACATCAATCTTTTGGCCTGGCTGATATTTTTCAGTAAGAGCCCAGACACCACGCTCGGAATTATCCAGCAGGCCATATTTTTTAAGATAGGTTCGCGCCCAGGCCAAGCGATATTCCAACTCGGTCTCGCTAGATTTGTCAGGATTGTGAGGCTGTGAAGCGATATTCTCCGGCAGGTTGAGCGCCTGAATGACCGTATCCGTAATTTCTTCGATGTTCCCAGAACCACCAAGCGTTTCCAGTGCATTGAGGGTGGGAATCATGAGTCGGTCATAGGTAGGCATCTTCATTGGGCACTCCTATATTACCATAGTTCACGCGGGGTAACAGGTGCTAGCACACCTAATCCTCAATTCCCTTTGAGCAACGCGCTAAGCGTCGTCAACCGCACCCGCTTGTCGCGCCGGAGCTTCCAGGCGTCCAGGGCGGCGATGGTCGAAGGGTAGGGATGGCCGATGGCCACGGCATAGCCTTTGGCCCGGGCGTCGCGTTCGGCCTGGTCCAGCATGAAGAGCGCCGCCTGCTGGCCGCGTTCGTTATCCAGAAACACGCTGCGGGTGAGCCTTTGCACGCCAGCGCGGGCGGCCTCCTGGCTGGCGGCGCTTTTGGCTGTCGTCAGAGAATCCAGAAAAAAGAGTCCCTCGGTCTTGAGATACGCCATGACCGCGGCCATGAGCGCGTGATCCTGGGTCGCCTCGGACCCCATGTGGTTGTTCATGCCCACGGCGTGAGGAACCTGGACCAGATGGGCGTCCAGAACCGCGTCCACCTCCGGGATGGACATGCCGGGACGCAGCCCGTTCGGCGACTGGCAAATCTTGCGCGAGGCCGCGTGGGAGGCCGCCATGGGCTGATGCAGAAGCACCTCCATGCCGGCTTTGGCTGCCATCGCGTCTATTTCGGAGCTATGGGCGAGATCGGGCAGGATGGAGAACGTGATGGGCATATCGAGCGAGAGAAGATCCTGCGCGTGATCGAGCGATCCGCCCAGGTCGTCAATAACAATGACGAGCCATGGAGCGCCCGGCTTTCCATTCGCTTGCGGCGTGACGGCCTGGGGTCCGGCTCCTTCCGGCGGCACGGCTTGCGCCGCTGTTTGATTCTGCGGCTGGGCCGTTAAGGGAGGAGGCTGCACCGGAGGGGTGGAAGGCGATGTGGGCGGCGCGGGAGGCTGGGCTTGTCCGCCCGGAGCGGTTGGCGCAGTTGGAGCGCCCGCCTGCTTTTGAGGCTCAGGGGCTTTGGCGGCTGGCGGCTTTTGGGCGTGAGATTCTTTTTGGGCTACGGTCTCATTCTTTGGCCCCTGATGGCCGGACGGAGAGTAAAACGCGTAGATAAAGAGAAAGGCAAGGAGCGCGACGGCTATGCCCGCGAAGAAAAACAGCGCGGCCGGTGCGAATACCCGGCCGCGCTTTTGTTTCGTGGACCGGCGCTGATTTTTTCCCTGGCGTTTCTGGGTCACGTCAGTTGGCGGAGACAGCGCCCGCCGGGTTGAGCTTCAAGAGTTCAACGGCCATCTTCAGTTGGTTGTCGCGCTCCAGAAGCGTCTTGCCCGCGTCTTTGGCGTCGGGCGCGTCCTTGGCGTCAGCCTTGGCATCGGTCTTGCCGCCGTCTTTGGAGCTTGTGTCGCCGGCTTTGCCATTGTCTTTCGTGGTGTCCTTCGTATCGCTGTTGTCTTTCTTGTCGGCTTTCCCGTCGTCCTTCTTGTCGCCCTCGTCTTTCTTGTTCGGATTGTTGATGCGGCCGGAGAGATCGCGCTCGCGCACCTGATGACCCTGCGCGAAGCGGTCCTTCTCCTTTGCGGCGGAGTCGTCAAAGGGAACCGTGAAATCGGGCACGATGCCCTCCGCCTGGATGGAGCGGCCGCTTGGCGTGTAGTAGAGGCCGGTGGTCAGCTTGATGCCCGTGCCGTCACCCAGGGGCATGACGCTTTGCACCGAGCCTTTTCCAAAGGATTTTTCGCCGATCAAAAGGGCGCGCTTGTTGTCTTTGAGAGCCCCGGCCACAATCTCCGAAGCCGACGCGCTGCCGGAGTTAATAAGCACCACCATGGGCACTTTGGGCAGCGCCGCGTCGCCCTTGGCGTCAAAATGCTGCTCCCCTTTGCGGAACTTGATGGACACGATGCGGCCCGATTGTATGAAGTAATCGGAAACATTGACCGCCTGCCCAAGGACGCCGCCCGGATCGTTGCGCAAGTCCAGCACGATGCCTTTGAGTTCGTTGCCGGCCTTGGTGTAGTTTTCCACGGCCTGCTTAAGCTCGGGAGTGGTATTCTCGCTGAAACGGTTGATGCGCACAAGCAGGATCCCGTCTCCGAGCGGCGTGCCTTTGACCGAAATGATGGGGATGGCGTCGCGCACGATATGATACTTTTCAGGCTTCGTGCCGCCTTTGTGCATCACGGTCACGTCCACGGGCTTGCCCTTGGGGCCCCTGATGTGCTGCACGGCCTCCGTCATGGACATATCCTGCGTGGACTTGCCGTCGATTTCGAGCAGCACGTCCCCGGCTTTCAGTCCCGCCTTGTAGGCCGGGGTGTCGTCAATGGGGGAAACGACGGTCAGCCGCCCGTTTTCCATGGATATTTCGATCCCGATGCCGTTGAACTCGCCGGAAGTGGTTACTTGCAGCTCTTTGAACTCGTCTTTGTTCATGTAGTTGGAATGTGGGTCGAGCTGCTGGATCATCCCCGCGATGGCCCCGTTGATCAGATCCGTGCGGGACACTTCCTTGACGTAATTGTTATCCACCAGATTGAGGACCTGGGTGAGCCGGTCGAGCGGCTTGTAGCGATCCTCCCCGCCCTCGGCCGAGGCCAGCCCCGTGGTGAGGAGGAGCGCCGCCGCAGCGGCCAATCCGATTTTACGAATACGAAACATTTTGTCGCCTCCAGCGAAAATCCGAGGGAGCTTTTTTGACTTTGCCCCAACGCAGAATTAAAAGACATACCTTTATTTTTGTCAATTCCCGAACTCATTCACAAACCGATCCGCCGCCGCGTCCGGACGCGCGCTTCACTCTCCCGTTTTTACTCCAGCCGGCCAGCTTTGGGGCCTGAGCCTGCTTCTGGCCGCCGCTATTTGGGTGGCCAGAAGCCGCTCCAGGGCGTCAACTTCAATTTCGCGCGCGCTGATCGTGGCGTATTCGCCTTTGGCCGACAAAAGGCTTTCAATCTGCGAGCGCGTCTGATCGCAGACCGCATCCAGCCAGACTTTACGCCGATCCGTCCCGCCCAGGACATCGGAGACGCCAGCGGCGTTCTCCATGCCCTTGAAGCGCACCGTCAGGGTCCACAATTGCGGCAGCATGGCCTGCAGCCGCGTAACCAAAAGGGCGATTTCGGCCTCTTTGGCCTCACGCCGGCTTTTAAGCGTTTCGGCTTCGGCGGCCAGCGCCTTCGCCTGGCCTACAAGGTCAGCCAATTCACTCTCTGCGGGCGCGGACGCGGGAAACACCCCCCCGGCGGATTTTCCCGGGCTCGCGGGGGCTTGCGGGAAAGCGTTGGACCCAAATGCCGCAAGCACGACTATAGCCATCAAAAGACCCAAGGCAAGAGCCTTGGTCAGCCGCGGCCCATTTCGCGCCGTCATGCCAGAAACGCTCCCAGCGGACACTCGCCGCACGCGGGATGTCCAGGCTTGCAGAAGCGGTTCCCCACGCGGACAAGCTGCGCGTGAAAATCGTTGTACAGGGCCAGATCTTCCGGCAAAACGTCCATGAAGAATTCCCGCAGTTCCCCGTAGGCGATATCCTCCGGCACAAGGGAGTGCCGGACAAGAATCCGCCGGGTGTAGGCATCCACCACAAAAGACGGTTTTTTGAGGGCATAGCAGAGGATGCAGTCTGCGGTTTCCGGCCCGACGCCTTTAACCTCCAGAAGCTCGCAGCGCAGATCCTCCATGGGCCGCTTAGCCAGGAGATCAAAATCGAAGCCGCAGCTTTGCTCCAGATATTCCACTAAATTTTTGAGCCTCGCGGCTTTTAACCGGAAATATCCGGCAGGCCGGATCAACTCTTGAAGCCGTGAAACCGGCAGGGCGGAAAGCGCATCGGGATCAAGCGCTTCGGCCTCGTGAAGCGCCGCGATGGCCTTTTCCACCCCTTTCCAGGCGGTGTTCTGGGTGAGTACCGCGCCCACGCACACCTCAAAAGGCGTGCGCGCCGGCCACCAATCCCTGGGCCCCAGGGCGTCCCGCATGGCCTGGTAGTATCGCATGAGTAAATCCGCGCGGCGCATGGGGCCTTCTAATGCAAGGACCGGCGCGTTGCAAATTCCGGGAGGCCGTGTCACACGGCGCGTATGACAAACACATCCACGGCGTTCGTCTATGTCACCGCCAGGGACAAGAACGAGGCCCTGTCCATCGGGCGCGCTTTGGTGGAGGAACGCCTGGCGGCCGGCGTGAACATCCTGGACGGCCTGCGTTCCCTGTACTGGTGGAAGGGAAAAGTTCAGGAAGCAAATGAGGCCGCCCTTATCGCCAAGACGCGGTCCGAACTTGTCGCGCGGGTCATCATGCGCGTAAAAGAGCTGCACTCGTATGAAGTCCCCTGCGTGGCGGCCCTGCCGGTCGCGGACGGCAATCCCGATTTTTTGGACTGGATATGCGCGCAAACCCGCCCCGCGCCGACACGCCTCAAAAAGGAGTCCTGATGCGTATCCTCGTTTTCGGATCTTTGGCCTATGACCGGATTATGACCTTTCCCGGCAAGTTCGCCGACCACATTCTGCCCGATAAGATCCACGTCCTCTCCGTCTGCTTCGTGCTTGGCGGGCTGACCGAAAAATTCGGGGGCACGGCCGGAAATATCGCCTATACGCTGGGGCTTCTGGGCGACAGTCCGACCATCATCTCGAGCGCGGGCAAGGATTTCGAGCCCTACGCGGCCTGGCTGGCCAAACAGGGGCTTACCATGCAGGGCATACGCAGGGTCGAAGGCGAATTCACGGCCGGGGCCTACATCACCACCGATCAATCCGACAACCAGATCACCGCCTTTAATCCTGGGGCCATGAAGATGCAGGCCGAGTTTCCCCTGGACGGCCTTGATCCCGCCGATACGCTCGGCATCATCGCCCCCGGATGCCTGACGGATATGGAACACTACTGCGCCGCGTTCAAAGAGCGCGGCATCCCGTTTTTTTTCGATCCAGGCCAGAACATCACCGCATTTTCGGGACCGCAGCTTACCCAAATGCTGACCGGAGCGAATTACCTCATCACCAACGACTACGAGCTTGAACTCATCCTCACCGCCACCGGACTCTCCAAAGCGGATATTCTGGACAGGGTGGGGACGCTCATCACCACGCTTGGCGAAAAGGGATCGGTTTTGAACGTCAAGGGGAGCGAGACTTGTATCCCGGCGGCCAAGGCGGGTGCGGTCAAGGACCCGACCGGCGCGGGCGACTCGTACCGGGCCGGGCTTCTGCGCGGGCTGGCCCTGGGCAAGCCCGTAAGCGTGGCCGCGCGCATGGGGGCGGTGACGGCGGCATACTGCGTGGAACAGCACGGCACGCAGGAACACGTCTTCAGCCAGGACGAATTCCGGGCGCGCTACGAGGCGAATTTCGGCAAAGTTTTTTAGAGCGCTAGACGTTAAAGAGGAAGTGCATCACGTCGCCGTCTCTGACCTGATATTCCTTGCCCTCCTGGCGCAGCACCCCGGCGGCCCGGCAGGCGGCCTCGGAAGCATAAGAAACGTAGTCCTGGTAGGAGATCGTTTCCGCCCGGATAAAGCCGCGCTCAAAATCGGTATGGATGACCGACGCGGCTTTGGGGGCCTTGAACCCCTGTTCGATGGTCCAGGCCCGGACCTCCTTGGGACCGGCCGTGAAAAAGCTTATCAGGCCGAGCATGGCGTATCCGGTGCGGATCACCTGGTCGAGCCCAGAACTTGAAACGCCGTAGGAGGCCAGAAATTCGCCGCGCTCCTCATCGGACAGCGCGGCCATCTCCTCTTCCATCCTGGCCGACACCGTAACCACAGGCGCGCCGGTCTTGACGGCGTATTCGCGCACGGCCGCGACCTGCGGCGAATCCCCCGCAAGGCCGTCCTCGTCCACGTTGGCGCAGTAAATCACGGGCTTGGCCGTCAGCGGCGAGAGTTCCGCGCACAAATCCCCCATGGCCCCATCAGCCAGGCCGGCAAGCGCGCTGGCTGGCTTGCCGGAGAGAAGATGCGCCAGAAGAGTCTCACCCGCCGCGAACTTCGCCTGCTGCTCCTTGCCCGCCTTGGCCTCTTTACGCAGCCGGGCCATGCGGTTTTCCAGGATCTGAGCATCGGCCAGGATAAGTTCGGTCACAATGACTTCTATGTCCGCCACGGGGTCCACCCGGCCGTGAACATGCACCACGTCGTCATCCTCAAAGCAGCGCACCACATGCAAGATGGCCTGCGTCTCCCGGATGTTGGCCAGAAACTTGTTGCCAAGCCCCTCCCCGGTGCTTGCGCCTTTGACCAGCCCCGCGATGTCCGTAAACTCCACGGTGGCCGGGACCACCTTTTGCGGATTCACGATCTTGGCCAAAACGCCAAGCCGCTCGTCCGGCACAGGCACAATGGCCTTGTTCGGCTCGATGGTGCAAAACGGATAGTTGGCGCACTGGGCGTTCTGGGCGCGGGTCAGGGCGTTGAACAGCGTGGACTTGCCCACGTTCGGCAAACCGACGATTCCAATGGAAAGCGGCATACGGTTACTTCTTCACCTTTTGAGGACGGATGGGTTCGCGCCCCAGATACTGCACGAACTCCGGGTCGGAAAACATCATGTTCAAGGATTCGGTCAGGACGCTGTTTACGAAGGCGGCGTTATCGTTGACGCCTGGAGTGGTCATCACTTCCTTTTCCCGGTTCACGGGAAACGAGCCTTGCCAGCCGCCAGCGCCGTTCACCACGCGGGCGTCAAGCACGCACCGGACCGCCACTTTCTTGGTCATGCCGGAGCGTTGGGCCGTGTATCCGAGTTCCCGGATGGTTACGACCAAAGAAAGCGGCGCTCCCTCTCTAAAGGCCACCGGCTTGAAACCAAGCTCCGTCAGCGGACGCGCGGCCGCCTCTCCGACAACCGCGGCCAGATCGCCGGACACGCTGATGGGGGCGTTGCGGCCGCCGTCCATGTCGCGATAACCGAGAACCGCCCTGTCAGCCCGGGCGTCCTGGACCTTAAAGGCCAACGCCCTGCCATTCCCCACGTTGCCGGACGGGGCGTTGGGCATAGGGGCAAGCGTCACGCTCTGCGCCGCAGGCCCCGCGCAGGCCGCCAAAAAACTCAGAGCCGCCAGAACCAAAAAAATGTCTTTTACGCTTCGCATCATTCTCCCTCCCCCTCCATGGCGGAAACCGCGGCGGGAACCGCATCGGAAAACTCCCAGAGAGTCCGCACCAGCTCTTCGAGTCCGTCGCCACGCTGCGCGGAAATAAACCGCACTGTCAACCCTTTCGCGCGCGCCGTGGCCCTAAGCTCGTCCAAACGCTCGCCTGAGAGCGTGTCTATCTTATTTACCGCCCGTATCTGGGGCCTCGCCGCCAATTCGGGATCGTACCTGACCAGTTCCTCGTCCACCAGAGAAAACCCGGCGAACGGATCCTCCCCGCCCGTCTCCTCGGCGGCCAGCAGATGCACCAATACCCTGGTGCGCGAGACATGCTTCAAAAACTCGTGTCCAAGCCCAAGCCCCGCGTGCGCGCCCTCTATAAGCCCCGGAATATCCGCGGCCACCAGCTGACGGCCGTCGCCATCCTGAATGACGCCAAGCGTGGGGGTAAGCGTCGTGAAGGGATAGGCGGCAATTTTGGGCTTGGCGGCGGATATGGCCGAAATAAGCGTGGACTTGCCCGCATTGGGCAGCCCGATGATGCCTATCTGCGCTAAAAGCCGAAGTTCCAGGCGGAGCCTTTTCTCCTCGCCCGGCTCGCCCGGTTGGGCAAAACGCGGCGCGCGGTTGGTGGAGGTCTTGAAACGCATGTTGCCAAGCCCGCCCCGGCCGCCGCGCGCCCCCACCCACTTCTGGCCGATGCCGGTCAGGTCAGCGGCCAGACGTTCCTCCCCAGTGTCCGCGATCTCATAAATCAACGTGCCCTGGGGCACTTCCACGACCAAATCATCCGCGCTTCTGCCGTTGCACTGGCTGCCCAGGCCCCCCTGGCCGTTTTTGGCCTGATAGCGGCGCTTCAAACGCAGGTCATAGAGCGTGAGAAGGCTCGGCGACACCCGGAAAACAACGTCGCCGCCCTTGCCGCCGTCGCCCCCGTTCGGGCCGCCGAAAGGAATGTACTTCTCGCGCCGGAACGCCACGCATCCCCGGCCGCCTTTGCCGGACGAGACCATAATTTCCGCTTCATCAACAAATCGCATGATATTCTTCCTTAGCGCGTCAAGCGACGCCGCCATACGTTTTCCTGACGCCCAGCGTCAAGAAGGCGTGCGCGTCCCCCACTATCAAGAGACCGCGCCCCATGATAGGGATATTCCCTGTCCCTCCACGGCGCTCTTGCGCCCGGCGCGTTCCCGGTGTAGCGCCCGCATGAATCTTTTCCCGCTTGAGAAGGAGCCTTTGCAACTCAATGAAAAAACGTCTGGATTTCCTGCGCGACATCTGGAAACTGACAAAACCCTACTGGTTTTCCGAGGACCGCTGGGCGGGGCTAGGCTTGCTCGCGGCCATCATCGCCATGACCCTTGCGCTCGTGTACCTGAACGTGCGTTTCGTCATCTGGAGCCGAGCTTTTTGGGACGCCATCCAACATTATGACTGGCATGGATTCTGGGTTCAGCTGGGCGTGTTCTGCATCTTGGCCGCAATCAGCATTGTCGTCCAGGTCTATGCGAGCTACCTGCAGCAGATGCTCCAGATCCGCTGGCGGCGCTGGCTTACGGATCGGTTTTTGGGGCACTGGCTTACGGACAAAACCTATTACGACCTCCAGATGCGCGCCGGGCATACCGATAACCCCGACCAGCGTATCGCCAACGATATCGGCGACTTTGTGGGTCAAACCTTAAATCTCGCTCTTGGCGCCTTGGGCTCGGTGGTGACGCTGTTCTCTTTCCTCACCATGCTCTGGGCGATATCGGGAACGCTCACCATATCGATCGCCGGACATGCTCTCACTATTCCCGGCTACATGTGCTGGCTGGCGTTTATCTATGCCGCTGTCGGCACTTGGCTCACCATACGCGTGGGAAAGCCGCTCGTCGGGCTCAACTTCGACCAGCAGCGCTATGAGGCGGACTTCCGTTTCAGCCTGGTCCGGCTTCGCGAAAACGTGGAAGGCGTGGCCCTCTACGGCGGCGAAGACGACGAAAAAACCATCTTCCGCAGCCTGTTCTCCAATGTCGTGGGGAACTGGTGGGCCATCATGAAGCGCACGAAGCTGCTTGGCTTTCTGACCGGCTCCTACAACCAGGCGGCGGTCATCTTCCCTGTTCTGGCCGCGGCCCCGCTCTACTTCGCCAAGGCCGAAGGCTTCGGGCTCGGTCCCTTCAGATTTATCTTTTTCACCGCCCAAAAATTCGAGATCGGCGCGATACAGCAGACGCTGCGAGCATTTGGTCAGGTCCAGGGCGCCCTAAGCTGGGTCGTCAACTCCTTTACCGGCCTGGCCTCCTGGAAAGCCACCGTGGACCGTCTCACGTCCTTCACCACGGCCATGGAGGAGGTTCATGCGGCGCGGGAAGTTCCCGATGCGCTCAAACCCGCTCCCAACGCCAAAGACGAGCTTGCCGTCACCAATCTCGAACTGGACCTGCCCAGCGGCGATCCGCTTCTGACCGGGATTACGCTTACGGTCGCGCCCGGCGAAACGCTCTTAATCCAGGGGCCGACGGGCTCCGGCAAAAGTACGCTCCTGCGGGCCATAGCCGGTCTGTGGCCCTATGGCCGAGGCTCGGTTGCCCTTCCGCAGGGCAAGACGCTCTTCTTGCCGCAAAAACCCTATCTGCCCATTGGAACGCTGCGCGCTGTGGTCAGCTATCCCATGCCACCACAAGGGTTTACCGACGAGGCCGTCACCGATGTCCTCAAAGCCTGCGGTCTGTCCCATCTCGCAAAGCGGCTGGACCAGCTTTCCTCCTGGTACCAGGAACTCTCGCCCGGCGAGCAGCAGCGCCTGGCCTTTGCCCGGCTCCTCTTGCAGGCCCCGGACTTCGTTTTCTTGGACGAGGCCACCTCCGCCATGGACGAAACAAGCGAACGGACCATGTACGCGCTCCTTAAAGAACGCCTGCCCAAGGCGGCCATCATAAGCGTCGGCCACCGCGCGAGTCTCTCGGAATTCCATCACAAAACCCTGAGCGTCCAGGCGGACAAATCGGACAAACCAGGCCGGGCCACGCTCTCTTTGAGCGTCCAGGCCGCCGGATAACTTCGATACGGAGGAAATTATGTCCAAGCGAGCCGTCTTCATCCACGGCAGTCCGAGAAAGAACGGCAATACCCGCGCCCTGGCGAACATCGCCAAAACCGCGCTTCTCGATGCCGCCATCCTCTGCGACTGGATTGACGCCGCCGCGCTCGATTTCAAGCATCCGGGCTGCATAGCGTGCTACCATTGCCAGCGAAGCCCGGACTACGGCTGCCATGTGAAGGACGAACTGGCCCAGGCCGTAAACGGCCTGCCCAACTACGACGCCATCATTCTGGCGACCCCTATCTATTGGCACAGCACCCCCGCCCAGATGAAAATGCTCGTTGACCGCATGTTCAGCCTGATCAAGTTCGACGAAAACCACGCGTTCTCCTCCCCGCTTAAAGGCAAACCCCTGGGGCTTCTGGCCACCGGAGGCGGCGTGATGGCCGCGAACCTGGAACTCCTGGAAGCCCAGTGGCGTACCGCTGCCACAAATATCGGATTTAAGCTGCTCTCCTGCCTCTTTCCTCTGTGTCCCCCGGAGCGCGGCGCGGCCAAGGATTCCAAACTTGCGGCCAAAGCCAAGGATTTCGGCATGAAACTCGCGCGGATGCTTGCCTAGCGCGCAATTATCTTGCGGCGGTATTGACTTCTCCCGGCCGTGTGCCCATAAAATGAGCAAGGCTATCAGGAGGAAATACCATGAATCATCCGGCCAGCTTCCCAAAAAACACGCTCATTGCAGCCATACTCTTCGCGGCTCTGCTCCTCACCGTGCCCCGAGCCATGGCCCAGACTCCCCCCGCTCCCCAGGCCGAGGCAAAACCCGCTCCGGCCGAAGCCGCGCCCGCTAACAAAAAAATGGGGACTATCGAACAGCATATCGCGGACCTGCGCCAGCAACTGGCCATAACCCCCGGCCAGGAGACCGAATGAAAAGCCCTGGCCCAGGCGATGCGCGACAACGCCGCCGCCATGCAGACCTTTTACGACAAGTGGAAAACCGCTGACGCCACGCTAAACGCCCTCGATAATCTGAAGCTCCACGCGGAAATGATGGACGCCCAAGCCCAGGCCCTGCATAAGCTGGTCGCGGCCTTCGAGCCGCTCTACAACAAGATGCCCGACGCTCAGAAAAAGATCGCCGACGACGTCTTCTCCTACCGCCACACCCCGAAAAAATAAGGGCAGGGGCGCTGCCCCTGCACCCCGCCCAGGGGGATGATCCCCCTGGGAACCCTCAATAACTTCGCGGCCCGCATCGGCTGGTAGCCGATGCGGGCCGCGAAGTTTATTTGCAGGGTCCAGGGAGGACATGTTGAAAACCTTGTATCTCAATGATTTTACAAGGTTAAGACACATTCAGATACGCCAAAGTACATCCAGACGCACCCCGAACTAACCCCCTTGCTAACCCCTCCCAACGGCGTGATGATTCCAAATCTACTGTACCGGCGAGGCTGGGTCATACCCCCACCAGGAGGAATATTTTCTTGACATAATTTGAGATGATAGGCGATATTTATAGCACAAGAACAATGCCTGTGCCGCATGCCACTTATCATCGTAGCTTTGCGGTATGGTTTTTCTAACTGAAACCTCACGGGCATAATGCGAACGGATTTCACTGTCAGATGCGCCGCAAATGACGCTAGTATGGATGTCCCCTCAATGAGGAAGGCGGGATTCCGCTCTTTCTCTTTGCTGTGGGGACTTTTGTTTTGTGGCGGCCTGCTGTTTTGCTTAGCTCCCAAACTCAACGCGCAGACCCCGCAAACCACACAAGGCTCTTCCGATCCAACTTCCGCCGCCGCTCGTGAGCAGGAGCGTCAGAGGCAATTCCTGGAGGAGCAACGTAGGCGGCTCATGCCGTCCCAGCAAAAGACGCCTCCAATACCCATACCGCCCCTTTCGCAGGAAGATGTCTGGATTCCAGAGGGGGAAACCCCCTGCTTTAAGATCAATAAGATCACCTTAGAGGGAGATAATTACAGGAAGTTCGAGTTCGCCTTGAAGGCGGCGAACAGCGTGTTCGCCACAGGCCAGCCGGACAGTCCCATCGGGAAGTGCCTGGGCACCAGGGGCGTAAATCTAATCCTCAAGCGGATACAGAACGCGATCATCCGCCGGGGCTATGTGACGACACGGGTTCTCGCCGCGCCCCAGGCCTTGAGAGACGGCGTGTTGAGGCTCATGGTGGTTCCCGGACGTATCCATGCGATACGCTTCACGGAGGATTCCCATCCGCGCATCGTTACCTGGAATACGATTTCCGCCCGCCCCGGCGACATCCTGAACCTGCGTGAAATCGAGCAAAGTCTCGACAATCTGAAACGCCCGCCCACGGCGGATGCGGATTTCCAGATCGTTCCCGCCGGGCCTGGAGCCAAGCCCGGCGAGAGCGACGTCCTGATAAGCTATAAGCAAAAATTCCCGTTGCGGCTGGACCTTTCGTTCGACAACAGCGGCGGAAAGGCCACGGGCCGCTATCTGGGAACAGCCAGCGTTTCCTACGACAACATGCTGGGGTTGAGCGACCTGTTCTATGCTTCAGGGACAATCAACCTTGCCGAGGGGTATCCTTCACCCGGCAGCACCCACAGCTTTGCGATAGGATATTCCGTGCCGTTCAGGGATTTCGCCCTCGCGTACCACTGGGACTATTCCGAATATCTCCAAACGCAACGCACATCGGATCAGAAGATCGCCTACTCCGGCACACAAGAGACCATGGAACTGCGTCTGTCCTACATGCTCTACAGAGACGCCAGCCGCAAATTCCAATTGTTCGGCGCGGTAGGCACCAAAGAGATCCATAATTTTCTCGATGATACGGAAATCATGGTGCAGCATAGACGCACGGCTACCGCCACTGCGGGTTTCGATCACAGAGAATTCTTCGAGAACAAAGGATTTTTGGACGTAACGGCACAGATAGCGCAGGGAGTGAACTGGTTCGGAGCGTTGCCCGCGCCTGGGGAGTCCAGCGGCCAGGGCGTGTCGCTCCCGACAATATGGTCGGGGACTGTCGAGTTGGAGTATCCCTTCAAGATTGGTCCGGTTCCGATGCACTACCATGGGAAGATAAGCGGACAATACGCCCACCGCCAGATTTTGACGGCCACTGATCGATTTTCCATCGGCAGTCGCTACACGGTACGCGGTTTTACCGGCGACTACACGTTGATGGCGGACAACGGCTTTGTCTGGCGCAACGAGATTGGCGTGCCTCTATGGAAAAGCGGACAGGAATTGTACGCGGCTTTCGACTACGGAGCGGTGGATGGGCCAACGGCGCGTACACAGCCCGGACGGTCCTTATCCGGCGTGGCTGTGGGGCTGCGCGGCGGATACAAGTATTTCAACTATGATCTATTTGTTGGAGGCCCGTGGGGTGTGCCCAAGCACTTCCACGCCGATCCCCTGGTCTGCGGTTTTCGTATAGGAGTTTCATTTTAGAGGATGTCCTGATTC
>Ga0123354_10002405_pt1 | contig 24661 bp, 16 predicted proteins | sample TergutLab28metaG_2_FD_97872 | JGI IMG/M metagenome (GOLD analysis project Ga0123354, IMG submission 97872) | Labiotermes labralis P4 segment gut microbial communities from Petit-Saut dam, French Guiana - Lab288 P4 | ecosystem: Host-associated > Arthropoda: Insects > Digestive system > Gut ...
AGTGCTTGGAACCCTAAGGACGACTACGGCGTTAATGCGGGTGTTTATGTAGTTCAATTTAATGGCTTTATGTCACTCATATGTTAATTACATGTTAAGTACAGATATTAACATTACAGAAACAACATATTCCCGCCAGTTTTAATATGTATTTGGTAATCAATAAGTGTGTAACGGCTGTCAAAGTTTCAGACTTCTCTGGCCATTATCTCCGTAACCATTCAACTTTGGATATAGGTATTTTGGGTTATATAGGTATACTTTAACATAAGGAACAGTCTCCCGAAGTCTGGCACATTCCTCCTGGGACACCTTGTATAAATGAAAATTTTACGTTCTAAATATGTTACATAATATCAAATTACTTACAGTGATAATGATTTTTGTACTCACCTCCATTTCTCTTCCGGAGAAAGATCTTCTATTGTCTAGAAAAAAGTATTTGCATTAGTATATGGATCATTTACAACAATAAAGTGAGAGTTTTAAAATTTAAAACTGGTCACAATGTTCTTGTGAGTTGAGTTCATTTGAAATTTTAGTCCAAAATTGGATAAGAAGTGATAAATGTCATTAACCATCTGTACATATGAAACAATCACACTTCAACTGAACAGGTTTTTGTATTTAATATTGGCAGTCATTACTTGAATTTATAGGTCCAATGCAAGTTTAATCTACAAACTATTTTGATTTTTGGATGAAATGTCTTATATAAATAAAGCACTATATCATATTTACAGCAACTGAAAAAGATACTCCATTAATCGGAAAGACAACAAAAAAATTTGTGGCTATGTACTCCCATCTTTTCCTTTTCACATTCTGTACACCATCACCTCCCTCATAAAATTATCCTCAACACCCTACCGGCCTGCCAGTTCTGACACCAAATAGTCAACATAAATCAACTATAGTCACATTCTCATTTCACATGTATTATAACAATGCCTCATAATACCCAGAATTCATCTCCTTCACATCAACCAAGAAGCCAGTCAATTGACAGTCTTAACATACATACAAAAACAGAAAACATAATTAAAGTATTGCCTACTTCCTTTGAAACAATGAGACATGTACCAAGACCTTAACAACCTTTGCACACAACATAATATGGCACATTGTAAATGGAAGTAATATCAGTCATCCTAAAATGTCAAAGCTAACCTAACCATACACAAAATTCATAAACCGACTATGGTAATTAGTAACTCTTATGCCAGGTTCGACACTAATGGGCAGGGCAAGTGCAAACAGCACAGGTTCTCATAACCAGTTAAAAGAAAATGTTTGTAACTGCTCCTTCTAATGTTGGTAAAATAACCTGTAACCAGGCTTTCTTTATTGATAAGGTTTGGTTTCACTTACATCAAAAGGTGAATTCAAGAACAACAAATGCCGTGATTTACACAATCTGGTGTATGGTTCACAGTGAGGTAGCAACTGGACAAATTTTCTTCCGAAATAATTAATTATGAACGGTAAACGGATCACATACTCAACCCATTTTCTAAACCAATCACAGACGAATAACGCCAATGTGCACTGTTTCAGCAAAACTTTCTTCCTGTGCAAACAGCAGGGGCGGCAAAGGATGCTTGCAAGAAGTGTTTCGGGACACAGCTACATGAAGCAATTTGTAACCACAACAGTCTCGTGTCCTCAACCCACATGACTTTATTCACGGGCCTCTCAAAATAGAAAGTTTTATAATCGAACCCGTGGTCATTATGCAAACCCTGCGGTGCAGTCGGCCCCTTGTATTGAAACATAACCCCACGCTACGCATCGCATAAACCGAAGACCATGCCATGTCCTCATGCTCAACAAATGTGCAGAATTATAAGAAATATAATATGGGGTGGGGTATTTTGTAATTAATAATGGACAAGATATCACTCCAACCATACAAGAAACAGGAATTGTGTTACTTTAGTGTTAGGTACACAGTGACAAAATATGAAGAACAGCATATACCCCGTACCCCAAGTTAACAAGAACGTGTGGATTATATCTACAGTATTTAACACAGTCTTCCATCACGTATCAACTACTGGAAAATACAGGAAATGAATTGGACCGCAATTCTTACCTTTGTCTGCATTTCCCCGACCGCCATTATTATGCAGTGCTGGTAACGTGTTCTGCTGAAAACCGAATACGTATATTGGTGGCCATGCACATTAATGGCGGGGCTACCACCACACATAAAACGAACATTGATATTCTGTGATCACAGACATGTGGCTGTACACAAATTTTTGCACAGACAAGGTGGTAACAGATTATCACGTAGAAATGAGAATGACGTGTACGTGCTAAAGTTCAGGAAGGAAATTGTTGACGTATACCCGGTTAACCCGCAAGTATACCACCAAATATTTGCCCGTGGTACACTACATGGCGTTTTCATGCAAATTGACGGTAGCTGACATTATTGCATTGTTATAACTTCTTTACTTTTTTGTTCTGCAGCAAACCTTATCATAAATAGGAATGGCATGAGAAATGACACCTCACTCACGTGCCATGTCACCGCCTTCCCCAATGACCGTGTCCGAAGAAGACTCCAACGCACAGCGGTGAGGTTAGACCAGGGGGTATGGGTGCGGCCGGCCCGGTCCAAATGTTAAGGCAAAATGACTATTTTGAGCAATATATTTATGCACTCAATAAATTTTCAATTATTGAACACTAGGAAAAATGAAATTTTCTTTTTTACATCAGTAAAGCATGTTTGAGTCACATATTTTACTAATATACTCAGTGCTCTAAAACTCCTTGTCTACACAGACGCATATAGAGAAATGGAAATTCATGCACAAACTATTTGTAGCAAGTCCTTGTTAAGAGAAGTTCAAAAATACTTTTCAAAGTCTGTCCTCAGTCTCTCCCCCACCAAGGGAAGCAGACCGACATGTTTTTAATACACTTCTCAACAGAGCTCTTCACTACAGTATTTTTTCCTGTCCTGTTTCCTCATTCACTTTAGACCAAATTACTATTGGCATTGTATTCACAAACATCCTCAGACATTGCGACAAACAAATTTCACACCCATACAAAACCACCACAGTTCCACTTATGTTTCAGTAGCAAAAGGAAAGATGAACAATTCTGGACTGAATGGTAGCTGGTATTCCTTTTACTGCAAGTTCAATGCTTTTATTTTCTCCATGAATGAAATTTTGACTATTTGCAGTGACTGAAAATATTATTTCAACTTATATTCAACCCACTGCCAGATCCATACAATGGTCTCCAGAAAACCTCCTGATTCACACATCCTGAAGTCAGCAAACTGTTGTATTTACTAAAATACCAATAAATCTTCATTCCTGCAAGCAACCTCATCCCAAAATCTGATCCAAAGCTCTCAACATCAGCTGAAAAAGCCAATGGACTGTAACTTGTTATGTACATCAAGCACAGAAATGTGTTCTATACTGTGCACTGTCTGAATTTGGAATACAATCTTCATTACAATACTCCATTCTGTTCTCTTCAAATATGATCATTTTCTACAAAAGGATAATGTGCATCTGTCAAGAATGTAGTCTTCTGGGTTTTGACATCATGCTGTACCCTGAGGTGATAGTGATTTGGAGAAACTTACTGTTTCCACCTTCAGCACTGGGTCAAAGCTGATGCTGAAGTGATTAGGCCAGAGAAAAATAAAGCAACAGTTTGCAGCTCATCCATCAATTAGCAAGATGTGCTTCCTTTTAAGGCCCAATGAGACTTGTTAAAATATAATGTGCTACTGAAATCTTAAGAAGAAAAAGTGTGAGGAAGTCCTCCTGACTAGCTGAAAGGTTAGATTTCATCATCATCTTTGTGTTGGACATGTAAAGCATTAAATTATACAACTGTAATCTTTCACAGCCAAGGAAACATACATGGACATAAACTGTTTTCACGGTGTTAGCTTATATTGTTTGTCTTTAGGTCTAAGTTGTAAAACCGATTCACTGTATTTGCACATACATGGTACACTTATCACAAATGAACACACTTCTTATAGCACTCTCACATATATCACAGAAAGCACAATTTTTTTTTGTGGTTGGCAAGAAGGTTCAGTCTGACTCTTCATTTACTCCAATTCTTACAGTGTTAAATGGGAAATGGCACAATTAGCCCCCAAAAAAGACTGTAGTCCAGTGGCATTGCTCACTATGTGGTACTGTGTTAATGGCATTCAATGTTGCACCAATAAACTTCAACATGTCACATTCCATATACTTTGCAGAATTTGATATGCTAAAACAAATGATGACATAAAAAAGATTCAGTAACAAACACTGTATGAATACTGTATTGTATACCATAACACATACTAGAAAGCCATGTAACTAAGAAGAGGAGGATATGCCTCGTGTTATGGTGACTCTGAATATATATCATACAATGTACCCAACTATGCATTACCTAATGAACCTACATTTCTATTCAAGATCATTACTTCATATTTTATTTTTACCATAAAAGATTGCTTTGTATCACTCATATTCACACAATCACAATTAACATATTTAATAACTTAAAACCAATCAATGTACTTATATACCAGTGCAGGTTTCTCTGGTTAGTGTCCATTGCAGCACTAAGTCCTCAGTAACGGTATTTGGTAGAGTAGTCCTTCGGAGAAACCACTAAACCTCGACCTTTGCGTGCCCCTCTGTAGACTGTTTCAATTATGTCAATCATTTCCTGCTTGTCTTCCAATGGCCAATTTATTTTGTTGTTGTTTCCTGTTCCAAGATCAATCATGATATGTTTGTTTCGGAAGAAGAACATTACAGTACATGGGTCATACAACTCATACCTGTAACAAAGGACAGGCCTGCATAGTGATCAATTGCTCTTAATATAAGATTATTTTTCAACTTAAACTTTGAGAGGAGGGGAAGCGTACAATTAAACAAGCTGAATTATGCAATATAAATCAACAAAATGCATGTTTTTTAAATTAATATTTTAATTCAATTTTTTAATTTTTGATGTCTTCTACATGTTTTGAACCCCGTGGGTTCACACAGAAATGTCAAATATTGAGAAAATGAATTAAGGTATTAATTCGAACAGTGTGCATTTTGTTGGTTTAAAATGCATAATTATATCACAAATACATGGTGCAAAAAACATAAATAACAAGATGAAGTATGGAAATAAAAGATTCTATACGGTATGATTGTAGATACTCAGGACAGCAATTATTTGCTTTCTTGAATGATTAGTTGGGGAGTGAAATGGGGAGCATTAAACAAGAAACACCAGTGTGTAAGTAATGCAATAAAAGCTTATGCACACAATAAAAATAAAAGTCCACTTGTATAAGATGTGTCATAGGAAACATGCTATCGTTGTTTTTCTTAGTTTGTGTGTATTGTATGTAGCATGCATAACCAGGTCTTAGTATATAAAATCAAAAGAAATAAAGTAACTTACCCTTACAAAATTTAAAAAAATTGTTTTAAACTAGGTCAATGTCTGGTACATAGCATTGGCCTGTCAGTTCAAGAAACAAGTACAACAACAATGTCCATTAAGCGTTTATCAACATTGTAACAATACATTTCATGTCACAAGGTAAACATAACCACAGTTCTAGTAAATGAAAGCTATTTACTCTTTAGTTTTTGATGACAATGAAGGGAAGATGTAAAAAAATAATCTACCTAGGTGATCAAAATTCCATGTATAAAACCAACCTCCTTTCTGACACCTTAATTAAAATTATGTACTGGCAAAACATCTTGTTATGCAACAGACAGGAGTGCAGGGGTAATGTTACAAGATGAGTAATTTACTCAAGAACTGAACAATACAAGTGCAGCTGAAGAAATCCAAGTACTTAGGTACAAAAAGTTTATTTTCACAGACTGCAATGTTATATACTTCATATTTTATTATTAGTGTGGGCCGGATAGCTCAGTCAGTGTAGCAACTGACTACTGGCTGGATGATCTGGGATCGAATCCCAGTGGGGACGAAATTTTCCGTCCGTCCAGACTGGCCCTGGGGCCCACCCAGCCTCCTGTAAAATGGGTACCGGGTGTTTCCTAGGGGTAAAGTGCAGCTGGGGTGTGCTGCTGACCACTCACCCCCTTCTAGTGCTGCGGTCATGGAAAAGTAGAGCTACACCTCTACCCACCCTCTGGGCCACACTAGGCCTGTAATGGGATCACTTTACCTTTCTACTTTTATTATTACTGAATGTATATTTCATTTTTCATGCAATATTTGAGTACTAAAGTTCCAGTCTCTGAAAGCATTTGAAGTGTGCTTACTAAAAACTGGCTGCCAGTTGCAGGGACACACAGTAACTGCATCCACACCATTAAAAAGTCTCATACATGCATACAGCAGACTGAGCACTCACTAGCATGTGTGTAGGCATTCCACACATTGAAAAATTACATAATCAAGTAGATAAATATACATACATTTTATTGAAGTCAGGGACCTTTGTTATATCCACCAGATACAAAACAGCAAAATTCTTGACCTTTTCTGCAATACTGTACAAAACTTCATCCATCTTCATACATGATGGGTCCCAATCATGACCAAATCGAATTACCTGATACAGTAAACAGAAATTAAAAATAATGTTTTTTTTTAAATTCCAAATGTACAATCTTTGACGTTTTCTATAGTTATCCATTCAATACAATACCATAAATGCTCTGAAATTCATTTATCACATACACGATATGTTTCAGCTCACAACTGCGGCCATCATGATTTGATACTACAACAATATAAAAGGTAAACTGAGGAAGAGACAGCAGATACACATTTGGTTAACAACTGCAGCCATCATCAGGTGATACTACAACATAAAAGGTAACTGAGGAAGAGCCTGTGATAAATAAACGAGTGTCAGAGCATTTATGGTGTTGTATTGAATTGATAACTATGGAAAACATTAACTGAACATATACCACAGCATGATGTTACCCAAATATGTATAATCTTTGGTTTAACATGCCACACACAACAAAAACAGTATTCAGGATGTCCACTATATTGATGTGTAGGCTGGGTGTTTTGTTTATAATACCGGACCATTTTACCACAAGCTGTTCTCCTTATTTTACAATTTCCATTACAATGTTCTAAACAATGGACAGTAGCAAGGATTTATAATACAAAAATAAATGTCCTACAAAATTAAGTTTTTTAATACTGCACAGCACCACGGAAAATAATACGCAAACTGCCCCCCTCACTCGGTGCTACAAATTATGGGGTGGGGGGGAGGACAACAGTATGTGTATAAAAATGGCAGTTGGTACCCCAGGCGTGACTGAATGTCACTAACATATGTATTTTGTTTCGGGCATATAACATTCTCTTTCACAAACAGGAATGGGAAAAGCACAACAGGAGGAACTTCGTCTTAAGAAATAGGATTACTAGTCTTTCTTGCTAATCCCACACATTCTAACATCATACAAAAAATACTGCACTCTTGTCACACATGCAGTCCCTGTAAAATGATCTTACCACAACACGATCCTCTTCAGATAGTATGGCTTGATCAACTTGCCAGCCATTGTGTAGATGCCCTAACATGTACGACATGTTAGCGGATTACAACAAACAGCAACACCCTGAATGGCACAAGAAAATCAATTCAGATTTCCAGTCTTCATGGCAGTTAATGAGTTTTTGGTTTGACGCTGTATAGTCACGTGGTCAGCATCAGGATTTCTGAGAACATATGACCTGCATCCTGGGGCCTGGCAGGTGATTACAGAGTTAATAAGAACAATGCATTAGACCACTGTTTCCCAAACTATCTTGGTGACGAAACACTTTTTATTTAGTAAACATGTATGGAACACATGTTTTATGGTTACCCATGTATCACATGAAAGTCATACAGAAGTTTTGAATCTGAAATCTGGAATATCTTGGTGTAGCAGCCACGTTAGGTGGCTGAATGGTGAGTAAACCAATGTTTTGAGGACCATCTCCATCCACATAAGGAAACCTACTACTACCTAAGTCCATCCATGCCATGATATACCCGCCTGTTACAGCCAGTAAAGAGACAACAGTGTTGGTGGGCGGAGTTATGTACCTGCTGTGGTCAGTCCTACTTCTACATTTATTAACATGTTGCTTATAGGTGACCAGGCCTGGCTCAATATGAAGCCACCATCTCTGTTAAAACTGTTCATGTTTAGGTGTATTTCAACTGCGGCCTTTACAATTTGGTCCACATATTCAAATGTTCTGTGTAATAATCTGGTACCATTGTAATTGAAATAATGAACTGTGGTGAAGCTATGTTCTGCCACTGCTGACTTCTCTGATTGACGCATACATATGCATATCTGCTATTCTTCACACCTTGCCTTGATAGTCCTTCCACTTGTGTGAGTGTAGAGAAGGGCACATAGGACAGAGTGGAAGGGCTATCGAGGCAAGGTGCAGAGAACACCAGGCACATAAGTCCACTTCAACCCGAAATGTCAGCAGTAGCAGAACACAGCACCAGCATGGGTCAATGCTTGGATTTCAGTGGCACCTCAATATTGGATTGAACATAAGAATATGTGGATCCCCTTGTAAAGGAAGCAAATTATGTACACATAAACAGCAATAATTGTAATACATATGGTGGCTTCATACTGAGCCAGGCCTGGTCACCTAAAACCAACTTGTTAATGAACATAACAGCTGGACCGAGCAAAGCAGAAGCTTGACATCACCCACCAAACCCCTTATGTTGTCACAAGCTATAATGGGCAGGTATATCGTGACATGGATGGGCCTCGGAGGTAGTCATTTCCCTGATGACAAGCGCTGAGATTGTCCTCGAAAACGTTGGCTTACACGCTATTCAACCACATGACGCTGCTGATTGCCAAAAATATTTTACTGAATTTAGTCACCATGAAAGATTTAAATTATAAATATGAAATCCTATATCTACAAAACTCATGGGTACACCAATAAAAGATGGGCTGCCTGTATAGTACTAACTATAATCAGATGATGTAAGAGTATGAACAGTGCATTTGACATATTTTCTGATCATTAACCTCAAAGCAATTTAGCGTCCTAGTTTCAAACATGATACATAACCTATATTCTGTGATAAAAATTTAGACATGCATTACGAATTACATAAGGACTAGCTTTCCGTTTATACCGTACAAACTGAAATAAAAACAAAAGACACTTACCAAGATTCACACCAATAAGCCAGTCACACCAAATCCGCTCCACAGCTCATCTACCAAACATGCGATTGCGGTACACCTCTATCGGCATAATTTGGAATCATGCTTGTAATACAAGTTGCAATCAGAATTTCAGTAACCTTAAATCCTAATAAAGCTGTACTTTGGAAACTATGTTTTTCCATTCAATTGGTTGAGCAGAAAAAATTTTGTCCTAGTGTACTGTATGCAAATTGATATAATAATTTGATGAGAGGCAAGAATACTTATTAAAATTTCTTTACCTCGCGCGGACAAAAAGTCGGTTCCTCATGTACCTATCTATACGGCGAGCAATAATTGCCTTCAATTCTAAGCACGGGTGTGGTACAAACAAGGTTATTTACATAACTGCGCAAGGATGACACGGTTGTTAAGCCTAAATCTTTTTTTCCCCAACCACCCACCAAAATTTTTACGAAATGTTCACATACAATTCCCTTCACTTAAAATGCGGTTTACCCTAGGCAAGTTGCAATACAATGTAAAACAGCCAGCGTAGCAGGTTGGAACTCTTCTGCGTACGTACAAAAATCACGTTTCTGGGAGTTTAAGTCAGGTCTCAAACACGCGTGTCATCAGTTCGCTTCTAATTTTTGAGAACTCTGTGTTCTGGTTGAAGAATTAGAGGCATTAGTGTTACAAAATTCAGGGCAAATAATTTTTAAAACGCTTATCTACGTGCTTCTCCTGCATTCAATTGTTACATACATACGGAAGTACACCTTACAACATTACAATGATCTGTGGTTTCAATGCGCTTCAGTTAACGACAATAGTCCTCGGGACTGTTGTACGTTACTGCAAACCTCGTTGCGATTCCAAGGGTGTGTACTAACCGTAACTTCGAAATGACAGAAGCCAGCATTTTTACAAAGCGTGACGGACAGAGGTTTATCCACAAATCTTGTACTGTGAACAACCTTTTCACAGAAATTAAACAATCGTTTGCACCAAACTTCTGCAATCAGACCGGCAGCTTTGTTTGCAGAGGGCACAGAAGTAATATCTCTGATGCAGCAGTTGGGTTACATATACAAACATCAATAAGAACCCCATTCAAGAAAACTATCTCGTTCGGTTAAAATTCACTTTGCAGTTATTTACAATCGGTATTTCGCCGAAACCTTGGACCCACAGAAAAGCAATCTAACTACGTAGCCACGCGTCCACATCATAACCATGAACACCGTGCAAATTGCAACACGCACACAGCACATCTGTGCAGCACAGTAACACTGATTTATGTTTCGTTCGCAGTTTTCAGCCTCAGTGTTAGTGAACAGTTATCCGTACGTCATTGTTAGTTACTTGTATCGCAGAGTGGTAGAAAGTACTGCAGGTGGTGCAGGTATTGCAGTTTTGCCAATGTTACATGTATTGTGATGTAAATATGATCAACTTTTGTTGCCCAGCCTTAAATCCAAGGGTTCACTGCAGTACTGTGAGTACCGATGGCTACGAGGTGACAAATTTGGTTTCCAGTGATACTGATGAAGCTCGAAAAGGCTTTCTGGCTTATCATGCTATTAAACCCCCAGTCACAATAACAATTAACTTTTGTTGCCGTGTGAACATAAGTCATGTAATTTTGTGGGCTCAAGTTGGTTATCAGAAGTCTACTGGGTTTGAAATTTACGCCAACTGTGCATCGAGAACGAAACCAGACGAGTATCAGAAGGCTGCATTTGGCTATCTTCAGGGAGATGAAATAGGTATAATATTTTACCGAAGAATTAGTTATCAGGAGTGCCTTAAATCTACAAAACATTTGAATTCATTTGCCTGGAAAGCCATACCAGGAAGCACATGCTTCTTTCTTAACAATGCAGGAAGTTTACAGATTAAAATTATTAAAACCAATTCATCAGTTCCTGCATTAGCCAGAGTCGAAGTCTGGGGACGACCAAGTATGTCTTGTGATGAGGCTGTTCGGCGTAACATTTTTGAGCTTTGGGCACACACACTGCCAAAGAAGGACACTGTGGGTTGTGAGCCAGAGAGTCAATTACAAAATGATCATGATTCTGATGTAGAGTTTGAAATCCCTGAGGAGTTTCTTGATTCAGTAACGTTCACAATAATGGCTGTTCCTTTCATTTTACCTTGTGGGAAAGTTGTGGATCAAAGTACACTTGATAAACATGGACAGCATGAAGCAATGTGGGGACGATTACCTAGTGACCCATTCACAGGAAAGCTGTTTACTGAAAATAGCCAGCCCATCCCAGCCAATGCTCTTAAAGCCTGCATTGATAAATTTCTTATTGAGCATTCTGACAAACAGGAATTGGCATCTGTACCAAGGACTACAGGCCGGAAAAAGAAAAGTAGCATTAATGACATGAGGTTCAGTACTGAGCATTCAGCATACATTAAACCTAGTACCTCTGTAGGGTGTCCGGTAGAAGACAAGGAAGTGACTTACGTGGCTGTTTTGGAAGATGTGTGTCAGTCGAGGTCTAAAAGGCCCAGATATGGAGCTGAAGCAAGGGCGATAAAATGTGGTCAGTCACATGAAGAAGAGCTTGACCGGAGTCTGAGTAGTGCTGTTGAGTCTTCTTTAGTTGGTCTTCCTAAATTCACAAGATTCAGCAGCCATTTGTGCCTACAGCAGTGTGCTGTGTGCTGCAGTGACAATGTACTATTTCAACTCCCTTGCAAGCATTTCTTGTGTAGGGTATGTCTTGTGATGAAGAAGGAATCCAGTGATTTAATTTGCATTGTTTGTAAAACTTGTTTTAAATCTTGTGATCCAGTACGGTATCATGTATAAATGTTGGAGAGTGGAATATAAATATGCTGATTGTTGGTGGAATATCCTATTTGTTATTTTGAAAACTTCAGTGAATCTTAACCTCACATTTTCTGTAAATATTAGCAGTGTAATCAAACACATATTAAGTAAATGTGATGTAAATTAGCATGGCACTGCCTGATAATCCACATATTCTTAGTTTCCCTCATGAGGCAGTCTTCCATATAGGACAGGGGCAAAGTAGTTTTGCTGCTGTTGCTAGACAAAATGTGTATCATTCTGATTATCCAGCCCATCTAATGTGTTACCGTATATGTAGGTAGTGATTGTTTGTTAATGGAAGGACTAAGATTTATCCTGAATAAGAGGATCAATTGTCAGCACATTTTTCTCTCCAGCACCATGTTTTGAGACGAATTGCAAGAAGTAAGAAGCAGAAGAGTGTGTTGCATGTTTTTGTGCCTTTTCTTGCTATCACCTTTTTGTATTTCCATATGCAAATTTAACAGGGCTAGTTTGGTAGTTATGCTGTAGTATTATACATTCCAATTCATTTCTATGAACTGACTTGTGAGCAGAAGTTTTGTTGCTTCAAGTGTGGCGAAACAAAGTGATGAAATTCCTAATCTTCTGTACCAACAAATCTCACCTTTTGCATCATTTTGTTTAAAAGAAAAAGGCCTTGCTATACTAGAAATGAAGTTAATGATCATTGTTTTCAACACGCAACCTATACAACCAAATGTAAAGTTCAACCAGTGAAGAAAATGTTATGTTAGAAGGGACAGATCAATATCTGCTTGAACCTTAGCAACAGATTCAGCTGAGTTGGTGTTACTAGCTGTAAAGTGGGAAACGGTGGTGACACCCTGTTCATAAGCAGGCTGCCTTCTTTCCCATCCAGTTTGTGAGCCAAGTGTGTCAACTGCATAAGGCGACATCCGAAGATGGCCCATTGGATATATATGTTATGGCCTTAACAAAGTGTAGAGGTACTTTTGCAGATGTTGGTAGTTATTCTCTTAGTCCTGTAGTCTTAACATAGGTCTCCAGATAACTGGTAAGCAGCAACAGCTTGTAGGAAGTGGCTACAAGAGCTTTGTCATCTGCATAAAGGGCCAGGGGACAAGTCTACTCTGAACCTCTTCAGCCCCCATGTATCAAATGATTGATGCATCTGATTGGAAGGACTGTGGAGACTTTTCACCCACAAGGTATCAAAGGCTTTGGGAACATCCAGGATGACTGCAACTATTACCCACATCTTACCAAAGTGTTTCTTTTGGCCCTTTCAAGACAGACTTCTAGGTTCGAAATGAGACTGCTGGTCACACAGTAGCCCGCACTCTCACTCTACTTATACTCCTAGTGAGGAGGATCTTCTCCAACAGCCTGTCAGTTGTATCAAGCTGACTGATGAATCTGACTGCAGGATGATGTGACCCAATAAATAGGCCTCACAGTGGGAATATGAATGCCATCGTGGAGTGTGATGCTGTCTAATGGGAAAGAGCCATAGTCCAATGTTGTAGTATTAGGATGGATGGAGTGTAGAGCATGATGGATTGCTGAAAAAGAGGTAAAGCCCTATGTACACATAATGTCTAGGTCAATTGCAAAATGCTTAAGAGGTGTCTTGTATGGCAGTGGTTTAATTCCACATTTTCCATCTAAGTAGCAGCAGCAGCGGCAGTAATAGTACGAGTATCCTTAAAAATGACAAGATTCAGAGGAAAGAAATCAAAGAATCAATCACAGGAACGCATTTAAGTATCTGGGGGTAAGTGAAAAGTATAATATGGAACATAAATATGAGAAGGAAAGATCGAAGAAGGAATATGTAAAAAGATTAAGGTTATTATTGAACACATATAACTGCAGAGTGGTCGGATCACTGGCAATACCAGTACTGTTTTTGAATTATTGAATGGGATTGAGAAGACATATAAAACTGGGCAGAAAACAAGGACAATGCTAACCATCTACAGACTGCAACACCCAAGAGCAGATATAGATCATTTATACATTACAAGAAATGAGACAGGAAGAGGAATATTGCAGAAAGAAGGGTTCTACGTAGCAGAAATTACCAATTGATGTAATATATGGAAGATACAGAAGATTCTCTGATACAAATTGTCAGGATACACCCATATGGCACCAAGTTCAGAACTATTGCAAACATGTCAAACTAAAATCTTTCCAAAATGAAACCAAGGAAATGAGAAACGTCACACCTCAGAGCATAAAGTAAACGTGGGATAAGGAAAGGATGTCTGGACAGTTTCCACATAGCACAGAAGAAACACTGGTGGACAAGGAATAATAATAATAATAATAAATTGGAGATATGAGGGGAGAAACAGAAGGTGTAGTTGTGGAGCCCATGATGAGGCAGTTAGTAACAACTACTTCAAGATTATAATTCTGAAAGACAATATTATAAATAAATGTCTGTTGTGTAAAGAATATGAAGAAAACACTGATCATCTAATATTGGGGTGGCTTGTCTCTGTAAAGAATGAATACATAATAAGACATGATAAAATCTCTACACATCTGGATCACTCAATGCAAGGAATTAGGCACTGAAACAGAAAACTGGTACTCACACATACCTGTGTCAGTGTGAGAACAGGAAGACAAATGAAAGATATGGAACCAAGGGGTACAGACAGACAGACACACACACAGATTCTGGCAAATAAGTCAGGCATGAGTATTAACAAAAGAGACTGAACTTGCTTACTGATAGATGTAGCAATACCATCAGATAGGAACATAATACAAAAGGAGGCTGGAAAGGCAATCATATGTAAAAATCTGTGTAGAAATTCAATGAATATGAAAGAGGAAATGTTTTGCTATAGCAGTCACAACTGGGACCTCAGGAATTGTCACTAAAGGGTGAAAATGCACCTGCAAATAATACAAGGCAATTAATCAACAGACTTTGCAAAATACAGCTTAACTGGGAACATCACACATAATTGGAAAACAGCTATGATGTGTAGCTTGAATTGTAACTTGGGGAGTACACCATTGGTTCAAGAGGATAATGGACAGGAAAGATAACAAGATCAGAAGACATGATGATGTTAGTAATAACTGATTCTATAAGCTGAGTTTGAAAGTAAATTATATTACATCTTGGAGTAAAACACAAAACAGTAATTTGTCATAATTAATGGTACTTCTCACTGACCACACAACTGCAATTAAATTACGAGGGCAATATGTCTTGACCTCATATAATCATCTGGAGGTCAATCAAATTATAAAAATAACATACTATAAATACATAAAAGTATCAGATTGATTGAGATCTCAATCTTACAAATTCATATAACAACATATTGCCTTCATTTATGTTACAGTATGCAGTTACTGTTATTATTGGTTATAATTAATAATTTACAAATTCTTCATAACTATCTTCCCAATGGTGATAGTGTGTAAAAAATGAATAATAAGTTTTATTATATTTACTAACATATTCTAGAATCGAGACAAATATGCATATTATATCAATTTCTTCATCTGAAAGTAAAAAGAATATTACATTGCAATATAACCTCTTCTACAAAATGTTAACAATAAGAACATAACCATCCTTATTATCACCCACTTCATTATCTGTATAACACATTTCATCAAAACTTAAAAAAATATCTTCACAGAAGATTTGTGTTTTATATTTTTCACAATTACCATATTTGGTAACAACATGCTGCCAAATAAAGTGATACATTAATACCAAAATATTTAAGATGAGTTGAGAGCAAAAAGTACCATTTGCTACCGTACATAACACAACAGGATGTCTACTATTAAAAGTAATTTGTCCTTTACATGGAAAGTGTTCATCACAGGAAGGAAGAGACAAACAGTAATTCAACAATCGTGTCATATCCTACTCATAAAATTAAACGTATGTCCTCAGGCCTTCAAAAAATTACTTCTGGTACTCCTGTACCCTGTAGCTGCATAATAAGGAAAATAAAAACTGACAATTCCTGTATGTCACTTCCTGCCACCACTTAGCCACAAGTGTACAAAAGGTAAAGTGGGCTCTACAATTATTATGATAAATAAGTCAACGAGATGTGGCAATCAAGAGTTACCAAATAAAATAATGGCCTTTTTTTCCACAGATCTAGGAGCCACCTCCAAATTGTAGGTGCCAGAAGGACTGTATGAAGAAAGTTCCATACTGGGGACTCACCATTCTGGAGTGATCTGCAAACCTCAGCATTACCTGGTGGTTGCTGTTTGGTGTATGTGAATTGATGATCATTTTTATGTCAGGGAGAAAGCCTACAATAAGTATGCTGAAGATACTAGGTGCCACCATACAAAATACATTTACCTATAAAACCAAGTGCATGGGATTTGTGGTACCCTGTTATATATTACTTCTTATACATCTGAAAGTTAGCTCTTTAAATATGAAAAGGAACAATATAATGTCAGAAACTTGTAATGATTTATCTTTATGTATTTACAAAGAAGAAAAAATGCTGTTAGATAGGAATAGCCTGTGTATCAATATGGGTTTTTAAGAGTGACAGAATTCAATAAAATGACTTGGGTCAGTTGAGCAAGTGACTGTTTTTAAAGCCCGGCATCATGTCATGCACCAATCACAATGACACAAAAATGATTGCTAAGAATAATTCAGAGTTCCATCATGAAAGCACACACTGGATTACTTGTCTCTGTCAGCACCAGTGTTCAGTGTTCTCTTGACTCATGCAGCATTGATTTCTTCAATATTGAGATGTGCAATAAACCTCAGACGCATTTGGAGGGCTGGCCGAAGTCTGCGGATTATACATTCCACCTCATTCTTCATCAAGTCACCCACGAACATGTACTTGATGTGGTAACTGAATGGAAGTTAAGAAATGAAACACACCAACACACCCTGCTTACCTCTATGGTTTAATGAAATCAGTCCATATAACTAAATTTTGTGCGCAGGAAATCCTATTTTTCAGTGAATTATAATGGATCAGTTTGTTTCATAGCAGTATGAAACGAACAAGGTATTCCAGGTATAAACATAAAACCTACTTCCATATTACATAGGCTTGTAGCCTCATAAATCTTGCATTGTTAACGTCATATTTAGGTATTTGATTTTAAAATCCAACAAAGTGCAATTTAGCTCATGGGTTAGCATGTTAAACTTGTTCAAAGCCAATTAAATGATCAAATACTAGCACAGGACTTTTTTGTTTATAATGATACATCTCACATTAAGCAGCAGTAATGGTTAGTAGTGCAAATGGTGTTTTATTTTTGGGAGGAAATTAGTGGAGACAGGTTTTTTTCTATATTAAAATCAGACACAGCCTTATGTTTCCAACCATCCAATCCACTTGACTGTAACTGTTGATAGTTAATATTTCATGCAGAAATTGTTGATACATTTTATCATCTATTGCCATACAACATATCACACAACCAGCAAAACTGGTTCACTGGTTATCACAAGCAGATGGAAAGCTAAATAACATATGACTTTAGGCAGCTGCTGCATTTTGTCATTTCACCAACAGACAGAATGAGAAAGAGTAAGAGAGAGAGAGTAATATTATTGACTTTTCAAAGATATGATTACCATATATCATTTTGGGACTCTAAGTGTCACTCCCACCTCCTAGGTTTGTACGTTCACAGTTTTGAAATTACCAATTGTAGGGAATGAGGTTAGGGTGGTCTGCAAATTAGGTGAAAATTTGTCAGTTGGTTCAGAAGTTTAACAAAGGGCATGCAAACAGCATATTCATCCATAAGTCTATTCTGTTTGTTACAGAAATGGATGTAGGCTAAAAAGTATCGGTGATGACAGCTATGAAAGTAGTAAGTAGTGTTGACCTTCCTAATTAAAAAAAATATTTTATCATGTACAAATGTATTATATTTCAAAATGCAGTATGAGTTAAAATGAATCATTAGGCCAAGTGTCATGCATCTGTTAGGCAGATGGCTGACTGAACCCTTCACACTTCTTTACATACAGAATGGCCACGAAATCCTGATCCATTCTGAAGAAAATTTTATGACTTCTTTTCTTTTTCAGAATCATCTGGAAGCATGCTGACTAGAAGAAAGGATGGCTACTGTTAGTGCACAAGTACAGGGAATATCATATGAAAAAGTACAACATATGATTACACTCTACAGCTTTTTGGAGCAACAGTGCTGTGAAATTGACAGTGCCCATGTTGAGAGATATATTTAAAATATTTGTATTTGTAATGATAATAAACATACATGACAGCCAGTAAAATATTTTAATTCCTTCATCAGAATGGATGACCATTGTGTAAAAAAACAAACCTAGCTTATCATTCATGATCAACACACATCTAAAGGTACTTGAAGTAAGAAATTTGTATGTATAAAAGGATACAGCAGGTCACAGATGGGGTCCATGTGGTGCATGTGAGTCACATTCTTATCCACTTGCTCTAGGAGCTCATACAGCTCCACTGTCAGATCTGTCACACATCGTGGCCGATCTGTATTAAAACGTTGCAAGAATGGACCTACCAGATGGCACAGGAATAGAAACTGCTCTTCAGTCTTCACCACAGGGTGAACCTTCTCCCTCACAAATCTGAAGACAAGAGACCAGACAGAACAGATCAACATACACTCAACATTGGCATAACACATCTTGAGTGCTATAGGCTTTTAGTATGGATTAGATTACACATGGCCAAGTTTTCATTTTTACATTTTCAGTTTGTTTCTTACAGATCAGCCACATGAACATAATCAACTTATGTAATATCAGTACATTTTACTGTAGCATGTAGATACCACAGATTTGGATAAATTCAGAGGATGCAGAGACACAAACCTTCGATTTAAGACAAGCATATTAAAGAAGGATTTATAAATATCTTTGAAATCAAAATGACTTTTTTAAACAGAGTGATTCTGAGTCTGCTCAGATTTATTTCCTCTTCAGCAATTTTCATTTCAGAAATGAAATTTTATTCCATTAATTAATATTTCTATGGAATCACCAATCAGAATATGGGACAGACAATATACTTAATTTGAACAAATCTCAAGCACAGTAAGATGTTTAACAACAGAACAGTTCAGAGTACAATGCAGTGTTTGTGACACTTACTGGGGAACAGTGCTGATTTGACCAACTCCTGCATGGTGCCACATGGAATGTGCCAGGGCTAATGTGTATGAGAACTTGTTCTCTAGGAGAGAATCATGTGTGGCAGCAAAATTAAATAACTGGAATGGAGTGTTACGATACTTCCATTGGGTCAGCTGTGGTGATGTTATTACTTCCACCAGACGATCATGCAGAACTGACCAATATGAGTCAGGTAAGGCTGCCATTATGAGTCCCACTGAATTGATCCACATATGAATTTGATTTGAAGGTATCACAGTGTATCTGAAATGATCAATATTCAGGCTGTTTCCAAAACAATGATGCAGTAATAGTTTCTACAAAACACATTTGCCTCCTGCAACCATATTACAATATTCACACCACACAACTATTCAATTAATCAGTGAGGATACACAACCTTATGTTATCACTACTTGTCAGTTCTTTAATTTAAACTGCCATAATAGCAACAGATATATACATCTGTGAACTATTACCTGCAAATTTTGAACATGGCTTAAACTGGATTACTGCAGTATCTACTTTAAGACCATTGGGTTTTATAAGGAGCATTCTTTCTGTAGCACACTTCCACTAGCTTTGATGAATACGTGCAGCAATAACAGTTACAGTGAGATTCATTCATTGTTCTCCCCTACTTATTTTATTACTTTTAAATATGTTAAAATCTAATACCTTCTAAAACAGATTAAACTGCAAAGTTTACAGAAGTGACAGAAACATGTATAAAAACTCACCCCTTGGCAACAACATCTAGCAAGTTTGTACCAACAAGAGCTGGTGTAACTGGCACAGCCATCAGCTCTACACAGGTAACATACAGCGCATGAGCTGCTGGGTTGGGGAATTCATTGAACCTCCAATCTGTGGCAGGGAAGTGTGGCTTCCCAGAAACAGCTACAGAGAATGTCAAGGAACGTAACATAAGACTAGAGCTCCCATCATACTTTTAAGGAAAACCACATTTTCAGATACCTGTACTAGAAAACTAGGACACTTAGGGAAAAAAGGGGACACATTTTAAAAATCAGATTTTACACAGATGAACTGTCATCCATACATAAGCCAAGTGCTTAAAGACCTCCACACAAGACCCTTTTACAAATGTGCAGATGTTACATTCTGATCAAAACTAAATGGACCCAAAAACTAAGTTGTGAATTTGCAAAGCAAGAGTAAATGGAAAGATGAAGGCAGACCATATAGCACACACAATCAGTGGCACATTACCTATGGACAATTCACAAAATCTGCTGTTTATCACCACTTACAAGCTACAGTTTCACAACATGGCCAACATTACCAAGCAGATGCCTGATTGATTCCACAAACAGATGTACAAAATCAAAGATAACACATGGTAAACTCGCTAAACAATGGTGTAGGATATGGACCAATTGTATTACTGCAGTGACAAGAATGAAAAGTTTACCAAATCAAAAAGCGTGGGTATGTGGTGGCGCAGTTGGTTGAGGCACTGCACTACACGCCAGGTCGGGGGTTCGATTCCCGATGGTGTCAGTGGAATTTTTCATTGACATAATCCTTCCGGCTGCACCATGGCCCTGGGGTTGACTCAGCCTCTAACAGAAATGAGTACCAGGAATATTTCCTGGGGGGTAAAGGCGGCTGGTGCGTAGGGCTGACAACCTTACCACCTTCATATGCCAACTGCCTTGAAATCTGGGGGCCTCAACCTCCTGGAACCCTCAGGGCCTGTCATGGGATTGCTGTACCAAATCAAAAAGTGGGACATTCAGGCATCACAAGAAAAATTTTCAGAACACTGGGAAATTTCTTTTAAAAACAGGACAGTCCCTGGAAAAACAGGATGAATGGGAACTTTACATAAGACTGAAATCCTCAAAATTATAAAATTAAGAAGACAAATTTTCACAAGTGCACAGTGTCACAGTGGATGATTGAATATACAGATTCAAAGCTGGATAGAATACAGACTCAAAGCTGACGTCCACCTTGTCAACCACATCCCTGATAGAACTTCTTCCGTCCTGAGCTCAGTTACCTAGTGACATGTCTAATTTGGCTCAGTATGCAGTAAATGTAATGTATGCAGAAGCACTGTCTGACAAATTACTAGGATTTTACATAACAATTGCTGTTTTTTTACTTCTGTAATAATTAAATGCAGTTTATTTCTTTAGGTATAATTTTAAAGGTCTGAATTTTTTCTTTCCTCTCCATAGTCCAACACATCTCCTCTCTGCCTGCCACAAATATCTTCTTGCTCTTTGGCTTTCTAATGGGCCTACATTATTTTTGGATTTAATTTAATTGCCATTTTCGGTCATTATGTCTTCCTTCACTTGCTTCACATGGACAGAACCATTGAAGTCTGTTTCTAAATCCTTCTGCAATTTATGCATTTTTTTCCCTCTATACTTAACGTTCATCATTCCTACATCTACTGTTTGAGGCATCTTCACATGATGCACACACAGATCTTGGAAAAACAACAGCACTTTTATGCTTGTTCTACTGCTTGCTTTGGTTTCTTAACTGAAAGCAGAAAAGAAAAAAAAAATTTTATGGTTGCAGTCATTTTATGGCCAACAGCTGAGGTGTGAACAAGAAAATCATTACATTTCTTTCCTTTAATTTTCTTTCATGAACTTCTGTGATCACTCTTAGTACATGACCAGGAATGTGGCACACTGGTCATGTACAGATCAAAAGACATTCATTACTGCTTCCACTTATTCTTGTCCTTTCATAAGTACCCATAAACTTCTGTCTCCAACCTGTTTCAGACATACTTACTCACTGGACTTTGGAATGGCTCAGGATAACACCTAGTGAGAGGATTCTGCTATGCAAATAAAACTCTTTTTAAAAGTAACTTGGTGTCCAGGAAATCCAAATTAAAGTTATATTGCAATTTATGGCTGTGAAACATGGGTCCTTAAAGAAAGTATTATACAAAAACTCTCTGTGTTTGATAGGAAAATACTAAGGAAAATATTTGGGCCAACTAAGAAAGCCAACGGTATTTGGAGAATTAAAACAAACAAGGAGTTGGATGAATTAATTAAACACCGGAACATAATAGATTATGTTAAAGCCCAAAGACTGAGTTGGTTTGGACACATAAATAGAATGCCTGAAACTAGCACAGTAAAAAGAATACACAAATGGAAACCATTCACAGGAAGACCAGCAGGAAGGCCCAAGTTTCGATGGGAAGATGATGTCAGGAATTATCTGAAGAAGCTGAAGCTTACGAAGTGGGCAGAACAAGTCCAGGATCACCTTAAATGGAATGATATTGTTGAGAGGGCCAAGACTCTATCCGAGTTGTAGAGGAGGAGGAGGAGGAGGAGGAGGAGAGTGGATTCTGTAAATGCAGTTAGAAGACTTTAGTTTCCACAACAGGGAATTTCTTGACCATTTCTTAACTGTCAACAGCTTAAAAGAATTCTGTACTCTGGAATCAGTACGTTTTCAACATGTCTGAAATTGTTTTCCAGTAATTAATGGCTAAAAAATAAAAGGATAAAGGTCACCCCATAACATGCTATTGGAGGCACAGAGGGGGAGGAGTGATATAGCTCGACTCATGCTTAACTACAGCATAAGATAGGGGTAGGCAGTCGACATCACACCCCAGCTACTTTACAGAGACCAAGTACCAATACAAAAAAGGATACTTTCCACTATTCTTCGAACAAGTCTAACATAATAATCCAGCTCAGGCACCCAGTTTGTCTCTTCTGTTTGACGTTGCATGTATGTTTGGTATGGCTCTGAAAGGCTCCATCCTGGTGCTCTGATGTCACGTAAAGAACCCAAAACTGCTGCTACCAAGCGGCGTTTAAGTGGTGGACGGTCCCGTAATTTCCGTTCATAATAGTGGAGTGTATTATAGAGGTATGTCACAGGACGATCTGGAATATATTGTATAAACTATACGCTACAGAGTTTTAGTAACAATATCTGAAAGAAAATATAGCCCCAAAAGTTGTGAACATCATGCTTATGCCTACAGGAATATCTTCAAGCCGACACACATAAAAATAATAAAAACTCACCTGCCAAACTACTGCTTCAGAAACATATGCCTTTCATTCACACAGACTTCTAATATTAGCTTTAATGTAAGCAATTTGATTTGTGAACAAGGATTTGTAACTATGCATAAGTTGTTCTTGATGCAGCTGACTGCCCAACATTTTGGTGCATAGATTTGTTACAGAGAGAATGAAAACCAAATAAAGTGACAAACGACAGTCTGAATTGCATATTAATTTGCATGAAAGCCATAAATCTTACATAATATATTTGATGGTTTTTATGGGACTAATAAAGGCACTTTTGGAATTATATATTTTAGTGTTACGTTTTATTAAAGTAGTGCCTGACGTTTCAATCCTCAAAGAGTTTTTTTTAAGTACAAACTGTATCTTAATAGACATGTGTCCCTGAACACGGAAGCTCTTACTGGATGTCCAGGCAGATGCGGGCTTTATATGCAATGAAGATGCAGTACTCACAGACATCATGAATTCTTCCTTCAACAGACAACAGTCACTTATCTCCTGCAATGTATTTCTGAATGGAAATCAACATAGAAATTCATAATCTATCATACAACAGGATATATTACATTACCATGAAACTTGTACAAGCATCCAAGATGATCCAGTAACGTCTCCAAAGATTTAGTGACTGGAGGCAGTTCCAGATAGCGATGGATTACAATATCAAATACCTAAAAAAAAAATCAAGGAAATGATAGAGACTGAAAGCCCTGTATGATGTGTTACATGAAACCTGGATTTGTCAATGTTACTGAAGAATCCAAACTTACAGGTAAGAATCTGAGGCACACATTTCCAAAGTACACTGGCAAGGAATGGTATGGTGATGAAGGTCCTCCAGACTGTTCCAGGATTCCCTCTGGGGCAAACTTCTCTGGATACTTGCGATGAAAAGTTAGATGCTTTTCATGCCTGGAAGTAATAGAAATTACAGTCACACGAATTATCAAGTACCTTAGCCTGAAGCATTAAAATATATGAAAGTAATGTAATTTATGAAACAGATGGATGGTTGGCAAATACATTCTACCGAACTAACTAAAGCTAAGACAACAGAATCAAGAGTAATCATATAATGAACATAAAGTGCGCAAAACATAAAAAGATCAATATTGTGTGTATGGTTCACTATTACTTACCCAACCATACAAGATTTATTTCCACTTTTTTAATTAAAAACAGGAGAGTCACCCTACACAGCACACTCCTTCACATGCCAGTGGTTGTTCAGTTAGTCAGAAAAATCATCACCTTTTAGGGAACCTGAAAGTTCATTACTGTGTTTACAGCAGCCCACAGGGGGTCAACTATACATTTGGAAATTAAGGAAAATGGGCAGAAAAATTAAGTGACTCAACCAATCTGAAAAGGTTACCTGTCAACAGAACAAAAATTCATTGGGGGGGGGGGGGGGGGGGGGGGG
>Ga0123354_10002406_pt1 | contig 24661 bp, 17 predicted proteins | sample TergutLab28metaG_2_FD_97872 | JGI IMG/M metagenome (GOLD analysis project Ga0123354, IMG submission 97872) | Labiotermes labralis P4 segment gut microbial communities from Petit-Saut dam, French Guiana - Lab288 P4 | ecosystem: Host-associated > Arthropoda: Insects > Digestive system > Gut ...
AGATCTGTGCTCGTACTGTACAACGATAGATCTGTGCTCGTACTGTACAAGGATAGATCTGTGCTCGTACTGTACAACGATAGATCTGTGCTCGTACTGTACAAGGATAGATCTGTGCTCGTACTGTACAAGGATAGATCTGTGCTCGTACTGCACAACGATAGATCTGTGCTCGTACTGTACAAGGATAGATCTGTGCTCGTACTGTACAAGGATAGATCTGTGCTCGTACTGTACAACGATAGATCTGTGCTCGTACTGTACAACGATAGATCTGTGCTCGTACTGTACAACGATAGATCTGTGCTCGTACTGTACAACGATAGATCTGTGCTCGTACTGTACAACGAGTTTCAACTGGTTCCGCAATACAAAAAACACGTGACGTGAAATATTTACCTTTTCCTGCGTGGCTCATCCCCAAATCCTCCATACTCGGCGTGGTTCTGCAACAGAAAACAAAAAATGACGTCTTTAAAGGAGGTATAAATTCGGTAAATACTCTGCACTTATCATATTACAGAACTGCAGTACAGTACTGTGTACCCAGTAAATTGCTGTAATGCTGTGCATCCACTGATCAACATGGTAACCACATATACCGTGAAGATGCTGGCGTCAAGTTCCTCCGAAACTACCAACCTTACGTATCACATCTCAGAAGGCCGTAATCCTACGACCTGGTAAGTTGATTTTTCTGGCATACCTGAACGTTTACTATTAATAGCACACTGTGCTCCCTTTCCTCTGGGTTTCCGCGTCAAAACCCAGCACGTATTTTGTCTTCTCCCTCATACGTGCCACATAAAAGATAAAGTTTTCCCCTTACAGGCCTGGTGTGACCCAGAGGGTGGGTAGAGGTATAGAAGTAGGTGAGTGGTCAGCAGCACGCCCCGGCCGCACTTTACCCTCCGGGAAAGACCCGGTACCCAATGTACAGGAGGGTGGGTGGACGGATGAAAAATCTCGTCCCCACCGGGATTCGATCCAGCCCGTACTCAGTCGTTATACCGACTGAGCTACCGGGCCCTCAAATGTGCCACATGAACCACCAATTTCATCGTCCTTCATTTGATCACCCGAATAATATTTGAGGGGTACAGATAGAGACGCTCATAATATCTGTTCCTACAGTCCCCTGTCACATCGTCCCTCTTAAGCCCTCCCACGATGGGAGACAGAATGCTCAATATACATTCATTCCATACTGTCTTACGACTTCAAGAAGCGTCATCCCCGTTGTGTTTGTTAGAACCTAAGGTAATAATTCTATAATTATATAGCAGTCATAACACAACTATATTATCAGGTGTATATAACTTATCAACTACATGTTTCGGCCAATGCTGCTGTGGCCATCGTCAGGTTGGATACAATTTACCAGAGAAGCTCGATAGATATAACACAAAACAATTACTAGTATTAGTGTAGGTAAGGAGACGAGATCTCGCTTACACAATGTTGGTGGGCGTGGTTCTTTACCATCTGCGCACACGCCCACAGACTTTGTGTAAACGAGATCTCGTCTCCTTACTTACACTAATACTAATAATTGTTCTGTGTTATATCATATCTATAGAGCTTCTCTGACAAATTGTACCAGACCTGACGATGGCCACAGCAGTATTGGCCGAAACATGTAGTTAAGTTTTATACACCTGATAACAGAGTTGTGTTATGACTGCTATATCCTTATAGAATTATTACCTTAGGTCTTACGACAAGTTCAAAGACTCTTCCAAAGCCAGTTCTCCACACAGTGCTTCCTCTTTCAATTTCCAGTATCCCCTCTTTTCCTTAAAGTTACAACCTACCTGGCTATTCAATCGGTAGGCATGTCTTTTTCTCAAGGAATTCTAAGTGGTCTAAGTGGCGGGCAGTGACATTATTAACACTTGTCACTACTGATGTTATTTTAATTACTGATGTTAGCATTTACAGATCGCTGCATATTAACGCGCCCTTGAAAAGGTATCCACTGTTAGCTTTGGTACGCGAGGACAACTTGTCACTTCCGAGTTACAGAACAGACTTCTTTCCGTTAGGTTTCCCAAAACTCGCAAGTTTTAAGTTCACCCCAATCTTAAAATCCCTTACTGTACCCAGTTGGTCGAATGTTAAATTTCGCTGCTCCCTAATAGGTCCAAAAGTCAGAATTTTGAATATGTTAACCCCACTGGCTTCTATCTAAGTAACATTCTTCCACTGTTGTCGCCGGAGTGAACTCCTTTCACGCGTCTCACTAATTTCTTTAGAGTCCAAGCTTGCCTAACATTGTAAATCTTCCCCACACGATTTAAAGAGTCCCAGAAGCTGTCAAGGTTTTCAAAATCAGTGTTCCTTTCTTTTTTTCTTTCCAACTTTTCTTACCCCATACACTTGATTCTGACAAAATGGAAACTGTTAGCTTGCTACACCTGCCATAAAACTCTCTTCCCCTGTAAGCTGTAATACTGACACTCTCCAATTTCTCCCTCATCATAAACCAAACCAGCAAATTTTTTAAACAGTTCTGACCTAGGCTTTAAATGTGCCATTTTGTCTCTTAATAAAAGACTTACACCCTATATCGGCTATAAAGTCATCTAGAAGCTGCTTACAAAACGTAAATATATCTGGACAAACGAACGCACACCGCTAACAGGAATTCTTCCAAACCTAGAAAATCGCGAACACGACAGTCCGACTTCGGACTTGATAGACGAACTTGAAACACGAATGAACACGTCCGCGTGTTTCAAAAACCTACGCAGCAGCGGCAACCGACACGCGAACAAACCAAACAGGCATGTCACTACGAGCCACAACAAACGCAACCAAACCATCACCCCGACAGCCGACAACCGGTAACCAAGAATGACAAACAATGCTGTCCCCTTTTATTTGAAACTCAAGATTGGCGCGTTATTTCGGCGGGTCGGAACCAAAAAAAAAAGGGACAATGTGCTAAAAAAATTCTGTCAGAAGCAATGTTGCCCATGTAAAATAGAGTTCCCTCCTACATTACCAATTACGAGCATTACACCACAATGACAAATTACCAACTTTGTACCTTGCAGTATTTGAAGCACGCACAGGATACGATCAATCGCCAACAGACCACTCTGGTAATATTCGTGTGGCATAAAATTGGCTGCAAGCAAATACCGGGGTGCTGATAAGTCCTTAGCCCGACCAGGAAGGAAACAAGCTCGGAAGCATGTCAGAAACGCGCGCGATTTCAACAACATCGAGACGTGAGATGTCATCAAGTTTTTTTTTTTCCTGCAAGGCAAGGCGCCGAAGGAAATTCACGCCATTCTGACAGAAACATTAGCTTGTTTCCTTCCCCATCGGGCTAAGGACTTGTCAGCACCCCTGTAGTGTCACCTGCGAATGGTCTCGTTCAACACACCGGTGTTTGGTGTCAGGTTCTAGTAAACGTCCAACCTGCCTGCTCCTCGAACACCTGTTTGATGCATTTCACTGCGTTATACACACATAAAAATAGTACAAACGTGAAAACCAATTTAAACAGCTATCACTCTTATGTTTATGGTTCCTTGCATCGCTGATCTATATTAATAACTGTCCAACGAGATACAACACAAAGTCTATTTACTATTCTGCGAGTTCACACTACATGTTTCGGGTGTCAACACACCCATCATGAGTACACAAAACTGTAACTACAGCCTCCGTTACTGCAGCTACCTCCCTCCAACGTGGCCACGTTGGAGGGACGTAGCTGCACAACAAATATGACCAGTACTGGAGACTGTAGTTACCGTTTCGTGTACTCCTGAAGATGAGTGTGGTTGACACCCGAAACATATAGAGTGAACTTGCAGAATAATAAATCTCGTGGGACAATTATTAATATAGCTATCAGTCATTAAACTAATACTGTGACCACCATATTTCGGATAGTAAACAGCATTTTACGTTAATTCCAATATACCCCTCTCTTGAAAATGGTTATTTAGTGGCCGAAACATGCAGTCAACACTCCGCTGTCTTACGACGGACCCAGTGCCTCTACCACGAGTTCTCTAAAGAGTACGATCTAGTGCTTCCGCTTTCAATTTACAGAATCCTCTCTTTTCCTTTAAGGTCATTCGATAACTGCTTACGTCTTTTCCTCGTCTTACCGTCACTTCTTCCTTCGATCTTTCCTTCAATAATGTGTTTTAAAACGATAGTTCGTAACAAGATATGACCAATGCAGTTGGCCTTCCTTCTTTATTTTTAACTGGTTGCAAGATATTCCTTTCCTCCATGACTATTAATATTTTATATTTCACACTATTCGTCCAACTCTTCTCCATCCTTCCCTAGCATCACATTTCAGAACTTTCCAGGTATTTCTCACCTACTTTCCTAAGTCTCCAAGTGTAAGCACCATACAAAGCTATGCTCCAAATGTAGTACTTCGCTAGTTTCTTTCTGAAATTTAAGTCTAATTTGCTGATGGAAAAAAAAATCGTCTTGCTGAACGGTGTTTTTGCGGCAGCGATCCCGGATTCAATCGCACGTGCAAATCTTGCATCACTATATCATGTCTAAAATATAACCCGACATTGTATTATCAATATGACAGTTTTGTAAAATGGATTTCGGACCTGTAATCGTTGATATCTGCCGGATTCTAGTTCCTATATTACTGTCAGTCCGTAAATTTCTGTTTCCCTGTATAATATACAATGGCATATGCTGCTAATGCTAGTAATTATAAGAACGCCCAGGTTGAAGGCAGAGTGTTGGGTCGCTCGAACGCTGACTCCACAGTTTCATTCCGGAACGTCTTCAGATCTGGAGTTTTCACAAAAATGAAGTCTGGCACACCTGCCTTCACTTTCAGGCTGGTTAGTCTACATGAACACTGAACTTACACCAGGAACCAAAGTCTACTAAACCAAAAAAAATGCCTGTTTAAAAGCTATACATCAACAATTACGTCACGTTCGTTGGCTTACCTAAAATTACCTCGAAACCTGTAAACGCCTAAGAAAATTGGTCAAGCTGACGTACCTCGCCTAGTGAATCGGGTAAGCAAGCATGGAGATGGATGTCCACTCCCCAGCACACCGTTATGGTGTGGTTATCACTTGAGCATTACCTTCGCTGTTCGTACTGGATTCATGTTGCTCGGAGCTGGTGTCGGTTTATAAACAGTGGCGCAAAAGTCACTTCAAACACCTTTCTGTTACGAAACATTGTATCAAGTACCTTGTGCGAAACACTCTGTGTGTGTGCGTGTGTGTGTGTGTGTGGGCCGGGTAGCTCAGTCGGTATAGCGTCTGACTACGGGCTGGACGGTCAGGGATAGAATCCCGGTGGGGACGAGATTTTCCGCCCGTCCGGACCGGCCCTGGGGCCCACCCAGCCTCCTGTAAAATGGGCACCGGGTCTTTCCCGTGGTTAAAGTGCGGCCGGGGCGTGCTGCTGACCACCCACCCCCTTCTAGTGCCGCGGTCATGGAAGAGTAGAGCTATACCTCTACCCACTCTCTGGGCCACACCGGGCATGTAACGGGATCAATTTACCTTTTTATATATACATGTGTGTGTATACATATAAACACATTAATATGTATATATGGAACCGAGTCCTCAAGAAGCTAACGGTACTCTGCATATTGTTTGCTTCTGGCGCGACGGCCCCCACTGGGACACAGCCTTCTCATTCACGAGGTTTCTATATCACACAAGACGACGCACCACGATCGGTAGAACTCCTCTGGACGAGGTATTAGCTCGTCGCAGATCTCCACCTAACACACAACACTCACGACAGATATCCATTCGCTCGGTGGGATTCGAACCCACAATCTCAGCTGGCGAGCGGCCGCAGACCTCCCACTGGGATCGGCGTACTCTGCATGGAATGCTTGACAAAGTGGGCCAACATCAGCGTTCATGCAACGATCTCTTCCACCGACTTAACCCGCAACATACAAGACTGCCACACCTCCCTCCCCCCCACGCTCGTGTCTGTAACATCAAATCGATTAGCTTAGCTGATGATACAGCCATGCCTGTCATAACGGGCTCACAGGTTCAACCCAATCCCACCCTCTCAGGAATGTCTGGGCAGGCATGACTGCTTTCCCTTTCTGACAAAATTTGTTGAAAGCAGCAAGAACTTTCATGTCGAAAACATATCTGATCCACAAATCCGTGCAATAAAATGTAATTTCCTTACAAGGTATTCAAAACACTCCCTCTGTGAAATGCCACTAGCGTACAGGGTTAACACATTACCATGCTATACTAACAAAGGCCTTGGAATGGGGAGCAAAGGGACTGCTATACCACACAAACACTGAAGCGACAAGCGTGTAATTACTGCGAGTACAAAGACGTTATGACGTCACTCCAAATTCAGAAAATGCGCCACACAGACGAGAAACCCTTTGATGCGGGCATTCCAGTTTGTCAAATTTCTGGACAACGATTCTGATACTACGGGGAAAAAAAAAACAAGTATGAACACACTACATACACAGTCCGACAATTATTTAATGAGAATGATTTTATTTTGACCAAGATAGAAGTGCTATCTATGAAGCAATGCGTGCCATCCGTGTGACAAGCCTTTATCTGTAATCTGGCAACACCGCAACGCCCCACGCTGAGCATGACGGGAAATACGGCGCCATGTTGTGCAGGCAGCGAGAGGACGTGGTCACAGTAGCGGCATGGAGCAGAGCGCGAACATTAAATTCTGTTTTAAACTCGGGAAAACTGCAGCGACTCTGGAATTGATGAGACAAGTGTACGGTGACAATTGTTTATCTCCTGCACAGATATTCAGGTGGTATGCACGATTCAAAAGTGGTGTGGAAACGATTTAAGATGAAGCCTGGCCTGTGCGTCCATTTTCTGTTCGTAACGAGGGACTCGTTGCCAAAGTGAGAAAATGAATACAAAAAAAAAAAGTTGTGTGACTTTGAGAATGATGGCTGATGAGTTTGGTGTTAACAGGGAGACGATTCGTCAAATCTTGGTGGAAGACTTGGGCAAGAGGAAGCTCGCGCCCCGGTATGTATCGCATGCATTGTCTCATGATCAAAGACACGAGCGTGTTCAGTGCGCAAGACATCATTAAAACTGCTCGTACATTAAAAATTTCTTGAATTCGATTGTAGCAGAGGATGAAACTTGGTGTTTTCGCTATGATCCCACAACTAAACGTCAAGTGCTGAATGGAAGTCACCAGCATCAGCAAAAGGCAAAAAAGTTCGTCTTCAAAAGTCAAAAGTGAAGAGAATGCTTGTGTGTTTCTAAGACAGCAAGGGAATTATTCACCACGAGTTTGTTCCTGAGGGACAAACTGTCACTGGAAGTTTTTGAGTGTTCTGGAACGCCTATGGAAGAAGATTCGCAGTGTCCGGCCCGAGTACTCATCACCAGGCAGTTGGTTTCTTCTTCACGACAATGTACCGGTTCACCGGGCAGTTGCTGTACAAGAATTTTTAGCCCGAAAACAAGTGTGCGTGCTCCATCATCCGCCCTACTCCCCTGATTTATCCCCCTGCGATTATTTTCTGTTCCCCAAACTGAAGTTACAATTGAAAGGGCGCCTGTTTGAAGATGTTCAAGACATCCAAGCAGCTCTGACATCGAGTCTTCGGGCCATGCCACAAGAAGACGTGCAGAGGTCCTTCCAGTCTTTGTTAGATCGCGCCACTCGGTGTATCGCTGCAGAAGGGATGTACTTTGAATAAAATACAGATAGCACTCAAGTCTTTTGTTCCAGTTTTATAACCTCAGTCTCATTACATAATTGTCGGCCTGTGTAGGTCAACTGGCAACGACATTCAAAAATACACCAAACAACGCATGATGGTCAGATCGCCCAGCATCGACACAAACAAGATCAAATGATGGCCTAATTCACAGATACACAAACAAACCAGTGAAACTTAAATGTATGGCAAGCAATGCTCTCTTGTCATGCATTTTTAAAATTCAGCATATGATAGCGTTCGTTCCGCCAACTCAGTATCTCACCACCACCACCACCCCCTACCCCACAGGCTATCCAGTGTTGCACTAACAAAGCAATTCCTAGCCTAAACCGCTCTGAATAACAATCAAATCCCAACGCACATCATTTTTAAACACAAAAGCCCCGCTTGCTAATAGCCCGTTTGGCGTCAAGTATGACTCCATTCACAAAGACGGACGAATTTATCATAGAAATCTTACAAGTCCCTTTCAGACAATGACAGTGAAAAGGCAACCCGTGTGGCCTGCGACTCGTGGGGAAAATGGCGACTGGGGGGTATCGACCCCAGCCGTCCAGGTTTACCCGTGGCAGTCCCAATGTTATGCGTTTTCAAGTGCTAGGTCCCGGTGATCCGAAGAATTCGGTTGGGGACGCCACTATTATTTACTATTATTATATTTACTATATATTTAATTTTTGTGCCTGCATGTCAATTTTTCATCTCAATTATCTCGTAGTAAAACCATCAAATAATTATTTTTTAAGGTGTGCACCCCTCATGCCGCCAATTAAATATTAAGTGTCACGGTTTTTTGTTTTTAAAATGTGGGTCCCACCCACAGGTCAGGTGAATCAGTGTTGGTCGCCAACATTAATAAGAGCCATAAATTCCGCAAAAATGTTGTCTGAAAGCCTGAAGGAAAACAGACAACTTGGTGAAACCTAGAAAAAGAGGGTCAGATATTAATAAGGAACATATCAATAGGATAGAATTGATTCATCTGGTACCCTGCCCCAAAACAAATGTTGAACTCCCTGTGCCCAAACCACACATTTTGCTGTGTATGCAAAGAAAACATGGCTGCATAACACTACATTACATGTTTCACACAAATGGACTTGACACAAACAAATATCTCCCCCCATACATGCCACATACACCACCCATCTATTCTCTATTTTATCAACTTCTCTTTATTTAATATGATATTAAATAGTGTAAGTCAGCACAACTACTATATTACTCAAGGTACTTTACATAGGCTACATGTTTCGACTATAGATTAGTCATCTTCAGGCCTATTTTTGTAATTTGAGTCACAAGATGCAATGCACACTTCCAGATTCCATAGTGTTTACATACATGGAACACATAAAATTAAATCATTTGTCTCAAAGGGTGTGACACGTAAATTGTCTATTTACTTCGGAGTACAGATCAATGAAGCTCCCTACATAACCTCCCTCAGTCTCCTGATACCATGTGCCTCTTAGGCACAAATATCTTCCTCAGCACATCATGGAGTTTGTTATTTAGGTCAAATAACACTAATTTTTCATATAAAACTTAGTGTTAGTTTTGGTTCACAGCACACATAAACAAATTACTATGAACATCTACAAATCAAGCTAACATGTCAACATGTGGCCAGTACACATGCAGTCTGAGATACAGTGGATGGACAACACAATGGAAGCAATTGTCGAATAAACACATTTCTCTATTAATACGGAGCTGGACCACCATTTGCCTGTAACACAGTTGTATCCTTCTTGGAACAGACCAATGCAAGTTCTGCATAGTCTAGCAGAATACCGTACCACTCTTATAGTTGCTTGAGAGATGATGGAGGAGTGAATCTGCTTCTCAACCTACTCTATAAAACTGACCACAGTGGTTCAATGATATTTAAGTCTGACAAGTGTGATGGTCATGGAAGATGATGAAGTGCATCTTCATCCTCCTCAATTCAAGATGGAACACTTCTGGCTGTGTGAATGGGCAAATTGTCATCTTGAAAAACTGCATCACTGTTAGGAAACATCTTAACCAGGATGCACCTGGTCGCGTAAGATGTCCACACTGACACAGGCAGTAATACGATGATTCAGAGTAATTATAGGACCAGCAGAATATCAAGATATTGCTACCCACATTATCACAGATCAACCTCCATGGGGCCAGCCAACTTTAAAGTTACACATCACACTGTGTGTCATATGCCTCAAACTGGGGTGTGAATAAGACAAACCACAGTTCAAGTGGCCTCAACTTCATCACCATACTCCACCATCTGAGTGCGAGAACACTGCCCAGTCCCCAACATACTGCAGAATAAGATATTGTAAACCTGACTATGCCAAAGGCCTCAATAACACCTGCTACATCTAATTTCAACAGTCTTATACATTTTACCTTTTTACCTCTTCATTCATTAAAAAATTTACTAAACGTATTAAAAAAAGCACTGCAGAATGTGACAATATTGTGTAAAAAATAAGATCTAATTACCAGAAAATGCAAACTTTACTTTGTTTTTAAGAATATTCTAATGCTAGCCCGATGACCTCGCGAGGTCAAAACATGTAGATACTGATATAAAAATTGTGTTGGGTGTCGTCATTCATTTGTATATTCATTCTTTATGGAACCAGGCATTCAGAATTACAGGCTTCCTTGGGCAATCTCCAAACAAACCCAGCCTGATGTTGGGAACATGAAGGATGACTCATGTAACCATATTACATATTTCATATTATTAGACATCCAGGTGTTATGAACATCACACCATATTTTTCCCCTTTTAGCGTAGATTTCAATAATCAGAGGATTAGCAATTGCAACTCTACCATGGATGTTGGAATTGTGAAACTCTCAATGGATTGTTTTTGTGGAACCAAGGTGAAGATTGATTAATAATGAGTCCTGCTGCCTCCTTTGCTGCAGCAGTTCCACGGTTTAGACAAAATCCTCTTCAATGTATAGCATTCCATTTCACTTGGTTTGGTTTTTGGCCACTATTCCTCTTCGCTGATGTCTCCCCATGATTTGTGAATTCCATCATAACCTTACAAACTGCTACTCTGGACACACTTAATAAATTGGCTGCTTTGGTTACATATGCTCCAGCTAAATTCACACAAACAATCTACCCTCTCTGAAAATCTGACAAGTCACTCATTTTGCAGTACTTTCATACAAACTGTTACTAAACACGATCCGAAATGGAGAACTGGCACTACACAGTGCAAACAAAGGAAAGAATAATGATACTCATAACTAATGTTTGTTCAGTGAAACCAACACAAACAGTTTTATTCATATACTGTCTAGTGTTTCAACTATTTTGTCTATCCCCTGTATGTGTGCCTCACGCGTGTGCAGTTACTGCAAATGGCAATTCAAACGTATTTAAAAAATGAAAATGTACCTTCCTAAACCTCCAAAACATCCTATCTGATTTCCTCTGGCAATACTAACACAAACGGTTAACTCAACCATAAAACCATAACTTAGGGCAGATAGATGTTTCCAAGATTTACTCACCATTACAAAAATCTGCTCCTGAAAATATATGAACCAGTTGCCTGCCCAAACTAGGGTCTTAAATCCTCAGCTCACAGGTCAACAAAACTTTCAAAACTAAACCCATACAAAAGCAAAACCACACACCACTTCTTTCCCACAAACAACAAAACAACTAACTACCAATGCAAGTGGTTTTAAGAACCAGCAACCAATGGACTTCTTAATACAGAACTTGTGCTTTTCTTGGATGAGTCACAACTTACATGAACCAGAATAACCTTAGGTCAGAATCTGGTGTGAAATGAGCATGCACAAAACCATATGGGCTAAGTTTCTCAAGGACACGATAACTCCAACAGGTTAATTCTTATACCATTCTTCCAAGATATCATGGGACTTGCAGAACAGTGCTACAGCCAATACAACCTGCTCAATAAATACCCTAAACAAAGTATTCAGAAAAATGGTTGATAATTTGCAAACTGTGGCCTCCTGGCTCTTCAGATTTGAAAATATGTCATTATTTTTTGTAGGGTACACTGAAATACGGAGTTGGCATGAACAATCCACATTCTTTGCAAGAAATTAAAAATTATAAGAATAATCACTAATTGCTGTTATACAGATGCAGGAAGAAGACTTAACGGCTACAATGCAAATTACAATTGGAACATACTTCCACACAACAATCCACGGTGGTACACACAGAACGTCCTGGTTACATTATGGGGAAGTGAATATCTTACATACATACACACACACAGCGGTTTCCAAATTATGACACAGCGCACATGCTTGTATAAAGAGCGGGCTCAGACTACTTCAGCAATTACGGTTGGCTTATGCATCATGTAATAAAACCACCGTGGGTATATTACAAACACACAGTTCTTATACTACTGAGCAGAAGAGCTATCCTGTGAAAAGTGCTCAGCTTATTAAATTACATCACAGAAACTGTTATGCTGGAACCTATTCTTACACCCTGGTAATAATGTTAACCGAGCGAGGTGGACATTACAACCTACGTCGCACGGTCCGCCATGCGACGCGCGTTACTAAGTATGCATTTACCACAATTGCTTACTTAACGGATCCTTATACTGACATGAATTTGTGGGTTTCTACCCTAAAGGCGTCGCATGGATGTTCCTCTGAAAGTATGATACTAACCTACTGGATCTTACGGCATTGCAACTTGAGACAATATGAACCATAATTGCACAAAGAGGCATCACGTCCTTCACTACCTGTACGGTCATGTACCACAAACTTCTATATTTTGCTAAGAAATGAATGCGTAATTCGTGAGAGGAATACAATCTACATCTACAAATATTACAATAATGTGACTCCTATCTCATAAACGCTGGCGGCAATGAAAAACATTTCTCAAACACGACAGCAGATTACACAATTAATGGCGCCGGAATCACACGACGCCAATGAGCTACCCAGCTAACGATAAACCAAGACGCTCTATAATATACCACACCAAACGTTTTTGTACATCCAACACACGATACAAGACTTCTAAGCAACTTACCCTGTGCTGGCCGGATTCTGCTTCAGTTCGCTGCCGCTTGATAAGTGGTCCTTCTCCATTAAACGCCATGTTGAAACTGAATGTGGAATAATGGGTGAAGGAAGCGTCCTAACCGTCCCAAATATTCGTTAGAGGTCAGCACTAGTACGGTGGGCACGTCTATTTAATTGTCAGAGAGTACTGTATTTTCACGTCACGGTTGTAGATTGTACTGATGCATATGAGCATCCCATAATGATCAACTGTGACAGTAATCTTGGAACCGAACTAGGGCTGCTGGAACATGTTCTGCGAAATCTGTAAAATGCAGAATTAGAAAATAATATGAATTTACAGTTTCCAGAACACAACTGACAAAACTGGAACGCGAGGATCTCGCGGTGAACGACATGATCTATCTCCGTGGTTTAGACTGACAACACAACAATGAAGAGCACTGCAAAATCCTCAAATTTTACACAGTATGATATTTTAAATGTTGCGGTAAACAAAACTGCCTACAATTAAGGATTCTATGATTAGCAGAAACACAGAAATAAACATATCCTAGATTTTTCCGGAAAAGCTCTCATTTATAAAAGACGTTTTCTTAATTCGAAATGTTGTAAATATAACATGTATGTTGTAAATATACCATTGCTTAAATTCATGAAGTAACGACAGCACAATGCGAAATTAAATATATATCCATAATGATAATGATAATAAAATACAAATTTACTGAGACGGTGGCTACTAGTACTTAGGGTAAGGTATCCAGGAGCTTGATCATGGACATGCAAACAACCACTCCTCCGAAATGTCGGTAATCATTTCTATGGATCGATTAATTACCAATAGGGCTTATGGAAAATTTTTGAAAGATAGTCTCATCCGTGATCAGGAAAAGGTTTTGGGGTAAAGATATCTTTTGTAACCATGGTCCATGGGTGGTAATAGTCACAGACAACATAGTCATTGACGGACGAAGGTGGTGTCTGGTACACGTAAAGTGATTGAATGCGTATTGTTGTGTTGTAATAATGTTGGAGCTCTTAAATTTACCAGATATCGTACTAGAGAAGATATTGTCGTACTTAACCTATGACGATATTGCTAGATACAGAATTGTACGTATATGTAGATTACTGTTTTTGGATTTTTATTCCAATCCTGTTTCGCATCCTCTCCCATAGCTTAGTTTAACGATTAATCGCCAACCACGCAGTAAAGTTTAATAATGTGGTCAGCGCTTCGTCGTGAAGAAAAATGTATGGTTGACTGATTGACCCTTTGTTATGAAACATTCACCCTGCGAAAAAGAAAATCACACCCCAGTCTTGATGCCAGAAGAATTCAAGCACAAATTGTAATCTCTTATTTTCGGTTGTAGTTTTGTGGGTCTGACCAGCTTGTTTCAACTGGGGAAATTGGTTTGGATGTAGTGCACATATGGTTACTGATTTATTGGCACCAGATACTGGGGATGGGATGACTTGCCACACCCCATCTGATCTTTCGTGTTACAGTTGGTTTGTGGTTTTCCTCACGAATAAGAATTCTTCATGAAATTAGATAATACATGTTATTTACACTTACTTGCATGACCTGGGTGGGTAGCGCTGCAGCTTCATATTTGAGCAGTTGTGGATTTAAAGTGTGTCCTACAAACTGGTGAGCTTGAAGTTTGTATTTTTTTGTGTGTGATATTGTCGAAACCGACAGGTTGTGTGGTTTTATTCAGTTCTTTAAGGCAAACGCTGGCAGATTTGCATGACTAGGCCTCACCCGCTTTTCATGCCATTCCCCGATCATACAACCGTCAGCATTATTCCTGAGACACCGATGGCACCATAAAATCACAGAAATAATTTACGTGCTCTGGGCTGTTTGTTATTAACGTTATGTGATATGGTAAGAAAGCTGTATCCTAATAACAATCTTACCATTATTACTACATCTCATACTGATTTCTGTGGGTTGTCTTCTAGATCTGCAGGCAGTTTGATACATTGTGTAAACAGCTGTTAAACAAGGGCTTTATACTCGTGGAGAAACACCACAGACATTGTCTGAAGGCTGTGAAATCACAGCTTCCTCGTCGTGAATCAGAAAGACGATGTCATCCGTTAGCACGACATTGTGACATTCTAACAGCTATAGAAACACGTCTATCTATTCTTGCCATGACATTCACAAAATATATTGATGCTGGCCTCTGTTGCTTCATTCCAGGGAAGGTGAGTACCATTACATGTTTTTAAATTATGGTTGTTCCTTGTGCAGCATTTTTACTTTAAGTTCAAAATGCAATTTATTTAATGACACTGAAATATTGTAGTAGGCAGTCAGTAACTTATTATGGACAATGCAGTTTCCATCTTCAGGACTAGTCTTCTATAAGACACTTCAACATGAGGGTGGAGTATGCACAGTGTCTTGTAACTCTGTTCACACACAGACCAGTCCCACATAATACACGATTGTGGGCTTTTTTCAAAACAAGGACAGAAACATGCTTCGTAAGGAACGTGCCTTCGCATTTAATTTACAAGCTAGACACATCAGGAGATAATTATCAACACACTTCAATCTGCCTTGCACAAAACAGTCTCGCTGCTATATGTGAAAATATTGGACATCATTTATCAGTGGTGGCTCATGGGACTTTGATATGGTATAGCTGGGACTAGGATTACTAAATGATTCATGAGAAGGGACAATAGAGCCTCTCTTTTTAGCACAGCCACTCAACCACTTACGTATAGCATATGTAGCAGGGTTAAATTTTCTCACATAAGTTTGTATTCTGCTTGATGATTACTTAGGAAGTGAGGTCTTGCACCACCTAAGTTCTTAATCTGTCTTTGGGGCAAGAGTTACTTGTGAAAAATATATACCCTCTGAAGAATTCACACTGTTCTTGTTAATGTTTAATATAAAATTGTAACTACTTAAATAAAAATATTGATAAACCTGGGTTTGATAACAGCTAGATAAAAATGGTGGTCAAAATTCCAGTGTTTGCATTGCTAGAAAAGGTAAACAGATACACACAGTCTTTTAAACTGTACTGCAGCCCAGCCCATGATGTAGCTATCACTGTCTTCCCATCGCTCTCTAGTTGAACCCTCCCACTGATGGAACTGGGTCGGGCCCCTGCTATTTATCCGTAATACTTTTAAACCTATGAGGAAGACTGTTGAACAATTTAATGCCAACACAGCAAACAACTCTCTGAAAATCTGTTCTATGAAGCTAGTGCTCATTTCTAGTGCTAATACATTCATGTAACACAATATTTACAGGTAATTGATGAAATTTTTCGAGTACTTCGCAGACTTAAGGATTCTGAAACTCCTAGAGCGCATGAAGTTCTACAGGAGTTGAGAGACATTTCCTCTATGGCCATGGAACATTTTGATGAGAAGATTGTACCACTGCTGAAACACAATTTGACATCGTCATCTGCTCATACATCATACTCCATGACAGGTACAGGGAACAGAAGTGCCAGTATTATTATGACTGTTGCTCCAAGAAAATGTCATATGGATGCAATGTCTGTAGGGTCCTGTTTGATGAGTGGCGCATCCACACCTCGCATACTTGGTCAGGAGAAGCTGCGTATAGAATTCAGCAAGATCCATAGCAGAACAAAACAGAACAAAGCATCTGTTGGGTGCCTCAAGAGGACTGTTGGTAATCTTACTTTGAAAGTAAGTTGATTTAACTTTTATATTTTATTTAATGATACTGTGTGTACCGTACAGATTGTGTAGTGTCCAGTAGCGTAGTAAGATGATCTGGGATGGAAGGATATGGGACACAGTAATAATCCTTCTTAGTGTATTGCTGTAGCAGCAGTCTCATTAAATATGGGGGTCAACTGTGTTACCAACATTAGTACCAGTATTTTGGTCACAAGTTCATTCTTTTCAGATTAAAATTTCGTGGAAATCAAGGAAATTGTGTTCATGTACCAGATATTTCAAAAATAGCCTGAACATATGAACCCTCATTAAAATGCTACAGTATATCCTGTAATTTTTCAGAAGGTAAACAAAAAGTAAAAATGTAATGTTTTCTTTTGGGTAAAAGAGAGTCATCTCTATACATGCCATGGGCTCATATATGGGGAGCGGAGGTATACGTCCACCCATTATTAAACTTGGCACTGGATGGCAGTGAGCGGACAGTGTCATGTCCTGGCCACTGTATCCCTGAAGAAAGAGCCCCAGGCACCCATTGCATAGGAGGGTGGGTGGGCACCACAGACTGTCTGGATGTTTTGGAGAAGGGAAAAATCTCTTGCTCCTGCTGGGATTCAAACCCCAGATTGTCCAGCCTGTAGCCTAGTCACTATACTATGCTTTTCCACCTCCCATTTATCTCAAAGGGCTGAGGAAAAACTGTTTCCCAATTGAGATCCAAAATGTAAAGCAGCATATTAGTAACCTTTACACTTAAGCAGTCAGTCATATTAACAGAGACAGTGGATGTGTGAATAACATTATTCCTCCACAGTTGAAGCGACACAGTGCACAGTTAATGGTGCAGTCAGCAAAGATTGTGCAACAGCAAGCAAAGTTGACTGAGCAGGATGCAAAATTGGCAGAACAAGCAAACAAACTGACTGAGCAAGACACACAGATTGCAGAGCTTAAGAGACATCTAGAAGAGTGGGATCATAAGTTCGCTGACCTCACTGCTGAACTCAGCCGTGCACGTGAGGAGAGCGGAGCCATCACAGAGGCAGGGACCAGCCATGAGGTAGAGGGCAGAGTTGCCAGGAACATGTTGCCAGTAGGATCTGCTGAGGCGGAAGGCCGTGTAAGTCGAAGGAAATTAAGGACCTCAACAGTAATAAGCAGTGATGTTACTGCTCCTGGACAAGAAGAAGACAGGGACAGGAGTGCTATGATGAAGAGGAAGGCAGAACCAGACAACTTTAAGATTGATTTAGCAAAAAAGTCAAAGGTGCAGCCCTCAGATGAAGTGGCAAAATGATGCCACACATTCTACAGCAATTCAATCTTAAATTTTCAAAAGGTGAGATCAAAATTGGTCCTGTAATCTCTTACTAATGACCTTTACTGGAAAACTGCAGCACCTAACCAATAAAAGACAACTGGCTTGTGATATACTTACAGTACTCAAGTATTTTGTATCCTATAGAGGGGTAATATGTCTGAAGTGAGTTGTTGCCATGTACTTCAAATCTAGAATATATTGAATTACACAGCACAGCAGATTCTTCTTACCCAGATGATGTTTCTGTAACAATGTCTTGTCTTGACATTATATCATACTACAGAGAAAACCAATAAAACTTCTGAAAAATATGTGAATGTCAAATATTTGGGAATGAGAGTAACGAATGTAGTATAAGATTGAAGTATTCTGGGATGTTACCCTTCATCAGTTGGTAAATCACCAATTACCAGTGGATGCAGCAAACATCCTAGAAGAAGGGATCTCCAATAACACTGCTGGGAGAACCTCAGATCTTGCATATCACAATTGATAAATTCAATCATAATGGAATTTATGAAGTTAAAAGCAGATGAAATTCAGCAAATGCTTACTACCATCATTTTAAAATCTTTGACCTCCAATGTTTTACCTACAAACATTAAAATTAGTGTATTTTAAAATACAAGGAAAGTTTACTCTTAATTCTGGACGGGTTAGAAATTTGGTTTTCTCAGCCTTCGGGAACAACACAGCCCGAGGGTGCACTGAGAATTTAAAATTCTGACATGGTCTGTCCAAAAATAATTGAAGGCACACTTATCATTGTTGCTTACATTAACCAGGGCAATAGTTTCATGTCCTACGGTCAGCTGACAGATTGCCTTGTTTGTCCCAATTATAACTCCTTAAGAACAAAGCAATGGCAATGCTAAACCACAGTTTGATATTCAGAGGACAGTGCATCGTGATATATTCTTATAATAAAACCAACAAGATGCACTAATTTCTCAAATTTATTTTTTGGAATAGGACTGTACATGTTTCGGACAGTTTCTGTGTCCATCGTCAGGAGTCTAGCACTGTACACACAGCAATATATACATGTTATGCTGACTGCTTCAGTCAGCATAACATGTGTGACATATACCTACTGCTGTGTGTACAGTGCTAGACTCCTGAAGATGGACAGAGAAACATGTAGTCCTATTCCAAAAATAAATCTGAGAAATTAGTGCATTTTGTTGGTTTTATTATAAGGCTAAACCACAGATTGAAACATCACTGTCAGCTGTAATTTTCTGTAAACAAAGCGAAATAGACAAGTAATTGAAATGAAGCTTATTTATTAACACTTATTTTATTACAAAATTAAGTTAATTTCAAAAAGGTTCATTTCAAAGTTAAAGTTCACTGTGAACTCGAGCTCTGTCCATACATTTGTGTAACTTACTGGCACAATTTTGCCAGGCACTGTATTCTCATGCATCTGCATCATAATTATAAAAACATGTCAAAGTTTGTCTTCATGTTACATGGTCTGTCCCAAAAGTAATGAGAATGATTTAAAAAAAAAATTGAACATACATGCAATTACAGTTTATCCCCTTCAAAATAGACTCCTTGTGATCGAATACAGCGATTACAGTGTTGCTGCCACTCTTCATAGCAGTGGAGGAAGTCTTCACTTGAGATGTTGTTCAAAGCCCTCGTCGCAGCTGCCTGGACATTTTCAACTGTCCCAAAATGATGTCCTTTGAGCATGGGGGAATAAAAAGAAATCGCATGGAGCCAAGTCAGGGCTGTACGGTGGGTGGGAAAGTGTTGTGATATTATTTTGAGCCAAAAATTCTCTCACAGCGATTTATGTGTGACTTGGCGCATTGTAATGGTGAAGGAACCACATGTTTGCAGTTTCACGGCGGACAGGCACAACTCTGGTTCTCAAACGCCTGAGTACCTGTAGGTAAAATGTTTGATTCACAGTCTGTCTGGGTGGCACAAACTCATTGTGAACAACTCTCTTTGAATAAAAAATCATGAGCATGGATTTCACTCTTGATTTGCTCATTCAGGCCTTCTTTGTTTGAGGTGACTGGGAAGTGTGCCACTCTGAACTCTGTCTTTAGGTTGTGGGATCATACTCAAAAACCCAAGTTTCATTTCCGGTTATCACTCGCCGCAGAAAGTCGGGCTCACTTGTCACACGATCCAAGAGTTTCTGAGAAACCAACACATGATTGTCCTTTTGTTCATCGGACAAATTCTTCGGGACCAGTTCCGCACAAATTTTTCTCATGTGCAGATCTTACATAATGATTCGGTGGATGTCTGTTTTAGGTAGTCCTTCCTCCTCTGCGATTAACCGCACATTCAAATGTCGGTCCCTATCCAGAACAGCCTTCACATGAGCCACATTTTCCTCAGTTCTTGAAGTTGAAGGATGCCCTACGCGCTGTTCATCCTCAACGCTCTCCCTTCCATCCTTGAACACCTTGTGCCACCTGAAGATGGGCTAAAGACAAAACAGCATCCCCCTAAGCTGTCCTCAACAACTGAGACATTTTGGAACCAGATTTTCCAAGTTTCACATAGAACTTAATCGCGTAATGCTGCTCCAGACTCCTCTGCGTTTTGATCCCTGACAAGACACAAAAACTACTACACATTTTGCTAACGTACCGACTGCTACAAAGGCGCGGACTCAACTGAGGAAGGTCAAACTGTATACCTGGGTTCCCCCTCCACCTGCCTCAACACCCACCTTCCTTTTCTGGCCCTTCTGCGCTGCGCAAAAAAATCATTCTCATTACTTTTGGGACAGACCTCGTATGTCATGTTTCTTTTGTTTTCATTTCTGCAATACTACTGTGGCACATCCACAGCACAAAAAGAAGTCACATGACATTAAATCTTGACTTCAAACAGGCCATTCTGTTGGCCCTTGAACTACACATAATGGTTTAACACCAGGTGTGAACAGGAAATATGGTTCTCTCCTGCATTAGTGTGAATTGTGCAGCATGATTGAGCATGTTAATTAATTGTTCCCTCCCCTTGAAGTGTTGTTTATGCTCTCCCAGACTACTTAAATGTTACATAAAGAGGGTTGGAGTTTGTACACACTCTACCTAGTTATCATATCAACACTTTACTGAATCTGATTTACAGTATTGCTTGCTTGATTGAATTTGCTGATGGCAGGAGCTTAGTAAAGAACTTTTTTTTGAGGGGGGGGGGAGGGGCCTACATTCCATACCTGATGTATTTTAAACAAGTGTAAGTACTGAATTTTGGATCCCAGTCCAGTCAACATACATCTACAGAACTTGCACTAAGTTTCATAAAAATCACCCTCAGCATTCCATGTGCATTACATAGCATATGCGCTTCTGCATATCTTGTCTTTGGTATCAGCTTGAGGACAGGCCTATGCAGTGTACAGAATGCATCGCAACTAAACAGATAAAGTATGTGCAACCAAAAGAAGACCACAGTTTTCTGGCATCAGTATCTCCATAACTACTCAACTGTGGATATGTGTTTTTGGTTATATTGATGTAAATTAAACCAAGAAATGTTTTCCCCACTCCAAAAACCCTGCATATGCCCAGCTACAAACAGAGCTAATTTTCAAATAACAGATCAAAAACATGTTTTATATTGGTATTTGAAAGACAGCGCTCAGTTTGTGTTCTGCCTTATCACATTCAGTAAATATTTAACTCACAGGCATTCTATTATGGAAAACTGAGACTTGGTCTCGTTTACAGGTGTACTAGTTATTAACTTTAAGCGGCATCTCTCTGCGCCACACACGTGTCCCCTACAATGTAATTAAGTGAACCGATATTCTACTATGTTAACATCACATTTAATGTAACAGAGTAAGCTGTACAAATTGCTGAACTGTTTAAATAATTTGTATTGTATTTACTCATTACTGATTGAATAAATAGCTACCAATACACCTTCAAAGTGAAATGTTCTCATTCGGAAGGAGCCACTTTCCGTAGTGTATCATGCCTTCAGTAAACTCTGAATCAACTTAACAGTTTTCAAGAAGGTTCATATGAATTGCTGTAGAGGCCTGGCCTCTCAGACTAGTGAGACACAAGTACTATTTAAGGTGCAGTGTCTTGAAATTTTGAGTGGTAATGGTTCACTGGGAAACATGACACTTTTTATATTCTTTAAGAATGTGAATTTTATGATAAGACAGCCCCATAGAGGTTGCATTTACCATCGCATTTAATACACGTAACTCACAAAACAAAGACACATAACATCTGATACAGAAACATATCATAAAAAACTATGTAGTACAAGGCAGTCCCCAACTTCTGTACACATTTCGTTCCTGAAAGCATGTATGGAAGTCGAGCTATGGATTTGAATGTTATAATGGGGATTATGTTCAGCTGCTTCAAAAGTACATAAAAATCCCTATTTATGGGCAACAAACAAAACAGTTGTAGCAACAATTACAGTATATTCATGCAGTAATTGAACCAAAGGTAATTGTAAAAGGTTCCCACCATCATGTGAGCCAATATCCTCAATAATTCTGATGGCTGTGTAACAGATGGCCAACAAAACTCATAAGCAATTAGTAAACATAGCCACAGTGTTTATTTCATATGTCTGCTCTATAGTAGTAAAGTGATCCCGGTGTGGCCCAGAGGGTGGGTAGAGGTATAGCTCTACTCTTCCATGACCACAGTACTAGAAGGGGATGAGTGGTCAGCAGCACGCCCCAGCTGCACTTTAGCCCCGGGAAAGACCCGGTACCCATTTTACAGGAGGCTGAGTGGGCCCCAGGGCCGGTCTGGACGGGCAGAAAATCTCGTCCCCACCGGGATTCGATCCTGGACCGTCTAGCTCAGTCTCTATACCGACTGAGCTACCTGGCCCACGCTCTATAGTAGTATGTGTTCATATTATACATGCAAATTACGTATTGCTACCATCATGATGTTGGTCAGCTTTCTTCCAACCAATTACAATACTAGAATACACGGCCAGGATAGCCATCAACAGAGAACATAGGGTCTCACCAAAATCAACAAACATGAAAACTCAACTGTCCACACCAACATCAAAGTTGTCAAATGGGTTACAAAATATAAACAATACAAGTAACTTTCCAGAGCTATCTTGCCTCAAATTATACTCATCTCATGTACCTCATCTGGAATTTTGTTTTTTTATGGTTGAACAGCCCTAGTGGGCGCAAGCCTCTTCATTTTCAAGGCTTCATGATCACACACAGGAGTGCGTTACACTGGGCTACTCTACACGCTGCTCACCAGTGAGTAAAGGTGCGGTCTGTTCATCATTAGTCGCTACTCATTGGCTAGCGTACACTCCACTTGCCCATTGTAATTTATACAACCAGTAAAGTACCTTGTGATAAAACACTAAAATCCTTCACTTCATCTTTGAGACGTTGAGTGATGAACTAAAACAATACTAGCTGATTGCCCAGTCTTTACATTCCTACATGTAATAGGCATGGATAGTTGACTCGCTGCTGGTGAGTAGTGTTGAAAGAAGTCTCATGTAATTCCCACCTTAGACACACAATACACAGTAGTAGAGGCCACATGAAATGTGATGGCACATGTGCAGAAACCAGATGTTGTCTTTCGGCGAAACGGACGAGTCCATTTAAATCAGCGGGGGCGTCAGTTCAGTCGACTACTGGCAGCCGAGGTGTGCGCATCAATGACAGTAATGCTGGATACATCATGTTCCGTGGTAGTGTGAAGGGTACTGGCTACCCACTCCATCCGCCAGTTTCCCCTTCACTTCCCCTCCCACGCGTCACCGTGTGCCATCACATTTCAACTGGAGTCTACTCCTCTGGACGAGTGATTGGCCTACCACAGAGACCTTTACCTGACAATACACAACACTCACAACAGACATCCATCCCCCCCCCCAAGACCGCATAGCCACCGACATTGGCTTTTCTGGCATTTAGTAGACACAAAATACAGTTTCAGACCCAGTTTTGTAGTGCCACTCTTTGGAAGTTCAAAATGTTTGTTCATCAGCTGTGTACAGAAGTCCGAATTTGGCAAGTGGAAGGATTAGGGGTGAGAATCTATTATGTACAAAAAGTCAAGGGCTGCCTGTACTTACTTTGTATAAAAATATTTCCCTCATTCCTTTCATTGTTGATAGCGCCCATCGATGTTTTGGTAGAGTGCAATTATGTAACTATATACCAATCAGTGGAACCATTTTAAGAGACGTTCTTGCCAGAACTTTAGTATTTACTTCACACGGAGGTTTAAAATACATCAGAATCTCAAGGCAGTCAAAAATGTTCATGCATCATTAATTTTTACTGGGTTGGGGGAGGGGATTAAAAAACGTTTACTTTGTTGTTACACATTTCCTAGTCAAGATACCAACATTTTAGAATGTAAGCAGTGAACTGGAAAAAGAAGGAACCAGGACCGTGTAGACAGTACAGTGCCTTGGCCATATGACAAAGAACTGAAATTATGGTTAGATTCCCAGCAGGGACCAGGTCTGAGGCCCACCCATCCTCCTATTCAGTGGGTACCTGGACCCCTTTTCCCAGAGGCAGAGCAGCCATGGCATGAAATTGACCAAACCTCCATCAAATTCCCAGGTTAAGAATCAGCACAGCCATAACTCCTCTCCCCCATATGCCCTTATGGGATGTACAGAGACAACTTTACTTCATCTTAGAGAAAAAAAGCATTCAATGGCAGGAATGTGGAAACATTTCTCATTCGATGGCACTAAAAGCAAAGAAGCTTTGTTCATCTCCCCTATAATTCCACAGTCACTCTCTGCACCAGTATCAGTGCCAAGCAATAGCTGATACTAAATGTTCATCTCCCCTATAATTCCACAGTCACTCTCTGCACCAGTATCAGTGC